>Ga0307278_10001023_pt1 | contig 13851 bp, 18 predicted proteins | sample ER_DNA_117_FD_194482 | JGI IMG/M metagenome (GOLD analysis project Ga0307278, IMG submission 194482) | Bulk soil microbial communities from the East River watershed near Crested Butte, Colorado, United States - ER_DNA_117 | ecosystem: Environmental > Terrestrial > Soil > Floodplain | place... | reverse complement strand
GATCCGGACACGGTCGCCGAGGCGCGCGCCCACCCAGAGGTCTTTGCCCACAAGACGATCAGCCAGGTCGCGGAGCACTACGAACAGGTCATCCGCCGCCTGGACCGCAAGCCGGCCGTCATCGGCCACTCATTCGGTGGACTGCTGACCCAGATCATCGCCGGTCGCGGGCTCTCCGCAGCGTCGGTCGCTATCGATCCGGCGCCGTTCCGAGGCGTGCTTCCGTTGCCAATCTCGGCTCTAAAGTCGGCCAGACCCGTCCTTGGAAACCCGGCCAATCGGAATCGCGCCGTTCCGTTGAGCTATGAGCAATTCCGGTTTGGCTTCACAAACGCCGTTTCGGAGGACGAGGCCAGGCAGCTCTACGACTTGTACGCCGTGCCGGCGTCGGGAGCGCCGCTTTTCCAGGCCGCGACCGCAAACCTGAACCCCTGGACGGAAGCAAAAGTCGACAGCAAGAACCCCGATCGCGGTCCGCTCCTGATCATCTCGGGGCAGAAGGACAACACCGCCCCGTGGTCGATCGCCAACGCGTCCTACAAGATCCAGAAGAAGAACACGAACTTCACGGAGATCGTCGAAATCCCGAACCGGGGCCATTCGCTCACGATCGACAGTGGATGGCACGAGGTCGCCGATAAGGCACTGGAGTTCGTTCGCCGGTTCGTCTGAGAGGGTCCGGCCCCGGCCGGCGATTCAGGCCTCGTCCTGTTCAAAGACCTCGGCCTCGGCAGCCTGTTCGCGCAGCGCGGTCCGGCTGAGGTGGCTCGCCTCGACGACTCGCGGCTGGCCGTCGCGATCCTTCCAGCGAGTCTGGAGCTGGACCTCGTCCGTCTCGCCCACCAGGCGCATGACGACGGCAATACCGGATCCAGCCCGCTCGACCGACTCGACGGTCGCCTCGGTGACAGGCAGCGGCAGCAGCATCATGACCTCGCCGAGATTGCGCCGGAGTTGGTCACTCACGTCGGCGATCGCACGGTCGACGTCGCCGGCGACGAGCGCCTCGCACATCGCCTGGGCATGCTCGCGAACGACGGATTCATCCATGGAGAGGGCCTCCTATCGGCTCTAAGCTTCGCGCATGTCGAGCACCTTGGCGGGCCGTACCTGAATGACGCAACGCGGGATCGTGCTGTTTGGCCTGATGTCCGTGATCTGGGGCATCCCGTACCTGTTCATCCGCGTGGCGGTCGGCGAGGTGTCGCCGTCATTCCTCGTGCTCGCGAGGACGTCTCTGGCGGCGGCGATCTTGCTCCCAATCGCTGTCGCGCGCGTAGACCTCCGGCCGATCCTCGCCCGCTGGCGGTGGCTCGTCGCCTTCGCGGCAGTTGAGATCGCGATCCCTTGGGTCATGCTCGGATCGGCCGAGCAGCACCTGACGAGCTCGCTGACCGGTCTCCTGATCGCGGGCGTTCCCCTGGTTGGTACGGTCATCGCGCTGTCGACCGGGGGCTCGGATCGGACGACGCGGACCGGCTGGATCGGGCTCTTGATCGGGCTGATCGGCGTCGCGGCGATCGTCGGCAGCGATCTCGGTACGTCGGATATGACTGCCTTCCTCGAGGTCGCGATCGTCGTGGTCGGCTACGCGGTGGGACCCGCGATCCTGTCGCGCCGGCTGGCCGGTTTGCCGTCGGTCGGAGTGATGGCTCTGTCCCTCGGCCTGAGCGCCCTCGTCTACGTCCCGATCGCGGCGGTTCAATGGCCGGCGACGCTGCCCTCCTCCAATGCGCTTGGCTCGATCGTGATTCTCGCGGTCGTCTGCACGGCGGCGGCGTTCCTCATCTTCGCGGCGCTCATCGACGAGATCGGCCCGGTCCGCGCCACGGTCATCACCTACATCAACCCCGCGGTCGCCGCGGTGCTCGGCGTGCTCGTGCTGAACGAGACGCTGACGGTCCCGATGGTCGCGGGCTTCGGGCTCGTGCTCATCGGCTCAATGCTCGCGACGAGACGCGGCGCCGAGGTCAATGAGACCGGCGTGCTTGCCGCGGAAGCCTGAGCCTCTTCCTCCTCAAGACGTGCCGAGATCGAGGCGGAGGATGTCTTCGCCCCACTTTTGCTCTCCTGTGAGCTTGAACCCGTAGCGCAGATAGAAGCGCTGCGGTGATCCGTCCCCCGGGGCACAGCTCGTGAACAAGATATCGGCGCCGGGCCGGTCGCGAAGGTAGTCGACGATGGCGTCGATCGTCGCCCGACCGTAGCCGCGGCCCTGGAACTCTCGGTCGATCAGTAGTCGCCACAGGTAATACGGGCCGACCAGGTCCTCGTCGAGCTGCTCGATGCCATCGCTGATCATCACGAATCCCACCAGCTGATCCCCGTCGTGAACCGACCACATGCGCGGCTTCGCCCGCGGTTCGGCGGCGGCGTCCTCGAAGTGGCTCTTCATCGATCCGAGATAGCGGTCTTGACCCTGGCCGCTCCGCAGCGCCAACACCGCCCGCCGGTCGGCGTGCGTCTCGATGTCACGAAGCTCGACGGTCGGCATCGCAAACAGGCCCGGTCGTCTACGACCGCGTCGACTCGGTCCGCATGTCGGCGGCCACGGCCCGCTCGTCCGGAGTCCCCTTCGCCAGCGCGACGATGACGCCCTGGACGTCGGCGGCACTCCCGTTCTGACCCAGCTTGCGCTTCGCCTCGATGCGGGTGACCCGGAGCTCGAGGCCGACGATCGCGCGGACCATCGTCTCGACATAGCCATCGGGCGGGTCGTCGACGGACCACGGCACTGCCCTGCCAGCCTCGTGCCGGTCGACCAGCCGCCGCACGTGCGGAAGGAGCCATTCGGGTTCCGGATGCAAGGTCAGTAATCCGCGGGCCAGAATGGTCGTGTAATTCCAGGTCGGCACGACCTTGCCGGTGAGGCGCTTCTCCTCGTACCACGACGGCGAAACGTATGCGTCTGGGCCGTTGAAGATGGCCAGGGCCTCGACGTCAGCCGAGATGTCACGCCACTGCGGGTTCGCCCTGGCCAGGTGACCGCGCAACGTCCCGAGCTCGCCGTCGTCGGGCTCGAACAACATCGGCAGGATCGAGGCCCGCAGCCCATCGCTCGCGAGCGTCACGAGTGTCGCGGGAACGTGAGCACACAACTCGGCCAGGAGGACCGCGGGCTCGGAAACCACGAAGCGACCGTGCGCAGGCTGGTACATGCAGCTGACGCTAGCGCATGAGCCACGTCCGTGTATCGTCCGAGATGTGAGAAGGAGGTCGCGTTGACCCACAACCACGAGCACCACGACGAGCACGATCACCACGAGCACGCTCACGGCGAGCACGCTCACGGCGAGCACGATCACGAGCAGCACGAGCACCATCACACGATCAGTTACGAGGACGCCGTCGGGCAGTTCCGAGCGGACAAGGACGAGTACTTCAGATCGAGCCCGGGTAGTCCTCTACCTGTTGCCGAGCGAGAGGAGTTCGGCGGCCTGCCGTATTACCCGGTCGATCCGTCGCTGCGGTTCGATGACCTTGCGCTGCAGACGTACGCGGGCGACGAGCCCGTTCACTTCGAGATCCCGACGTCCGACGGCCAGCTGCGACCCGCCGAGCGGGCCGGCCTGTTCCGCTTTCCGATCGACGGCGCCGACCGGGTCCTGACCGCCTACACATTCCAGGGCGGACAGAGCGAGTCACTCTTCGTGCCGTTCGTGGACACGACAAGTGGAGCCGAAACGTATGGAGCCGGGCGTTATCTCGATATCGAGCCCGAGGACGACGGCACCTACTCGCTCGATTTCAACCTCGCCTACCACCCCTCGTGCGTCTACGACCCGAAGTTCTCCTGCCCCCTCACGCCTGCCGAGAACAGGCTCTCGATACCGATCCGCGCGGGAGAGCGATTGGCGTCCGCCGGCGAGGGCGCGTGATCGATCAGCTTTCCGAGGCCGGATCGAGGCTCCTCGCTTCGGCGGCGGTCGCGATCGTCGCGACGCTCGACGCCGACGGGTCGCCCCATCTCAGCTCCGCGTGGATCGGCATCGAGGACGGCGAGATCGTGTTCGGAACGCTCGACGACCAGCGCAAGCTCCAGAACCTGCGCCGGGATCCACGGATCGCGCTGACCGTCCAGTCGGATCACATCAACGACTGGGGGCTGCGCGAGTACCTCGTGCTCCACGGGACCGCGCGGGTCACGGAGGGCGGCGCCGCGAAGCTCCTGCAGCGACTGGCGAGAACCTACATCGGCCCCGACGCCGTCTTTCCGGCGATGCCCAACCCGCCGCCCGGCTTCGTCACGCATGTGCGGGCGGAGCGGGTGTCCGGCATCGGACCGTGGCGTAGGTAACCAGGAAGGTCATCGAAAAGCCGCGGGGCAGATTGTTGTCGGGCGGATCAGGTCGTCGCAGGAGCGCTCGGCATCGAGATCCAGCAGGACGTACACCCTACCTGAAGTCTCAACCGCGCTCGCGCGTTCACGAGCAGCACCCGCGGGAAGCTCGTTCTCCTGATCTGATTGGCAGAGGGGAGGCCGGCCGGCCCTGCCAACCGGCCCCCAGGGAGATTCGTTCCTGGGTCAGGGCGCTCGGCGCTGCCAGGCTGGGACGCTCGTCGTCGTCCACGGAGCCGGCCTGGTCGCTCCCGTCGCTGGATCCAGCAGCACCTGTCGGAGGGGCTGTTGGTCTTCGAAGCCGTACAGGGTCACCAGGATCGTCGTGTCGTCTGGCGCCCACTCATACGAGTTCGTACAACAGGAGGTGATCCGGTGCTCGGTCTCTACGCCGACCCCGCTGCCGTCGGCCGGGACGACTGCGAGCACCATGTCCTGGTCATGCGGTGCGTAACCACGGGCGACAACCAGACGCGTGCCGTCGTTTGACCAAGCCGGCAAGTCTTGAAAGATCGCGCCGTCGGGCATCGGAAGGAGCCGGTCGGTTGCGCTACCGTCCACGGTCGCGACGTGAACGCGGTATGTGTTCTGGGTGGGATCCTCCGTCGATGCGACGAAGGCGACACGTGACCCGTTGGGAGAGACCACGACCCCGTCGCGGCCGACACCGGCAGAGGGAGCCAGGATCTGTCTGACTGCACCACTCTTTACCTCGACGGCGTAGAGGCCGATCCCGGCGCCGCTCTGGGGTTCGCCTGCGAAGACGATCTCGGAGCCGTTGGGAGGCCGGTACGAAGGCGAGTCGACGCTCATCCCGACGTCGAGTTGCCGGAGGTCGCTTCCGTCGACCTTGGCGATCCACAGCTTGGTGCTCCAGTCCGGACCGGATGTGAAGAGGATTTCCCGTCCGTCGGGCGAGAACGCATAGTTCGCGAGCCCGCTGAGGGGCTCGGGGGTGACGGCAACGAGTCCGCGTCCGTCGGCCTGGGCGACGAAGAGCCGGCCCTCGCCGAAGGCTTTGCGCTCGAACACGAAACGCGTTCCGTCGCGTGACCAGACGGGTTGGACGTCGGTCTCCTCACCCGTCACAACGGCGGTCGCGGCGCCCGTGGCCGGGTCGGCGGTGTAAATGTCGCCATCCGCTGAGTACGCGACGTGGCCATTGGCCGCTAGTCCGAACGGCGGTGGCATCCGCTGTTGTGAGCCGACGATGACCAGCGCGCTCACGGCGAGCGCGAGGAGGAGAGCAGCCACGACGAGGATCCGCCACGGAATCCTCGGAGCGGCGGCGATACGTGAGGTGACGGCCGTCATGGGAATCCACCTTCCAGGGAACGTCCAGGTGGGTCGCTGTCGCATGTGGGCGGTCGCCTGGACGATGTCATTTCGGTAGTCGGTTGTCGGCCCCAACGCCAGCTGTCCAAGGAGCTCCGGCAGGTTCTGTTCGAAGCGTCGTTCGGAGGTCATGCCGGATGCCCTCCCGGGTAGGCTGCCGGGGTCGGTGTGGGATCGTCGAACACGGAGACACGCATCGCGGCAAGCGAGTAGTGCAACCGGGACTTGGCGGTCCCATAGGGAATTCGGAGGGATGCCGCCACCTCGGGCAACGGCATCCCCAGGAAGTAGTGCATAACGACGACCGCTCGATGCTGCGGGTCCAGGCGCCGAAGCGCCTCGTCCAGCAGCTCACGGTCGGCGAAGGCGCCGGCCATGTCGGCCACGGCCGGTGTGTCCATCGGAGTGAGTTCGACCTCGATCACGCGTCTCTTGCGACGCCGCGTCAGGTCGAGACAGGCATTGACGAGCAGGCGGTGCAGCCAAGCGTCGAACCGATCCGGATCACGCAAACCAGGAAGGTCGCGCCAGGCGCGGATGAGTGTGTCCTGGACCGCGTCGCGTGCGAGCTCCCGGTCCCGGACGATCAGTCGGGCGGCCGCGTCCAGCCGCACGAAGGTCAGGTCGATGAGCGATGTGAAGGCGTCATGATCGCCATCCCTCGCTCGCACGACGAGACTTTGCTGGTCCACATCCGCCTCGGCTACGGCACGGCCGTGGTGGTCGTGCTCAGTAGGGTATGGCGTGCGGACCCGAAGAAACGTTCACCTACCGGTCGGTCTCACACGCCGGCGTGCCCCGGAAGACGATCACACGCTCAACGAGGCCAGGTAGCGATAGGCACTGGCGACGTCCGCCACCGGGTCTTGCGGCTCGTCCTGTTCGACGACGTACCACTCGACGCCCGCCGCATCGCCCGCACGGACGATACCCGGGAAGTCGAGCGTCCCCTCCCCCGACGGGGCGTCACGCTGTTCAGGCCCGGAGCTGCGGTCCTTCATGTGAAGGAGCTTGAGCCGGCTGCCGGCACGTCGGATCTCGGCGACGGGATCGCAGCCGCCGATCGACGCCCAGTAGACGTCGAGCTCGAGCTCGATGTTGGGCGCCAGCTCGGCCAGGAGCACGTCCCACACCGTCGTCCCGCCGAGCGGCGCGAACTCGAATGCGTGGTTGTGGTACCCGAGCCGGATCCCTCGATCGCTGAACTGGCGGCCCAGGCCATTGAGCTCCGAGGCGAAGGCCCGCACGTCGTCGGGCGAACGCTTGTTGTCGTCCGGCATCCACGGGATGATCAGCCGCCCACAGCCGAGCGCCTCCATCCGGTCGGCAACCCCGGTCGGGTCGGCGCGAAGTTCCTCGATCCCGACGTGCTCTGCGACGGGCTGCAGCCCTGCCTCGGCGAGAAGGTGAGCGAGCTCGCCGGCTGGCGTCTCGGCGAGCGCCGCGATCTCGACCGAGCGAAAGCCGGTAGCGGCGACGGTCCAGAGCGTGCCGCGCAGGTCGTCCGCGGCCATTTCGCGGACGGTGTAGAGCTGGAGCGCGATCTGATCGGGTCGCATGTCCGCGACAATAGGTCATCGACGTCCGCCTCGCGCCACATCCGTGGCCGCGAGCTCCCGATCGCGTAGCCTTCGCCGATGACCCCACTCGGCCTCGGCTTCGTCGGTACCGGGAATATCGCGGGCGGTTATGCCCGCGATGTCCTTACCCATCCCGAGATTCGGCTCGTCGCGGCCACCGATCTCGATCGCGACCGCGCGGCTATCTTCGCCGCCGAGCACTGTTGTCGCGCCCACGAGACGCTCGATGACCTGCTTGGCGACGTTGCGGTCGATATCGTCGTGAACCTGACCGTCCATCACGCCCACTACGAGGTCACGAAACGGGCGCTTGACGCCGGCCGGCACGTCTACAGCGAGAAACCGCTGGCGCTCCGATCAACCGAGGCCGCCGAGCTCGTCGCGCTCGCCCGGGAGCGCGGCGTCCGTCTCGGGGGCTCGCCGTCGACCTTCCTCGGCGAGGCCCAGCAGACGGCGGCTGCGCTGATCAGGAGCGGACGGCTGGGACCGGTGCGCGCGGTCTACGCGGACGCCAGCTGGGGCAGGATCGAGACGTGGCACCCGGCGCCGGCGCCGTTCTACGACGTGGGTGCGCTCGTCGACGTTGGCGTCTATCCGCTCACGCTCGCCACGACCATGCTCGGGCCGGCGCGCTCCGTTCGCGCCTCGGCCTGGTATCTCAAGCGGGAGCGGACGACCCTCGACGGGACCGCCTTCCAAATCGGCAGTCCCGACTTCGTCCTGGCCGCCATCAACCTCGACGGTGGTGCGGTCGTCCGGCTCACCGCGACCTTCTACGTCGGTCCTCCGGCCAGGCTGCGAGGCAGCTTCGAGTTTCACGGCGACGACGCGTCGCTCGCCCTCGGGAGCTTCCAGGAGTTCGATGCGGCGGTCGAGATCGGCGCTTTCGGCACAGATTACGAACCGATTACCCCGGTACGTCCCCCGTTTCGAGGCATCGCATGGGCGCGGGGCGTTGCCGAGATGGCGGCCGCGATCGAGGAGGGGCGCCCGCATCGAGCGAGTGCCGAGCAGGCGGCCCACGTCGTCGACATCCTCGAGGCCGCGGCGACGTCGATCGCCGAGGACGGCCGCCCGATCGAGGTCTCCTCGACCTTCTCGCCGCCCGAGCTCATGCCCTGGGCGACCATTCCCGCGCGACCGCCGGATGGCGACGGTCGAGCCGGCTAGGACTCCTTGCGGCTGCCCTTGACCTTCGTCTGCTTGGGTTTCTTCGGGACCTTCGCCTTCTTGTCCATGCTGTAACCCTCCGAGCTGCGGGCTTGTCGCGCCCAATGTTCGCAGAGTCGCGGCACGGAGGTCGTTTGGCAAGACCATCGCCGGGTCGCCGAGAAGCTACCTGGGCAGGAATGGGTCGTCCGAGGCCTCGCCGGGCGACTCACTCGCGCCTCGCCGCCGCTACGAGCCGATGAAGCTTTCCAGGAACGCGCGCGAGTAGGGGGTGTCGTCGCGCTGGTATGCACCCGTTGCGTTGCACGTCAGCGAGTTCACGTACGACGCGTCGCCGAGCACATATTGGCCCAGGAAGACCGGTCCACCCGAGTCTCCGAAGCACGATCCCCCACCGGCCTTCGAGTCGTTCTCGTTGATCTGGAAGGCCACGACCTCGCTCTGAACGTTCTTGAGATACGACGTCGTCGAGCTGCGCACGGTAACGACGATCTGTGCCTTCTTGTCGCCGATGTCAACGCCGTAGCCGACGAGCGTGAATGTCTCGTTCTTCAGCTGACCCTGATTGACGTCCAGGTAGCCGACGGGCGGCAGGGGCGCAGGAGTGATCGCCGGCCACTTCGTTGATGCGGGTGCACTCAGGACGACCACGCCCTGGTCGTGCTGCTTGGCGAAGCTGAGCTTGCCATCCCAGGCCGGGTCCGGGTGGGCGGTACCGGTGATGTAGTGCGCCAGGCGGGCGGCCTTCTCGGCCGGGCTGATGTTGGGTGCGAGGGGATCTGGAACCAGGGCATCGTCGAAGGACACGAGTACGTTGGTTGCCGGACCTTCCGTGCAGTGCCCGGCGGTGAGGACGACAGTCGACGAAATCAGTGTTCCCGAACAGCGAAACCTGCCTTCGGGCAGGGTGAAGCGCACGACGCCGACGTTGGTGTGGACGGTGTCGGGTCCGCCGCCCGTGATGGCGAGGGCTGGAGCGGTCGTGAGGATTGCTGCACCGATCGTGGCGACGGCGGCGGCGACCAGCAGGGGCTTGTGGGTCATGGTCTCTCCTCCAAGGCAGGACCCCGGTGTTGGGCTAGCAGCCTAGCAGCAAGTACGCTGATGAGCTGCCCCTGGATCCTATCCAGGCCAAGCTCGCACGGACATCACAACTCCTAGACATGAACTGCTTCTACGCCGATACTTCATCGGTATGGCAAAAGGGGACGGAGGCCAGCCGGGACGGCTCCGTGTCGGCCAGGCGGCCGAGATGCTCGGTGTGTCGGTTGAGACGCTGCGCCGATGGGAGTCGGACGGTCGGCTCCGCATGAACCGTTCGGAGGGCGGCCAACGGTTGGTCGACGTGGCGGACGTGACGCGCCTCCTCGACGAGCGACGCCGAACCGCCACTGACCGGCCGATCGTGGCTCAATCCGCACGGAACCGGTTCGCCGGGGTGGTCACCCGGATCGAGCGCGACCGTGTCGCGGCGGTTGTCGAGGTCCTGGCGGGGCCCCACCGCCTCGTCAGCCTCATGACCGCAGAGGCGATCGACGACCTCGGGCTCGAGGTCGGGCAGGAAGCCGTGTGCGTGGTCAAGGCCACGAACGTGATCGTCGAGATCCCGTCGGCCAAGGAGAGCCGTGGGTGAGGACCGGTCGCGTGTTCGCTCCGACGCTCATCCTGTTGCTGGCCGGCTGCTCAGGCGGCGCCGCGGCCCCGAGCGCATCCGGCACAACGAGCGCGCCCGGCGGCGGATCCCTGACCGTGTACGCGGCGGCCTCGCTTGGTCCAGTCCTCGCCAGGGTAAAAGATGCCTACGAGGCCGCGAACCCGGGGACGACGCTCACGATTTCGACCGATTCGTCGTCCGCGCTCGAGACAAAGATCGAGCAAAACGCGCCGTCTGATCTGTTCCTCTCGGCGGACACGACGAACCCTCAGAAGCTCGAGGACCAAGGTCTTGCGAGCGGTAGCATCGTGAGATTCGCCGGCAACCTGCTGACGATCATCGTCCCGAGCGCGAATCCAGCGGGCATCCGGTCGCCCTCCGATTTGGCGAAACGTGGCGTGAAGATCATCGCGGCCGGTGACGCCGTGCCGATCACGAAGTACGCGACCCAGCTCGTTGCCAATCTCGGCAGGGAGTCGGGCTACCCGGCGAACTTCGCCGAAGCCTACGCTGTCAACGTCGTCTCGAAGGAGGACAACGTCGCAGCGGTCGTGTCAAAGGTCGAGCTCGGAGAGGGCGATGCCGGCATCGTCTACGCGACCGACGCGAAGACCTCAACGAAGGTCAAGACGATCGCGGTTCCGGTCAGCGCGAACGTTCCGGCGACGTACGGTGGCGTCGTCGTGATGGCATCCCCGAACAAGTCCGTCGCCAGCGCGTTCCTGACCTGGCTGGCGGGAACAGACGGGCAGGCGATCTTCGCGTCCTTCGGCTTCCTGCCGGCGTCCTGATCGATGACCTCCAGATGACCGCCCGCGCTGCGGCGTCCAGTCGCCCGGCGGGCACGCGCAAGGGATTTGACTGGCCGGTCGCGGGTATCGCGGCCCTAGCCGGCGTGGCCCTCGGCCTCCCGGTCGCCGTCCTGCTGGCGCGAGCGCTGTTCGACGGCTCCCTTCTGGCCGTCGCGGGTCTCGAGGTCGTGGTCGACGCGCTGGCTCTCAGCCTTGTCACGACCGCGGTAAGCCTCGTCATAACCGTCGCGATCGGACTTCCATTGGCACTGGTGCTCGCTCGGTGGTCGTTCCGAGGCTCGACGCTCCTCGAGACCGCCATCGACCTCCCGATCGTACTGCCGCCCTCAGTCGCGGGGCTCGCACTCCTGCTCCTCCTCGGCCGGCGCGGAGTGGTCGGCGATCAGCTCCACGCCCTCGGGATAGACATCCCGTTCACGACCTTTGCCGTGGTCGTCGCGCAGACGTTCGTATCGGCCCCGTTCTTCATCCGCTCGGCCCGAACCGGGTTCGCGTCCGTCGACCGCCACCTCGAAGATGCGGCGCGGGTAGACGGAGCCTCTGAGCGGCAGGTGTTCAGGGCCATCACGGTGCCGCTGGCCGGGGCAGCCCTGGCCGCGGGGATGGTAATGAGCTGGGCGCGCTCGCTGGGGGAATTCGGGGCGACGATCATGTTCGCGGGCAACATCGAAGGCCGGACGCAGACGCTGCCTCTCGTCGTCTACGGCCAGTTCCAGGGCGGAAACCTGGACGCATCGATCGCGGCCGCCGCGATCCTCGTGCTCGCGGCGTTCGGCGTCCTCGTCGCCGTCCGCGTCTTCCGCTGGGGCCGCGTTCTCGACCTTCGTGGGGCCGGATAGAGCGGCCTGGATTACCCTCGTCTCCACGCCAAGGGAAGGAGACGGCATGAACTTCAACGGCATCCTGATCGGGACGGACGACCCGGCGCGGCTGACGGCTTACTACCGAAAGCTCTTCGGCGAACCCGGCTGGGACGACGGTGGATACACGGGATGGATGATCGGTTCGGGCGGATTCACGATCGGCCCTCACGACGAGGTCCACGGCAGGAACCCGCAACCGGGTCGCTTGATCTGGAACGTCGAAAGCCCGGACGTGAAAGCGGACTTCGAACGGTTCAAGGCGGCCGGCGCGACGGTGATCCGCGAGCCGTACAACTTCGAGCAGGCACCAGATTCCTGGATCGCCACGTTCGCCGATCCGGATGACAACTATTTCCAGCTCGTGAGTCCGATGGATCCCAGCGCGTCGGGCTGACGACCCGACCGAAAGGCACTATCGCTGTCCCTCCCGCCATTGCGTCAGCAGCATTGTGACTACCCTCCGGATCAGATCCAGCGGAATGGGCTCGTCCAGCGGGAAGCGAAGCGTGCCCCTGCCCGAGATGTACGGCCCGAGCTCCCTTTCCAGGGCCTCGTCGACCGCCGGTTTCGGGTAGACGCTGATGTGCCGCTTCCAGCCTGCGAAATAGACGACATGCCTGCCTTCCAGGGTGAACGTTGGGATCCCGTAGCTGATCGCCTCCTCCGTGCCGGGCGCAGCGTCGCGCATTGCCTCCCGGACCGCGGTGAGCTTGTCCTGCACCTCGGGCGGGAATGACGCGATGTAGGCGTCAGTAGTCTCGAATCTCGCCACGGAGTCGTCTCCGGCTGGGCTGCGGGCCCGCGCAGCATAGCTCCCGTATGTTGGATTCCCCGAGCCGCGTGGAACGATTCGATTGACGGGGGACGCCATATGGTGTCGAGGGCGGCCGAATGCGTCGCACCGTCACCGGAGCAAGCCGTAGACCAGCGGGACGAACGGCGCCGGGTCGCCCCAGAAGAGCGACACGATCCGCGCTCCGGCATCGAGACAGCGCCGGAGCCGGTCCTCCTGGGGCCAGGTAGGGATGAGATTGACGCCGAAGGGCCGATCGGTGAGCGATCGCGTCCGGGCGAGCGCCGCCTCGATCTCGTCCGGCTCGCTCCAGGTCAGTGAGACCATGCCCAACGCTCCGGCGTTGGAGACCGCCGCCGCGACGCGGGCAGTGTGTCAGGAACTCGCGCCAGAACTCATCGTTCGTGCGATCCGGGGACGTCGCCCGCGTGGTTGGCGGCTGCGGATCCATGCCCTGCCTCCCGCCGGCGTAGCGTACCGCCGCGGCGCAAACGGATACAGATCCGTGCCACGATGGACCGAATGGACGCTGAGCGAGAGGCGCCCGACGAGGCGATCGCCGCATACGACCGCGTGATCGCCACGGTCCCAGGTGTCGAGCGGAAAGGCGCGACGCTCCCTTACACCTCGACCAATGGCAACATGTTCAGCTTCCTGGACTCAGGCGCGCTCGCGCTCCGCCTGTCTCGCCCGGATCGGGCGGCATTCATCGCCGAGTTCGGCACCGCCCTTCATGAAGCACACGGGCATGTCATGCAGGAGTACGTGACTGTGCCAGCGGCGATGCTCGCCGATACGGCGGTCGTGGCGCCATGGTTCGCCGCCAGTTGGTCGTATGTCTCGAGCCTGAAGCCCAAGCCGACTACTCGGAAGCGCGGCCCGTAACGGCGCCGCGCGTCGCGGCGCCGTCGGAGGCTCGGAGAGGCGGTTAAACCTTGACCGGCTCCATCCGCTCGACGAAGTCGGCACGCCACGCCGGCGCCTCGAACGGATTGGCGAAGTACTCGGTCATCTTGGCGATCTTGTCACCGCGCATCTCCCCGATGCCAACGTAGCTGACCGGCACGCCGTCGCCGTAGTCGATCGTTCCTTCGACGACGAAGGTGTCGCCGCCGCCCAGCATCCGCTTGTAGGCAAACTTCGGGCTTGTCCCGGACATCTCCGGATAGTTCTCGTTGACTTTCATCGAGGCGGCCTTGGTCAGGCGTTCGCCCGACTGCGGCCACTCCTGGACGAAGTCGTCGGTCGTGTATTCCTTGAGCATCTCGGTCATTTGTCCGAAGTCGCCGGTCTTCAGCGCTGCCT
>Ga0307278_10001022_pt1 | contig 13852 bp, 14 predicted proteins | sample ER_DNA_117_FD_194482 | JGI IMG/M metagenome (GOLD analysis project Ga0307278, IMG submission 194482) | Bulk soil microbial communities from the East River watershed near Crested Butte, Colorado, United States - ER_DNA_117 | ecosystem: Environmental > Terrestrial > Soil > Floodplain | place... | reverse complement strand
TTCGCCTTCGGTCCGGGCACGGCCCCGCCGCTGCCACAGCCACAGCCAGGTCGAGGCGCCCACCACGACTGCGAGGGAGACGTAGGCGTTGCGGGACAGGCCGAACAGCCGGTAGGTGGTGTCGGTGCGCAGCAGCTCGAGGAAGAACCGCCCGAGCCCGTAGAGCGCGAGGTAGGCGAGCACGATGCTGCCGGTGCGCAGCGCCCGCCGCCGCGACAGCCACAGCAGCACCCCGACCACGAGCAGGTTGTACAGCGACTCGTACAGGAACGTCGGGTGGAAGGTGGCGAACTGGGCGTACCGCTCGGGACGGTGGCCGGGCTCGACCTCGAGAGCCCAGGGCAGCGTGGTCGGGGTGCCGAACAGCTCCTGGTTGAAGTAGTTGCCCCAGCGCCCGAAGGCCTGCGCGAGCGGGATCCCGGGGATCGCGGCGTCCAGGGCCAGCAGCACCGGCAGCCCCTGGCGCCGGGCCACGACGATGCCGGCCAGGATGCCGAGGGTCAGCCCGCCGTACAGGGCCAGCCCGCCCTCCCAGATCGCCAGCACGTGCAGCCAGCGGCCCTGGAAGTCGCCGGTGTGGGTGATCACGTAGCCCGTCCGGCCGCCCAGGAACCCGAACACCACCGCCCAGAACATGGGGCGCTCCAGCTCGGCCGGGTCCCGCCCCAGGGCCTGCCAGCGGCGCCGGGCCAGCGACACCGCGAACAGGATCCCGATCGCGATGACCAGCCCGTACAGGTGGAAGAAGAGCGGCCCGACACGCACCCCGTTGGTCGGGGGCGGCGGGATGAACGCCAGCGGCCCGGTCATCGGCGCCTCGCCTGCTCGCGGGCGCTCCGTCGAGCGCCGGCCGGGATCATCCGAGCGCCGGCCGGGATCATCGGTGCCTCGCCTCCTCGCGGGCGCTCCGTCGTGCGCCCGCCCTCATCGTATGAGGACCTCGCCGACCGCCTTGTCGACCGCGGCGAGCACGTCGTCGTCGAGCGCCCGACCGGCGGCCTCGCAGTCCTCCTCGAGCTGCCGTGTCCGGGTGGCGCCGATGATCGCCGAGGCCACGTTCGGCTCGCTCAGCACCCAGGCCAGGGCGAGCTGCGGCATGGACATGCCGGCCTCCTCGGCCACCGCCCGCAGCCGCTCGACGGCGTCGAGCACGTCGTCGGTCAGCCAGTGGCCGACGAACCCGCCCATCTTGCGGCTGGCCGCCCTGCTGTCGGCCGGGGGCGCCGCGCCCTTGCGGTACTTGCCGGTGAGCACGCCCTGGGCGAGCGGCGACCAGACCACCTGGCCGACGCCCTCCCCGGCGCACAGCGGCACGACCTCGCTCTCGATGCGGCGCTGCAGGATCGAGTACTCGGGCTGGTTGGACACGATCCGGTCGAGCCCGAGGTCGTCGGCGATGCGCAGCGCCTCGGCGATCTGCCCGGCGGTCCACTCGCTCACCCCGACATACAGGACCTTGCCCCGGCGCACCAGGTCGTCGAGGGCCCGCAGGGTCTCGTCCAGCGGGGTGGCGTCGTCGAAGCGGTGGCACTGGTACAGGTCGACGTAGTCGGTGCCGAGGCGGCGCAGGCTCGCGTCGCACTGCTCGAGCACGTGCTTGCGCGACAGCCCGCGGTCGTTGGGGCCGTCGCCCACGGGGAAGAACACCTTGGTGGCCAGCACGTAGGACTCGCGCGGGTAGGCGGCCAGCGCCTGGCCGACGGCCCGCTCGGCGGCGCCCCGCCCGTACGCGTTGGCGGTGTCGAAGAAGTTGACCCCGAGGTCGTAGGCCCGCGCGATGATCCCCTTGGCCTGCTCGGCCTCCACGCCGACCCCGTAGGTGAGCCACGAGCCCAGCCCGACCTCGCTCACCCGCAGCCCGGTGTCGCCTAACCGGCGGTACTCCACCCTCTCCCCTCTCGGTCGTGGACTGTCGTCGCCTAGCCTGCCACGGGGCCGGACGGTCTGCCGACCAGCTGGCCGCCGCCCCGGACCACCAGCTCGTCGCGCAGCGCCCACAGGGCCGGGAAGAACCGGTACCGCGCGGTGCGCTGCAGGTAGGTGATGGCCATGCCGCCCGTGCCCCGGGCGTGGGTGCCGAGCGTCCGCTCCACCAGCGCCACGTGCTCCTGGCGCCAGCGCGCCCAGCGCGCGTCGTAGTCGACCAGGGCCTCGCAGACCAGGTAGAAGTCGGCCCGCCGACCCGGGTTGGTGTAGAACCCGGCCCAGTCGGTGATCCCCAGGCGGGCGGCGGCACCGGCGTGCGCCTCGGCCAGGGAGCGCTGCCCGAGCCGGCGGGTCAGCACCCCGGGCAGGCCAGCCCCGCCGTACTCGATGTCGAGCGCCTTCAGGTAGGCCGGCTCGCGCAGGCCGCTGAGCAGCTCCAGCTCGCGGAACTGGACCGACTGGGAGCCGCTGGCGCTGCCCAGGTAGCTGCGGAACTGCTGCAGGTCCCAGGGCGGCAGCGTCTGCAGGCTGCGCATCTGGTCGATGCCGGTGGCGATGTTGGCGTTGACCCGGTTGAGCAGGGCGAGCGCCCGCGGCCAGGCACCGGCGTCGAGGAACCCGATGACCCGCTCGAGGTCGTGCAGGGCGAGCTTCATCCACAGCTCGAGCGCCTGGTGCACGATGATGAAGTGCAGCTCCTCGGGATGGGGCGGGTCGGAGCGGGGCCGCTGCAAGGCCAGCAGCTCCTCGAGCCGGAGGTACCGCCCGTAGGTCAGCTCCTCCTCCTGCATCTCCCACCAGCCTTTCGCGCACCCGGCCGGGACTCCTTTGCGAGCCTACCGCGCTTGGACGCGCTTTCGCTGGTGGCGGGCCTGCACTGGCCAAGCTGGCTTCCAGAGCTTGCCAGCCTGCCGCGCTTGGGCGCGCCGTCGCTGGGGTATCGATTGCCGACCGATTGTGCCCGGCCCTAGCATGCACCTGGGCAACGACGTGTGCCGGCCCTAGCATGCACCTTGGGCAACGACGTGACCGGACGGCCGTCGAGCGAAGGAGCGACCGTGCGAAGGACCCTCGTGCTGCTCGGCGGTATCGGCCTGCTCGCCCTGCTCCTCACCCCGGCGACCGGCAGCGCGTCGTCGGGGTCGGCGACCGGGCCGGCCCGGGTGCGGGCCCAGACCGCCCAGGACACCATCAAGTTCGGCCGCAGCCTCTACGAGCAGGGCTGCGTCTCCTGCCACGGGATCGACCCGGCCGGCCCGAGCAACTACCCGACGGTCCCGTCCCTGAAGGACGTCGGCGGCGCGGCCGCGGTCGACTGGGTGCTGCGCACCGGCCGCATGCCCTGGCGGTCCACGGTCGGCCCGGCGATCGAGCGAGGCAAGCCGAAGTACGGCCCGTCGGAGATCCGCGCCCTCAGCCTCTACGTCGGCGAGGCCGTGGGCGACACCGACATCCCCACCGTCGACATCGGCCAGGGCGACGTGAAGCGCGGCCGCGCCCTGTACGCGCAGGCGTGCGCGGCCTGCCACGGCATGAACGGGGCGGGCGCCGCCCTCGGCGGCGCCAACATCGCGCCGAGCCTGCGGGACGTGGCCCCGCTGGACGTGGCCGAGGCGATGAAGATCGGCCCGGGCGTCATGCCGGTGTTCGCCGGCGGCGACTACGACGCCGCCGGCGTCAACTCGATCGCCGCCTACGTGGAGGGCCTCAAGAGCGGCAAGGACGACGTGGGCGGGGCGCCCATCGGGGGCAAGGGCCCGGTCCCCGAGGGGTTCGTGGCCTGGGTGATCGGGCTCGGCGCGCTGATCCTGCTGGCCAAGTGGATGGGTGGGGAGAACTGACTGAGACCGGGCCGGCCGGGGGCGCCGGCGCGGGGGCGGCGAACGATCAGGTGGGGCGCGAGGGCGAAGGACCCGGTGGGCACGAGACGGTGGGGCGCGAGGGCGAAGGACCCGGTGGCGCACGAGACGGTGGAGCACGAGGGCGAAGGGTCCGGTGGAGCACAAGAAGGTGGAGCGCGAGCACAGGAGACGAGCGACGTGGACGACGGACAGCGCAGGGCCCGTGCCGGCGACGAGCTGACCGGCGAGCAGCGCCGCGTCGAGCGCAGGATCGCGGTCGCGCTGACCATCACCACCCTGTGCGGCATCGCCCTGTTCGTCGTCTACTTCCGGGGTGGGCAGACCCAGGTCGAGGGGACGCTGTTCGCGATCGCCTTCGCCAGCCTCGGCTGGGCCGTGGTGATGTGGGCCGAGAAGCTGCTCGACGCCCGTGAGGTGAGCGAGGACCGGCACGAGCTGACCTCAGGCCCGTCCGGCCGGCAGGCGCTCGAGGCGGCGCTCCTCGAGGAGGCCGGCCCCGTCCTGCGCAGCCCGCGCCGCTCGTTCCTGGTGAAGCTGCTGGCCGGGACCGGGGGCGCGCTCGGCCTGGCGCTGTTCCTGCCCGCCCTGTCGCTCGGCCCGGCCCCCGGCCGCTCGCTGTTCGAGACCGGCTGGCGCAAGGGCAAGAAGGTGGTGGACGAGGCCGGCAAGCCGGTCGCGTTCGACGAGCTGCCCGACGACGGCTACATGACCGTGTTCCCCGAAGGCGAGGTCGGCCGGTCCGACTCCCAGGCGCTGCTCATCAAGGTGCCCCGGGGCTCCCTGCAGCTCCCGGCCGACCGGCTCGCGGCCGTCCCGGGCGGCACCCACGTGGCCTACTCCAAGCTCTGCACGCACGCCGGCTGCCCGGTCGGGCTGTACCGGGCGGCGACCCGCTCGCTCCTGTGCCCCTGCCACCAGTCCCAGTTCGACGTGCTGAACGGCTGCAAGCCCTACTTCGGGCCGGCCGCGGAACCCCTGCCTCAGCTCCCGCTCTCGGTCGACCGCGAGGGCAACCTCACCGCCGAGGGTGACTTCTACGCGCCGGTCGGGCCATCGTTCTGGAATCGAGGCAAGTCATGAGCGTCCTGGAGACGACGGTCAAGTACCTCGACGAGCGCCTGGGGGCCGCCAGCGCCGCCCGCAAGCTCCTGCGCAAGGTGTTCCCCGACCACTGGTCGTTCCTGCTCGGCGAGATCGCGCTGTTCTGCCTCGTGGTGCTGATCTTCACCGGCGTGTTCCTGACCTTCTTCTACACCCCCGACGCCCGCACCCTGACCTACGCGGGCGCCTACGCGCCGCTGCGGGGCGAGCGGGTCTCGGCCGCCTACGAGTCGGTCCTGCGGCTGTCGTTCGAGGTCCGGGCGGGGCTGATCATGCGCCAGACCCACCACTGGGCCGCGCTGGTGTTCGTGGCCGCCATCGTGGTCCACCTGTGCCGGGTGTTCTTCACCGGCGCGTTCCGCCGCCCCCGCGAGCTCAACTGGGTCATCGGCGTGGTGCTGCTGCTGCTCGCGATGGCCATGGGCTTCACCGGCTACTCGCTGCCCGACGACCTGCTGAGCGGCATCGGGCTGCGCATCGCCAACGCGGTCGTGCTCGCCATCCCCGTGGTCGGCACCTGGGTCTCCTCCCTGCTGTTCGGCGGCGAGTTCCCCGCCCCCGAAATCCTCTCGCGGCTGTTCGTGTTCCACGTGATGCTGCTGCCCGCCCTGCTGCTCGCCCTGGTCGGCCTGCACCTCGCCATCCTGGTGCTGCAGAAGCACACCCAGTTCCCTGGCCCGGGCCGGACCGAGCGCAACGTGGTCGGCAAGCGCTTCTGGCCCGAGCAGACCTTCAAGTCCGTCGCCCTGCTGCTGTTCGTGACCGCGGTGACGGCCGGCCTGGGCGGCCTGGCCCAGATCAACCCGGTCTGGCAGTACGGGCCCTACGAGCCGTTCAACGTCACCTCGCCCGCCCAGCCCGACTGGTACATCGGCTTCCTCGACGGCGCCCTGCGGCTGGCCGGGCCATGGCGCATCAAGCTCTTCGGCTATGAGATCTCCGAGGTGTTCTGGCCGGCGATCCTGGTCCCGGGGATCGCCTTCGGCGTCCTCACCCTCTGGCCGTGGGTGGAGCGGCGCTTCACCAGGGACCGGGCCGAGCACCACCTGCTCGACCGGCCCCGCGACGCGCCGCTGCGCACCGCGATCGGCGCGGCCGGCCTGTGGATGTTCTTCGTGATGTTCCTCGAGGGCGGCAACGACATCTTCGGGGTGCTGCTCGACGTGTCGGTCGAGAGCATCACCCGCATCCTGCAGGTCGCGTTCGTGGTCGGCCCGGTCGTGGTCGGGGCCGCCACCTACTTCACCTGCCGCTCGCTGAAGACCAGCCAGCTCCACCCGGCCCGGCCCAACGCCGGGCTGGCGCTGCGGCGCACCGCCACCGGCGGCTACGAGACGGTCCCGCTCGACCCGACGCCTGCCGGCGCCGGCCACGGCGACGGCGACAGCGCCCGCCCGGCCGCGACGGTCCCGGCCTCGGAAGGCCGCCCGCCCGCGCCCTGACCAGGTCGGAGCCCAGGCGCGACGCAACGGGGTGACCCCGGCACGCAACTGGGTGACCGTGACCAGGCGTCGGCCATGGCCAGGCTCGACGCGACCGGGACCGCCCAGCAGGTGATCGACGCGGATATCCGGCCCTCCGGCAGGAGGACGTCAAAGGTACAGGCCGGTGCCGCCAGGCGGCGCGTCCTCCCGGTTCGGCTGCGGCAGGGCGCGGCCGCCGCGCATCTCCGCGAGCTGGTTGCGGGCCGCCATCTGCTGGGCGAACAGGGTGGCCTGGATCCCCTGGAACAGCCCCTCCAGCCAGCCCACGAGCTGGGCCTGGGCGACGCGGAGCTCCGCCTCGCTGGGGGTGTCCGCTTCGAGCGGGAGCGCCATCCGGCTCAGCTCGGCGGCCAGGTCCGGGGAGAGCCCGCTGGCAAGCTCCCGCAGCGAGATGTCGTAGATCTCGCGCATGCGCGTCCGGCCGGCCTCGTCGAGGGGTGCCCGGCGCACCTCCTCGAGCAGCTGCCTGACCATCGTGCCGATCCGCATGACCTTGCCCGGGCTGGTCACGGCCTCGGTCGATTCCTGGGCCTGGTCGGCCGGACGCTCCACGACCGTACCGGACACGCTGTGGACAGAGGTGTCGTCCCTTGGCTGCTGTTCAGGTGTCTGTGTCATCAGCGATACGCCTCGTGAGGGTCGGTGCCGGCGGCGTGCTCGAGGCGGCCGTAGCGGTTCTCGCGGTTGATCGCGGCCAGCCAGCCGGCGGCCGCGACCGCGGACACGGCCAGGCCCAGGACGAGCAGCCACAGGCCGTAGATCAGCCCGGTGGTCAGCATGGCGACCCCGAGCGCCATCGTGAGCGGCCAGATCGAGGGCAGCGGGAGCACGGCGACGTTCTCGGCCGAGTAGTCGTCCGGGCCCCCCGGGTCCCTGCGGGGCAGGCCGGCGAACCGGCGCACGGTGTCCCCGAACTGCTCCCTGGGACCCTGCTCGCGCCGGTGCTGCAGGAGCATGTAGACCGCGGCGAAGCCCGTGCCGCCGCCGAGCAGCAGCAGCGCGACGGTGCCGAATGGCTCGTAGCTGACAAACCAGTAGATGATCGCGGCGACCAAGCCGAAGACGGCGATCCGGAGCATGACGGCGACCTCGTCGCTCATGACCTCACCCCCGGTCCAGGTTACGCGCTGGGTCGGTGTCGGCGGCGTGCTCGAGGCCGTGGCGGAGGTCGAACACGGGCCGCTCGGAGTGGATCTCGGGCAGCTCGTGGAAGTTGTGGTGCGGCGGCGGCGAGCTGGTCGCCCACTCGAGGCTGTTGCCCTCCCACGGGTCGGCCGGGGCCGGTCTGCCCCTCCGCAGCGACACGAACACGTTCCACAGGAACGGCACGGTCGAGAAGCCGACCAGGAAGGCGCCGACCGTCGACATGAGGTTCAGCCCGCCCCAGGACTCGATGTAGTAGTTGGCGATGCGCCGCGGCATCCCCTCGAGCCCCACGATGAACTGCGGGAAGAAGGTGAGGTTGAAGCCGACGAACAGCGTCCAGAAGTGCAGCCTGCCCCAGCCCTCCGACAGGAAGCGGCCGCTCATCTTCGGGAACCAGAAGTACAGCCCGGCGAACAGGGCGAACAGCAGCCCGCCGACCATGACGTAGTGGAAGTGGGCGACCACGTAGTAGGTGTCGTTCACCGCGAAGTCGATCGGCGGGGAGGCCAGGAACACCCCGGTGATGCCCCCGACCAGGAACACGACCAGGAACGCGAGGGCCATCAGCATCGAGGTCGTGAACGTGATCGACCCCCGCCACATGGTCGCCACCCAGTTGAAGATCTTGATGCCGGTGGGCACCGCGATCAGGAACGACATGATCGAGAACCAGGGCAGGTTGACCGCGCCGGTGGCGAACATGTGGTGGGCCCAGACCCCGAACGACAGCGCGCCGATGCCGAAGGTGGCGAACACCAGCGCCCGGTAGCCGAACAGCGGCTTGCGCGAGAAGACCGGGATGACCTCGCTGATCATGCCGAACCCGGGCAGGATCACGATGTAGACCTCGGGATGGCCGAAGAACCAGAAGATGTGCTGCCACAGGATCGGGCTGCCCCCGGCGGTCGGGTCGAAGAAGACGGCCCCGTAGTTCCGCTGCAGGAACAGCAGGGCCAAGCCCACGGTCAGGGGCGGGAAGGCGAACAGGATGAGGAGCTGGGTGACCAGCACCGTCCAGGTGAACAGGGGCATCCGGAACATCGTCATGCCCGGGACCCGCATGGAGAAGATCGTGGTGATCAGGTTGACGGCGCCGACGATGCCGCTGATGCCCACCACGGCCAGCCCGATGATCCACAGGTCCATGCCGGCGCCCTGGAGGTAGCGGGAGTCCGACAGGGGCGGGTAGGCGGTCCACGCGGCGGCCGCCGGGCCGCCGGACACCAGGAACGAGCTGATCACGATCAGGCTGCCGAACAGGTACAGCCAGTAGCTCATCGCGTTCAGCCGCGGGAACGCGACGTCGGCCGCGCCGATCTGCAACGGCACGAAGTAGTTGGCCAGCCCGGTCGACACCTGGGCGGCGAACAGGAAGATCATCAGCGTGCCGTGCATCGAGAACACCTGGTTGTAGGTGTTCTCCGTCATGTACTGCAGGCCGGGCCGGGCCAGCTCGGCGCGCACGAGCAGCGCCAGCACGCCACCGGTGAGGAAGATCCCGAACGCCGTGAAGATGTAGAGGATGCCGATCTTCTTGTGGTCGACCGTGGTCAGGTAGTCGATCAGCCCGGCGCGGGGCTCCTCGTGGGGGAGCTCCGGAAGCGCCGGGGAGGGAAGCTCGGTCGTTGCCATGGTCGTGGGACTCCGTTTCTTACGGGGTTCCGCTCCTTACGGGTTCCGCTCCTACGGTTCCGCTCCTCTACGGGGTTCCGCTCGCGCCGGCCGGGGCCCGGGCCGCGGACGCAAGCCAGCTCTGGAACTCGCTCTGCGACACCACCCGCACGTCGAACACCATGTCGGCGTGGGCGACCCCGCAGAACTGCACGCAGTGGCCGTTGTAGGTGCCGGTCTGGTCGAAGGTCAGGTCGAACTCGTTCACGGTGCCCGGGATGGCCTGGCGCTTGAACAGCGTCCTGGGCACGTAGAACGAGTGCACGACGTCGGCCGAGACGAGCTTGATGCGTACGGGCTCGCCCACGGGCACCACCATCGTCGGCGGCTGCTTGGGCACGCCGACCACCTGCGCGCCCGACCCCTCGTAGTCGAACTGCCAGCTCCACTGGAAGCCGGTGACCTTGATCGTGACGGCCGGGTTGTGGGCCCGGTGCAGCACCTTGCCCTGCGCGTTCAGGGTCACGGCGAACAGGATCAGCACCAGGATGAGCGGGATGATGGTCCAGGTCAGCTCGAGCGTGTTGCTACCATGGATCTGCTTGGGCAGCTCGTCGTTCTTGCGCCGATATCTGATGATCGACCAGACGATCAGGCCCGAGACGATGGTGAACACGCCCGCGGCGGTCCACAGGAAGAAGTCGTAGGCGAAGCGGACGGCGTCGCCCTGGTCGGTGACGCTGGCTGGAGCGCAGCCGGCGAGCACCAACAAGAGCACGACCGCTGCGCAAGCTCGCCTGAGGCGCGCGAGGCCGGCCGCCGTCACGGCCGTCCGGGGACGCGCCCGGGGCTCGCTGCGGGACGGAGCACGGAGCGGCGGCAGGATGACCCCTCTCTCCCTGGTCGGCACGGACGGCTAACCTGTCTGGTGGCACCGCACGGCTCCCGCAACTCGAGGCCCGGGACCGTCCGGCGGCGAGCTAGGTACGGACTGTAACCCATGGCCTCCCTGGCCGGCAGCTGCCACGCTGCTCGCACTTTGCACCGATTCGGCTCCGGCTAATCCTTCCGAGCCCCCCGGGGGCAGCGGTCACGGGTCCCCGGCAGGCCGTCGAGCCACCCGGCGACCGCGTCGACGGCCTTGGCGAGCACCGGCGGCTCCGGGCCGGCGCCCGGGTCGCGCAGGGCCTGGCCGGCTGCCTGCCCGGACGGGTCAGCCACCGAGACCGGTCATGAGCGCGCGAGCGGTCAGGCCGAAGACGAAGAACGACCCGATCGTGAAGAACAGGTGGAAGGGCGGCTTCTCGAGGCCGCGGGTGAACAGGTGGCAGACAGCGAGCACGACCGCCGGGAACACCGACCCGTAGGCGTAGTGGAGCAGCGGGCGCTGGTTGCCGAGCGCGAGCAGCACCAGCCCGACGGCCAGCTGCAGCCCGAGCAGGATCTGGAGCACGGCCAGCAGCCCCCAGTACAGCCGGCCGGCGGCGCGCCTGAGGATGAACAGGCCGACCCCCCAGAGGAACAGCGCCCCCCACCCAGCCACGATCGCCACGCCCGCGATCCGGTGCAACCCCACCATCGGTCCACGCTCCGCTCGTCGCCAACTGGGTCCGACCGGGCAGTCTGGCAGGAGTTCGCCGATCCCGCTCGGCCTGGCCCCGGTCGCACCCGCTCCCGCGGCGGCTCCGCCGTCGGCCCACCCCGCTCCCGCGGCGGCTCCGCCGTCGGCCCACGGCTTCGCCGTCGGCGGAACCCCTGGTGTTCGCCGTCGGCGGAACCCCTCGTGCTGGCGGCCCGGGTCGGGTACCGTGCCACCATGGGCATGGACATGGGCACCGCCTTCGAGCTCTACGACCGGCCGGTCGACCCGGTCGACCGGCTGCTGCGGCGCCGCGTCGTCCTGCTGTCCGGGCAGATCGACGCCGACAAGGCCAACGACGTGATGGCCCGGCTGCTCTGGCTCGAGCAGGAGGGGCCAGGGGAGCCGATCGAGCTGCGCATCAACTCGCCCGGAGGCGAGCTGCTGTCGGGCCTGGCCGTCGTCGACACCATCGCGCAGGTGCGCTGCCCGGTCGCGACGATCTGCGCCGGGATGGCCGCCTCGATGGCGTCGGTGGTGCTCGCGCTCGGCGAGCGTGGCAGGCGACGGGCCACCCCGAACGCCCGCATCCTGATCCATCAGCCGTGGAGCGGGCAGTTCCAGGGGCAGGCGGCCGACCTCGAGCGGACCGCCGAGGAGGTGCTCCGGCTCCGGCGCCGTCTTGACACCCTGCTGGCCGAGGCGACCGGGCAGCCGGTCGAGCGCATCCACCACGACACCGACCGGGACACCTGGTTCTCGGCCGACGAGGCGGTCGCCTACGGCCTGATCGACGAGGTCGCCCGGTGATCGCGGTGTGGCCGTGACCCGGCTGCGGGACTGCATCGGAGCCGCCCTGCGCGGCCACCGGCTGGCCCAGGCGCGCACGCTGCGCGAGGTGGCCGAGGCGGCCGGCGTGTCGCTCACCTACCTGTCCGAGGTCGAGCGAGGCCGCAAGGAGGCCTCCTCCGAGGTGCTCGAGGCGGTCTGTGCCGCGCTCGACGTGGTCCTGTCGGAGCTGCTGTTCGAGGTGGCCGAGGCCCTGGCCCGGGTCGAGACGGGCAGCCGGGCCCAGGCCGTCGGCTTCGTGCCCGCCGGGACGGCACCCATGCCCGCCCCGGCACCCGTCGCCAGGGTGCTCGACTTCCAGGCCTACGCGGGGCGACGCACGGCCTGACCCGGCCCGTTGCCGGACCGGCAGGACAGCACCCTCCCATCGCTGCCCGCTAAGCACGTCACCAGACGTTCTGCTCGTAACCGAGGCCAGCGACCAAGGCCGTCCCATCAAGTTACGGACAGGACTTCTGAGGTGCTGCTTAGGCCCGGCCCGGTCCACGACCCGAGGGTCCGGGGTGAGCCTGCCCAGGCGCCGCCAGGGCGCGAGCGTCGAACGGCAGCCGCAGCGTGACGCGGGCGCCCCGGCCGGGCGCCGAGTCGATGCGGACGTCGCCGCCCGCAGCCTCGACCCGCTCGGCCATGAACCGCAGGCCGAGGTGGCCGGTGGCCATGGCCCAGGCGCAGGTCTCCACGGGGTCGAATCCCGCCCCGTCGTCGTCTACCTGCGCGACGACCGCCCCGCCCTCGGAGCGGATCCGGACCCGCACGGCCGTGGCGCCGGCGTGCTTGGCCACGTTGGCGAGCGCCTCCTGGAGCGCGCGGAACAGCACTGTCTCGAGGTCGCCGTCGACCCGGTCCGCGAGGGACCACTCAAGCTCGGTGGCGCAGCCGGCCTCGGCCAGGCGCTCGAGCTGCAGCTCGAGCGCGGCCCGGAGCCCGTCGGCGTCGAGCCGGTGCGGGCGCAGACCGAACAGGAAGGCGCGCGCCGCCCGCAGGGCGTGCTCGAGGTTCTGGCGGAGGCGCCCGACGCCTTCGCCGACCCCGGGCGACGCGGCCGCGCCGACCCCCTTGAGCCGGGCCTCGAGGACGTCCAGGTGCAGCAGGGCGGCGGCCAGCGACTGGATGGCGTCGTCGTGGAGGTCGCCGGCCAGCCGGCGGCGCTCGTCCTCCTGGGCGGTGAGCAGCTGCCGCAGCAGGCTCCGGCGGTCCCGCTCGGCTCGGCGGAGCCGGGCGAGCAGGTCGTCGGGCCCGTCCGGCCACCCGGTGGGCGCGGCCCGCGGCGTCCCCGGCCCTTCCCCAGGCGCGGTGGACCGTGTCCCCGGCCGTTCCCCGGGCGCGGTGGACCGTGTCCCCGGCCCTTTCCCGGGCGCGGCAGGCCCTGCCTCGGGAGGCTCACCATCTGGCCGATCTGCGAGCATTCCGTCTCCCTGCGGCACGCAGCCGCACTTAGCACCGCCGGCACCTGCGATGGGCGCCGATCGAGCGGTTTCAGTAGATTAATGGAATCGTCCGGTCTGTGTGCTGCGACCACCCGATGGTCCGTGCCGCAGCACAGACCACCCGGCAGGGCCTAGCGCCGGAACGCGTCCCTCAGCTTGCCGACCGCCTGCTTCAGCGCACCCTTCCGCTGGTCCGCCACGCCCTCGGCCTGCAGGCGGCGGTCGCCGGTCGCCCGGCCCAGCTCCTCCTTGGCCCGGCCCTTGACCTCCTGGGCCTTGCCGCGGGTCTTCTGCCTCCCACTCCGGGCCATGCTGCCTCCTCGTCCCTCCCGGCCACGCCTTCGGTGCCCGCGGGTCAACCCGAGTCTTCCCGCCGCGGGCACCCGCCAAGCCCCACCACGGCTCCAACGGCGGCCTGGTACCCGTGTCCCCTACCTTGAGTGGCCGAGTGACCACGTTTGGCGCCGGGTGGGCCCGAACCCCCTGCATCCACCGGAGCGGCTTGGAGTCAAGACTTGATCCAGGCCGCCCGCCGACGCACCCTAGAGGGGACCCACCGGCTGCCGCTCCAGTCCCACCGCCCCCAGCCACCCGGTCGCTTCCACCGCCCCACCCGACGACCTGGGCCACCGTTCCCGCGGGAGGCCCCGCCGAGGTCCCCGGCCTGCTAGCGACCACATTCCGCACCAATCGTTCACTCTCCGTACCAGCCGCCCCGCCGATCTCACAGCAACCCGGCGCCCGCCCGGTCCGCCACCTGCAGCGCCGACACAACCGAACAGACGCGAGCGCGAGCGGCTCAGAGGTCCGACGCGACCTGCTCGCGGCGACGGCGCCCCCCAGAGACCGCCGACCGATCGCCCGCTG
>Ga0307278_10001021_pt1 | contig 13858 bp, 10 predicted proteins | sample ER_DNA_117_FD_194482 | JGI IMG/M metagenome (GOLD analysis project Ga0307278, IMG submission 194482) | Bulk soil microbial communities from the East River watershed near Crested Butte, Colorado, United States - ER_DNA_117 | ecosystem: Environmental > Terrestrial > Soil > Floodplain | place... | reverse complement strand
GTTGGAGATGCCGACGAAGCCGGCCACGAACTCCGTCTGCGGACGCTCGTAGACCTCGGCCGGCGTGCCGAGCTGCTCGATCCGCCCCTCGTTGAAGACGGCGAGGCGGTCGCTCATCGTCAGCGCCTCCTCCTGGTCGTGCGTGACGTAGACGAACGTGATGCCGACCTCGCTCACGTCGCGCTGGATGCGCCTCAGCTCGATCTGCATCTCCTGGCGAAGCTTGAGGTCGAGCGCGCCGAGGGGCTCGTCGAGCAGGAGCACTTTCGGCGCGTTCACGAGCGCGCGAGCGAGCGCGATGCGCTGCCGCTGGCCGCCCGAGAGCTGGATCGGCTTCCGGCCGCCGACGTCGGGCAGCCGCACGACGCGCAGGATCTCCTCGACACGTCGCTTGCGCTCGGCGCGGGGAACCTTTTTGACCCGCAGGCCGTACCCGACATTCTCAGCCACTGTCATGTGCGGGAAGAGCGCGTAATCCTGGAAGACGGTGTTGACGTCCCGCTCGTAGGGCGCGCGGTTCGTGACGTCCACGCCGCTCAGCTCGACGCGGCCTGCGTCCGGACGCTCGAAACCGGCGATCAGCCGCAGCGTCGTCGTCTTTCCGGAGCCGGACGGGCCCAGCAGCGTGAAGAACTCACCCGGCTCGATCTCGAGGTCGACGTGGTCGACCGCAACGACATCGCCGTAGGTCTTGCGCACGCCGACCAGTCGAACGTCCACAGCAGCTGGGATTGTCGCCGAGACCGGCCGGGTCTCAGGCAGCGTCTGCGTCGCCAAGCGCTTCCTCCAGCAGCCCGAGGCCTCGTTCGAGCAGTTCGTCCTCGATCGAGAGCGGCACGAGGATGCGGATGACGTTGCCGTACATGCCGCAGGACAACAGCACGAGGCCGCGTTCGCGGGCCGCGGCCGTGACGCTTGACGCCCGCTCGGGCGACCGTTCCGCGAACTCGAGCGCGAGCATCGGGCCGAGCCCTCGGACCTCGCCCTCGCCCGTGTGGAGCTCGAGCCGTGCGCGGATGCGCCCGCCCAACTCCTCTGCGCGGGCGCGGAACTCCGGCGTCCGGACCTCGTTCAACACCGCGATCGCCGCCGCACAGGCCAGAGGGTTGCCGCCGAACGTGCCGCCGAGCCCTCCGGGCGGCACCGCATCCATCACCTCGACCTTGCCCGTCACGCCCGCGAGCGGCAGACCCCCGCCGAGCGACTTCCCGCTCACGAGCAGGTCCGGCTCGACCCCGTAGTGATCGATCGCCCAGACGGGGCCTGTGCGGCCTGCGCCCGACTGCACCTCGTCGTCGACGTAGAGGATCCCGTACTCCTCGCAGATCTCCTTGAGGCGCCTCGGAAAGTCGTCCGGCATCGGAATAAAGCCACCCTCGCCCTGGACCGGCTCGAGCACGATGCAGGCGACGCGCTCGGGTCGCACGTCCTGCTTGAAGAGCCGCGTTAGACCCTCGATCGCGTCGTCCGAGGTGACGCCGCGGTACGGATACGGCGCCGGCGCCCGGTACACGTCCGGTGCGAACGGCCCGAAGCCGTCCTTGTAGGGGATCGCCTTCGCGGTCAGCGCCATCGTCAGGTTCGTGCGGCCGTGGAAGGCGTGGTCGAAGGCGATCACTCCCGGCCGCCCGCTGGCGACGCGGGCGATCTTGACCGCGTTCTCGATCGCCTCGGCGCCGGAGTTGAGCAGGAGCGAGCGCGTCTCGCTCTGACCGGGCCAGACCTCGTCGAGCAGCTTGCAGACCTCGATGTAGGGCTCGTACATGCCGACCATGAAGCACTGGTGCAGATAGCGGTCAACCTGTTCGTGGATCGCTGCCGCTGCGAAGCCGTGTCCCGTGTTCTGGCAGCCGAGCCCACCGGCGAAGTCGACGTACTCCCGGCCGTCGACATCCCAGATGCGCGCGCCGGTGGCACGCGCGACGACGAGCGGCGTCGTGGCGACGCCGCGGGCGACAAAGCGCTCGCGCTCCGCAGCGATGCGTTCCGACGCTGTTCGCTCGCCGATCGCCATCAGGCGTGCTTCAGGTCGCCGAGGATCTCGCCGGCCGCGCGCTCACCGGTCTCGACCGCGCCGTTCAGGTAGCCCTGGAAGTCCTGGGACGTGTGCTCGCCGCAGAAGTGGCAGTTGCCCTGCCGTTCCTTCTCCATCCCAGAGAACTTTGTGTACTGCCCGACCTTCCAGTACGAGTACGAGCCCTTCGTCCATGGGTACGCGGCCCAGTAGTCGATCGTTGCCCGGCCGGTCGCGTGGTTCGCCAGGTTCGGCACCGTCGGGAACAGGGGTTGCAGCTGTGCCATGAACTCCTGCGCCCGGGACGACGGTGTGCCCGTGCCGAAGCTCGCGCCGACGTTGCCGCCCGTGTAGTCGACGAGAATCCCTTTGGCGCCGCCCTGGGCGCGGGACACCTCCCACGTGTTCTGGTAGCCGGTGTCGGCGCCGTACCAGAAGCGGTCCTTGAACTCGACGTGCAGCTTCGAGTTCGTGCCCATCGGGAGCTCCTTGATCGCCGTCACCTTCAGCGGCTCGAAGCCCGCCTTGCCGTAGCTGATGGAGCGCAGCAACGAGAACGGGAGCGCGAGGACGACGTGGTCGGCGGTGACGGTGAGCGAGCCGGTGTCCTTACTGAACGTGAGCGTGTACGTCCCGCCAGCGTTCAGCTTGATCGAGGTGAGCGCCGTGCCGAGCGAGATCTGCCCCTTCAACGCTAGGCCCAGCCCGTCCGCGATCTGCTGGTTTCCGCCCTGTACGTGGTACTTCTCGTTCGACTTGCCGAAGAGGCGGAGCTGCCCTTGACCCGTGTAGCCGAGTAGGTAGAGCAAGTTGAGTGAGCTTTGCTGGCTGCACTCGGCGCCGTACTCGATGTTGTAGGCGACATCAAGCAGCTGGCCGAGCTTCGATCCGGCGCCGCCGAACGGGATGCTCTCGTTCAGCCAGTCGATGATCGACATGTGGTCGAGCTCCCGGCCGCGCTGCGTGGAGAGGTTCCAGAGGGTCGGGTAGCTGGCAGCGGAAAGGTCGCTGTGCACCTTTTGCCAGATCTTCTTCAGGTCGGCCGTCGCCTCCTCGAACGAGTACGGCTCGCCGTCGAAGTAGAAGAAGTCTTCTGTGCCGTTGGGCTGCGCGGAGAGGAGGTTGTCCAGGCCGAGTCCCAGCTCCTGCGCCAGTTGGCGTACCTGCGTGTGGCCCTGGTCGATCAACTCTCCGCCGTGCTCCGCGATCAGCGGCGAGAAATCCTCGATCGTCCAGCAGCGTCCGCCGATCCGCGTCGACGCCTCGTAGACGTCGGCGTTGAGACCTGCCTGCTTCAGCCGGTAGGCGCAGGTCAGGCCCGCGAGCCCGGCGCCGACGACCGCGATGCGGGGCTGCGTCGCCCCGTAGGCGGCCTTGGCGAAGCGGCCCATGGTGGTAGCCCCCGCAACCGCCGCCCCTGCCGTTGCCGTCCTCTTCAACAGATCGCGCCTCGTAGTGCGCAGTTCGGCAGCCTCAGTGGCCGCCTCCTCGATGCGTTGTGCCAGCGGTGTCCTCGCCACCGAAATCCTCCCCAAGGGTCGCTTGCGGGTGGAGCATCCAACATTCGCATTGCGAGTTCAAGTAGGGCCTGCGTTGACCGAATGCGTGGCGCGTGGTACGAATCGGCTCGCTTTGCGTAGAGCTGCCGCACAGCCCGCGGAGGCCGTCCTCGACGGCCGACGCGGCCCTGTCAGCACCCCGCGCCGGATCGACGCGCTCGACCAGGGAATCATCGAGGCCCTCCAGGCGAACGGCCGGGAGTCCTTCCGGGCGATCGCCGCGCGGCTCGGCGTGTCGGAGGCCACCGTGCGGGCGCGATATGCGCGGCTGTGCGACGACGACATCTTGCAAGTCGTCGGCGTCACCAACCCGCTCGGCCTCGGCTTCGAGCAGGCGCTGATCGGCATCAACACCGCGGGTTCGCCGGGGCGGGTCGCGGAGGAGATCTCGAGCTGGGCCGAGGCAGACTACGTGGTGGTCACAGCCGGCCAGTACGACCTCGTCGTCGAGGTCGTCGCTGCCGATCGCCGCGGGCTGCTCGACGTGACGAACCGCATGCGCGAGCTCGACGGCGTCGTCTCGACCGAGACGTTCTTGTATCTCGACCTTGTCAAGCAGTTGTACGACTGGGGGACTCGACCATGACGACCGCCGTTCCGGAGAGAACACTCGACCTCCAACGAGCCGCGCGCGACCATCTCTGGCTGCACTTCACGCGCATGAGCGCGTACGAAGGCGCCGAGGTTCCGATCATCGTCCGCGGCGACGGGTGCTACCTCGAGGACATCAACGGCAAGCGCTACCTCGACGCCCTCGCTGGGCTCTTCTCCGTGAACATCGGCTACGGCTACGGCGAGGAGATGGGCGAGGCCGCAGCGGCGCAGATGCGCGAGCTGCCGTTCTACACCAACTGGTCCTACGCGCATCCGCGTGCGATCGAGCTCGCGACGGAGGTTGCGTCGCTGACACCCGGCGATCTGAATCGGCTGTTCTTCGTCTCCGGCGGATCGGAGGCGGTGGAGTCGGCGTGGAAGCTCGCGCGGCAGTACTACTCCGCGCGCGGCGAGCAGCGCGTACACGCAGCAATCGCGACATCGACCGGGTTGCCGGTGCGCGTCGACGAGGCACAGGCCATCGGCGGGACGGAGCGCCGCTGGAAAGCCATTTCGCGCAACATCGCGTATCACGGCACGACGATGGGCGCTCTGTCGATCAACGGCATCCCGGCGCTGCGCACGCCGTTCGAGCCGCTCGTGCCCGAAGTCCTGCACGTGCGCAACACGAATCGGTTCCATCGGCCCGCAGGCGAGACGGAGGAGCAGTTCACCGCCATGCTGCTCGACGATCTCGTGGAGACGATCGAGGGGACGGGCCCCGAGACCGTGTGCATGGTGATCATGGAGCCGGTGCAGAACGCGGGGGGTGCGTTCACGCCGCCGGAGGGCTACTGGCGCGGCGTGCGCGAGATCTGCGACCGCTACGACATCCTGCTGTGCGCCGACGAGGTGATCACGGGGTTCGGCCGGGTCGGAGCGTGGTTCGGCTCGGAGCGCTACGACATCCGCCCCGACCTGATGACGATCGCAAAGGGACTCTCGTCGTCGTACGCGGCGATCGGCGCAGTCGTCGCCAGCGACCGGGTGATGGAGCCGTTCATGCGCGACACGAGCATGTACTCGCACGGCATCACCTTCGGCGGCCATCCGGTGCAAGCCGCCGTCGCGCTGAAGAACATCGAAATCATGAAGCGCGACCAGATCGTCGAGCACGTCGCCTCGGCGCAGGGCGACTTCCGCAAGACGCTCGAACAGCTCCTCGACATCCCGATCGTCGGCGACGTCCGCGGAGTCGGTTTCTTCTATGCCATCGAGCTCGTCAAGGACAAGGAAACGCGTGCGACTTTCAACGACGACGAGTGCGAGACGCTGTTGCGCCAGTTCCTTTCGCCGGCGCTGTTCGAGCGCGGTCTCATCTGCCGGGCGGACGACCGCGGCGATCCCGTCGTGCAGATCTCGCCGCCGCTCATCGCCGGGCAAGCGGAGTTCGACCAGATCGTGTCTATCCTCGGGGACGTGCTTGCGGAGGCCTGGACGCGCGTGGGCAGATGACGAAGGTCCCCGACGTCAGGCTGGTCAACGTCACCAAGCGGTTCGACGACGTCGTCGCGGTCGACGATCTCAGCCTCGACATCGAGAGCGGCAGCTTTTTCGCGCTGCTCGGCCCGTCCGGCTGCGGCAAGACCACGACATTGCGCATGATCGGCGGGTTCGAGCAGCCGACGGGGGGCCACATCATGCTCGGCGAGCGTGAGGTCAGCGGCCTGCCGGCCTACAAGCGCGATGTCAACACCGTTTTCCAGTCGTACGCCCTCTTCCCGCATCTCTCGGTCTTCGAGAACGTCGCCTTCGGCCTTCGCCGGCGCTCGGTGCGCGGGGAGACCCTTCGTGGCCAGGTCGAGGCGATGCTGCGGATCGTCGGGCTCGAGGGGATGGGGAAGCGGAAGCCCCGCCAGCTCTCCGGCGGGCAGCAGCAGCGCGTCGCGCTCGCGCGCGCCCTAGTGAACAAGCCGCAGGTGCTGTTGCTCGACGAGCCGCTCGGAGCCCTCGACCTGAAGCTGCGCAAGCAGATGCAGCTGGAGCTGAAGGCGATCCAGCACGATGTCGGCATCACGTTCATCCACGTGACGCACGACCAGGAAGAGGCGATGACGATGGCCGACCGCATCGCCGTCATGAACCGCGGCCGCATCGAGCAGTTGGGGACGCCGACGGAGCTGTACGAGACGCCTGCGACGGCCTACGTCGCAAGCTTCCTCGGTGCCTCGAACCTGATCTCCGGCACCGTCAGCGGGTCCGACACCGTCCGGCTGCACATGGGGCCGGAGGTGCGCGTGCCGAGCGGGGCGCTCAACGGCCGGACCGGGGAGGTCGCGGTCGGGATCCGCCCGGAGAAGATCGAGCTCGGCGGGGGCCAGCAGAACGAGCTGGAGGGAACCGTCGTCGAGGAGGCCTACGTCGGAGTCGCGACGCAGTACATCGTCGACACCGCCTGCGGCCGACTCACCGTCTACAGGCAGAACGCGTCGCCCGGGCTGAACGGGGCGGCAGCGGGGAAACGTCTCACACTCAGCTGGAGCCCAGACTCCACCTTTGTCGTCGACTCAACGGAGGGATCCGAATGACCGATGTCCTCACCCGCCGTGACCTGCTGCGGCGCGCGGCTGCGAGCGGCGCGTTCCTCACGGTTCCGGGTGTGCTCGCCGCGTGCGGCGGTAGCAGCACCAAGTCAGCGGGCTCCGGCTCGAACCAGACGCTCGCAAAGACGCTGCGCTTCTCGAACTGGACGCTGTACATCGACATCGACGAGAAGACGAAGCGGCATCCATCCCTCGACCAGTTCCAGAAGAAGACCGGCGTCCACGTGGTGTACACCGAGGACATCAACGACAACGCGACGTACTTCGGCAAGATCCAGGGCCCGCTGTCACGCGGCCAGTCGATCGATCGCGACATCATCGTGATGACCGACAACTCTCGCTATCCGTCGCTGCTGATCAAAAAGGGTTGGGTCGAGAAGCTCGACAAGAGCGCGATTCCGAACATCAAGAACTTGCAGCCGGCGCTGCAGCATCCGAACTGGGACCCGAACCGCGATTACAGCCTTCCGTGGCAGTCCGGTCTCACAGGAATCGCCTACAACGACACGCTCACCGACCCGATACTCACGGTTCCCGATCTGCTCGAGAACCCGAAGCTGAAGGGCAAGATCACGCTCCTCCAGGGCGTGGGCGACACGATGCCCTTGATCATGGCCGCGAACGGCGACGACCCGACGAAGGTGACCGACGCCTCGTGGGACCGCGCGATGAAGGTCGTCCAGAAGGCCGTCGACTCGGGCCAGATTCGTCAGTTCACCGGCAACGACTACAGCGGGCCGCTCGCGAAGGGCGACCTGAAGGCGTGCTTCGCCTGGTCAGGCGACGTCGTCCAGTTGGAGGCGGACAACAAGCATCTCCACTGGAACCTGCCGAAGGACGGCGGTGGCATCTGGACGGACAACATGCTGATCCCGAAGGGTGGAAATGTCTACACGGCGTCGGTGTACATGAACTTCGCCTACGACCCGAAGATCGCCGCCGAAATCGAGGATTACGTCAACTACATCTGCCCGGTGGTGGGTGCGAAGGCGGTGCTCCTGAAGCAGGACCCCGCGATCGCCAAGAACACGCTTATCTTCCCGACGAATGAGATGCTCAACAATGCGCACAACTTTGACGCGGCAGCACTGAACAACGAGAAGTACATCACCGCCTGGCAGAACCTCATCTCCGGCTAACCGGGTAGACGGCGTGGGATTTCTGCACCGGAACCGAAATCTCACGCCCTACCTCCTGCTTGCGCCGGGACTGCTGTACCTCGCACTCTTCTTCGTCGTTCCGCTCGGCTTCCTCGCGTACCAATCGCTGGAGTCGGGCAACTTCGACGTCGGCTACGCGTTCACGTGGGACTGGGGGAACTACTGGGACGCGATCCAGAACTACCGCGGGCATTTCGTCCGCTCGCTCGAGTACGCGGGGATCGCGACTCTTCTAGCGCTCGTCTTCAGCTATCCGCTCGCGTACTGGATCGCGTTTCGCGGCGGGCGCTGGAAGAACCTGCTCCTGCTGATCATCGTCGCGCCCTTCTTCGTCACGTATCTGATCCGCACGCTGGCGTGGGAGACGATCCTCGCCGACCAGGGGCCGGTCGTCGGTCTCCTGCGCGACATCGGCATTCTCGGCCACGACGGGCGACTGCTCGCGACGTCGACTGCCGTCGTCGCCGGCATCACCTACAACTTCTTCCCGTTCATGGCGCTGCCTCTGTACGTGTCGCTCGAGCAGATCGACGGGCGGCTGATCGAGGCCGCGCAGGATCTCTACGCGAGCAAGTGGAAGGCCTTCGTGCGGGTCACGCTGCCGCTGTCGCTACCCGGCGTCGTCGCCGGCACACTGTTGACGTTCATTCCCGCGGCCGGCGACTTCATCAACGCGCAACTGCTCGGGTCGCCGCGTAACCACATGATCGGGAACGTCATCCAGTCGAAGTTCCTCGAGTTGACGGACTACCCGGCCGCTGCGTCGATGTCGTTCGTGTTGATGGCCGCGATCCTGCTGATGGTCGCTCTCTACGCGCGTGTAGTCGGGACGGAGAAGCTGACCGGATGAGCGCGGTTCCCGTCGCCGAGCGGGCTCCGCGGGACCGCTCCGCGTCGCGGCTCTGGGCGTTCGTCAAGCGCCATCTGCTGACGGTGTACGCGCTGCTCGCGTTCATCTACCTGATGCTGCCGATTGGGGTCGTGATCGCGTTCTCGTTCAACAACCCGATCGGCCGCTTCAACTACACGTGGTCGAGCTTCACGTTCGACAATTGGAAGAACTGGGACGGCGTTCCCGGTCTCCGCAGCGCGATGGTCCTGTCGCTCGAGATCGCGTTCCTCGCAGCGCTGATCGCGACCGCGCTCGGAACGTTGATCGCACTGGCCCTCGTTCGCTACGGCTTCCGCGGCCGCGGTGTCACGAACCTCCTGATCTTCCTGCCGCTGTCGACGCCGGAGATCGTGCTCGGGGCGTCGCTGCTGACGCTCTTCCTGAACCTGACGATCGTCTTCGGCTTCTGGACGATTCTGATCGCGCACGTGATGTTCTGCATCAGCTTCGCGGTGGTCACGGTGAAGGCGAGGCTGATCGGCTTCGACCGGCATCTCGAAGAGGCGGCGATGGATCTTGGTGCGAACGAGTGGGCGACGTTCCGCAAGGTGACGCTGCCGCTGATTGCGCCCGCCGTCCTGGCCGCGCTCCTCCTGTGCTTCGCGATCTCGATCGACGACTTCGTCGTCACGTACTTCAACGCCGGCTCGCGCACGACGTTCCCGCTGTTCGTCTGGGGCGCCGCGCGCGTCGGGGCGCCGCCGCAGGTGAACGTGATCGGGACGGCGATCTTCGTCGTCGCCGTCGTCGGGATGGTCGGGAATGTGCTGTACCAGATGCGGCGGGAAAGATCGGCTCAGACCACCTAACGGTCGAGCCTCGGCTGCCACCCTGGTGGTGGGACGAGGCCGGCGCCGACGAGCCCGCGCCCGCGCTCGAAGGAGACGTCACCGCCGACGTCTGCATCGTCGGCGGCGGCTACACCGGGCTGTGGACGGCGCTCGCCGTGAAAGAGCGTGAGCCGTCTGCGCGGGTGGTGGTGCTCGAGGCGGTGACGTGCGGCGCGGGGCCGAGCGGCCGCAACGGCGGCTTCGTGCACGGCTACTGGGCGTCGCTCGCGGAGCTCGTGTCGCTGTTCGGGCGCGACGAGGCGCTCGTGCTGGCCCGTGCGGGGGACCGCATCGTGCCGGCGGTTCGCGCGCTCGAGGACGACGTGTGGCTGGTCGAGGGCGGGATGCTGATGGTCTCCGGCGCGCCCGCACAGGACGCTGCCGTGGAGCACGCCGCCGCCGCCGCTGCGGACGCCGGCGTTCCTGAGCACGCCGTGCCGCTGGACGGCGACCAGCTCGCCTCGCGCATCCGGTCGCCGGTCTTCCGCCGAGGTGTGTTTTTTCCGGACGGTGCGACGGTGCAGCCGGCGCGGCTCGTCCGTGCGCTGCGCCTTCGCGTGCTCGCTGCCGGTGTCGAGCTGCACGAGCACAGTCCCGCCTCCCTCCGCGACGGCGAGGTGAAGACAGTGCGGGGCCGTGTGCGTGCTCCGGAGGTGGTGGTCGCGATCAACGCCGCGGCGGCTGGTTGGCGCCCCGTCGCGCGGCACGTGACGAACTTCGGCTCCTACGTCGTGCTGACGGAGCCGGTGCCGGAGCTGCTCGCCGAGATCGGGTGGACGGGCGGCGAGGCGATCCTAGATGGGCGCATGTTCCTGCACTACTTCCGCACGACCGCGGAGGGCCGCGTTCTGATGGGCAGCGGGTCGGGGCCGATCGGCTTCCGCGGCAAGCTCGACGACCGCTTCACCGGCGACAACGCCACCGCCGCGCGCGCGGAGCACGGTTTGCGGCGGCTGCTACCGGGCTTGGCGGATGCACGGATCGAGCGCGCGTGGGGCGGGCCGATCGACGTCTCGGCCGACCACCTCCCGTTCTTCGGCACGGTGCCAGGCACCCAACGTGTCCACTACGGCCTTGGTTACTCGGGACACGGTGTCGGCCCGAGCTGGCTCGGCGGCCAGATCCTCGCGTCGCTGGCGCTCGGTCGCGAAGACGAATGGACGTCGCTGCCCCTGGCCACGCGCCGCGTCGCCTCGCTCCCGCCCGAGCCGTTCAAGCGACTGGGTGGCGGGCTCGTGCGCAGCGCGATCATGGCGGTCGAGCGAGCGGAGGAGGAGGGCAGACGCCCACCGTTACCGGCGCGCCTCGGCGCGGCCCTGCCGCGGCTGTTCCGGATGGAGATCGGAACGCGGTGAGCTTCGAGGTCCTCGAGCTCGACGTGTTGCGGCGTCGCAGCAGCGAGAAGTGGCGCAAGTTCCCTGATGACGTCCTCCCCTCGCATATCGCAGAGATCGACTTCGCGATCGCACCGCCGATCGAGGAGGCCCTTGTGGCGGCGGTGCGCGCCGGCGACCTCGGCTATGCGCACGCGAAGAGCTCGGGTCTCCCGCAGGCCTTCGCGGCGTTCGCGCAGCGCCGGTGGGGCTGGGCACCCGATCCGGACGCGATCGTCGCCGTCCCCGACGTGATGGTCGGCGTCGCGGAGCTGCTGCGCACGCTCACGCCCGACGGCGCGGGCGTGGTGATCAATCCACCCGTCTATCCGCCGTTCTTCTCCGTCATCGCCGAAACGGGTCGGCAGGTCGTCGAGGTGCCGCTCGCGGAGGGGCGGCTCCCGCTCAACGGCATCCGCGACGCGCTGCGGGCTGGCGCCCGCGCCGTGCTGCTCTGCAATCCGCAGAATCCGACCGGCCACGTCCACAGCGAAGACGATGTGGGCGCCCTCGGCGAGATTGCGGCCGAGCGCGACGCGCTCTTCCTGTCCGACGAGATCCATGGACCGCTGACGATGCCCGGCGTCACCTACGTTCCGGCCGGCTCTCTCGTCGACGACGTGATCGTCCTGACCTCGGCGACGAAGGCGTGGAACCTCCCAGGTCTGAAGTGCGGGCTCGCGATCGCCCGGTCGGAGCGCATGCACGAGACGCTCGCGCGGCTGCCCGAGGGGATCCACGACCGGGTCGGGCATCTCGGCGTGATCGGCTCGGTCGCGGCCTTCAGCGACGGCGACGAGTGGCTCGACGAGCTGCGCGCCTACCTCGCGGAGACGCACAGCCTGCTGCCCAATTTGCTCGCGGAGCACGCGCCCGGCGTCCGCGTCGGGCTTGCTCAGGCGACGTTCCTCGCGTGGCTCGACTTCCGCGAAACGCCTCTAGCCGAGGATCCGGCGGCGACGGTGCTCGAGCGCGGACGTCTGTCGCTGCTGCCTGGAACGGACTTCGGCTCCGTCGGCAAAGGCTTTGCGCGCCTGAACATCGGGACGTCCCAGGCGCTCGTCGAGGAAGCTGTGAAGCGGATCGGCCGCGCGCTCGGCTAGCTCGCCTCTACCGCAGGCAGATGTCCACGTACTGCTTCGACCCGTCGTCGAGCGTGGCGTAGATCCGGTACTCGCCTGCCGCCAGGCCTTTGGTGCTCCAGTTGTAGATGTACTGCTGCCCCCCGCCGTCCAACCGGAACGTGCTGCCTGTGAACGCGGTTTCAGGGTCGAGCGACTCCGGGGCGATCTGCGTGTCGCAACTCACGGGCGTCGTCGAGCGGCTGAACGTCGGCAGGGCGCCGGCTTGGACGATCGTGCCGTCGGCCTTCTTCAGCTGGAACTTCGCCGGGATGGTGCTGCCGAGCTTGAAGAAGCTCTCGAAGCCGCCCTGGTGCGCGGTGTCGTTGATGGGCTGCAGGAAGCCGTCCCAGCGGTACAGGACACTGATCGTCTTCGTCTTGCTCGCAGCCGTGTAGTTCGAGTTGCCGGCAAAGCCGGCGAGGACGGTGTACGCCCCGACGCTCGCGGGAGCGCCCGCCAGCGGCGTGCCGGATGTGCCCGTGCCGCTGTAGTAGGTGAAGCTCGGCGTGCCGAGAGCGGCGCCACCGACACCGGTCACGGAGCCGCTCGCAGGATGCGCCGCGCCATCATAGGTCCAGGTCGTCCAGTTCACGGAGACGGTCGGCGTCGCCTTTCCGATCGTGAACGTCTTCGAGCTGCTGTCGCCGAGATGGTTTGCATCCCCCCCGTAGCTCGCCGACGCAGTCGCCGTCCCGGCGTTGACGTTGTCGGCGTACGAGACGGTCAGTGTAACGTCGAGCCCGCCGGCGCCGGTCGCCTTCGCCGAACACGGTGTCTGAGCCGAGCCGTTGTAGGTGAACGGTCCTGCTGCGCAGGTGACGCTCACCGTCGACGGGGCCTTCGCGATCGTGAACGTGCTCGATCCGGAGTCGCTGAGGTGGTTCGAGTCGCCGCCGTACGTCGCCGACGCCGTTGCCGTCCCCGCGTTGACGTTGCTCGCATACGAGACCGCAACCGCCGCGTCCAACCCGCCTGCGCCGGTGGCTTTGGCAGTGCACGGCTCGATGGCGCTGCCGGTGTAGATCCGTGAATCCGGGCATGTCACCGTCACATGCGACGGGGCCTTCTCGATCGTGAACGTCTTGGAGGCGCTGTCGCTGAAGTGATTCGCGTCGCCGGCGTAGGAGGCCGACGCCGTCGCCGAACCGGCGCCGACGTTGTCCGAGTAGCTGACCGGGAGCGAGTGGTCGAGACCGCCGGCTCCCGCGACATTGCCCGAGCAGGGCGTGTGCGGCGAGCCGGTGTACGTGAAGGGCCCGGCGGCGCAGGTCACCGTGACCGTCGCCGGCGCCTTCGCGATCGCGAAGGTCTCGGAGCCGCTGTCGCCGTCGTGGTTGGCGTCGCCGCCGTACGTCGCCGATGCCGTGGCCGTGCCGGCGTTGACGTTGTCGGAGTACGAGACGGTGAGCGTGGCGTCGAGGCCGCCCGCGCCGGTCGCCTGCGCGGAACACGGCGTCTGCGGCGAGCCGTCGTAGGTGAAGGGTCCTGCGCTGCAGCTAACGGTCACGCTCGACGGGGCTTTCTGGATCGTGAAGCTTCCTGTGTTGCTGCTCCCGGTGTGGTTGCCGTCACCGGCGTAGCTCGCGGACGCCGTCGCGGTCCCGGCATTGACGTTGTCGGCGTACGAGACGGTCAGGTCCTCGTTCAGCGCTCCGGCGCCGGTTGCTTGCGCCGTGCACGGTTCGATCGCGCTGCCGGTGTAGGTCCGCGAGTCTGGACACGACACCGCAACTGCCGAGGAAGCCTTCTCGATCGTGAAGTTCGCAGAG
>Ga0307278_10001019_pt1 | contig 13888 bp, 14 predicted proteins | sample ER_DNA_117_FD_194482 | JGI IMG/M metagenome (GOLD analysis project Ga0307278, IMG submission 194482) | Bulk soil microbial communities from the East River watershed near Crested Butte, Colorado, United States - ER_DNA_117 | ecosystem: Environmental > Terrestrial > Soil > Floodplain | place... | reverse complement strand
GGTCATAGAGGCGGTAGCCGGCCGCTGAGCGGGCTGGCTCGGGGAGCAGGCCGACGCGTTCGTAGTAGCGGATGGTATCGGCGCTGAGGCCGGCCTGGTCGGCGAGGGCGGAGACGGTGAGGGCCATACCGGCAGGGTAGACCTTGGAGTGGACTCCAAGGTCAAGCGGCAGAGGCCTCGTCTGTCAGACCACTGCCGTGGCTAGGCGTGCTTGAGGACGATGCCTTCGACGGTGTGGGCGACGTGGTCAGTTCAACGCCGACCCAACAACGCGGTTCAGGGTCGGCCGGCCCGGAACCGCCGCAACGACCGCGCCGCGAGCTCCCGGGCGATCTCCTCGGACGCCGACCTCAGGGTGCCGAGGCACCATGGTCGTCATCGGACGCTCAGCACGGTATCGCCGGTCTCGCCAACGGTGCGAGCATGGCAGGTTGTACCTTCGGGATTGGTCGCGCTGCGGCTTATCTCGATTTGAGGTAGGGCCAGGTATGGTGGGCGCTCGCGAAGGGGAGTATCCCGCGTGCGGTCCACCGTCATCACGGCATTGCGCCCGGTGCGACCGGCCCGGCAGGGTGGAGAGACCTTCGGCTTCCGACCCGAGCACCATCAGCCGAAGGAGGACCCATGGCATCGGTCACCAAGCTCATCAAGGACTTCGCGCGAAGCCCGAAGGGTCAGCAGCTGATCGAGCAGGTCAAGGAGCAGGCCAGCAGGCCCGAGAACCGCCGCAAGCTCGAGGAGCTGCGGAGGCGATACGCCAAGCGGCGGTAGCGCGGGATGTGGACGACCGGCGCATCGAGGGGTCGGCTTCAGCTGGTGACTTGGGACTCGCGGTGGCGATCTCGTGGCCGGCGTCGCTGAAGAAGCTGGCCGCCCCGATAGTCGCCACCTCTGCCGAGACCCACGGCGGGCGCCGCTCCGGCGATCCCAGGGTGCGCCGAGCCGTATCCCCACGCATGCCGCTGGTCGCGCGCCTGCTGACCCGGCGCACCAGCCGACGACCCTCCTCCCTGCTAGAAGGTGGCAGCCTACCGCTGTGCGGAGCTGCGCTTCCCCAGGTCGCGTCGGATCACCGAAGTCGGCCGTTCGGGGAAAGGTACTCGCGTCAGGATCCGGCCATGCCCATCATCTGGCTGGTGCCCTGGAGTCCCGGTGCCAGCGCCGGCACCCAGATCACGGCAACAGCCAAGGCCAAGGCAGCGATACCAACGACGCGGGCGAGGACCTCGCCGTGCACCCACAGTTTCTCGGCCAGCACGACCGCGGCCAGCACCACCATGGCGGCCAGATTCATCACGCCCACGACGACAAACAGCGCCATCAGCGACCAGCAGCAGCCAAGGCAGTACGCCCCGTGGTGGGCGCCGGCGCGCACATCCCGCAACCGACCGCGATAGGCGCCGTAATGCAACAGCAGCGACAGGGGCGAACGGCAATGCTTCAGACAGCGCGACTTCAACGGGGTGAGCTGATACACCCCGCAGCTGGCGAACACGACCACCGCGATCGCGGTAGCCCAGCCCGGGTGGTCGTCCACCAGCTGGGCCACGAACGCGGTGAGCAGGAACGCCGGGATGCCGGCCCCGGCCCAGGCCAGCAGGTACCCGCCGGTGAACCCGGCCAGCCGCAGCACACGCCAGGAGCGGACCGACCGCTGGTACATGGAGGCCACCGGGGCGACCGAGGGCAGCATCATCGCCGCCATCATCAGCGCCCACATGCCCACGAAGGCCGGCAGGCTCAGGCCCATGGTGCCGGTCATGCCGACCATCGAGCCGGCCCGACCCGCCGTGACCAGCCAAGCCACTGCCGCCCCCAGCAGCAACACCGCCGCCTGCGGAGTCAGGCGCCGCAGCGACGGGGCGGCGCTGGTGGTCATGCTGCCCAGGAGAAGGGCGCCGAGTGGCCGTTCTTGCCGGTGTTGTCGAACTGCAGGCCGAAGGCGTTGACCCGAGAGGCCGTCGCCCTGGCGATGGTCAGGGTCGAGTTGGCCGGGTGGAACATGCCAGTCAGCTTCTCCACCGGACCCTCGGGGGTCTGGGGCGGCACGAAGTCCTCGATCTCGATCTCGACCTCGTCGCCGATCCGAACACGATGGCGCCGCCCATCCTCAAGGTATTCGATGGGGGCGCTTTGGACCCCGAGCATCTCGGTGATCAGCGGCGCGAGCATGGCCATGGGGCCGCCGAGCTGCCCGGCGAAGACCGCCCCCAGCTTCTCGGCCTGCTCTTGGGAGGCGGCGGCGTCCATGAACACCCCGACCCGCCAGTTCCCGTCGGCCATCAGCGGTGGGGTGTCGGCCAAGACGGCCACCGTCAGGCCGCTCACGTCGACATCCTCGACCGTGCCCGCATCGACATGGAAGACCAACACCACCCGGCACCGGTCATAGTCGGCCGGCATGGTCAGCCCCGAGGTGGTGCAGGGGCACACCATGTCGCAGGAACAGTTCTCGAAGTACCGACCCTGAAGCTGCCAGGCCATCAGCCACCCCCACGCTCGACTTGCTCGACTTGTTGGTCGGCGGTCAGCATCTTCCACAACGGCGGCCTGGTCAACGCCAGGTCAGGAGCGAGCTCCTGGTCCCTGACCGCAGCCTATCCGTCGGACCCGGCGTGGGCCGGTGGGCCGCCCATCATCTTCAGCATGGCAGGGCCGCCGGTGCGCAGGAACCGCATCACCAGCACGGCAGCCAGGGTGAGGAAGACGAGGTTGAGGATGGTGGTGTAGTTCCAGGTGACGCTGGCCTCCACCACCTTGGCCGCCCGCTGGTCGGGGACGAGACCGACGGCCCCGAAGAGCAGCTCGACGACCAGGCCGGCGGCGACCATGGTGGCGTAGAAGCTGGCCAGCAGGAACCCGGCCATCCGCCAGCCGTAGTAGCGGCGGTAGATGTCCAGGACCGGCAGCACAATCAGGTCGGCGAAGATGAACGCGATCACCCCGCCGAAGCTGATGCCGCCGTTCCACAGCACCGCCGCCAGGGGCACGTTCCCGATCGAGCAGACAAACGAGACCACCGCCACGATCGGGCCGACCAGCGGCCCCCACAGCTTGGCCAGCAGCGGGTGGTCGACCAGGAAGAAACCCTGCCAGAACTGCTCGGGAACCCAGGCGCCGAGCGCCCCGGCGATCAGCAGGCCGGCGGCGATGTCGACCCAGACCGAGGCCCAGTCCATGACGAAGTAGTGGCTGGTGGCGGTGAACCCCTTGGCCGACCCGAGCCGCGACCAGATCGAGCCGTCGGTGACGGCCATGTCCATGCCGGCGTGACCCTCCATACGACCTTGGACGCCGCGGTCGGCTTGGTGTCTGGCCTCCTCGACGAGGCGGCGCCGAAGCAACAGCCGGAACGCCGCAGCGAGGAGCACGATCATCAGCGGGCCGCCAACGAACTCGGCCAGGGTGAACTGCCAGCCGAGCAGCACGGCCATGATGACGCCGAGCTCGATCACCAGGTTGGTGGAGGCGAACTGGAACGCCATCGCGGCGGTGAAGCTCGCTCCTTTGCGGAAGATCGAGCGGGCGAGCGCGACGGCCGCATACGAGCAGGACGAGGAGGCCGCGCCCAGTCCGGACGCGATACACAGCGAGCGGGGGGAGTCGTCGGGCAGCAGCCGGCTCATCTCGCCTTTGGACACCACCGCCTGCACCACCCCCGAGAGCGTGAACCCCAGGATGAGGGCCCACAAGATCTCCCAGAACATGGCAAACCCGAGGCTGAGGGCATGGCCCAGCCCACTGAGCACCGCCTCCATCGTCAGTCCTCCCTACTGCTGACGGCGAGCAGGTTGTTGTAGGCGTACAGCAGCGGCCGGATGCGGTCGGCATGGTACTCGGGCTGGTCGCCTCCAAACGGCAGCCACGAGCCGGTAGCGAGTAGCTGTCGCCCTTGGGGCCAGCTGGAAGAACAAGGCGGATCGATCTGTTCTGAATCCGGTGGCGGTGGCGAAGAGCAAGAGCCCTTCCGGGTTTGGGGAGCTCTTCCGCAGGGGTTCTTGTTTGCCGTGGGGCCTGCCGGGACGACTTGGCGTCGGCGTATGTGCCCGGGAAATGAGCCTGCCGCCTGGCAGATCTAAGGCAGCAGCCTGATGTGGGGCTGCTCGCCTTAGACCTATCGTCGTGTCAGGAAGACAACGAAGGAGGACACCATGGCCATGGCAGGTCCGCTGTTCGTGGCGGTTGTCGTCATCCTCGCCGTCGTCGGCGGTTTCCTCGGCGCCGACTCCCGCGACGGGTCCGATTGGTCACCAGCCACCCGCACAAGCGGTGAGCGCCGGGTCCCGCGGGGTCCGTAGAGGGGCGGCGCGAGGTACTGGGCTGCTGTGCCAGAAACTGCGCTACACAACCTCACGTCGCCCCGTCCCGCAACCCTCCATAGGCCCTTTGACCAGCGCGGTCATATGGGCGCCTACGGTCTGCGCGGCGTTGTGAACCACCGGCGCATGCTCGCGTTCCGACCCACCCGTCCAGCAGAGCGACCATTGAGTCGGTGAGGACTTCTCTCCGAACTCAAGCGGCGCCCTGCGGACGGTCGCTGCACGACCTCACCGGCCAGTGGACGCACTTCTCTCGAGCGGGTCCGGCGAATGGAGCGAGCGGTAGTGTGGTCGCCTTGGAGCCATCGGTCTGGGTGTGGACGGCATGCAGGACGACCAGGGGCGGCAGTGAAGCCGCGGACCTGAGCTGGCGGGCAGGAGGTTCGACCATGGCCGAAGGATCGGGAGCGAAGGGCGCTCCACACTCGTTCAATGACGACGAGCTGGCCTGGATGGGCGAGCACCTGACGGAGATACGGCGGTCCGCGTACGGGCAGCGGCTCGTGTACCAGAGCCTGGCGGTCGGCTTCGTCGTTGGCCTGGCCGCCCAGATCGGTGGCTACCTGCTCAGACCGTCGCCACCGACGGAGCCGCTTGCCCTGGTGGCCGACCTGCTGTATGCGCTCGGTTGGGCGCTCTGGACCGGTGTCGTCGTGGTGTTGTTCGTCCAGATCATCCCGGAAATTAAACGGCGGCAGATCAAGCGGTGGCTCGATGACTACGAGGCAACGCTGCGCGAGAAGGCCCGAGCCGGAGGCGACCAGGCGTCGAGGGACGACGGAGCGCCGCCGGCGAGGTAGCGGCCAGGGCGAACAAGGAGAAGGGATGCCCAGCGTCCCCGGCACGGCGAGCTTCGTACCCTGCCGATGAGGTGGGAGGGAGAAGCCGGTCCCTGTTCCGTGCCGCCGGTTCTGAGTCCGTCCGGAGCGCTGGCGGTCATCTTGTCGGCCACGATGGCGCAGACTAGATTGCCTAGCCAGACGCTCAAGGGGGAACGGTGGTCCAGCAGTCCCGGCGTAGTGCGCGGCCCTTTCTCGTCGCCATCGTGGTCGCCGTGGCGCTCATCGGAGGACTCCGTTTCCTGACGACCCGGGATGCGTCCTCCGGTGACGGAGGCGACAGCGGGTCGGCCGGTGACCGGTGTGGCGGCAACGCGGTCACGCTGGCGGTCACGGCGTCCTCAGAGAAGGCGCAGCTGATGAAGCAGCTGGCGGCCAGCTACATGGACGAGGGCCACGCCGTCGATGGGCGCTGTGTCCGGGTTGAGGTGACCAGCAAGGCGTCCGGCGGGGCGATGAGCGCGCTTGCCAGGGGTTGGGACGAGGGGGCCGACGGGCCCAGGCCGGATGTGTGGACTCCGGCGTCGTCCGGTTGGGTCAGGCTGCTCGAGCAGCGCATGGTGGCGGCGGACCGGCCCAAGCTGGTCCCTGCCACCACCCCCAACATCGCCGCCTCACCGCTGGTGATCGCCATGCCGCGGCCGATGGCGCAGGCCCTGGGGTGGCCGAAGAAGCAGCTCGGCTGGTCGGACCTGCTCGAGCTGAGCCAGGACGACACCGGGTGGGCCCGCCACGGACACCCCGAGTGGGGGAGATTCCGGCTCGGCAAGACCAACCCCAACTACTCCACTTCGGGCCTGAACGCGACCATCGGCACCTACTTCGCCGCCACCCGGCTCGCCAGCGACCTGACCGAGAAGGACCTGGCCAACCCGAAGACGCGCAAGTTTGTGGAGGGGGTCGAGCGGTCGGTCGTCCACTACGGCGACACCACCCTCACCTTCCTCTCCAACCTGCAGCGCGCCGACGACCAGGGTGCCGGGCTGTCGTACATCTCCGCGGTGGCGGTCGAGGAGAAGTCGGTGTGGGACTACAACCAGGGCAACCCCACCGGGGACCCGGCCACGCTCGGCCGGCATCCCAAGCCGAAGGTTCCGCTGGTCGCGATCTACCCCAAGGAGGGCACGCTGCTCTCCGACCACCCATGGGTGGTGCTCACCGCCCCGTGGGTCGACGACGCCAAGCGCAAGGCGGCCGCCAACCTGCTGGCCTACCTCCAGGCGGCCGGAGCGCAGGCCAGATTCCAGCAGTTCGCGTTCCGCGACGGCCAGGCCAAGCCCGGCCCGCTCATCACCGAGGCCGACGGGTTGCTCCGCGACGAGCCCAGGACGCTCCTGTCGCCGCCGGCGCCGCGAGTGCTCGACAAGCTGCTGGAGAGCTGGACGAATCTGCGCAAGCGGGCCAACGTGCTGCTGGTGATGGACACCTCCGGCTCGATGGGGGAGCAGGTGGCCGGCACCGGCAAGAGCAAGCTGGAGCTCGCCAAGCAGGCCGCCCGGAACTCGCTGTCGCAGTTCGGCGGGCGCGACCAGGTCGGCCTGTGGATGTTCTCGACCCAGCTCGACGGCGAGAAGGACTACCGCGAGCTGGTCCCGGTCGGGCCCATGGACGCCGAGCGCCGAGCGCAGCTGAGCCAGCGCATCGACGGCCTTCAGCCCGGCGGCGGGACCGGCCTCTACGACACCAGTCTGGCTGCCTACCAGTTCGTCAGGGACCACGCGGCGCCGGACGACATCAATGCGGTCGTGCTCCTCACCGACGGGCGGAACGAGGACGACGGCATTTCGGTGGACAACCTTCTCAGCCAGGTCCACAGCGAGGAAGGAGCGCAGTCGGTGCGGCTGTTCACGATCGGCTACGGTGAGGACGCCGACCTCGGCACCTTGCGGCGGATCTCCGACACGACCAACGCCGCCAGCTACGACTCCTCGGACCCGACCAGCATCGACCGGGTCTTCACCGCGGTCGTGTCCAACTTCTGACCGTGGCCCTGAAGGAGGAGCTGACCGAGCCCTGGGGTTTGCTCCTGGGCGCCACCGCCGCCGGCACGGCGTGGGCCGTCGGCCTGCCGGTGGCGGCGGCCGGGGCGGTGGGGGCGGTGGTGTGGGCGACCAAGGCGGCGACCGCGGCCCTCGAGCGGCGGCGTCCCCGTCAGCTCGGACACCGCCAGACGCTGCCGGTCGACGCCCGCTCGGCCGAGAGCGTCTGGGTGCAGCGGTCGGACCAGGCGGCGGCCGCCTTCGCCGACCTGGCCGGCTCCATGAGCGCCGGGCCGCTGGCCGAGCGGGTGGCGATGATGCAGCCCGAGGTCGTCGACACCGCGCGCGCCCTGCATCGTCTTGCGGGCCAGGCGACCGCCGCCGGCCGGGCGCTGGCGCGGATCAACGACGCCGCGCTGGCCGCCGACGCGGACCGGCTCCGGGCGGCCAGGGCGACCGCTTCGGGTGACATCGCGGTCCAGCTCGACCGCTCGCTCGCCTCCGTCCGCGCGCAGCAGGAGATCCACAACCGGCTGGTGACGGCGCGTGACGGCGTCCTGGCTCGGCTCGAGTCGGGTACGCTCGGCCTGGAGAGCCTGGTCGCCCGGGTGATCGAGCTGTCGGCCATCGCCGTCAGCGGCCCGGCCGGCGAGCTCGGCGCGGTCGACCAGCTCGGTGACGAGCTGGAAGGCATCCGCCAGGGCCTGGCCGAGACCGAGGAGGTCTCGCGCCAGGCGCTCAACGCCTACCAGCGGAACGAACCGGCGTAGGAGGTCAGCATGGGCAGGTTGCTCCGGAGGGCATGGCGCTACCTGGTGGCGATGCTGTCCGGCAAGCTCGACGAGGTGTCCGACCCGAAGGTCCAGATCGAGCAGGCGATCGAGGAGGCCAGGCAGCAGCACGCCCTGCTCTCCCAGCAGGCCGCCGCGGTGATCGGCAACGAGCGCGAGCTCCAGCTGAAGCTCACCCGGGCGGTCGAGGAGACCGAGAAGCTCCAGGCCAACGCCCGTCAGGCCCTGCTGCTCGCCGAACAGGCCCGCGACGCCGGCGACCAGGCCAAGGCCGCGTCCTACGAGGATTCCGCGCGAGCCTTCGCCACCAAGCTGGTCAGCTCCGAGGCGGCCATGAAGGACCTGCACGCCATGTCCGAGCGCGCAGCCCAGGCATCGGCCCAGGCACGAGCCGCGGTCGAGACCAACGCCCTCGCGCTGCAGAAGAGGATCGCCGAGCGGACCAAGCTCTTGTCCCAGCTCGATCAGGCCAAGATGCAGGAGCAGCTCAACCGGGCGATGGCCGGCATGACCGAGCTGGCCGCCCCTGGGGACACCCCCAGCCTCGATGAGGTCCGCGACAAGATCGAGGGCCGGTACGCCCGCGCCCTCGGCGAGGCCGAGCTCCAGACCACCTCGATCGAGGCCCGCATGCTTCAGGTCGAGCGCGCCTCCATCGACGCCGAAGGAGCGGCTCGCCTGGAGTCGATCCGGGAAGGGCTCGGCCTACCAAGCCCGTCCGCCACCCCCGAGGTCGAGCCGTCGAAAAAGGCGCCACGCGACGGATCCTAGACCGGCACGCGTCCAGGGCAGCCTCGGCCAGTGGGCGGCGCCCGCGACTGGTCGCGCTCCCGCTGGGCGCGGCGCTGTTGTTCGCCGCGCTGCTGGGCGCGCGCGTCGAGAAGTAATCCACCCCGGTCAGGCACATGACCTTCCACCAGGAATGCTGGTGATGCTCGGTCGGCTCCTTGTTGCGATGCCCCGCAGTGTGGTGGCCACGTGCTCTTCAAGTGCCGAACGGTCATCGCCCCGTCGCCGTCACCTCATGGCGGCTAACAAGCCAGGATCATCCGCCCATCGTCGTTGTAGCTGCCCGTCGCGGCGAGGAACTCCTCGCTGCTGTCAGCGTCGCAACCTGGCTAGCCAGTGGTGGTAGGTGGTAGGTGGTAGGGAGAAGGGAGCTCCGGCAGCCAACCTGATGCCCAGGTTCTTGCTGGGCAAGGAGGAGCAACTCATGAGCAATCGCAGATCGCTCTCGCGGACCCTTCCAGGGCTCCGTGCCCGCCGGCAGCAGCCTGCCGCGGTGCGGCTTGGAGCAGCTCGCCTCGGCGCAGCCGCGGTCGGCGCAGCGGCCATCGGCGCCGGTGCCATCGGCGCCCTGGCCATTGGCCGGCTTGCGGTCGGGCGAGCGGTTGTCCGACACCTCAAGGTCGAGCAACTCGAGGTCAACCGCCTGCACGTCCATGAGCTCCAGGTCGACCGGCAGACAACCCCGGCACCGGCCTGAGGCGACGACATCACCCGAGAGAACCGTGGCTGTCGCATCGCTGCTGGATGCCGCGATTGGTTCACGAAGACGGAGCCGATCCTTGACGGAGTTAGGTCTCGGGGGTGGTTCGGACGCCGAGGTTGGCCTGTGGCCCCGCCTCGTCATCGCTCCCGTCGTCCTCGACCAGCCCGTCGTCTTGGGCGGCCGGGTCATCGAACACTCGGAAGGGATCGCTCGACGGGCCCATCCTGGACCCCGGTTCGCGCCTCCCGCCCAGGTCCCGGTCCGTCTCGGCTGCCTCCTCGACGGTCAGCTCGGCCAGCGGGAACGCCTCCAGCCGCTCGTCGGGAATGGGTCGACCGCTCAGGATCGAGGCCCCGTAGGTGCCCGCCGCCAGACGGGCCTCGGCCCGTTCTAGGGCGGCCCACCGGTCATCCAGCCGCTCTCCCAGGGCCTGGCTGGTCTCCTCGGTGACCCGGCGGTCGGCGCCATCCGCCTGGTCCTCTGGGCTGGAGGCGGCGACCGCGTCGTCGTGGTCGCGGGCCACTGCCCGATCAAGCTGCTCGAGTCGGCGACGCTCCTGATCTAGCAGGACTCGCGCCCGCGCTTTGTCCACCCGAGCTCCTCATCAGCGACTTGGCCAGCAGGTTGCCTGCTCGTTGGCCAGTGTCCCACAGGCCGTCATGGCGGCGCTGGTCCTCGGCTTCGGGCGCGAGCGCTACTTCCGGGCCTTCCTGCTGGTTCCGGATCCTGTTGGGGGGCATGCTGTTGCCAGCCGCCAGCGCCAGGGAGGTTCGATGGACGAGCAGCCGCTTACGATCGGCATCGAGGAGGAGTTCCAGATCGTCGACGCCGGTGGGGAGCTGAAGGCGCATATCGAAACGCTGCTGGCCGCCGCCCGGTCCAGCTCGCTGGTGGACGACGTACGGGCCGAGATGCTGCAGTCGGTGGTGGAGGTAGGCACCAGGATCTGTGCCGACGTCGGGGAGGCCCGGGCCGAGGTGCTGCGGCTGCGCGGGGGCCTGGTCGGCCTGCTCGCCCCGGAGGGGCTGCGGATCGCCTCGGCCGGGACCCATCCGTTCTCCCACTGGCAAGACCAGCGCGTCACCGATATGGAGCGGTACAAGCTGTTCGCGGACCAGATGCAGGACCTGGTCCGGGAGTTGCTGATCTTCGGGATGCACGTCCATGTGGGCATCCCCGACGCAGAGGCGCGCATCGAGATCATGAACGAGGCGCGCTATTTCCTGCCCCACCTTCTGGCTCTGTCGACGTCGAGCCCGTTCTGGCTGAACCGGCGCACCGGCCTGAAGTCGTACCGCAGCGTCATCTGGTCGCGGTTCCCGCGCAGCGGCATCCCGCCCGAGTTCGGCTCCCAGGCCGACTTCGACAACTACGTCGCGCTGCTGGTCAAGACCAACACGATCGACACCGGCAAGAGCATCTGGTGGGACCTGCGGCCGCACTGGCACTACCCGACGATCGAGTTCCGCATCTGCGACGCGGTCACAAAGGTGGATGAGGTGGTGTGCCTGGCCGCCCTGGTCCAGGCTATCTGCGCCAAGCTGCTGAAGCTGCGGTCGCAGAACCTCGGCTTTCGCAAGTACCCGCCCCAGCTCATCCACGAGAACAAGTTCCGGGCCTTCCGGCACGGCCTGGACGGCCAGCTGATCGACTTCGGAAAGCAGCGCGAGGTTCCTATGCGTGACCTGGCCGTCGAGCTGGTGGAGTTCGTCGACGACGTGGTCGACGAGCTCGGCTCACGCAAGGAGGTCGAATACGTGCACACCATCCTGCGCGAGGGCACCAGCGCCGACCGTCAGCTCGCCGTCTATGAGGCCAGCAACGGCGACATGCGGGCCGTCGTGGAGCACCTCACCGACGAGACCATGCTCGGCGTACCGCTGCCAGCGTAGCTACCAAATAGCAGGACGACCCGCCATCATAAGGGTCATGGCGTGGGTTGGGTCCAAGCCGCGCATCGCCTGCGTGGCGTCGAGCTCGGCGGCGGCGCGGGCGGCCCTGGCCGAGCTCGCGGCCCGCTACGACCTGGTCGACCCCGGCGACTGCGACGTCATCGTGGCCCTGGGTGGCGACGGCCTGCTCCTGCACACCATCCACGAGCACCTGCAGCTCGGTCGGCCGATCTTTGGCATGAACCGCGGGACCGTCGGATTCCTCATGAACCAGTACCGGTCCGACGGCCTGCTTGAACGCGTCGGCGCCGCCACCGCGATCACCGTTCACCCGCTGCGGATGACGGCGACCTACACCGACGGCCGCAGGGTCCACGCCCTTGCCTTCAACGAGGTCGCCGTGACCCGCATCTCCGCCCACTCGGCCAACCTCCGCCTGTCGATCGACGGGGTGGAACGGATGGCCAGGTTGATGGGGGACGGCCTGATCGTGGCCACGGCAGCCGGCAGCACCGCCTACAACCTCTCGGCCCACGGGCCGATCATCCCGCTCGGCTCCAAGCTGCTCGCCGTCACCCCGGTCAGTCCGTTCCGGCCGCGACGGTGGAAGGGCGCCCTGGTGCCACACACCGCCGAGATCGTCGTGGAGAACCTGGATGCCGACAAGCGGCCACTGGCCGCCACCGCCGACTTCCACGAGCTGTTCCACGTCGTGTCGGCCACCATCCGCGAGGACGCCTCGACCACCGTGGAGCTGCTCTTCGACGCCGACCACTCGCTCGAGGAGCGGATCATCGCCGAGCAATTCCTCAGCTGACCAGCCCGTTCCGGGCGAGGCCCCGGCCGATGACCGATGATCCATGTCGCCCAGGAACTTCGGGTATGGCCCTCCAGGCGTCGTTGACGGTTGCCCGACTGGGTGATCACATGGGGTGCATGGAGAAGCTGTCGCTTGAGGCGCTTGCTCGTGAGCAGATGAAGGCGGCAACCGCTGCTCCGGCCGGCCGGAGCGCACGGACCGTCTACGGCGGCCACGAGCATGTGCTGCGCCAGACCTTGATGGCATTGACCGCTGGGACGTCGATGTCGGAACACGAGAATCCCGGCGAGGCGACGGTGCAGGTGTTGCATGGTCGGGTGCGGCTGGTCGCTGACGCCGTGGCGTGGGAGGGGCGCGACGGTGACCTGCTGATCGTTCCTCAGGGGCGGCACACCTTGGAAGCCCTGGAGGACGCCGCCGTGCTCCTCACGGTTGCCAAGCTGCCGTAGGCGTGGGTCTTTCGCAGTTGCCGCGGCCAGCTAGTCGCCAGCTGCTTGTGCTGGACGAAGGGGTGCGCCGACGCTGTGGAGGTGACGCAGTGCCTCGGCGTAGGAGCCGAACATGGTCGCCTCGGTGTAGGGGAGGTCGTGCTGGCTGCAGAACGCCCGGACTAGCGGCTGGGCGCGGCGCAGGTTGGGCCTGGGCATGTTCGGGAACAGGTGGTGCTCGATCTGGTAGTTGAGACCGCCGAGGAGAAAGTCGACCAGTCGGCTGCCGCGTACGTTGCGGGAGGTCAGCACCTGGGTCCGGAGGAAGTCCAGCTCGTCGGCTTCGGTGAGGGTGGGCATGCCCTTGTGGTTGGGGGCGAAGGAACAGCCCAGGTAGAGGCCGAACAGGCCCTGCTGGATCAGCACGAAGACCGCCGCCTGCAGTGGGGACAGCACCAGGAACAGCGCGGTCACGTAGGCGACGAGATGCAGCACGAGCAGCAGCGCCTCGACCACGGTGGCCCGGCCGGTGTCCCGGACGATGGCCTTGGCGCTGGCGACGTGCAGCTGGGCGGCCTCCAGCAGCAGCAGCGGGAAGAACAAGAATGCCTGGTAGCGCGCGACCACCCGAGCAAGGCCCCGCTTGTCGCGGGCCTGCCCGGCGGTGAACGCCAGGGCCGGGATGTCGATGTCGGGGTCCAGGTCCTCGTGGTTGGGGTTGCTGTGGTGGCGGTCGTGTTTGCCGACCCACCAGCCGAAGCTGATCCCGACCAGCAGGTTGGCATGCACCAGGCCGACCAGGTTGTTGGCGCGCCGTGAACGGAAGATCTGCCGGTGGCCGGCGTCGTGGCCGACGAAGGCGAGTTGGGTGAAGACGCCCGCCAGGTAGGCGGCGGTAAGGAGCTGCCACCAGGAGTCCTCTAGGGCGACAAAGGCGGCTCCTCCGGCGGCGAGCAGGACGAGGTTCAGGATGAGCTTGGCGGTGTAGTACCCGTGCCGCCGGTCCAGCAGGCCGGCCTGCTTGATCTGGCGGGAGAGCTGGGTGTACTCACTCCAGCGTCCCAGCCGCGACGGTACTGGCCCGGCGCTCAGCTCTCGGTCCAAGCTAGCCACGCACCCTCCTGCTCAGTTGTTGAGCTCGAGTGGCGGGAGTTGCCGCCCTCAACGAGGACGAGCGGCGGGTGCTCCGTTGTGGTCGGTGTTGAAGCCGGTCTCGGTCTCGGGTAGCTCGACGGTGGGTGATAGGGAGCTGGCCGGGGGGGCGGGCTCTTTGGCTGGCACGGTGGCTGTCGGGGCTGGGGTGGTGCCGGCAGCCTGTTCCCGGGCCA
>Ga0307278_10001018_pt1 | contig 13903 bp, 12 predicted proteins | sample ER_DNA_117_FD_194482 | JGI IMG/M metagenome (GOLD analysis project Ga0307278, IMG submission 194482) | Bulk soil microbial communities from the East River watershed near Crested Butte, Colorado, United States - ER_DNA_117 | ecosystem: Environmental > Terrestrial > Soil > Floodplain | place... | reverse complement strand
AAAGCGCCATCGAGAAGCAGCCGGCTTCAGCCGCACCGATGAGTTCTTCCGGGTTCGTGCCTTTTCCTTCCTCGAAGCGCGATGAAAATGAGTAAGGACCTTCGAACGCGCCGCTACCGAGTTTCATGGTCCCCTTGCCTTGCTTCAGTGTGCCTTCCCAAACGGCCGATCCAGTTCGTGTTGCCATTGTTTCGTCTCCTTTATCTGTTGTTTCCGATTCAGTTTGCGCGTGAGCCAGCGCAATCTGTTTTCGTCCCAGCCAGAGACTTAGGATGCCCCAAAAGACCGCTAGCGGCGCGGCTTCTACCTTACCGCGCGATTCGCTGCGCGTCTGCCAGTCGGCTTCACAAAATCGCCACGCGCGCGTTTCTCGTCGTCGGGGGCAGCGCCGGCGGCGTTGGCGAGCGCTTCTTCTTCCGCAGAGAGAAATGGTTTGAAGCGGCTTTTATCGATCGCTTTCATGAAAGCTTCGTGCGGGGAGACAATGCCCTTTTCGAGCAACGCCCAGATGGTGTCATCCATAAACTGCATACCTTGCGCTCTTCCGGAAACGATTACGTCCTGAAGTTTTTGCGTTGCCCCTTCGCGAATGATGGCGGCGACCGCGGGATTTGCGATCAGAATTTCATTCACTGCGATTCGGCCCGGCCGGTCCGCTCTTTTCAAAAGCAATTGCGCGACCACGCCGCGAAGTGAGTTTGCCAGCATGGCGCGTGCCTGCGGTTGCCGGTCGGCCGGAAAAACGTCCACCATACGGTCAACCGTTTTACGCGCATTATTTGTGTGCAGCGTGCCAAATACGAGGAGACCGGTCTCTGCCGCAGTGAGCGCGAGCGAGATTGTCTCGAGGTCGCGCATCTCTCCCACTAGCACAATGTCGGTGTCCTCGCGCAACGCGGCCTTGAGCGCAGCGGCAAAGGAAGTCGAGTTTCCTGGAACTTCTCGTTGTGTGATGGTGCTTCGCTTGTTGTCGTGCACGAATTCGATCGGTTCCTCGATTGTCACGACGTGCTTGGAAAAGTTTTCGTTGATATAGTCGATCAGTGCGGCTTGCGTCGTCGTTTTACCGGAACCGGTCGGACCAGTCACAAGGACAAGGCCGCCACGGACATTGGCAAATTCTCTTACAACCAGTGGAATCCCCAACTGCTCCAGGGTGGCAATCTTCGTGGGAATGAGACGAAAAACTGCTCCGTAGCCATTCGACTGCTTGAAATAGTTGCTGCGGAAGCGAGAGGCCTCGTCCATCTCGTAAGCGAAATCGAGATCGCCGCGTTGCTCGAAAATTTCCCAGTTATGCGGACCGGAAATTTCACTCATCATCCGCGTGGCTTCCTCATGCGTCACCGGGTCCGCGCGGATCGGCATGATATCGCCGTGCATGCGCATTTTGGGCGGCTGCCCTTCTCCGATGTGCAGATCGGACCCGCCGTGCTTGACGATTACGCTAAGGAACTGATCCAGGTAGGCCATGACTTAAATGACGAAATCCGAATTACGAATGACGAAGGAATAACAAAATCCGAATGGCGAAATCTGCGCGAGCGCTCGTGTTCGAGTTTCGTTATTCGTCATTGATTCGTCATTCGTCATTCGAGCTTCGTCATTTGCCGATATGCTGCCGCATCATCTGCTTCTGGTCGGCTCGCGCGTAGGCTTCTTCTGCGCTGATCAGGCCACGATCATAAAGATCGATCAACGTATCGTCCATCAAACGCATGCCTTGTTTTTTGCCGGTCTGAATAATGCCGGGCAACATGTACGTCTTTGCTTCGCGAATAACGTTGGCCACTGCCGGAGTATTGGTAAGAATTTCCAGCGCGAGTACTCGACCGGCGCCATCGGCTCTCGGTATCAGCTGGTGGCTGATGATCCCGCGCAATGATTCGCTGACCATCACGCGAATTTGCTCCTGTTGATCGGCCGGGAAGACGTCGAGCAATCGGTCAAGGGTGCGCGACGCGTTTCCAGTATGCAATGTTGCCAAAACCAGATGCCCGGTCTCGGATGCAGTGATGGCGAGCGAAATCGTTTCCAAGTCGCGCATTTCGCCAACCATGATGATATCGGGATCTTCCCGGAGCGAAGCGCGCAGCGCCGTGGCGAAAGACTCGGTATGCGTGAATACTTCGCGTTGTGAGACGTGGCAGTTTTTCGACTTGATGACGTACTCAATCGGGTCTTCGAGGGTGATGATGTGATCCCGCCGCTCCGTATTGATTTGCTGCACCATCGCCGCCAGCGTTGTGGATTTACCGGTACCCACGGAACCTGTCGCCAAAATCAGTCCGTTTTGATAGCGGGTAAGTAACTTGAGGTGCTCCGGCAACCCAAGTTCGTCCATCGTGCGCACGCTGCTGTTGATCACGCGGAAAACGATTTCGATCCCCAGCCGTTGCCGGACCACACTGGTGCGATAACGAGCGAACTCGTTTGCATACGCAAAATCGGAATCCCCGCGCGTATTGAGTTCCTTTTTGTACATATCAGGAACAAAGCTTTCGGCCAGCGCCACCGTATCCGCGGCGGTTAGCGGCGGTGCGTCAGGCCAGATCGGCTGCAGGGTTCCATGCAACCGCCATCTCGGCAGGGCGCCCACGGCGAGATGAACGTCGGATGCGCCGGCCCGTTGCCCGACCTCTAGATATTCATCCACATGCCCTAGCGGATGCGATTTCACTTGGATGTCCGGAACTGTCGCGATCATGGCACGCTTTGGAGAATGATTATGCGACTGGGCGGGCGCGTAAATGCTAAAACGAGATCACTGCAAGCTGACCCGATAAATCAGAGGTAGAGCATGTTCACGGTTTTCTTGATGGGCGCGATTGCCCCGCAAAACCGATCAACCGCTTTTTGGCAAACTCGACAATTACGGGCCGAACCAGACCTGCCGCGATTTTCAGTGCGCCCAACGCGAAACCCGTCTCGAGGAGCTTGCGCTTTGTTTCCCGGCCGCTCTTGGCGTCTATATAAATTTTTTTCTTCCCCATTGGCGCGAACGCAATCAGCGCACCCACGGCGACTGCAGCTGCGAGCCAGGAAACCGTCTGCTCGCGAAATGATCTCCTGAGTTTCGTGGGGACATCCAACTCATAGTGAAGTCCGCGCAAATCGCGGGCCACGCGCTCGCGTGAATTGGCGACTTGCGCCTTCAGCTCGTCGATTGGTTTGTCGTGTCCAGATTCTTCAGCCATTCGCGATCCTTCTTTAATTCAGATGTTGTAGCGCGAAAGAGCGGTTTGGTCATTCGATTGCGCGCGATCAGAAGCAAGACCAATGCAATTATGAAATGCAACCCGGCAGCCGCCAATGCTATCCATAACCACGAAATCCGAGCGATGTGCGCCAGCCCGCCAACGGCGCTGGCAACAAGGAAGCCGTAGCCAAAAGCGAAAAGAATTAGAGCCAGAATCAAACAGCTCGCGAGCACCAGTAATTGCACCAGCGCCGCTTTCGATTCCTGTGCGACAAGGGCGAGGCGACTTTCAAAAAACTCCGTCAGCGCACTGGCGAGTGCGAGCAGGTTTTCGAGCAAACCGGCGTGCCCCGCAGGATTGCGGGATCGAGTGGTCTCGCTGCTCATCTCCGAAAGCTTTCGGAGTTAGCGCCGGAAGATCAGACCCAGGACAAATCCGATTCCGAGCGCCGTGAACACCGCCTTGGTCGGATTTTCGCGCACATATTGCTCAGCGTCTTGCTGGAACGTCCGGGCGCGATTTGTCGCATCATCCCAAGCTTGTTCCGCCTTGCCGCGCGCGTCGCCCCAAGCCTGCTCTGCCTTGCCGCGCGCGTCGCCCCAAGCCTGCTCTGCCTTGCCGCGGTATTCACCCGCGATTGCGCCCGCCGCCGATTTTAAATCCTCGGCTGCTTTGCGCGCGTGTTGCTTGCTGCTTTCCAATTTGTCCTGCGCGCCCGCCGCAGCGGACGCGTTCTGTTCTGCTTTGTTCTCTTCAGCCATTGGTAATCTCCAGTTGATTTTCTCCCTCAGTATCCGCCGCTTTGCAGATTGGGCAAACAAATCTCGTGCCAGTGTCGAGGCGGAGGTTCGCCGCTACTGCTCACGAAAAACGATGCGGGCTTTTGTCAGATCGTAGGGTGAAAGCTCCAGCGAAACTTTGTCGCCCGGCACAATTCGGATGAAATGCTTGCGCATTTTGCCAGAGATATGGGCAAGCACATTGCGCTGGCCCGGAAGATCAACGCGAAACATGGTACCCGGTAACACCTGGGTCACCGTTCCTTCGGTTATGATCTGTCCCTCCTTCGACATGGCGCAAAATATATTCGTGAACCCGCATCTCTCAAGGGTAGCGCACTGCGTCTCGCGTGCTGGTTTCGGCGTCACGCCGAAACAGTCTTTTCTTTGACTCCCGCCGTCAGTGACGATTAGCGAATTAGAAGGAAAGTTCGCGATCGCGAGGAGGCGCTCGCCAGCACGCGGGACGCCCGTTCGACTGCGCTCAGGGCAGGCAGTGCGCTACCATTAAATTTTCGATCTTAGCGCAGCTGCTCCAGCGAGACAGTCGGCAAATATTCGCCGAGTTCCTGGCGTTTCCACCATGCGCCCGAGTGGCGATGTTCCTCCACAGTGGTGAAACGGTAGCGGTAAAAACTTGCCCGAATGTAGTGCGGCGGCTGATCTGGAAACGGATTGTGCGCCAATAATCGGCTCACATCCCGTGACCCTTGCAGGAGCCTGATGATCAATCCACTAAACCAGGGATTTTGCTGCGGAGTTCCTAAAGCAGCGAACCACATCTGCCAATCGAGCCGTGGTTGATGTGGCGCGCACCAGCCGGGCGCGCGTTTCACGTCGCCTGGTTTCCACTTGAATTCGTAAGGTAGCCAATCAATGCCATCAGCGCTGCCTTCGATGACAATTTCTCCACGGTCCTTCGTCATCACACGAAAAAGTCCGTAGCCGTTCGCGATCCGAAATGCTTCGAGACGGCCATAAACAGCCGCGAGCGGGCGCGGCCACGGAGCGTCGGGTTTAAACGCGGTGAAAATAAGCCATGCATTGATCGGCAACGTGACAACGATCACCGCGATTGCACCGTACGTCGGCAATCTATAACTGTAGCGGGGGTCTATGACCGTCGCATACTTTCGGTCGATCGCCGCATCATCAATCAATAACAAACACAACGCGATCGTCAGCAGATTGAAGAAGCAATAGTTGCCGGTGACGCCGATCGCGATTTGCAGAAAAATCATCAATCCGGCCGCAATTAACCGCGACCGGCGCGGCGCCCAGATGAAAAACGGAACGATGATTTCAACTAGGAGACAAAACGCGACCGAAAAATGCTTGAACCATTCAGGGCTTTTGTCCGCCCACCACGCAAAGACGGTCGGCAGCGGTTGCGACCAGTAATGATAATCGAGCGCCGTTAGCGCGCTCCAGTGAAACGAGTGATCCAGCCAGCCCCAGGAATCGTCGCCGCTCGTGAGCTTCACAACGCCAGACATCACCATCAACTTGAAAAGAAGCAGCTTTAGCAAAAAGAGCGCGGCGCGCGAGACTGGCGGTTCCCGTCCGCGTTTTGGCCGAAGCTGCCACGGTGCGAGGAAGATCGATAAAAAGCCGGTTTCCAGCAGCAAAATATCCCATTGAAAACTTAGGAACGTTTGCCCGGCGATGGTGAGCGACAGATAAAAAACAAACAGCGCGATGAGACAGAGTACCTGGGCAATTTCAAAAATGAGGAGTAACGACAAGACAACGCCGCCGCCGCAAAGGAAATGGAGAAAGACGTTGCTCGAGTTAAACCAGCAAAGTGTCAGCAAAAGCGAATAGGCCTCTCGACCGAGCTGTTCGCGGGCTGCCGGCAGAAATTGACTTACCGGCGACATTCCGTTGCTGCCAACGAGCCCGTCGACCTGCACCCAGAACGAAACGAATGCGATTAAATAAATCAGGCCAAGCGCGCGAAGAAACCAGCGCCGAGCCCAAAAATATGTCGGTGGACGAACGTCTTTCCCCCAGAGCAGGCGCGTAACCGCAGAGCCGATACCGCGATGACGAGCGATAGACTTGTAGGCGAGTTCCGAAATTGTCGCGAACCCGGGAATGTGATCATAACTCCAGGCCAGCCATTTTCTCGAAGATCGACATCGCAATGAGCGATAGACGGCTTCCGCGGCAAAAAATGTTTTTCCATCTGGTTCGATGAAAGCAACGGCGCGTTTGAATTGTTCGACTGGAATCTCGGGAAACCGATCCGCTGATTCCTGAGAGGTGACGTAATCAACTTCACCCGCGGTGATTTCGCCCCATCGCTCGATCCAGCGCTTGCAAAAATGGCATTCGCCATCCCAAATCATCAGCGGGCGCCGTGGCGGATTGGAAACGAGGAGGCGCGGCTCGTTAGTCATTAACGCCCAACGTTCAACGCCCAACGTTCAACGTCCAATTCAGAATCCGAGTTCGACGTTGGGTGTTGGATGTTGAGCGTTGGGCGTTTTCCTATTCCTTGAACTCTGCCCAGACCGGCGCATGATCGGAAGGTTCTTTTCCTTTCCGCGCATCGCGATCGATTCCTGCCCCAGTGCATTTTCTTGCCAGGGTTTCGCTCGCCAGAATTATGTCGATGCGCAATCCGCGATTTTTCGGAAAGGAAAGCATCCGATAATCCCACCAGCTAAAAAGGCCGCCTTCCTTGTGATGCAATCGCAGCGTGTCCCGGAACCCGCTCGCGCACAGCTGGCAGAATGCTTTTCGTTCGCCATCCGAACACATGATCGCGCTGCGCCACAGATCGGGATCGTAAACATCGACATCTTCCGGCGCGACATTGAAGTCGCCGCAGACAACAAGATCGGCAGATTTTTCCCGCGCCACGCAATCACCCAGCCGCGCGTACCAATTCAGTTTGTACTGGTACGCCGGCGAGCCGACGGCCTGTCCGTTCGGCGCATAAATGGAAAAGACGCGGACGTTATCGACTGTTGCTGCAATAACCCGCGCTTGTGGATCGACAACTTCATCACACAGCGACGGACGAACATCGCGCGGCTCGGTTTTCGAAAGAATCGCAACCCCATTATACGATTTCTCGCCGTGATAAGCCGAATGATACCCAACTGCCTGCAAAGCAAGCACCGGAAATTGGTCGTCGGGGCATTTCGTTTCCTGCAGGCAAACGATGTCCGGCTTCGCCGTATCAAGCCACCCAAACAGACGGTCCTGCCGTTTGCGCAGCGAATTGATGTTCCACGAAGCGATTTTCACAGCATGTCATTCTGAGCGAAGCGAAGAACCTCTCATTTGCTGACGGTCACACTAGCTAACCTGCGTGACCGTTCCCTTGCAATTGTGAGGTCCCTCGCCGTCTTCGCAGCTCGGGATGACACGCGCAGAGATCATTTCGTGATGAGTGGGACGCGAGACCGACGTTTCACCATCTACTTCTCACAATTCCAACTCAATCCCCGGCGTTGGAACGATGACTTCAGCCTGCGGAAGATCGGCAATTAATTTCGCGCGCACCCACGCAACGGCTGATGGATCGCCATGCACGAGCACGATTTTCGTCGGCGAAAGCCTTTTCGCATATTCGATCAACGACTCACGCGAAGCATGCGCGCTAAATTGAAATTGTTCGAGGTGGCAGCGCACGCGCTGCGGCGGCTCATCCGGGTCGAGCGCGATTTCGTCACCCGGTTGCGCACTTCGCAAAACACCGGCAGGCGACAGAGGATCCGCATAGCCGACGAAAAGAATCGAATGCTGCGGATTCTCGAGGAGACGTCGCGCAAAGATGTTGGAGAGCGTTTTCGGCGTCATCATACCGCTTGAGAGCGCATAAATTCGTCCGGCACGGACGGGGGCATCATGAATTGTCTGGCCATTCAAGACGAACGGTGCCGTTTCCTTCATTAATTGCAGGCGCGCCAATTGCCGCCGAGTCATAGATGCGCGACGATCGTAGATATCGGTCATCTTCGAGCTGAGACCGCCGATATAAATTGGGAAGTCGGACAGCAGTCGCTCACGGCGGAATTTATGAAACATCGCCAGCGCCTCCTGCGTTTTACCGAGCGCGAAAACCGGAATCAGCGCGCATCCGTCACGTTTGAAGGCGCGATCGACTGCTTCCGCCAGGCGGTGTTCTTCTCCCGCGCGTGTCCAACCCGCTGGGGTCGCATGATCGCCTCGCGTGCATTCCATGATCAGGATATCGATCTTTCCCTCCGGAAAAATCGCCGATTCCATGATCGTTTGATCGTCGAAATTGACGTCGCCCGTGTAAAAAACCGTGCGTCCCTCGGCGCGAAGCAGAATCCCAGCCGAGCCGAGGACGTGGCCTGCATCGAAAAACTCGAATGTCAGCGCGTCTGTTTCGCGATGTGGAGCACGTTCGCCAGAGATCGAGATGCGTTGCCGCAGCGGACACCAATGCCAAAGATCCGATGCGCGATCGGTTTCGCGATGCGTGAAAAGCGGGTATAACATCGCCCCGATTTCTTCGCGTTGCCGCGTCATTACATTGACTGAGTTATGTAAAAGTGTGTTGCCGATTTCCGCGGTTATTTCGGTCATGAAGATCCGCGCGCCTGGCTGCCGTCGCATGAGCACGGGTAACGTGCCGATGTGATCCTGATGGGCGTGCGATATTAGAATCGCGTCAACCTTCCGGTCAGCGATTGCCTTGAAATTCGGCAGTGCCTCATCGCCATAGTTCTTCGGATGCATCCCGCAATCGACCACGAGCCGATGGCCCCCGATTTCTAGATAATATGAGTTCGCGCCGATCTCCGTGCGCCGGGTGAGATTAATGAATTTCAACTCTTACTCTTGCTCTTACTCTTACTCTTCCGAGCCTAAATAAGCGCCCGGCTCCTCGCCGATTCGTGAAGTTAGACTTTTGATCAGTCCCACCAGCATCGACACAATTTCAAGAAGCTGTTCTTTCCCGGGCAGCACCGCTGCCTCGTCCGATAGTTTCTTAGCGACTAGGACGTCCAGGCAAGCAGCACATTCCAATGCCGAGCCCCGAGCGAAATCAAGAAATCGACAACGATCCTTGATCGCGAACTTGCCGTTTCCCTCCGCGATATTCAGCGGAACGCTCGTTGACGCGTGATCGAGCTGATCTTTAACCGCGGCTTTCCCTTCGACTTTCGCGATCAGATCGGTGGCCCAGGTTATGAACCTAATCGAGGCTTGGTATACATTCAGTTTTTCGTGATCAAATCGTGGCGTATTCACTGCGCCAGACTGAGCAAGAGCAGGAGTAAGAGCAAGAGGAAGAGTAAGGCGCAGGCGAGCTAAATTACCTCTTCGAAAACCCGCATCCAATTAGCGCGGAGGATTTTTTCGATGTCCTCGTCGCTGAACCCGCGCTCGATCAATCTGCGAGTGAGATTTCGCGCGTGAGAATGATTCCTCAGCTCGGGAATGAAATGCGGAGTCGTTAATTTTGCGGCCAGCTCTTTTCTCGCTGACTCCGGCCACTGGCGATAAATGAACTCGAAGAAATCAAAACCAATGCCGACCCCATCGATGCCGATCAAGTTCGCGATATGCTCGATGTGATCGATATAACGATCGAGCGTGCTCTCTTCTTCCTTCGGGCTCACGAGCACCGAATTAACGCCAATCACGCCGCGGCGTTCTCCAATCATCTTGATTTGTTCGTCACTGATGTTGCGCTCGATGTCGTAATATTTGCGCGCGTTTGTATGTGAGACGATGGGCGGCTTGGTCGTTATCGCCAAAATCTCCTCAAATCCAGCCGGACTGATGTGAGCAAGATCAACAATTACACCGAGCGCCTCGCATTCCCGCACCACGTCGCGGCCGAACGCCGTCAGACCATCCCTGGGCGAACCACTCGCTGCAAAGATTCCGCCGTGACCCGCCGCATTGCTTCGCGCGTGAGTAAGTCCGATCGCGCGCACACCGAGTTCGTAGAAGACGCGCAATAGATTCAAATCGGTCCCGAGCGGCTCGACCCCTTCCATCGTGATGAGCAGCGCGATTTTGCCCGTTTCGCGTGCCTTCTGAATTTCGCGGTAGCTTTTACAAATCGCGAAGCGCGGGCACGCTTCCGTCTCGACATATACCCGTGCGATTTGATCGAGCGCGACGCACAGGCCTGTCTCCGGCTCGCCACGGCGAGTCCGTCCTGTGGCGGACAAATAACGGTCCTCAATGTAAATTGCGACGCCAACTGCACCAATGTTGCCGGCGTCGAGTTCCGGTAAAAATTCGGTCTCAAGAACATTTTTGCGCTCGCGTTTTTCGTACAAATCCATCGGCAAATCGAAGTGAAGGTCGACAATTCCGCCGGCGTGCAGCCGATCGATTCGTTCTTCGATGGTTTTTTTCCCGCTCATAACTTCTTTAGAACCACGGATTACTCGGATGTCACGGATAAGAACGACTATAATCGAAGCTTTGAAACGTCTGTATTGCAACGCGCATTAGTCGCTTGCGTTTTGGAGTGCGGCAGTGCTCTGCCGCTTTCGCCGCACGCGGTCATCGGCAGAAAGCCAAAATGGGCGCACTCAGGGGTGACGCCGCGCGGCCCTATGTAGCCCGAATACTAATTGTTCGCGTCGTTCGCGGCCATTTTCGGTGCAGGTCTCCTCAATTCGCGCTGCTCGTTCACTGCTTGGATTTTCGCATCTTGCCGTTTGAGATGGGCAACGACGGTCTCCATTTCCTTCCGCTGCTCCGCGATGGCCGCGTGAAACTCCTGCTGTTGCCGCGCCACCGTAGACTTTAACTGTGCGATCGTCGCTTGTTGTTCCTGCACCGTGCGGTGTTCTTTCAGGAATTCGTTGAGCAACATGGCGTTGATCTGCTCGTAGCGCACTGTGTACGGCTTGCCCTCCGGATCGCGAATAACCAGGGCGGGATTTACTTTTTCTACTTCCTCAGCAATGAGTCCAAATTCCGGAATGCCCTGCGGATCAATCTCTTTCTTGTAGCGAAAGCTCACCGGTCTAAGCGTCAAAATGGCTTCGCTCGCTGCGCCCATCGGCTTGATCTCATCCTTAAAGCGCTTTGAAGAGGTTGTGGTACCGAGCTTATGGGACGCGTTAATGAGAACTGGGATTCCGCTGGCAGACGTTCGGCCGAAGATGCTCCTGATGTAGCAGGCGTCGCTCTCGCCAGCCATACCAGTCATCGCTGCCCCGATATAGACATTATCAGAACCCGTGGTTGCATTGGACCCGGCAGCCACGCCCAGCGCGACGTTGCCGACGCCGCTAGTGTTATTCACGAGAGCGTTTTTACCGATGGCGGTATTGGTGTCACCGAAGGTGTTGTTAGAGAGCGCGCTACTGCCAGTAGCAGTGTTGCTGCCGCCGATGGTATTGCTAAAGAGCGCATTAGCACCAATGGCCGTGTTGTCGTTGCCGGTGCTGTTGCTCAGGAGCGCTTCAATACCGGTGGCCACATTCTGATTGCCGGTGGTGTTGCTACTGAGCGCAAGATAACCGTTAGCCACATTGCCAGACCCGTCGGTGTTGCTAAAGAGCGCTTCAATACCGGCGGCCGTGTTTCCGTCGCCAGTGGTGTTGCGATCGAGTGCTTGATAACCAGTGGCTGTGTTGCCGGCGCCGGTGGTGTTGCGATTGAGCGCTTCAAAACCGTTGGCCGTATTGTCGCCGCCGGTTGTGTTGCGATAGAGTGCACCAAAACCAGTCGCCGTGTTTTGGTCGCCTTCGCTGTTATAATAGAGCGCAGAATAACCGTTGGCAGTGTTGGAGTTGCCTTCCGTGTTGTTGGCAAGCGAATAAGCGCCAGTGGCACTATTGAAAAATCCGCTGGTGTTGCTAAAGAGCGATAAAACGCCAGTGGCGGTGTTGAAGCCGCCATTGGTATCGCTAAATAGGGCTCGAAGACCTGTCGCCGTATTTTGGTTGCCGCCAGTGAGCTGGCTTAGCGCTTGGAAACCAGTGCCGGTGTTCCAGACCCCATTGGTGAGGTTGACCAGCACCCCACTGCCTTCGCCATTATTGGAGCCGGGTATCGTACCGTCCGTGTCGGGGCCCACTGCTTGCGCCATCGGTGCAAGCGCAAAGCAGACAAGCACCAGCGGGATAAATAAAAAACCGCGCGTCCCGCAGCGACCGGATGAGCGGCTAGTCGGATTTGTTATGGATTGAGTTGTCATATTTTTGTTTTCCAATTCGTATTGAGCTTGGGTTGTCTAACTGGGTCTACTGCAATTCACTTACTGATTGTTGAGGACGATTTGCTGGGCAGGTTTGTTCGACTCGAGCTGCGCGCTCACTTTCTGGATTTGCGATGCCTGCTCTTTCAGGTTCGCTGTGAGGGCTCGAATTTCCTCGTGCTGTTGCTCGGCAGTCGCCTGGAAAGCTTTTTGCTGCTGCGCAATGGCCGTCTCGAAGTCCTTTCGCTGCTGCGCGATCCTCGCCTCTTGTTGCTCGACTTTGCGGCTTTGCTCTTCGAACTTGCGGTGCTCTTTGAGGAATTCATTGAGCAACATCGCGTTGACCGCCTCGTAGCGCACGGTGTAGATCTCGCCGTTCTCGTCGCGCACCACCAGATCCGGATTTATCTCGGCCACTTCCTCGGCGATCAAGCCAAATTGCGGCGTATCGGCGGCGTCGCTTTTGTAGTGAAAAGTCACCGGCTTAAGCGCCAGGATAGCTTCGCTGGCTTTGTCCATCGGTCGAATCTCTTTCTTGAACCGCTTCGATGAGACAGTCGTGCCCAGCTGGCCGTCGGAATCTATCACCACAGCTATGGCATTGCCTCCCACGGTGGTGCCACGAATGCCGGCGATAAATATTCTATCCTGTGTTGGAAAGTGGCCTATGCGAATCGTGCCCGACTCGCCAGCAAAACCCGCATTGCCGATATCAATGTTGCTATCGCCCGTGGTAAGACTACTCCCGGCGGAAACACCTACTGCGATATTGTTGTCGCCGGCGTCGTTGTTAAGGAGCGAAGTCGCACCGATAGCAACGTTGAAGGTGCCAGTGGTATTGTGTTGGAGCGCTTGAGAACCGACAGCTGTGTTGCCGAAACCCATGGTGTTGTCTGACAGAGCCTGAACACCATTGGCGGTGTTTGCACTTCCGTCGGTGTTGCTAAAGAGCGCCTCAAAACCGGTGGCTGTATTCCCCTCGGCGGTGTTACTATTAAGCGCCATCGAACCGACGGCCGTGTTGTTGATGCCGACGTCGTTGCTTTGCAGCGCACCGGCACCGTTGGCCGTGTTGGAGGAGCCACCGCTGTTGGTAGCGAGCGCACCAAAACCGGTGGCCGTGTTGTCGTGGCCGGTGTTATTGCTAGCGAGCGCACCAGTACCGTTGGCCGTGTTCTGGAAGCCGGCGATGTTGCTAAAGAGCGCATCAAAACCGTTGGCCGTGTTGGAGAAGCCGGTGGTGTTGCTCAAGAGCGCTTGATAACCGTTGGCAGTGTTGAAGCTGCCAGTAGTATTGTGATAGAGCGCAGCATAACCAGTGGCCGTGTTGTAGTCGGCCGTGTTGCGGTAGAGCGCAGCGTAACCGTTGGCCGTGTTGTAGCTGCCGCTAATGTTGTTCGCGAGCGCGTAGGCGCCAGTGGCACTATTGAAAAAGCCACTGGTGTTGCTAAAGAGCGATAAAACGCCAGTGGCGGTGTTGAAGCCGCCGTTGGTATCGCTAGACAAGGCTCGAAGACCTGTGGCCGTATTTTGATTACCGGCAGTGAGCTGGCTTAGCGCCTCGAAACCGGTGCCAGTGTTCCACACCCCGCTGGTTCGGTTGACCAGCACCCCAATACCTTCGCCATTGTTGGAACCCGGTATGGTACCGTCCGTGTCGGGGCCTACCGCTTGCGCCCTCGGTAAGAGCGTAAAGCAGACGAGCGCCAGTGGGATGAGAAGTCCCGCCACCAGACGGTAGTCGCGGGATGAATGCTTCATTGGAT
>Ga0307278_10001017_pt1 | contig 13909 bp, 11 predicted proteins | sample ER_DNA_117_FD_194482 | JGI IMG/M metagenome (GOLD analysis project Ga0307278, IMG submission 194482) | Bulk soil microbial communities from the East River watershed near Crested Butte, Colorado, United States - ER_DNA_117 | ecosystem: Environmental > Terrestrial > Soil > Floodplain | place... | reverse complement strand
TGGCAATACACTTCGCGCTCTGCGCTTATTTTTATCGGACGCGTTTCGCCCCTATGGAGGCTGCGTTGGCCCAAAATGATCAGACGCCCACATTTAAGGTCAGGAGTATCACCGACTCGAACCTCGACAAGAGCAGCGTCGATCAAGCAAATCCGGCGGCGAAACCGAACCCTGACAACACTGATGTGCAATTGCCGGACGAAAAGAAGTCATTCGACAAATTATTGCAGGACATTCAGGCGAGCGCGGCGCTCCCCGACGACATGCGTGACGTTTTGCCTGATCAACCCAAAGTGGAACAGCCGGAAGTGAATTCCGTGCTGAATGAAATCGAGCGCTCCACGGCGCAGACTCTCTCAAATGACCCAAACGCGCTGCACGAACAATCTTTGCTCAACAATAGCTCGACATCAGGTCGTCCGCAGCCCGCTCTCAGCGGAACTGAGCTTGCCACGAGCACTGCGATCAAGCGGCCAAACACGTTCACGAGTAAACTGCCCGGCGACAGCGCCGGCCCGAACAAAGGGCGCGCTCCCGGCTTTAGCGATTTGGATCAACTGCTGGCGCAAAAAGGTCCGCTCGGGTCAGGCACAAAATTGCGCCTGCCCGACGATCAGATTTTCGAATATGATAGTGACCTGCTGCAATCCAGCGCGATCGGTCAACTGCAAAAGTTAGGCACTCTCATCCAGCGCAACCCGAAGGCGACATTTACGGTAGAAGGCTATACGGATTCGTTCGGCACGTTCGAATACAATCTCGACCTGAGCCAGCGGCGCGCCGACAGCGTGAAGCGGTACCTTGTCGAGGTAATGCGGATTAGCCCGGCACAAATCGAAACGCACGGTTACGGCTCAACGAAATTCCGAGCATCGCCAGCCGGCTCGATTGAAGAGCAAAGCCCTAATCGCCGTGTAGAAGTCGTGGTGCACACGAGCGAAGGATAGTTGATTTCTACAGCGCTACCAGTTTTTGACCCACTTCGGGACGTCATTCGTCGCCGTTCCGCTAGCGGTGCTCCAGAGATCAAATGTGGGATTATAACCTGGTGTTGGGCTCGGATTTGCAACTGGATTGTCGATAGTAGAATAGCCGTAGCTATTGCCAAAAGGATCTTGAATATACTGTACGTTTTGGGTCTGGTCGGCCGGAAATAGCATATTCGGCTTGAACACAAAATAAGATCTTGCTCCGGTGTTTGGAGTACGGCTGCCTCCGGTTGCACCAAATAACGCGTTGTAGAGGTAAAGGCTGGCCGCCTGATAAGCGCTTGGATTGAAGGACGTTTGAGCGTTCAGATTATTGGTATCCGAACTGGCGGGATAAACACCATTATCCGCCTTGTAACTTTCGCACGCCGCGGACATGGCGGCGATTTCGGTTTCGGCGCGGGCGCGCGCGCCTTTCTTCTGCGCGTAGCCAACTGTGCTGAGAACCAGCCCGGCGAGAATGACGATGATGGTGACGACAACTATCAGTTCGATGAGCGTAAACGCGCCAGCGAATCCATTGGTTAGGCGTTCGCCGCGGCGAACGCCTCTACAAACTCTGGGGGGAGATTTCATTTGTCATTAGCGCTTTGTCATTTCAGCGAAGCCGGTCACGTTTGCTGTTGCAAGCCGGTGATGATGCTGATGAGCGGCGTGAAGAGAGCGAGCACAATCGTGCCGACAATCACCGCGAGGAACACAATCATGATTGGCTCTAGCATCGATGTGAGCGCCGCCACTGCGTTATCAACTTCATCATCAAACACGTCGGCGATCTTCAAAAGCATTTCGGGGAGCTTACCAGTTTCTTCGCCTACGTCGATCATACTGACGACCATCGGCGGAAACGCGCGGCTAGCTTCCAGCGGTTGCACGATCGATTCGCCTTCTTTCACGCTGTCGTGCACCTGCGCAATGGCGGCGGCAATGGCCGAATTACCTGCAGTTTCGCGAGTAATATTCAATGCCTGCAAAATCGGAACACCGCTTGTGACCAGCGTTCCGAGGGTGCGCGCGAAACGGGAGATCGCGGTTTTGCGGTTCAAATTGCCAAAAAGCGGCATGCGCAGTTTGAAGTTATCAATGAGCAATCGCCCCCGACGCGTGCGGCCAATGAATTTGTAAATGGTCACCGCAGCCACCACGACCCCGAGCAAAACAAGGCCATGGTCCTTCACCAAGCCACTCGCTCCGATAACAAACTGAGTGACGGGCGGCAGCGGTTTGTCGCCGAGCATCTCATGGAAAATCGATTCGAACTTCGGCACAATGAAGACGAGGAGAAAACACAGGATGCCCACGGCCATTGTCATCACGATTATCGGATAGACCATGGCCGATATGACTTTGTTTTTGATCTTGGCGGCCTTCTCCTGAAATTCCGACAGCCGGGTGAGCACGAGCTCAAGCACGCCGCCGACCTCACCAGCCTTGACCATGTTGACGTATAAGTCGTTAAAGACCCGCGGATGCAGGGCCAGCGCGTCAGAAAATGTGCTACCGCTTTGCACGGAGTCCCCGAGTTTGTTGATCGTCTTTTTCAACAACTTGTCCCGCTCCTGTCTTGCCAGAACGTTCAAGCTTCTTAGCAACGGCAACCCGGAATCAATCAGCGTCGCCAGTTGACGAGTGAAAATCATCAGAATCTTCGACTTAACTTTTTTGCGCTCGAAAAGAACAATACCCCTTTTCGTGCGCGGTTTCGTCATGCCCGCCATCTTCGCAGCGCGATGACGAGCTTCCGTGCCATCGGGACTGCTTATTGCCTCTTCGATAACGCTCGTCGGGAAATAGCCGGCCTGTCGCAATTGACTTATTGCGGCATTGGTGGAAGCGGCTTCAACCAATCCGCTTGCTTCCTGTCCCCGAGTATCAAGAGCTACGTAGTTAAAGCGTGGCACAGCGGCGTATGATAACTACATCCAAAATGGTTGTCGAGGGCGTGGATACGTTACGTATAGCGCAGCACTTCCTCGATGGTGGTGTCGCCAGCGAAGATGCTGCGCAAGCCGTCCTGCCGCATCGTGACCATTCCAAGCTCAATCGCCTTTTGTTTCAAGGTGACCGTTGGCGCGCGCTCATTGATCAACTCACGAAGTGGATCAGTGATTTTCAGCAGCTCGTAAATTCCCTTTCGTCCTTTGTAGCCGGTGTTGTTGCAGGCGTCGCAGCCTTTGCCGTAAAAGAATTGTTTGTCGCCAATATCCGCCCGAGAAATCCCCAGCTCCGCGAGCAACGCGTCACTCGGCTGATACGTGGCGCGGCACTGCCGACAGATACTACGCAGCAAACGTTGACCGAGCACAGCCTCCAGCGTTGAGGAAATCAGGAATGGTTCCACGCCCATGTCGATCAAACGCGTGATCGAGCCAGGCGCGTCGTTGGTGTGCAATGTCGTGAAAACGAGGTGACCGGTGAGCGAGGCCTGAATGGCAATCTGCGCGGTCTCAAGGTCGCGTGTCTCGCCTACCATGATCCGGTCCGGGTCCTGGCGCAGGAACGACCGTAAGGCTCGCGCAAACGTCAGACCGATGCCTTCGTTCACCGGCAATTGCACGATGCCCTCCAAATCGTATTCAACGGGCTCCTCCGCAGTAATCAGCTTCGAATCGATTGTGTTGATCTTGCGCAAGCAGGAGTAAAGAGTCGTTGTTTTTCCGGAGCCGGTCGGTCCCGTTGCGATGAAGATGCCATTCGGCCGCTCGATGATTTCGAGCAGAAAATTGTAAATGTAATCAGGCAACCCGAGCGCTTCGAGCTCGAGATTGACGATGCTGCGATCGAGCACGCGCAGCACCAGGCTCTCGCCGAATTGGGTTGGCAACGTTGAAACACGAAGGTCGACATTGCGCCCGGCGATGTGCTTCTGGATGCGGCCATCCTGCGGCAGTCGTCTTTCCGCGATATTCATGTTTGCCATCACTTTCACCCTCGAAATCACCGGCAGGGCAAGATGACGGGGCGGCGGCGACATCTCGTAAAGCGCCCCATCGACGCGGTAGCGGATTTTGAATTCGTTTTCGAACGGTTCGAAGTGAATGTCGCTCGCGCGGTCCTGGATCGCCTGATAAAGAATCAGATCGACAAAGCGAATTATTGGCGTCGCGTGCGCTTCCGCTTCAACTGCGGCTTCGCCGTCCGCCTCGCGCAATTGCAGAAGCTCGCCAGCTTCGCCAAGCTGTTTGAGGACTTCCTCCATGCTCGTCGTATCGCTGCCGTAATACTGCTTGATCAATTCTTCGATTTGCTCAGGGGGGGAAACCACAAGCTGAATGTCTTTGCCGAGCGCGAAACGAAGGTCGTCTGCGGTATGAAGATCAAATGGATCAACAAGCGCGACACGTAATGCGGTCCCGCTCATTTCAATCGGAAGAGCACCGTGCAACCGAGCCAGCCCACTGGGAATGAAACGCAAAATTTCAGGCGCGATCTCGCGTTCCGTCAGCTCGATGAAGTCCGTGCCAAGGCCGTTGGCAATTGTTTGATAAAAGTCTCGCTCGTCGATGAAGCCGCCATCGATCATCGCCTGCGCGACCGTCTTCCCGTTCAGTTCTACTTCGCTCAAAACGTCCTCCGCTTGCGAAGGTTGCAGTACGCGCTGTTCGACGAAAAATTCTGCGAGCTGTTTATGGGTCATGGATGCGTTGAATCGTTAAATCGTTGAAGTGCTGAAGCGGAAAATCTGGGAGCGCACGCGTCTCGCGTGCCGGCGATCGCGTCCTCGCGATCGCGAACTTTTCTTTGGACTCGCTTGTGTAAGTGCGGCCGCAATACAAACGAAAGATTGTTTTGGCGCGACGCCGAAACCAGCACGCGAGGCGCGTGCGCTCTCCAATCCAGAACTCGCCGCAGTCATCAGCTTACGTCTCCCACCGTGATCGAGATGACTTCCTCCGCAGAAGTGAGACCGGCGAGCACCTTGCGCACGCCGTCTTCGCGCAACGTTCGCATACCCAGTTCGCGGGCTCGCTGCCGCAGGACAAAGGTTGAGGTGCGTTTGTTGATCATGTGGCGCACCTCATCATCAATTACGAAATTTTCGAATATGCCCATTCGTCCTTTGTAGCCAATTTGACGGCACTCTTCGCATCCGACTGGCTTCATTACCTGCGCGTCAGACACCTGGCCGGGCTCAATTCGGAGCGCGCGCAACTCGGTGTCGGTGAGTTCGCCCGGTTGTTTGCAGTTGTTACATAGGCGCCGGATGAGCCTTTGCGCCATGACCGCGCGCACCGAGGATGCAACCAGAAACGGCTGTACGCCGAGATCGATCAGTCGGGCCACGGCAGAGGGCGCGTCATTGGTGTGCAGTGTGCTGAAAACAAGGTGCCCGGTCAGACTGGCGTTCGTGGCAATACTCGCAGTCTCGAGGTCGCGGATTTCACCGATCATGATGATGTTCGGTGCCTGGCGCAGGATGGAACGCAAGGCAGCCGGAAACGTCATGCCGATTTCCGTGTTTACCTGCACCTGGTTGATGCCAGTCATCTGATATTCGATCGGTTCCTCGACCGTAATGATCTTGCGGTCTGGTTTATTGATGTAATTGAGACAGGCGTAGAGCGTAGTCGTCTTGCCGGAGCCAGTAGGCCCAGTAACGAGGAGGATGCCATCGGGCAGTTTGAGCAGGCGCTCGAAGGTTTCCTGGTCGTCAGAAAAAAATCCAAGCTCGGGCAAACCGAGTTTCAGGCTGGATTTATCGAGCAGCCGCATAACGACGCTCTCGCCATGATTGGTCGGAATCGTCGAAACGCGAAGATCGAGAGGCTTCTTTTTGATCTTTACCTGGATGCGACCATCCTGCGGCAAGCGTTTCTCTGCAATGCTCATCGAGCCGGTCATGATCTTGAGCCGGCTGACAATGGCTGATTGCAGGCGCTTCGGTGGCGCTTGCATTTCCTGGAGCACGCCGTCGACCCGAAATCGGACGCGAAATTTTTTATCCATTGGTTCCAGATGAATATCGCTCGCGCCCGCACGATGCGCTTCGATCAGCAACATGGATACCAGCCGGACAATCGGCGCATCTGCTTCATCGACGGCGGCCGCTTCTGCGCCATCGCCAAATTCCAGGCCGAGATCGATATCTTCCCCAATTTTTTTCTGCAGGACATCCGCTGCTTCATCGGCCGTGCCGTAGTATTTGATTAAGGCCTCACGAATTTTCTTTGGGCTGGTGCAAACCAGTTCCAGTTCGCGTTGGAGCAGAAAACTGAGGCTGTCCATCGTATCGATGTCGAGCGGGTTGCCTACTGCGACCACGAGGCCGGTTTCGCCGAAACCGACTGGAATTACTTTGAACCGGCGCGCATCTTCTCCGCGGATCTGACTGATCACTTGCGGCGGAATAACCATGGAAGAGATGTCAATCCAATCCATGTGCGCTTGCGCGGCGAGTGTGCGTGAGACTTCCGTGTCGGAAACGGTTCCGTCGTTGACCAGAACGTCGATTACGCCAGGCTCACCGTTTAGGCGCGAACGGGCACCGTCGATTTGCGGGCGTGTGACGAGTCCTCCTTCTTCGAGGACTCTGAGGACGTACTCTTCGTTGTGTTGCACCGGGGAGAAAGGATGACCGAGCTCCCAGTTTACTGCAAATCGCTGCTATTTCCACCCGATAGCCGAAATGTGGGGAGCGCGCGTGTCTCGCGTGCTGGTTTCGGCGTCGCGCCGAAACAATCTTTCCGTTGTGTTCCGGCCGAAGTTAACAGAACCGAGCCGACAAAAAAGTTCGCGATCGCGAAGACGCGCTCGCCCATCACGCGGGACGAGTGCGCTCCCCAGACTAGATCATTCGACGGTTACGCTTTTGGCGAGGTTGCGTGGTTTATCGACGTCGCGTCCCAGTTCGACGGCTAGATGATATGCGAGAAGCTGAAGTGGGACGACATTCAGAATAGGCATCACGTAGTCGGGCGCTTCCGGCAGCACGATAATTTCGTTGGCAATCCCTTTGAGATGTTTCGCGCAATTTCCGCTTGTGAGCGCGATGATGGGACCCTTGCGAGCTTTGATTTGCTCGATGTTGTTCACGTTTTTTGAAAACACTGAGTCATCCGGCGCGATAAACACAGAGGGTAAATCAGAACGAATCAGCGCGATGACACCGTGCTTGAGTTCAGCGCTCGGGTGCCCCTCGGCAAATAGATACGTAATCTCCTTCATTTTCAGAGCGCCTTCGAGAGCGATGGGAAAGTTGAACTGCCGCCCAAAGAACAGAAAGCCGTTTGCGTTGGCATATCTTTTTGCAATCGCCTTGATCTCATCGTTCAGCTCCAACACCGCGTCGATCTGTCCGGGCAATGCTTCCAGAGCTTCGATAACGCGACTTCCTTCAGCCGTGGAAAGATTGCGCATCCGCCCGAACAGCAGCCCGAGCAGCGCGAGAATAACAAGCTGCGACGTGAACGATTTGGTTGCCGCCACGCCGATCTCCGGTCCAGCGTGCATGTATACTCCGCCGTCGCTTTCGCGCGCGATCGTGCTGGCGACGTTGTTGCAAATTCCGAGGGTGCGAAAGCCTTTGCGCCGGCTTTCACGTAGCGCACCCAACGTATCCGCAGTTTCGCCGCTCTGGCTGATGGCAAACACCAACGTCTCCGGAGTCATCGGCGTATTCCGATGACGGAACTCGCTCGCGTAATCGACTTCGGTCGGGATGTTCGCCACTCGCTCAATCAAATATTCGCCGACTCTGCCGGCATGCAGTGCCGTGCCACAACCGGTGAGAACGATGCGTCCTACATCGCGCAGTTCAGGTGGTGCCATGTTCAAGCCACCGAGTTTTGCTGTGCATTCCTCAGCGTTGAGACGGCCGCGCATCGCATCGCGCACCGTGTTTGGTTGCTCAAAGATTTCCTTGAGCATGTAGTGGGGATAATCACCCTTCTTAATGTCCTCGGCTGTGAACTCGACTTTGCTGACGGGATGCTCGGTGCTGTCTCCGGCAAGCGAAGTGATCTCGAACTTCTCCGGCCCCGCTGCCACCACATCGAAGTCGTTCAAGTAAACCGCGTCGCGGGTGTAAGCGACAATTGCGCTCACATCGCTAGCCAGAAAATTTTCGCCGTTGCCTACCCCGAGCACGAGAGGACTTCCACGGCGTGCTCCGATCATGAAATCAGGCACATCAGCATGAACCAGCGCAATGCCATACGTGCCGATGACTTGTCGTAGCGCCGTGCGAACAGCATCAAAAAGCCGACTTTTTTTTCCGGGAGCGTCGACCGTACTGGCGCACGAGTCATCGTAGATTTTCCCGATCAGATGCGCGAGCACTTCGGTGTCGGTCTCGGAACGAAAGCTCGTATCGCCGTTGCGAACGAGCTCATCTTTTAGTGTCTGATAATTCTCGATTACCCCGTTATGGACCAAGGCCAGCTTGCCACTGGCATCGAAATGCGGATGCGCGTTTTCGTCGTTCACCTTGCCGTGCGTGGCCCAACGCGTGTGGCTGACGCCCAGCGAGCCTGATACAGGTTGCTTCCGCACTAATTTTTCAAGCGCCGCAATGCGTCCCGCACATTTGCGCGTCTCTAGACGTCCTTTCTCAACGATAGCGAGTCCGGCTGAATCGTAGCCTCGGTATTCAAGGCGACGCAGTCCGTCGAGCAAGATTGGTGTCGCCTTAGCGCGCCCCACGTAGCCAACAATTCCACACATGTTCCTGAACTGTAGCGGCGGGCGTGGCGCCCGCAACGATTACAACGCGGTTCGTGTATCGTGGCGCGAAAAGAGTTGCCGCAAATTGCGTCCGCCAGATTATTGATTGATAGGAATGCAAACCCAGCCGCAACGCGATTCAGTTCCGCGAAATTCAATTCCGAAAGCAGACGCGGCGCTGCCACCAGGCACATTGCAGCGAACGCTTGCAATCATTATGGGCGGTGGTGCCGGCACGCGTTTGTTTCCGTTAACGAAAGATCGCGCCAAACCCGCCGTGCCGCTCGGCGGCAAATATCGCATCGTCGATATTCCTATCAGCAATTGTCTGAACTCCGAGCTGCGCTCCATCTATGTGCTCACCCAGTTCAACAGCATGTCGTTACACCGGCACATACAGGCCAGTTACAAGTTCGATAATTTTTCACGCAGCTTCGTGGATATTCTCGCTGCTCAACAAACGCCCGCCGGCTCGCAGTGGTACCAGGGAACTGCCGACGCGGTCCGGCAAAACATGCGCTACTTCCTGGAGCGGCCGTATGATTACTATCTGGTCTTAAGCGGCGACCAGCTTTACCGGATGGATTTTCGGCCGCTGTTGCATCAGCACATTCGATTGGGAGCCGACATCACACTGGCCACGAAACCGGTAGCGCGACATCAGGTTTCCGAGTTTGGCATCATTCGGGGCGACGTGGATCGCCGGATCACGCGTTTTGTCGAGAAACCGGCGGATGAAACTGTTTTGCAGGAAATGAGAATGAGCCGTGAGCTGCTCCGAGCCATCGGTTCCAATGAAGAAGAGGAATTATTTCAAGCGTCGATGGGGATTTACGTTTTTAACCGGAGCGTGCTGATAGAATCTTTGCACAACGATCTGTTTGATTTCGGGAAAGACATTATTCCGGCGTCGATCAAAGATCGGCATGTCAGCGCGTTCATCTTTAAGGGTTACTGGGAGGACATCGGAACGATTCGCGCGTTTTACGAGGCGAATCTGGACCTCACTGACCTCGTGCCAGAATACAGCTTCTTCGAGCCCGACTCTCCAATCTACACGCATCCGCGTTTTTTGCCGGGAAGTAAAATTAACGGCGCGACACTGCGGCAGGCGATAATATCCGACGGCTGCATCATCTCGGATGCGCATCTGGAGCGATGCGTGGTGGGAATACGTAGCGTGATTCAAAGCGGCGCCACGATCCGGAACAGCATCATCATGGGCGCGGATTACTTTGAATTAGGGCCAACCGATTCGTCACAGCCCCTCATGGGTATCGGGCGCAATTGCGTCATCGACCGCGCCATCATCGACAAGAACGCGCGCATTGCCGATGGCGTTGTAATCACGCCCGAAGGCAAACCGCCGGACTTCGATGCAGATAATTACTTCATCCGCGACGGCATCGTGGTGATACCGAAAAACGCTATCATCCCAGCCGGTTTCTGGATTTGATGATTGCTGCTCGCAAAGAACTTGTCGTTCTGTAGGGTGCGCTGTCCTCAGCGCAGCTGGCCTAAGACGCGCTGAAAAGTCCGCTAGGGACACCGGGCGCTACAGCATTTCTGTTACCGCCTATCGGTCATCGCCTGGAACTGCCCACCCGTTTCCCATTTTTCCTGTTTATTCCACGGCATCGCTGAATCGTGATGATCGTCTGGATCATTGACCAGGGCAGTCTCGTGCTGTGTAGCGCACGAGGTGATAGTTACCACGAATGCACATAGCAGAATAGGAACGACGATTGTTCGAAGGCTACGGACTTGTGCCAGCATAAATCACAGTGTCTCCGGGTTGTACTTGGACGCCACGCGCCAAGCTGTTGGTGATGATATCGCCGATGGCCGTTGCCGGTTCAACTGAAGAAATGCGAATTTTTCCAATCATCGTGCCGTCCCGCAGAACGAGCATTTCCGAGTTCGACTCGACTCCGTTACGAGCACCGAGATTCAGCACCACGAAATTGTAGGCCTGATTGTATGCAAGCACAGTGCCGCGGACACCCGCGCGATGCGGACTGACGGTTTCTCTCTGGGTGCTCGCGGTTTCGCGCCGTTTTTTTGCTTCCTTGGGCTGGCTCGGACGCTCTTGGGCCTCTTGGAGCTTTTCGGACAGAAAAACTTTTTCCTTTTCCGCGCTGTCGAGTTGCCGACGGAGATCATCGACTTGCGACTGCAAATCAGCAGTCTGCGCAGCCGCAACCGGAGGACTATCGGTGGGCACCGTTGCTTTTCCCGCTTCTTCGCCGCGCTTTTGCAATGCAGCGATCTCTTGCTGACTGGCATCTTGACTGGCATCTGATTTCGCTTGCAAATCGGCTTTTTCTTTCTGGACTTGCGCTAGCTCGGCTTCTGCCTTTGCCGCTCGATTTTCTGCCTCAGCGACTTTGCTCTGTTGTTCTGCTCCGGTTGTTCCAACAATTGGATCGTTCAGTTTCGCCTGTGCCTGGCGCCGCTCAGCCGCCTCGCGCGTGGCCTGCGCGTTCGCCGCATTCGTGCGAAGCACTTTCACTTTTTGGCTGTTCAAAAATCCGAACAACGCCGCGAACACCAGAAACGTGATCGCAAGTCCAGTCACGCTTTTTGACGTGACTGCGGAAACCGCCGACTCCCTGGGCGTCATAAAGCGTCCTTTTTAACAACGAATCGTGTCCAAATGCAATTGCAATTTCGGCTTGGGCATCTGAAGGAACGGCAGAGCCTGAATTCGGATTGCGTTTGTCTATGTTTCAATCGATAGACACCCCGTGGGACAACAACACCGTGCACGAGGCAAGCGTAAGCGACGACGAGCTTATCTACAGCGCAAGAAAGCAGCGCAGCGAGCCAGCGCGACCCGCCCGGCTCCAAGCAAGCAACGGCCAAAACAGGAGCCTGCCCCTGCAGAGTAATTTTTGATCCAATCGTTGGACGATCTTCGGTTTGCTGGCGGATTCAGTAGAGTCTCGAAATGCCGGAGCGCACTCGTTATCTGATCGTGGATGGCCACAGCATTATTTTTAGCTGGCCAGAGTTACACAAACTTCACGCCCGCCGTTCGTCGGTGGCGCGCGAAGCGTTAATCAAGCAGTTGCGCAATTATCAGGATTGGACCGGTGTGCGTGTGGTAGTCGTCTTCGACGGCAAAGGGAGAAAAATCGGCGCCACCTCTGAACCAGGCGAAGTGCAGATTTTCTATTCACGCAGCGGGCAACAGGCCGACGCGATTATTGAGCGATTGGCGAGCAAATACGCAAAACGCTTCGAGCTGATGGTGGCAACTTCCGATTCGATGGAAGCCGAAACCGTTCAGGCGTGCGGCGCAGAATGGATTTCCTCTGAAGGACTGCGCGGGCTTCTTTTTAGTGCGCGACGACCTTAGATCCCTAACTTCCTTTCGATTTCTTTCACCCGCGCGAACAGTTTTCCGAGTCTGTGTATCCAGGCAATTTGTTGCTTGGCTTCCGCGAGCGGAACCGCGGGATAACCGAACCAGACTCCACCGGGAATGCTTTTGGCAATGCCGCTCTGCGCCGCAATGATGCTGCCATCGCCGATTTCAATATGGCCGATAATGCCTACCTGCCCGGCCATCGTAACGCTTTCGCCGACACGTGTGCTGCCCGAGATACCGGTCTGGGCGACGATCACGGAATTTTTTCCAATAACCACGTTGTGCGCGATCTGCACGAGATTGTCGATCTTTACGCCTTGCTGGATCCATGTCCGGCCGAATCGGGCGCGATCGATCGTTGTGTTTGCGCCGATCTCGACATCGTCGTCGATCTGAACAATCCCGAGTTGCTGAATCTTTTCCTGCCGGCCATCGACCATTTCGAAACCGAAACCGTCCGCGCCGATTACTGCGCCGCTGTGAATGATTACCCGTGAGCCAATGCGGCTCCGCTCCCGAATCGTCACTAGCGGATAAATAAGAGACGCGGATCCGATTATCGTCTCGTGCCCGATGTAAGTTCCTGCACCGACGATTGTGTCATCGCCGATGCTTACCCCGGCCTCGATGACTGCATGCGGTTGGATCGACACACGTCCTCCGAGCTGGGCACTTGCATCAACGACAGCGCTTGCGTGAATACCAGGAGCAAATTTAATCGGTTTCGGCGCGAACTTGAGCACGACTTGCTCGAAAGCCTTGGTGGGATTTGCAACGCGAATCTGATCGGCAGTGATCGGCTCGCTGAAATCAGGCGGCACAAAAACTGCCGACGCGCGCGTTTTGCGCAGCAGGCCAATGTATTTTCGGTTTCCGAAAAAGCTGATTTCTCCGGGAGTCGCTTCCGCCAGGGATGCCGCGCCTGTGATTCGCAGCGACGGATTGCCCGCCAGATCGCCACCGGACGTTGTCGCCAGTTCTTGAAGAGTGAAAGTCACGGCGGGAATTCGATAATCGTTGACACCGTTGAAGCGAAGAGAATGTCAGCGTTTGGCGTGCTCGCTCCAGCGGGGCGGCCGCTTTTCGATGAATGCCTGCACGCCTTCAAGCGCAGCTTCCTTCATCATGTTGCAGGCCATGGTCTGACTTGCTGTTTCATACGCGGCTGCGATGCCCAATTCGACTTGCCGGTAGAAAAATTCCTTCCCCATTGCCACCGCGATGCGTGGTTTTGCGACAATGCTAGCAACCAGCTTTTCGACCTCTGCATCGAGCTGATCCGGTTCCGCAACCCGATTGATCAAGCCGCGCTCCTTCGCCTTCTCAGCGCTGATAAATTCTCCAGTCACGAGCATCTCGAACGCCGCTTTGCGCAAAACATTGCGGGCCAGCGCTACACCCGGCGCGGAGCAAAAGAGACCCAGATTCACACCGCTGACAGCGAATTTTGCTTCGCTCGATGCGACGGCGAGGTCGCACATCGCCACCAATTGACAACCCGCTGCGGTAGCGATCCCGTGGACGCGCGCAATCACAGGCACCGGCAATCGTTGAATCGCAAGCATCGCGTCAGAGCATTGTGCAAAGAGCCCTTCATAGTACTCCAGTGACGGCGCAGCGCGCATTTCCTTCAGATCGTGGCCGGCGCAAAAAGCTTTGCCTTCGGCAGCGAGAACAACCACCCGCACAGATTCGTCCCGTGCGATCGCGTCGAGCTCACGATGCAAGGCTCTCAGCAGCGCTTCGGATAAAGCATTGAAGGCATGCGGCCGGTTCAGTGTCAACGTCACCACGCCGCGCGAGTCCTGGCTTCGCAAGAGGACTGGCTCTTCACTTGCGACGGCTTTGGCGGCCGGTGCTGGTTCGATTGATACTGGAGAAGCTT
>Ga0307278_10001016_pt1 | contig 13910 bp, 14 predicted proteins | sample ER_DNA_117_FD_194482 | JGI IMG/M metagenome (GOLD analysis project Ga0307278, IMG submission 194482) | Bulk soil microbial communities from the East River watershed near Crested Butte, Colorado, United States - ER_DNA_117 | ecosystem: Environmental > Terrestrial > Soil > Floodplain | place... | reverse complement strand
GTTGCGCATGACCGACTCAATGCCGTTGATGGCGCTGGCCTAGTTCTCGCTGGTGGCGATCACTTGATGCCGTACCGGAGGCGTATCACAATCCGGCGGCAGTCTGGTGAAGGGCCTTTGCACCTCCCGCGGTCATGTGGCTAGCTCGGTGGAGTGATTGCCTGGTCGACATCAGTGGTTCTGGGTTGGTAGGGCGGGGGCGAAGAAGTCGATGAGGAGTTGTGTGACGTGCTCGGGCTCGTCGTGATGGACCCAGTGGGACGCGTCGGGCAGGCGCTCGACGCGGTCGAGGTTGGGCACATCGTCGTGGTCGGGCTCGGCTAGTTCTGGGCCGAGGTAGCGATCGCGTTGCCCCCAGATGACCAGCGTGGGCGCCGAGATTGGGCGAAGCGCCGCTTCGGCGTGCTTGGGCGAGGTTCGCACCGAGGACCGGTAGTAGTTGATCATCGCGGTTGCCGCGTCTGGCTGCGACCACGCCTCGACGTAGCGGTCGATCTCCTCCGGCGTATAGGCCGGGCGGGCGTCATCCAGAAAGTTCCGGAAGAAATGCCAGTTGTTGGCGTGCACGACGCTTTCGGGCACCCCCGGGAGCTGGAAGAAGAAGAAGTACCAGGACTTGCGGAGCTGGCCCGGGTGGTGCAGTCCCTGCAAGAGCTTCCGCGGATGGGCCGCGTTGAGGATGGCCAGCCGGTCCACGACCTCGGGGTGGTTCATCGCGGTGGCCCAGGCGACGGTTCCGCCCCAGTCGTGACCGACCAGCAGCGCGGACTCGGCGCCGCGTTCTTGGATGAGACCGCGGATGTCGGCGGCCAGCCGGTCGGTGTCGTAGGCCGCGACGCCGTCCGGCCGCGATGACAGGTTGTAGCCGCGCAGGTCGGGTGCAACGACGCGGAACCCCGCCGCCGCGAGCGGTTTGATCTGCAGCCGCCAGCCGTACCAGAACTCGGGGAAGCCGTGCAGCAGAACGATCAGCGGCCCATCGCCGGCCTGGACGTAATGCAATCGTACGTCGCCGACCTCGGCGTAGCCCTCACGAAGGTCGCCGCCTGTGCGGTCCTCGGTGCTGCTCATTGCCGCCTCCCTTGCTGGGCGAGTTCCTCGGCGTAGACCCGGGTGTCGATGGCGTCCAGCACCGCCAGCCGCGCGTGGTCGACCGTCCAGGCGGCGAACTCGATCGCGTCGGCGGCGTCAGCTTCCGCCTCATCTGCCTGGCGGGCGGCAAGCTTGGCATCCCGCTGGTCGGCCCGCCGGTCCATCTCCGCGTCGAGGTCGTCCAGCCTGGCGGCGGCGTCGGCCTTCAGCTGGGCCCACTTGCCGCGGGCACTGGCCGCGGCCTCACCGACCCCCTGCCGGGCGTCCATGGCGGCCAGGTCCACGTCCACCTTGGCCTGGTCGATACGCTGGCGCAACTGCTCACGGGACTCCGACACCGCCGCCTGGGCCGCCGCCTTGGCATGGGCAGCACGTTGCTGGAGCTCCTCGAGCTTCGCGGAGAAGTCCATGGTCCCCCTCGGTAGGTCCCCTCGCTAGGCGACTACAAGCATCGTTGCCGCCGGCCGGCGTTCGCATCCGCCGGTGGCCAGCACGACTGGCCAGTCGCGGCCTAGCGACCTGCCTGGAACGAGGCCGGCGAGCGGCCCTCGTGGCGGGAGCCTGATTCTCCCACCGCGCCGGGTGGAGGGAGCTGGCCGGACCGTAGATGGCATGCCCGACCCTCCCGTCGCAGGCTGGCTTCGCTGGGTCGTGGGGGGTGGCGCGCATGGGTGACGCGCCGCCCCACCGTGTCGGCTACCGCAGGGACCTGAAGGCCGACCGGAGCTCCTCAGCGAACAGCTGGGGCTGCTCCCAGGCCGCGAAGTGGCCGCCTCGGTCGAGCCGGTTGTAGTGGATGAGGTTGTCCGGGTAGGCGCGCTCGGCCCAGCTGCGGGGAGCCTGGTACAGCTCGTCGGGGAACACGCTGATGGCGAATGGGATGGTGATGGTCTTGGCATCGAAGAAGTCGGCCTTGTTCTCCCAATAGAGGCGCGCCGCGGAGACGCCGGTGTTGGTCAGCCAATACAGGGTGATGTTGTCGAGGAGGTCGTCTCGGGTGAGGTTGCTGGGGAGCGTCCCCTCCAAGACCTGGGTGACCAGGCCGGGCTGCCCGGTCCCGTCGCCGTGGTCGAGCATGAAGGCCGCGAGATCGACCGGCGAGTCGGCCAGCCCGTACATCGTCTGGGGGCGGGTCGCCATGATGTTCGCGTAGGCCACGTGCTTGGCGTAGAAGCTGCGCAGCTGCTCGTAGGCGGTTCGCTCCTCGTCGGAGAGACCGGACGGCGGCGGGTCGCCGGTCTCGAAGCCCTTGACGACCTCTGGGGGGGCGGTGCCAGCCATGTTGGAGTGGATGCCTAGCAGCCCCTGCGCCGCCTGCACGCCCATGGCCTGGGTCACGGCCGCACCCCAGTCGCCGCCCTGGGCCACGAACCTGGTGTAGCCGAGGCGGTTCATCAGCACGACCCAGGCGCGCGCAATCCGCATCGGGTCCCAGCCGGTGGCGGTCGGCTTGGCCGAGAACCCGTGACCCGGCAGGGAGGGGATCACCACATGGAACGCGTCCGCCTCGCTGCCGCCGTGCGAGGTCGGATCGGTGAGCGGCCCGATGATCTTCAGCTGCTCGATGATCGACCCGGGCCAGCCGTGCGTGACGATGAGCGGGAGTGCTTCCTCATGCTGGGAGCGGACGTGGAGGAAGTGGATGTCGAGACCGTCGATCTCGGTCGTAAACTGCGGCAGCGCGTTCAGCTTCGCCTCGCACGCGCGCCAGTCATGCTCGGTCGCCCAGTAGCGGGCGAGCTCCCGCATGGTCGCGAGCGGCACGCCTTGTGAGTCATCGTCGACCGTCTCGCGTTCGGGCCACCTGGTCGCATCGATGCGCCGGCGCAGCTCGGCCAGGTCCTCGTCGGGGAAGCTGACCTGGAAGGGACGGATGGTGGCGTCCTCGGCCCCTGCGCCTGGCTCGGCGGGACGCGGGCTGGTCTCGGTCATAGCCGTTCCCCTCATGGGTGCAGGGACGACCGATGGGCGCCCGTCGGTTGTCCGGAACCTTGGTTGCAATTGCTGTGCCGACACGGTGCAGGCAGCCCGCCTAGTATCGTTGTCGCCGACGGGCGTTCGCATCCGCCAGTGGCCAGCGCAACTGGCCAGTCGTGCCCTGGCGGCGCTCCACCCGGCCGCGACGTCAGGCCGGTAGGGCCAGGCGAAGCCGGACCGGTCGGGTGAACCCCTTGAGCCGCACCGGTCCGAGGGCCTCGAAGCGGGCCCCGTCGGGCTCGGCAGCGGCGACCACCTCATCGGCGACCAGGACCTGGCCTGCTCCGGCCCGCCCGGCGATCCGGGCGGCCAGGTTCACGGTGCGGCCGAAGTAGTCGCCGTCCTGGACCACGATCGGCCCGGCATGGATGCCGACGTGGGCGGCGGGAGTCCGGCGGCGGGCGCCTCCTGCGCCATCTCCAGCGCCGAGAGCACCGCCGCGCCAGGCCGCTTGAAGAAGAACATGACGCCGTCCCCAAGCCACTTCACTGGGAGTCCGCGCGGGCGCGAGCGGCTCTCTGGGTCAGCTCGGTCAGGTTGGCGGCGATCTCGGCCGCCGCATCGAGACCCGCGATGACCTCACCGCACAAGAAACCCAGCTCGCGCGGCTCGCTCGGGATGGCCTGTCGAACCCGGAGATCGGCGCGCAGCTGTTCCTCAGCGCGCCCACGGCCAAATGGCATCTGCGCAAGGTGTTCACCAAGCTCGGGATCAGCTCGCGCCGGCAACTTCGAGCGGCGCTGCTCGATGCCGACCCTCCTCGCGCGTGCCTAGGGCAGATCTCCGCAAGGCGAGGTGGTCTACTGATGCCATGACCAGCGAGACCCACGGCCGCTTCAAGCGGTGGTTTTGGCGGCCGCCGCGAGCCCACGGCGAGGTCATCGCCGACCGGCAGGTCAGCGTCCTGGAGTTGTTCTACGACCTGGTGTATGTGGCCGTCATCGGCCAGGCGGCCCACCACCTGGCCGAGCATGTCTCGGTCCGCGGCCTGGCCGAGTTCGCCGTCGTCTTCGCCCTGATCTGGATCGCGTGGATCAACGGATCGCTGTACCTGGAGCTCCACGGCCGCGAGGACGGACGCACGCGCAGCGTCGTCTTCGTCCAGATGGGCATCCTGGTGCTGCTGGCGGTGGTCACCGCCGACGCCACCGACGGCAGCGGCTGGGGCTTCGCCGTCGTGTACGGGGCCTACCAGGTCGTCCAGACAGGGCTGTGGTACACCGTCTGGCGTCAGGACCGTCGGGACCAACCGGAGTTCGCGGCGGCCGCGGGGGGCTATGTGGTCGGCATGGGCGTGTCGGTGGCGGTGATCCTGGCCAGCGCCTTCCTCCCGGCCACCCCACGGCTCGTCGTGTGGGCCGGCCTTGGGGTCGCCTGGATCGTTGGCATCGTGCTGGCCGCCCGGAGCTCCCGCGTGGGCTTGGGCTTGACCCCCACCGACTCGCTGGTCGAGCGCTTCGGGCTGTTCACCATCATCGTCCTCGGCGAGGTCGTGCTCGGTGTCGTGGCCGGCCTGTCAGCGGCCGAGCGTGATGCCAAGACGATCGTCACCGGGATGCTGGCGCTGTGGATGGGCTTCGGGTTCTGGTGGATCTACTTCGATCTGGTGGGCCGCCGGCTGCCCAGAGCCGACGGTGGCGCGCTGTCGAACTGGGTGATGAGCCACCTCCCCATCACGGGGTCGATCACGGCGGCCGGCGCCGGGATGGTCAGCCTCATCGGCCACGCCCATGACGCGACCACGCCAGCAGGCACGAGTTGGCTGCTGGCCGGTGCCGTGGCCACGGGCCTGCTCGCCCTGGTCCTCACCGAGCAGGCGCTGGTCGACGCCGAGCGCCTGTTCCTGGTGTTCCACCCCTCGGCCTGGCGCTGTCCGCAGACGCGGCTGCGGCCCTGATCGTCGGTTGGGTGCGACCGGCACCGTGGCTCCTGGCGTTGCTGCTGGTGGCGGTCCTCTCCGCGGTCTGGTTCTTCGCCGTCAGCCGCTTCCTGCGCGCCGACGCCTGGGGCGAGCCATGACCGGCCCGCTCCTGGAGCTTACGTCGCCGGTGTGGAGGAGGCCGCGGCCAGCGATTCTGCGCGGCCGGGCTGACCAGGGCGACCTGCAGGGGCGCAGGCGTCCCCGGGGGGAGTTCAATTACCACCAGGAGCTTCAGCGCAGATGCCCGCTCGCGGCGTCCGCTCACGCGACCATGCGGCGTCTGGACCTCGCGACGTCGGGACCATGCGGCGTCGCAAGCTCCTGGCGCGGGCGGCTTGACCAGGCCAGCGGCCCGGCGGGCCGTGATCGCCGATATGCCTGGTCGGTGGGGGAGGGAGCTCGTGACGGTCGTCCTGGCCATCGCCAACCAGAACGGCGGAGTGGGTAAGACGGTCACAGCGGCTAATGTGTCGGCGGGGTTCGCCCGCGCCGGTCGCCGCACGCTGGCGGTTGACTGCGACGCCCAGGCGCATTTGACCTGCTGGCTCCTCGGCCGCGTTGACCAGGACGCCGCTGACCTGGAGGCGATCGTCGCCGGCGGCGCCGACCCGGCCGCGGCGGTGCACCCCACCCGCGTGGTGGGGCTGGACGTGCTCCCTGCCACCGTGCGGCTGGCCCGCATCGCCCGGGCCCTGGCCGCCGACGCCGCCCGCATCGCCGGGGCGCTGGGGCGGCTGCGGCCTCGCTACGACGCGATGGTGCTGGACCTGCCGTCCAGCCTCAGCCGGCTGACCGTTGCGGCGTTGGCGGCCGCCGACGGGATCGTGGTTCCGGTCACCGCCAGCGTGGTCGGGTTGCACGGGCTGGGCGGCTTTCGCGACTGGCTGGCCAGCGTCCGCGGCGACCGCGGCATCACCGCGCCGGTGTGGGGGGTGCTGCTCACCCAGGCCGACCTGGACACCCAGGGGCGGATGGGGACCCGGGTGGGCCGCGAGGTGCGGGACGCCCTGGCCGACTTTCGGGTCACTGGCGCGCGGCTGCTGCCGGTGCTGGTGCCCCGCCGGGTCGGTGTGGAGGACCTGGTGTCCCAGCGGTTGCTGCTGGGTGACCCGGCGGCCCATGCCGGGCCGGGCCGAGACGTGGTCGACGCCTACGCCCGGCTGGTCGACCACCTGCTGGAACGGGTACCCACTCCCGCGGGGCCCGCAGCCGCTGGGTCCGCGTAGTGAGCGCCGAGCACCGGCGGTGGTCACCACCGACAGGTTCACCAGCGACGACCGCGCTGCGAAGCCCCCGAGCTGCTCCGCGCCGTCAAGGCGTGACATGGCAGGTAGCCTGGAGCTGGATGCCTCGCCCCTGGAGCCAGGCCGGTCATGCGCGCCCCCCCGCCCCGGATCACCAACCTCGCCCTGCTGGCGGTGCTGCTGGTCGCGTTCGCCAGCGGCGTCGGGGCGGTCGCCGCCGGGACGAAGTCGGGGCGCTGGGTGGCGGTCGCCCACGGAATCGTCGGCGTGGCGGTGGTGCTGCTGGTCCCGTGGAAGTCGATGATCGTCCGTCGCGGCCTACGCCGCGCCCGCCGCAGCCGCTGGGCGTCGCTGCTGCTCGCCGCGCTCGCGGTCGCCGCGCTGGTCACCGGTCTCGGCTCCGCCAGCGGTCTGCTGCGGTCGGTGGGCGGCTTCCACGGCATCTGGCTCCACGTCGCGGCCGCCCTCGCGCTGGTACCACTGGTGGTCTGGCACGTGCTCGCGCGTCCGGCTCACCCCCACCGGACCGACCTGTCCAGGCGCACCCTGCTGCGGGCGGGCACGCTCGGCGTGGCCGCCGCCGGCGTCTATGTCGCCATCACCGCAGTGGTCCGGGCTGCCGGGCTGCCGGGGGCGAGCCGGCGCTTCACCGGCTCCTACGAGGCCGGCTCGTTCGACCCGGCCGCGATGCCGACCACGAGCTGGATCGACGACGTGCCGCCCGAGGTCGACCCGGCCAGCTGGCGCCTAGTCGTCGCCGACGCCGACGGCGAGCGCGAGCTCTCGCTCCGAGAGCTCTCCGGCCACGACGCCCGCCTGCAGGCGACCCTGGACTGCACCAGCGGCTGGTATGCCCACCAGGACTGGGAGGGCGTGCCGGTCGCGGCGCTGGTCCGCAACATCGGCGCTGCCCGGAGCCTGCACGTCCACTCCAGCACCGGCTACTGGATCCAGTTCCCGATCGGTGACCTCGACCGGCTGCTGCTCGCCACCCGCGCCGGTGGCGCCCCGCTCTCGGTCGGGCACGGCTTCCCGGCCCGCTTGGTCGCTCCCGGCCGCCGCGGCTTCTGGTGGGTCAAGTGGGTCGACCGCATCGAGCTCCGGTCGACCCCGTGGTGGTGGCAGCCACCGTTCCCGATCACGTGAGGAGGCCGCCGGCGCCGCCCGTGCGGCGGTCGGCGCCTCTAAGCCGCAACGTTCGGCTCGGCGCTGCCGATGGTGATGGGGGAGGGCTTGAAGCCCTTGACGACCAGCCAGTTGTCGCGCTCGATGTGGATGCCCGGGCTCGGCGCTGGGGGAGGCTCGTCCTCCTCGAGCGCCTGGCGCTCGGCTGCCGCTGCCTCCTGGGCGGTCAGCTCGGCCAGTGGGTCGGCCTCCAGCCGCTCGTCGGGGATTGGCTGGCCGCTGCGCACCGAATGGCCGTAGCTGCCGGCGGCCAGCCGGGCCTCGGCCCGCACCAGCGCCGCCCACCGTGCTCGCAGCAGCTGGTCGACGGCCATGCCGGTCTGCTCGGTGTTGCGCCGATCGGCGTCGTCGACCTCGTCGCCCAGCTCGGCCGCCTCCGGTTCGCCGGTCTCGGCCTGGAGTAGTCGCTGGAGCCGGGCTCGTTCGGCGGCGAGCAGCGCTCGTGCCTGGGCCTGGTCCATCATGGCTCCCCCGGTCGGGCGCTCAGGCCTCCTCCGGTACGGGCAGCTGCAGATACGCCAGGCCGCGCAGGTCCAGCCAGGCGCGGCCGGGACCACGCACCAGCCGCGCCAGGACCTGGCCGCACCCTGGGCAGCGGGCGACCACGCCGGGGGCGTGGTCGAACACCCGGGCCCTTCACGCCCACAGTTGGTGCAGCGTCCGATGGCGGTGGTGACCTCGACGCAGAAGACGTCGTGGAAGGGGCCGGCGAGCGCGTTGCCGTCGCTCCACAGGTCCGAGCTGGTCATGGCTGCCTCCGTCTCAGTCGCCCCAGAACCGCTGCTCCTGCCAGGGGTCGCCGTAGTTGTGGTAGCCGAGACTTTCCCAGAAGCCTGGCTCGTCCTGGTCCAGCAGCTGGATCCCGCGGACCCACTTGGCGCTCTTCCACAAGTACAGGTGGGGGATCAGCAGCCGCGCCGGGCCGCCATGCTCGGGCTCCAACTCCTGGCCGTCGTAGCGGAACGCGATCCAGGCCTTGCCGTCGGTCAGGTCCTCCAGCGGCAGGTTGGTGGTGTAGCCGCCATAGGAGGTGACCAGCGCGAAGCTGGCGCTGGTGTCCAGGCCGTCGAGCAGGGTGTCCAGTGACACTCCCTCCCAGGTGGTGCCCAGCTTGGACCAGTGGGTGACGCAGTGGAGGTCGACGGTGACCGGCTCGCTGGGCAGGGCGCGGAAGGCGGCCCAGTCCCAACGCCGTTGCTCGTCGGTCTCGCTGGTGATGGTGAGCTCCCAGTCCTCCAGCTCGATGCTGGGTGTCGGTCCCGCCGACAGGACGGGGAAGTCCTCGACCAGGTACTGGCCCGGGGGGAGCTCGGCGGTGGGGCGCCGCCGGCCCCGGAACCCACGCGACACGGTGCTCATCGTGGCGCTCCTCTCTGCTTCCAGGGCTTAGCCGAAGGTGAAGGCGTAGGCCTGGACGCCAGGATCCAGGAAGGTGATCTCGAAGGTGCGCTCGCTGACCGGGCCCGGCTGGCGGACGAGCTGGTACAGCCGCGGGTCGGTGAGGGTGCCGTTGCCCTGGTCGTCCAGATCAGTTCCGTGAGCGGCGCCCGGCGGCTGCCCATCGAGGCCCACCCGGAACCGCACCGAGGTCCCCGGTGCCAGCGGAGCCATGACCATGTGCAGGTCCCGGGCGTGGAAGCGGTAGGCGATCCGCCCCCCGGCCTGGTTGAGCACGATCGCCTGCCGCCCCACCGTCCAGTTGCCGGCCAGGGCCCACTGGTTGAGGGCCAACCGCGCGGGGGCGGCATAGCCGTGCGGGGTGTCCAGGACCGCGCCATTGGAGGAGGCGAGGTTCTCAGTACGCCCATAGCCGAGGTAGTTTTCCGGCGACCACAGGCTGTCCCAGTCGGCGGCGGCTTCCACCCCACCGGCATCGACCAAAACCAGCTCGTGCCCGATGCGGCCGATCCCGGCCTCGGTCAGCAGTCGCTGAATGATCGCTTCTGACTGCTCGTAGTCGCCCTCGCCGAAGCGATGGTGCCGGATCCGCCCCTGGGCGTCGACGAAGTAGAGGGCCGGCCAGTACCGGTTGCCAAAGGCATCCCAGATCACGTAGTCGTTGTCGATCACGACCGGATAGTCGACCCGCAGGTCCTTGACGGCTCGGCGGACGTTGTCGAGGTCGTGTTCGACGTCGAACTCGGGCGTGTGGACGCCGAGTACCACCAGCCCGTCGCCCCGGTACTTCTCGGCCCAGGCACGGACGTAGGGAAGCTGGCGGAGCCAGTTGATGCAGGTGTAGGTCCAGAAGTTGACCAGGACGACCCGGCCGCGCAGACCGGCCGCCGTGAGCGACGGCGAGTTCAGCCAGCCGGTGGCGCCAGAGAGCGACGGCAGCTGACCCTCGACCGGCAGGTCGACCGCGGGTCGGGTCGGTTCCATGGCTAGCCGGCCGTGGCGGCGGCTGGCCGGGCAACGGCCGCGGCTGCGGTCAAGATGACGTCCGCGACCGCTCCCGGCTGGGACACCATGATCACGTGCGAGCCCTCGACCTCGGTAATGGTGGCACCGGCGCGCTCGGCCATGGAACGGATCACGTCGGTGCCGGCCGCCTTGTCCCCGGTGGCGACCACGGCCCAGGCGGGCGAGGACTTCCAGGCGGGCGGGCCCGACGGCTCCGAGAACGCCAACTCCGCGACCGGGCGCTGGGTCGCGGCCATCACGGCGGTCTGGGCGGGTGGCAGGTCGGCGGCGAACGCATCGTGGAACTTGGTGGGATCGATCGCGAACTCAACCGCCGCCTCCGAGTCCTGACCGGTCGGATACTGCCGCGGGGCCAGCGCCGTCATCAGCACGCTGTCCTTGGAGCCGCTCTCTACGTCACCCAGCCGCTCGCCTTCGTCGGGGGCGAAGGCGGCGACGAAGACCAGCCCGACGACGTTAGCGGTGTCGGTCGCGGCGTTCGAGATCACCGCACCTCCGTAGGAGTGGCCCACGGCAAGGACGGGCCCGGGAATCTGGTTGAGGACGCTGGCGATGTAGGCAGCGTCGGTGGCGATGCCGCGCAGCGGGTTCGCGGGCGCCGTCACCTGGATCCCGGCCGCCTGCAGGCGCTCGATGACACCGCTCCAGCTGGAGGCATCGGCAAAGGCGCCGTGGATGAGTACGACGGTGAGCGGGGCATCGTCGGTGGTTGCCGGTGGCATGACAGCTCCTTCGCTAGGAGGTGGCGACCTGGATGACGGCGTCGGCGAACGCCTCCGGGGCTTCCTGGGGAAGGTTGTGCCCGACGCCGCCCTCGATGGTCCGGTGCGAATAGGTGCCTGAGAACTTCTCGGTATAGGAGCTTGGGTCCGGATGCGGGGCGCCATTGGCGTCGCCTTCCAGGGTGATGGTAGGCACGCCGATCACCGGACCTCGGGCGAGCCGCTGCTCCAGCTCCTCGTAGTCCGCCTCGCCGTCGGCCAGGCCCAGTCGCCAGCGGTAGTTGTGGATCACGATCTCGACGTGATCGGGGTTGTCAAAGGCGGCGCCGCTGCGATCAAAGGTGACGTCGTCGAAGCTCCACTTGGGCGAGGCGGTCCGCCAGATCAGCTTGGCGAAGTCGCGCCGGTTGCGGTCGTACCCGACCCGGCCGCGTTCGGTCGCGAAGTAGTACTGGTACCACCATTGCAGCTCAGCGGCAGGCGGCAATGGAACCTTGCCGGCTTCCTGGCTCCCGATCAGATACCCGCTCACCGAGACGAGCCCCGTGCAGCGTTCCGGCCAGAGCGCCGCGACGATGTCGGCCGTCCGCGCTCCCCAATCGAAGCCGGCAAGGACCGCCCGCTCGATCTCGAGGGCATCCAGCAACGCGATCACGTCAAGGGCGAGCACGGCTTGCTCCCCGTTGCGCATCGTCGCATCCGACAGGAAGCGGGTCGTGCCAAAGCCACGCAGGTAGGGGACGACCACTCGATAGCCAGCCGCCGCCAACAGCGGAGCGACGTCGACGTAGCTGTGAATGTCGTACGGCCAGCCGTGCAGCAGAACGGCCACCCGACCATCGGCCGGGCCGATGTCGGCGTAGCCAACCCTCAGCAGGCCAGCGTCGACCTGGCTCAGGGGGCCAAAGGCGGGGTGATGGTTCGTGGCTTCGACCATTCGGCTCTCCGCGTGAAGTGGAGGCGGACGGCACGCACAAGCTGCGCGCCGCCCCCACCGTGCCGACTACCGGAGTGATCTGAACGCCGCTCGGACCTCCTCGGAGAACAGCTCGGGTTCTTCCCAGGCGGCGAAGTGGCCGCCCTTGGTGGCCTCGTTGAAGTAGCTGAGGTTGGGGTAGGCCTGCTCGACCCAGCTGCGCGGGGCGGCGAAGATCTCGTCGGGGAAGGTGGTGAAGCCGACCGGCACCTGGACCGGCGGAGGCGCCTGGCCGGCGGCGAGGGCTTGGGCTCGTCCGCTCTCCCAGTACGCCCGGGCCGCCGAGGCCCCGGTGCCGGTCAGCCAGTACAGGGTGATGTTGTCGAGGATCCGGTCCGGGGTGAGCTGGCCGGCGGGCTGGCCGTCGAGCACGGCGCGGGAGATCTTCTGGTAGCTGTCGGTGTCGTGGTCCAGCATCCAGGCGGCCAGGGCGACCGGTGAATCCAGCAGGGCGTAGCCGATCGTCTGGGGCCGTGTGGCCTGCTCCAGGAAGTAGCCAAAGCCGGTCGCACGGAAGGTGGCAAGCGCCTCGGCCGCGGCGCGTTCCTGCTCGGATTCGGTCGGCTGGGGGCCGGCCAGCGCCGTCACCAGCAAGTTGGTGTGGATGCCGGCCAGGCCCTGGGGTGCCTGGCGGCCCATCGCGTCGGTGACGACGGCGCCCACATCCCCGCCCTGGGCGACATAGCGGCTGTAGCCCAGGCGCCCCATCAGCTCCGCCCAGGCACGCGCGGTGCGGCCGGGGTCCCAGCCGATCTCGGTCGGCTCGCCGGAGAAGCCGTAGCCGGGCAGCGACGGCAGCACCAGGTGAAAGGCGTCCTCGGCCCCTCCGCCGTGGGCGGTCGGGTCGGTGAGGGGGCTGACGACCTCGAGCAGCTCGATGACCGAGCCGGGCCAGCCGTGGGTCATGATCAGCGGCAACGCGTTCTCGTGCGGCGACTCCACGTGGAGGAAGTGAATGTTGACGCCGTCGATCTCGGTCGTGAACTGCGGCAGCGCGTTCAGCCTGGCCTTGATTCTCCGGAGGTCGTAGTCGCTGGCCCAGTAGCGGGCCAGCGCCTGCAGCGTGGCCAGCTGCACGCCCTGCGAGCGATCTGTGACCAGCTCCCGGGAGGGCCAGCGCGTTGCGGCGATGCGCCGCCGAACGTCGTCCAGGGCCTGGTCTGGAACCTCCACGCGGAAGGGGCGGACGGTAGTGTCCTGGGTTGCTGGGCCTGGCTCGGCGGGCCGGGGGCGGGTCTCGGTCATGGCCGCTTCCTCTCATCGCTGCGGGGACAACCGATGGGCACCCGTCGATCGTCCGGAACCCCGCGGCTGAACTGCTGCGTCGACACGGTGCCGGCGGCCCACCAAGTCTCGTTGGCGCCGGTCGGCGTTCGCATCCGCCAGTGGCCAGCGCGACTGGCCAGTCGCGGCCTGGCGGTGCCCCGACCGGGACCAGGGACGCCGGCTGGTGGTGGGCTACTCCAGCTGGAGGGGTAGATAAAGTCTCCTAGGTCCCTCACCAGCCCGGACCTCACCAGCACGGACACGACGGAGCGGAACGCTGGCATGCTTCGCGTCCCGCTCCGCGGCATCGGTCCCCCTTGCTCAGTGCACTGCAAGAGGTACGGGGGTGGCACCCCAGACCTGCCCGCAGCGCCTTGACGCAACTAGCTGTCAGAACTCCAGTTGGAACGTCAGCTCGACCTGGGGCTGCGTCGGCGTCGACACGTCGCGAGAGACCACTTGTCCGCCTGCGCCCCGGAACTGACCGGAGCCACCGGTGATCGGCAGCGTGAAGTTCAGCGACCTGTTGACGATCGTGCCTTGGGTTGTGATCTGTCCACCGGGGAGGATTGAGGTCGTGGGGCACATGGCCTCGACCCTGTCCGCGTTGGCCGTGGACACAAACGAGCAGATCACACCGATACGACCCACTTGCTCGCCGTTGCGTAGGAGGTTGCCCGCGAACACGACCTCGTCACCAAGGCTGAAGCCCGGAGCGCCGACGTCGATGCTCGCATCAAACTCCGTGAACACGGCAATCACGCGGATCGTCTGGCGGTTGTCGGTCTGGCCGGATGAGGTCGACGCAGCCCCCTGAGTCGATGATCCCAGAGCCGGGCTGACCGCTCCGACCACCAGGGCCATAACCGCGATGACCGCGCCAGATATGCCCAGGCGCTTCCCCTTCCCCATGGTGCCCTCCTCGCCGGCCATTCGCGTGATGGCCCTTGCGGCAGTGTTGGTCGTGGCGGCCGGCGTTCGCATCCGCCAGTGGCCAGCGCGACTGGCCAGTCAGGGCCCGCAGCGCGCCGACGGTCGGCGGAGCTACAGCTGGAGCGGCCGGGTGGCGGCCGGGTCGCTGGCCAGGGTGCGGTCGAGCTGGC
>Ga0307278_10001015_pt1 | contig 13911 bp, 13 predicted proteins | sample ER_DNA_117_FD_194482 | JGI IMG/M metagenome (GOLD analysis project Ga0307278, IMG submission 194482) | Bulk soil microbial communities from the East River watershed near Crested Butte, Colorado, United States - ER_DNA_117 | ecosystem: Environmental > Terrestrial > Soil > Floodplain | place... | reverse complement strand
CATCGCCATCGCGTCGGCCGCGGGGAGCACGTCGGTGAGCTCCTCGTGCTCCAGCCGCCCGGCCCAGTGGACACGCGCGGCCATCCCGTCCGCGGCGACGCGGTATGCGGCCGCCTCGGGCCCGAGTGCGTCCAGGAACGCGGTCAGCTCGGGCAGTTCCCGCCCGTCCTCGCCGCGAAGCGCGCGGGCGGCCTCCAGATCGCCGCGCGACAGCGCGGTGGCGAGCCCCTCCAGCTGCTTGCGGAACCCGCCGAAGCCGACGATGAGCAGCCGCGCGTCGGGCGCGCGGCCGAGGACGAACGGCCACGCGGCGAGCAGCAGCTCGACGCCCTTGGACGCGATGAGCTTGCCGACGTACACGACAACCCGGTCGCGCGCCAGGTCGAGCGCACCGAGCGCGGCAGCCGCTTCGGCGGTCGAGCGGGCGAACGACGAAGCCGTGGCCGCCGATGGGGGCGCGTCCTCGAGCTCCGCGACCAGGCGCGCGAGGCCGGCCGTGGCGGCCTCCTGGTTCCGTGGCGCGAAGCGCGTGACGTCGACGCCCGGCGGGCCGAGGCGGGTCTTGTCCTCGAGGCCCGGCTCGTCGAGCGCCGCCCACAGGCTCTCCCCGGTGTGGCGCGAGCCGACGAGCACGCCGCGGGCGGACGCCAGACCCTCGCGTGCGGCCGGGAGGAAGCGCGGGTGCGGCTTGACCGTGTACTCCAGCGCGCTGCCGTGGATCTTGACCGCGTACGGCACGCCGGTGCCCGCGAGCGCGCGCGAGAGGATCAGCGGGCCCATGACCAGGTGGTTCGCCAGCGCGACGTCCGGTCGCGCCCGCGCTGCGACCTCCCGCACGGCGGCGACGTTGCGGTCCACGTACCCGGCGACCTCGGCCTCGCTCAGCGTCGGGTAGGGGCGCGCCTCGACGCCCTCGTAGCGGTCCGCGACGTAGACCGGGAGCAGGTCGCCGATGTCCGGCCGGTAGGCCGTCGCGCGCGGCGGGTCGTGCCGGATCGTCAGCTCCAGCGCCCCGCCGTCCCAGTGCCCGGCGGCGTCGATCCATGGGAGCTCGAGCGGCGTCCGGTCCTGGCACAGCAGATGCACCTCGTGGCCGGCGCGGACGAACGCCTCGCCCAGCGCGGCGTTGTACACGTTCGAGCCGGTGCCGCGCAGCAGGTAGCCGTGGAAGATCAGTACGCGCACGGCGGCGAGCGTATACGCCGCGTTCCGGGCGACGCCGGCAAACGTCAACAGCGAGCATTGAAGCGGGGCGCGGAGTGGTCGCGCCCGCTCGCGAGGCGGTTTCGCCGCGCGATTGCAACGTTGACCCCGATTATTGGGGTCAACGTGACAATCGCTCGGGCCCGGGGGCGGTTCCGCGGAACCGCCCCGGCAATCCGGGCCCTCCTCAATGCCAGCTGTTGACGTTCGCCGGCGCCACCGTCGCGGCCGATCGTGACCGGACGCGTTGCTAGGGTGCACGCCGATGAGTCAGCGCCAGCTGTATCGCTTGCGCACCCCGTCCACCGGCCGCGAGGTGCTGCTGCCCGCCGAGGCGGGCGAGGTGTACCGCGACCGCGACACCGGGGAGCCGATGGAGATCGTCGGCAAGGTGCTTCCTGTCGCCCCGTCGGAGTCATCGCTGCCGTGGGCGGTGGAGAACCTGCGCTTCTGCAACTGGTGCGACCAGCTCGCGCAGAAGGACCTCAACGACTGCCCGCATTGCGGCCGCCGCATGGCCGCGCTGCCCCGCTGATCTGCTCGCTTCCATGCGCCGCCTGCCGCGCACTTCCCTGATGGCGCTTCTGGCCGCCGTCCTCGCCTTCGCCGCCGCCGGCTGCGGCGGCAGCGAGGTCGCCGCCGAGGAGGTGCCGGGCGCGCCGCCGGCGCTGACGGTCCCGAGCGACAGCGATCTCGGCAGCGGGGGCTCGAGCAACGCGGCGGACAACACGGCGTCCGGCAACCAGAGCGACTCCGGCACGGACAGCGGCGCCGACAGCGGCACCGCCGACGCCACGGCCACTGCCACCGCGACACCGACGTCCGACGCGAGCGGCGGCACGGCCGCGCCCGAGGCGACCGCGGCGCCGGACACGGCGACCAACGACACCCCGCCCCAGGCGGGCTCGCCGCCCGAGCAGTTCGAGAACTTCTGCGAGCAGAACGCCGGTGCCTGCTGAGCGCGTAATCCCGCTCGCAGCGGGCGAATCGTCCGCCTGAGCGCATCAAGGACGGCTGCAGCACGCCGATATGAAGTGGTGGGCCCTTCGGCCGAAGGCTGTCATCCCACTGACTACTGCATCCACCTCCCGAGCGCACGTCGCGCACGCTCCTCTGCGTCGCCTCTCCGAGGCGGCCCTGTCGGCGTGCGGCGACGGGGAGCTGCTCGCGCTGTTCGCCGCCGAGGCGCGCGGCGCACTGGCGCTCGACGCCGTCGAGATCTCCGGCGCGGCCGAACCCGGCGCGACCGCCGTCGGCCACGTCGCGGCCACCGCGCGCACGCTCGCGCTGGACGCGGCGCGCATCGCGCCCGAGCTCGGCCCCGCGCTCGCCGCACGGCTCGCGGCCGCCGCGGCGCTGCTCGTGCCGCTCGCCTGGGCCGGCGACGTCCGCCACGTCGCGATCCTCGGGCGCCGTGGCGCGCTCCCCTGGACGCCCGACGAGATCCTGATCGCCGAGACGCTCGCCAACCAGGCGGCGCTCGGGCTCGCGCGGCTGGAGTCCGAGCATCGCCGCGTCGTCCAGGCCGAGCGCGACGCGGCGCTCGCGCGCGCCGCCCACGCGCTGAACGTCTCGCTCGAGCTGCAGGCGGTGCTCGACACGCTCGCGCGCGAGGCCGGCCTCGCCGTCGGCGGCGCGGTCTCCGGCGTCTACCTGGTCGACGACGACGGCGCCGCGCTCGCCACCGCCGGGCACAACGTGCCGGACGAGTGGTTCGGCTACCGCCTGGAGGTCGGCGAGGGGATCGCCGGCCAGGTGCTCGCCGACGGCCGGCCGGTCACGACGTCCGACTACCTGGACGAGATGACGCTGCCCGGCCACAGCGTCCTGCCCGGCGTGCGCTCCGGCGTCGGCGTCCCGATGCGCTGGAACGGCGAGCTGCGCGGCGCGCTCTCGATCGGCTTCCTCGACCACCGCATGGTCGCCGCCGAGGACCTGCACGTGCTCGAGGCGATCGCCGACCTCGCCGTCGTCGCCTGCCACAACGCCGAGGCCTACGACGACGTCCGCACCGCCGCCAGCACCGACGCGCTCACCGGCCTGCTCAACCACGGCGCGATGCAGGTCCGCGTGCGGGAGGAGATCGCCCGCGCCGCGCGCGAGGAGCAGCCGCTGTGCTGCGTGCTGATCGATCTCGACGACTTCAAGCGCGTCAACGACGAGCTCGGCCATCCCGCCGGCGACGCGCTGCTGCGCCGCGTCGCGGACGCCCTGCGGGCGGAGGTGCGCCCGTACGACCAGGTCGCCCGCTACGGCGGCGACGAGTTCGTCCTGGTGCTGCCCGGCTCGGCGGAGCACGCCGCCCGCGCCGTCGCCGAGCGCGTGCGTGCCCGCGTGCACTCCGGCGCCCCCCGCGGGCAGGACGGCCCGATGGGCGACTGCTCGATCGGCGTGTCCGCCTGGGAGCGCGGGATGAGCGCGGACGACCTGCTGGCCGCCGCCGACCGGGCGCTGCTGCTCGCCAAGCGCACCGGCAAGGGCCGCGTCGCCGTGGCCAACCCGGACGCCGAGGAGGAGCTGGCCCGCCTGCAGCACTCCGACGGATCGCCCGCGGCCGTGCAGGCGCTGGCGGCCGCGATCGACGCGCGCGATGACTACACGCACGGCCACTCCGAGCAGGTCGTCCGGCTCGCGACGAGCGTGGCGATGCTGCTCGGCCTCACGCGCGAGACGGTCGAGCGGGTCGGCCACGCCGCGCTCCTGCACGACGTCGGCAAGCTCGCGATCCCGTTCGAGATCCTGCGCAAGGACGGCACGCTCGACGACGCCGAGTGGAACGTCATGGCACAGCACCCCGTGATCGGCGAGGGCATCCTGCGACGCCTCCCTCAGCTCGCGCCGATCGCGCCGATCGTGCGTCACGAGCACGAGCACTGGGACGGCAGCGGCTACCCCGATGGGCTGGCCGGCGCGCAGATCCCGATCGGCTCGCGCATCATCCTCGCCTGCGACGCGTACGTCGCGATGATCGCCCGGCGCCCCTACCGCCGCGCGCTGCGCCGGTCCGCCGCGGTGGGCGAGCTGCGCGCCCGCGCCGGCACGCAGTTCGACCCCGAGGTCGTCGCCGCACTGCTCGACGTCCTCGGCTCGGGCTAGGGCGCCGTCCCAAGGGACAGGTCCTGTTCGCTCGCAGTGCCATGCAGGCGTGAGCGAACAGGACCGGTCGGTCCCGTTGGCTCGCGGCTAGGCCTTCGTCGTGGGCGGCACGGGCGTCGTGATGAGCGTCGCGCTGTAGCTCAGCCGCGCGGTGCGGTAGACGCACTTGTACCGCGCGAGGTCGTTCAGGTCGATCTGCGCGCTCTGCGTCTCGGTGTCGTCGCAGGCGTCGACGTCCCGGCTCGCCTTCCAGACGAAGTCGCGGCCCAGCCCGAGGCCGAGCGCCGGCGCCCAGGTCGGCACCGTCAGCGCGACGATCGAGCCCTTCACCACCGGCAGCGACGCCGTGAGCGGGAACTGCACCGTCTGGCCGAACCATGGCGTCAGCAGTTGCAGCGGGCTCCGGGCGAGGACCCGGCCGTAGTGGCGATCGCCCGACTTGAGCACGGTGATCCCCGCCTGCGCGGGTCCGCCGAGGTTCTCCTCGAAGTACTTCTTCTGCTTCTTGCCCGGCGTGCCGAGCGTGATCGTCCACGCCACGATGCGGCCGTCCTTCGGGACGACGAACATCGCGCGCTCAGCGCCGATCCGGCTCTGGAACGCGGTCGTGCGGGAGATCACCTCGCACGGGCTGGTGGGGCAGCTCGGCGTCGGCTTGGTGCCGATCTCGCCGATCTCGATGATCTTCGCCGAAGCGGCCGCCGGAGCGACCAGGACGAACGCCACCGCCAGCGCCGTGAGGAGAACCTTGTACATGCCCGCATTCAACACGAGGGGGCGGTCAAGGTTGCTGTCGGGGCGTCGGGGGCCGCCCCGGCACGCTCAGACCTTCTGTACGTTGACGGCCTTCGGCCCTTTCTCGCCGTTCTCCTCGTCGTACGTCACCTTCGACCCCTCGGGAAGCGAGCGGTAGCCCTCGCCGATGATGCCCGAGAAGTGGACGAACAGGTCCCGGCCGCCCTCGTCGGGCGTGATGAAGCCGAATCCCTTGTCGTCAGAGAACCACTTGACCGTCCCTGATGCCATGCCTGCTCTTCCCCACAGCTGTGGTGCTCGTCGAGCCCCGGAGTTACGACCGGCCGCACTCGACCGGTCCCGACCCTGACAAACCTATTCAGAACGTGCGCATCAACGCAAGAGGACAAACGACCAGGTTTCATCCAGTGAGAGCAGCGGCCGCGGCGGCGATTTCGTCGCGGTCGCCCGGCTCGGGCACCCACGGCAGCCTTAGGGGGTCGCCCGCGTAGCGCGGGATTACATGGACGTGGAAGTGGAACACGGTCTGCCAGGCGTCGCGGCCGCATGAGTTGAGCAGGTTCACGCCGTCGGCCCGGAGCTTCTCCTTGACGCGCGCGGCCAGCTCCTGCGCGGCCGTCAGGCATGCCGTGAGGTCGTCGGCGCCGATCTCGAGCAGGTCGGCGGAGTGCTCACGCGGGATCACGAGCAGGTGGCCCCGGGTGGCCGGGTTGATGTCCATGAACGCGATCGTCCGCTCGTCCTCGCGTACGCGCGTCGCGGGGATCTCGCCGGCGGCGATCTTGCAGAACAGGCAGTCGGGGTCGTGCATGGCCGCACCGTACTAGTGGGCCCTCCCGCTAGGGTCCGCCGTCCATGCAGCCCGACCAGAGCCGACTGCGGGCCGTCGTCGAGCACCTGCAGGCGATCGACCGGCCCCCCGCGTCCGCGGGGGAGCGGCAGGCGGCGGAGTGGCTGCGCGAGCGGTTCGCCGCGTACGGCCTGCCGGCACGGGTCGAGGAGGAGCCGGCGACCGGCTCGTTCGCCGTCCCGGTCGCGCTGCTCTGCGCCGCCGGCGCGGCGGCGGGGCTCAGCCGGCGCGCGCGGCCGCTGGCAGGGCTTGCCGGGCTGGCGGCCGCGGCGGGGATCGCCGACGACGTGTCCGCCGGGCCGCACCTGTTCCGCCGGCTGCTCCCGCGCCGCACCACGTGCAACGTGGTGGCCGAGGCCGGTGACCCGGAGGCCGCCGCGACCGTCGTGTTCGTCGCTCACCACGACGCGGCGAACGGCGGGGTCGTCTTCCACCCCGGGCCGACCCGCTGGATCGCCCACACGTTCCCGGCCTGGTACGCGAAGCAGGAGACCTCGCCGCCACTGATGCGGCTCGTCGTCGCCGGGCCCGCGCTGGCGGGCCTCGGCGCGCTGCTCGGCCGGAGCGGCATCCGCCGGCTCGGTGGCTGGATGGCGCTCACGTCGCTGCTCGCCGTCGGCGACATCGCCGCCCGCTCGGTCGTGCCGGGCGCGAACGACAACCTGGCGGCCGTCGCCGTGCTCGTCGAGCTGGCGCGGGTGCTGGGCGAGGAGCCGCCGGAGGGCGTGCGCGTGCTGCTGCTCTCGACCGGCAGCGAGGAGTCGTTCATGGAGGGCATGCGCGGCTTCGTCGCGCGTCATTCTCCCGGAGCGCAGGCGGGAGGCTGCCCCGTATCCGGTCGCGCGGGTCGACGCGATCAGCCGGACGCCGAGCACCGGAACATTCTCCTGGCGCGTGAGCGGACGCGGTTCGTCGTGCTCGAGTGCGTCGGCGGGCCGGAGGCGATCGTCCTCGAGGGCGAGGGGATGCTGCGCATGCACGCCTACACCCCGGCGGTGCGCGACTGGCTCGCGGCGTGCGGGGAGCGCGCCGGGCACCGGCTGCGCCGCGGCCTGCGCTCCGGCTTCGCCACCGACGCGCTGATCGCGCTCAAGGCCGGCTACCCGACAGGCGTGCTGGCCGCGATCGACGAGTACAAGATGGCGCCGAACTACCACTCCCAGCGCGATGTCGCGGCCAACGTCGACTTCGGCACGGTCGCCGCGTGCGCGCAGGTCTGCCTGGAGGCCGTGCGCTCGCTCAGTCGGCGCCGGCCAGCTCCCGTGCCCGCGCGATAGCGTCCTCGCGCGTCGCGATCGCGCCCGCGAAGCGATCCTCCTCGAGCTGGGCGAGGAGCTCGCCGAGCTGCGGCCCGTGCGCGAGGCCTAGCTCGCGCGCCAGCTCGTCGCCGCGCACGAGCGGCGGGCGCCGGCCCTCGGCGCGGCGGGCGAACGCCGGGCCGAGCAGCTCGCGCGCGAGCTCGAGGTGAGCCGCGATCGCTGGCTCGGCGTTGCGGCCACGGGTGGCGAGCCGGTCGGCGACGGTGAAGACGGTGACCTCCGGCGCGTAGGGGTCGGTGGCCTCCAGATAGCGCCACACCCCGCGCCGGTCGAGCGGGCGCTCGTGGACGAGAAAGCCGAGCCGCAGGTGGTGCAGGCAGAGCGCCGCGACGTGGTCGACCAGCTTCTCCGACGCCCGCAGCCGGCGCATCACGGCGCGGGCGATCTCCGCGCCCGCGCGGTCGTGGCCGGGAAAGCCGAGGCGCCCGTCCGGCAGCCGCGTCCGGGTCGCCGGCTTGGCCGCGTCGTGCAGCAGGGCGGCGAACCGCATGGCGGTGCCGCGCGTGAGCTCGTCGGCCAGCGGATGGCGGAGCAGCGCCGCGACCGCCTCGGCGTGCTCGCCGAAGCCCGCCGCGAGCGGGTCGCGCTCGATCGCCACGACCTGGTCGAGCACCTCCAGCGTGTGGTCGCGCACGTCGAGGTGGTGGAACTCGTTCTGCTCCACGCCGCGCAGAGGGAGCAGTTCTGGCAGCACCTGGGCGGTGATGCCGTGCGCGTCCATCAGCTGCAGGCCGGTCCGCACCGCCGGCGAAGCGACCACCTGCTTGAGCTCGCCGAATACGCGCTCGGCGGCGACGCGTTCCAGCCCCGGCGCCGCGCGGCCGATCGCCGCCGCCGTCTCGGGCTCGATCGTAAGGTCGAGCTCGATCGCGATCCGCACCGCGCGCAGCGCGCGCAGCGGGTCGTCGTCGAGCGCGCCGGACCCGACCATGCGCAGCCGGCGCGCCTGGAGGTCGGCGCGGCCGCCGTGGGGGTCGAGCAGCTCGCCGCCCGCCAGCGGCTCGGCCATCGCGTTGACCGTGAAATCACGCGCGGCGAGGTCGGCGTCGATGTCGCCGTCGCGGAGGATCACGAGGTCGACGTGCCACGCATGCCCGGGGCCGACCACGCGCCAGGTGCCGAACTCGCCGGAGAGCCGGAACGCGGTGCCGCCGGTCGTGCGCGCGAGCGCGCGGGCGCGATCCTTCGGGTCCGCGGGCAGCGCGAGGTCGAGGTCGGTCGTCGCGCGGCCGAGGAGCCGGTCGCGCACCGCCCCGCCGACGATCCACGCGTCGCGCCCCGCGAACACCGCGCGGACCGCGTCCATGGGGACGAGCCCGCTCATGAGGGCGTCCCACGGACGTACTCGCGCGGCACCCGCCGGCCGATCCCGCAGGAGATCTCGTAGTTGATCGTCCCGAGCCGCCGCGCCCACTCCTCCGCCGGCACGCGCTCACCGCCCTGGGCGCCGATCAGCACGACCTCCGCGCCACGCTCCGGCGGCTCCGGGCCGAGGTCGACCGTCAGGTTGTCCATCGAGATCGTGCCCGCGACCGGCACGCGGCGGCCGCCCACGAGCACCTCGCAGTTGTTGCTCAGCGCGCGCCGGACGCCGTCCGCGTAGCCGATCGGCACCGTGCCGATCCACGTCGGGGCGCCGGCGACGAACCGCCGCCCGTACCCCGCGCTCTCGCCCGGCGCGATCGGCTTGACCTCCGCCAGGTAGGAGCGGAGCTCCAGCGCAGGCCCGAGCCGATGTGCTGCGGGATCGACGCCGAACGGGTCCATCCCGTAGACCGCGATCCCGCACCGCACCATGCCCAGGCGCGACTCGGGGATGCCGAGCGTCGCGGCGGAGTTCGCCGCGTGCAGGAGCAGGTCCCCGTGCCGGGCGCGGATCGCACCGGCCCAGGCGAGGAAGCGCGCCAGCTGCTCGCGCGCGAACTCGGGATCGTCGTCGGCGGTCGCGAAGTGCGTCATCAGGCCGGCCAGCCGCAGCCGCGGCGCGGCGGCCACCGCCGCGGCGGTGCGCGTCGCCTCGTCGCCGTCGCGCGTGCCGAGCCGGCCCATGCCGGTGTCGAGCTTGACGTGCACGCCGGCCCCGTCCGCGTCGGGATGGGCCGCGAGGGCGGCGACCTGCTCCTCGCGCCAGACGACGACGTCGGCACGGGCACGCAGCGCGACCGTCAGCTCCGGCTCCGACAGCGAGCCCATGACCAGCAGCGGCCCCTCGATCCGCTCCGCCCGCAGCCCGGCGGCCTCCTCCGCGGTCGCCACCGCGAGCCACGGCGCTCCGCCGGCTTGCGCGGCCCGCGCCGCCTGCGCGGCGCCATGCCCGTACCCGTCCGCCTTGACGACCGCGCACAGCGCCGCGGGCGCCGCCACGCGCGCCAGCTCCGCGCAGTTGCGCTCGATCGCCGCCAGGTCGACCCGGGCGAGCGCCCGCAGCATCGTCAGTGGTCTGTCTCGTGACGATCGGCCCGAGAGGGCGTGCGGCGGCGCCGCCAGGCAAGGACGCAGACCCGCAGGAATGCCCCTGGCATTTCAAGGGTCGAGGACACAGCCTGGCGGTGATCGACGTACGTCATCTCGGGTCGATTGTTGCGGGACAGGCCACTCACTCGCGCGTGAGCGCGTCGAGCACGTCGACGCGCGTGACGACGCCGCTCAGCCGGCCGTGCTCGACGACCGGTAGCCGGTTGTGCTTGGTCCGGGCGATCGTACTTGCCGCCTCGTGCACGCTCGCGCTCGCCTCGATCGTCACCGGGTCCTCGGTCATCAGGTCGCGCGCGAGCGCCGCCGTCGCCTTGCGCAGGCGTTCCTCGAAGTGGCTGAGCGGCTCCAGGAACACGAGCCCGCCGAATAGCTCGAAGTAGTGCGGCAGGTGCAGGTCCGCGTCCTCGCCGGTCATGATCAGGTCGGCCTCGGTGATGATCCCGACGCAGCGCCCGCCGGAGTTGACCACTGGCACGCCCGGGAGCTCGTTCTCGCGCAGCGTGCGCAGCACCGACTCCACGGTGTCCTCGGGATAAACCGTCGGCGTGTCGGTGTCCATGATGTCGGCGACGGTCTGCGGCACAGGCGCCGCAATCCTACGCGGAGAGCGCCGCGGGCAGTGCGGCGATCACGTCCGAGGCGATCACTCCGTCCGGGCCGTGCGGGTCGGCGGCGAGCCGGCCCGCCTGGAGGTGCGCATACACCGCGGCGCACGCCGCGTGCGCGTGCGAGAGCCTCTTCGCGAGCATCGCGCCGGTCACGCCGGAGAGGACATCGCCCGTACCGGCGGTGGCCAGGCCCGGCGCGCCGCCGGGCGAGATCGCGACGCGCCCCGACGGCGCGGCCACGAGCGTGTCATCGCCCTTGAGCACGACCAGCGCCTGCGAGCGGTGGGCCGCCGCGCACGCGTGGGTCAGCCGCGCGCGCTCGACCTCGGACGACTCGACCTCCAGCAGCCGCCCGAGCTCGCCCGCGTGCGGGGTCAGCACCGTCGGCCAGCGGCGGTGGCGCAGCGTCTCGAGCTGCCCGGCGAGCGCGTTGAGCCCGTCGGCGTCGAGCACGAGCGGGACGTCGATCCGCTGCACCAGCTCGCGCGCGAGCTCCTGCGCGGAGGGCGACCTTCCGATCCCGGGGCCCAGCACGACGGCGTCCGCGCGCCGAACCGCCTTCAGCGCAGCCTGCAGCGCCTCGGGCGAGAGCGCGCCGTCGTCCTCAGGCAGCCCGACGAGCAGCGCCTCCATGAGCCTCACCGTGAACGACAGCTCGAGACTCGCCGGCGCGGCGACCGTGACATAGCCCGCGCCGGCGCGCATCGCGGCGAGCGCGGCCATGCACGGGGCGCCGGTCAGGCCGCGCGAGCCGCCGATCACGACGACGTTGCCGGAGCTGAACTTGGTCGACGCCGGCCCGCGTCGCGGCACGTCGCGCAGCACGCCGGAGGTGATCAGCCCGGCGTCGGGCTCGCCCGGGGCGCCCTTCGGGATGCCGATGTCGACGACCGTGACCATGCCCGCATGCGCCTTGCCCGGCGCGATCCACAGGCCCGGCTTGGCGGCGTGGAACGTGGCGGTCGCGGCGGCACGCACGGCGGCGCCGGGGACCTCGCCGCTGTTCGCGTCCACCCCGCTCGGGATGTCGGCGGCGATCACCTTGCCCCTGGCCCGGTTGAGGTCCTCGATCACGCCGGCGATCGGGTCCTTCGGCGCGCCGGCGGAGCCCGTGCCGAGCAGCGCGTCGACCAGGCCATGCGCCTTGGCGAGCCGGGCGGCGTCGTAGGGCGCGGGCGGCGGGCCGGGCAGCCGGGCCAGCTGCGCGCTCGCGTCCTCGCTCAGCGCCTGCGGCTCCCAGACGCCGAGCACGTCGACGTCGCGGCCGGCCTCGCGCAGCAGCCGCGCGGCCACCAGGCCGTCGCCGCCGTTGTTCCCCTTCCCGCACACGACCACGATCCGGCCTGTGGGCACGTGCTCGGCGATCACGCCCGCGAGCCCCTCCCCCGCGCGCTCCATCAGCTCGAGCGACGGGATCCCCTTCGTCTCGATCGCCCAGCGGTCGATCGCGCGCATCAGCGCGGCGTCGGGCAGCGGCTCCAACCAGCGGGGGCGGCTCATCGCAGCATCGCCACGGCGCCCGCCATCCCCTTGGAGTGCGTCAGCGAGATCTCGACCTCGACGCCCAGCTCGAACGCGCGGGTGCGCGCGCGGCCCGAGAGCCGCACCGCCGGCGGGCCGTCGCCGCCGCCCAGCACCTCGACGTCGTGCCAGTCGCCGTCGCGCAGCGCGAGCGCCTTCGCGACCGCCTCCTTTGCGCAGAAGCGCGCGGCGAGGTGCCGCGCGGGCTCCCCCCGTTCGGCGGCGAACGCTCGCTCGGAGGCGGTGAACAGGCGCTCGGCAAGCCGCGGCCGGCGCTCGAGCGCCCGCGCGAGGCGGTCGATCTCTAGGAGGTCCAGGCCGACGCCGGTCACGGCGCGGCAGGCTATCCGACGTGTGCCCGAATGTGACGAAGGGGTGTCCGTTCGTCCATTTCTGCTTGACCAACTAATGGCGAATCGAGTAGATGTAGGCGTCTAGGGAATCCCCACCGATCTGAGACTCCCCCGCGTCGAACGGATCTCGACGGCTCAGGTACACGAACCAAGGACGACAAGAGGCATGGATCAAGCTGAACGCGGAGCGTTTGAGGATGGCACCCGGAAGAATCCGGGCGTCCGTCGTCGGCGCCCCAATTTCCACCACACCCCCTCCCGGCAGCTGCTCGAGGGAGAGGTCGTACGCCTCGCCGGACGCGTCGAGCAGCTCGAGCGCGAACTCGAGGATTCGCGCGCGCAGGCGGCGAAGCTCGAGCGGTTCGCGGCGATGGCCGCGCACGAGGTGCTCAAGCCGCTCGTGATGACCGAGGCGTTCGCGACGATGATCGCGGAGCGCGGCGGCCACGGGCTCGACCTCGACACACGTCGTGACGTCGACACGTTGATCCGCATCTCCTCGCGCATGCGCGTGCTCGTCGAGGCGATGCTGATGGACGCCCGACCCGACCGCGAGCCGTTGCAGCCCCAAGCCGTCGACGTGTCCAAGATTCTCAACGACTGCGTCGACATGCTGGGCGCGGAGATCCGCGCCCGCGAGGTCCGCGTCGACGTCGATCCGATGCCGGTCGTGCCGGGCGACGCCGCCCTGCTCACCGGCGTGTTCGGCAACCTGCTCTCGAACGCGCTCCAGTACGGGCCGCGCGAGGGCGGCGAGATCCAGGTCTCGGCCGAACGCTCGGAGGCCGGCTGGACGTTCTCGGTCGAGAGCCCCGGACCGCCGATCCCGGAGCGCGACCGCGAGCGCATCTTCGAGCCCTGGCAACGCGGCTGGGGAGAGCGCCGCGCTCGCGGCGTCGGTCTGGGCCTCGCGATCGTGCGCCAGGTCGTCGAGCGCCACGGCGGGGAGGTCGGCGTCACGTCGCCGAACGCCTCGGCGAACCGCTTCTTCTTCACGCTGCCGGCCTGACGCGCTGCGTCAGGCCGACGGCTCGCTGCGCATCTGCTGCGCGATCGCGACGGCCTCCTCGCGCGAGCGCGCGTCGAGCTTGCGCAGGATGTTCTTGACGTGCGAGCGCACGGTCTCGGACGAGAGCACGAGCTGCTCGGCGATCTGATCGGTCGTCCTCGTCTCGGCGAGCAGGTCGATGACCTCCCACTCGCGCGGCGTCAGCGGCGACTTCACCGGCCGCAAGCCGCCGGGGCCGTCGGGCGCGCGCCGCAGCTGCTCGACGAGCCGCATGCTCAGCTTGCGCGAGATCGCGGCTTCGCCACTGAGCGCGCCCTGGAGCGCCTGGGGAAGGATGTCGACGTCTACGTCCTTGGCCAGGAAGCCGGAGGCGCCCGCGCGCAGCCCCAGCAGGCCGATCTCGTCGTCGTCGGCAGTCGTGAGGATCACCACGATCTGCCCGGGGTTCTCCTTCACGATCCGGCGCGTGGCCGCGATCCCGTCGAGCTCGGGCATCACGACGTCCATCAGCACCACGTCCGGCCGGTAGTGACGCGTCAGATCGACGGCCTGGCGGCCGTTGTGCGCCTCTGCGATCACGATCACGCCGGCGCGCTGCAGCGCCTCCTTGATCATCTTGCGGGCGAACGGATCGTCGTCCGCGATGATCGCCCGGACCGCCGCGTCGCCTGGCGGCGGCTCGTGCTCATCGCTCTCCGCGGGCGGCTCCACTTCGCTCACG
>Ga0307278_10001014_pt1 | contig 13921 bp, 10 predicted proteins | sample ER_DNA_117_FD_194482 | JGI IMG/M metagenome (GOLD analysis project Ga0307278, IMG submission 194482) | Bulk soil microbial communities from the East River watershed near Crested Butte, Colorado, United States - ER_DNA_117 | ecosystem: Environmental > Terrestrial > Soil > Floodplain | place... | reverse complement strand
CGTTCGCCGCCCGCGGCATCCACGCGCGGATCGACCCCGGTCACGGCTACGACGGGCAGTGGTTCCTGGGGCTGGCCTACGACCCGCTGCTGCGCGACCGGCTCGCCCGGAGCTTCGACATGCCCCGCTACCGGGCAGGACGGCCGCTGCAGGCCGTGGCCGGGTGGCTCCTCGCAGCCGGCCGCTCCCGAGCCATCCCCGCCGGGCTGCTGCTGGTGGGGCCGCTGGCGCTCGCCCTCGGCAGCGCGGCGAGCGGCCGGCTGCTGGCCGCCTTCGGGCGCTCGCGCTGGTGGGGGCTTGGCTTCGCGCTGGTCCCCGGGGTGGCCGTCGGGATCATCTTCGGCACCGCCGAGCCGCTGGGACTGGCCCTCGCCGTCCTCGGCCTGAGCTTCGCGCTGGAGCGCCGCCTGCTCGCGGCCGCGGCCGCCTTCGCCGGCGCCACCCTGACCAAGGAGTCGTACCTGGTGTTCGCGGGCGCGGCCGCGCTGTGGCTGCTGCTGCGGGCGGGGCCGCCGCTGCGGGCGCGGCTGGCCGGCGCGGCCCTGCTGGTCGGGCCGGGGGTCGCCGGCCTCGGCCTGTGGTGGGCGTACGTGGCGCGGATGATCCCGGGCAGTGCGGCGGACGCCAACGCGGCCGGCGCGGTCGGTCCGCCGCTGGCCGGCTGGGGGACCACGCTGGCGCAGGCCGCCCGGGGCGACTACGTGCCCGACTTCCCGGTGGGGCCGTTCGGGGTGGTCATGGTGGTCGGCTCGCTCGGCCTGGCGCTCGCCGGGGTGGCGCTCGGGCTGCGCCGACGCGGCCTGCTCGACCAGACCGGCCTGTGGCTCGGCCTCTACGGCCTGGTGCTCTCCGGCGCCCTGCTCGGCCACTACCTCTCGGCCATGCGCGCACTGGCGCCGACGGTGCTGGCCGCCGGCATGGCGATTGCCGCGGCCATTCCCGCCAGACGCCTCGCGCCCGCCACCAGGGGCGGGCGCGAGGCTGAGGTCGAGGCCGGCGCTACAGGATCGTGAGGGAATAGCGCCCGGTGAGGTAGAGGTTGCCGGCCGGGTCGATGATCTCCATGCGCCAGGCGACCGTCCCGCGGAGCTGCGTGCCGGAGAGGGTCTTGCCGTTCCAGGAGACGCGCTGCCGCCCCGCCGGCAGGAAGCCGGTGGTGATCGTCCGCAGCAGCGTGGTGGTGCCGGAGCGGTAGACGAGCACGCGCAGGCGGGAGCGCTCGTTGGAGTTGATCGCGAAGGTGGTGGTGTCGCGGTCCCCGTCGTGCGGCACCGGCTCGAACGGGTTGGGCGCGACCACCAGGTTGCCCACCACCGGCCGTGCCCGGTCGAGGGTGAGCGGGATGATGCGCAGCAGCTTGCGGCCGGCGCCCTGGGCGTAGAGCACCCGCAGGGCGTAGGGCCCGTCGGGCTGGGCAGCGCCGCTGCCGTTGGTGCCGTCCCAGGTCTTCGCGCCCGCACCCGCGATCGTCCGGATGCCGCTGAAGCTCCTGGTGATGAACGAGGTGATGGTCCGGCCGCTGAGCGCGCCGGCGGTCCAGGCGCAGCGGTCCTGGCGGCCGTCGCCGTTGGGGCTGCAGGCGGCCACGGCGACCGAGATCGGCAGCGCGGAGCTGCCGGTCGCCGACCAGGTGGTGTGGTACGGGGTCGCGTCGGTGCCGACGGTGAACACGTCGACCAGGTAGGTGCCGCCCACCGGGGCACGGAAGTGCAGCGAGGACGGGCAGTCCGGCGAGGGGTCGGCGTCGGTGCACGCCACCACCTGGTCGAACTGGCTGAGGACGTCGGTCGTCCCCGGCGCGAACAGCAGCGCGACCGGGAGCTGGGCGCCGGCGGAGCGGAAGATGCCGACGTCGAGGGTGTCGCCGGCGCTGAGGAAGACCGAGTAGACGTCGTCGGCGTCGTCGTTCGCCGACTCGCTGCCCACCAGCGTCCCGGCCTGGGTCCAGGCGGCGTCGCCGCTGCCCGAGAGGGGCACGCCGGGCGCCTGGTCGTTGGCGCGCAGCACGCGCACGGGCATCGAGTCGCTCTCGCCGGAGCCGTCGACCGTGGCGGCGCCGACGCGGGTGCCGTCGCGGGCCAGGGTCTGCACGCCAGAGCTCGCCTTGAACACCCCGTCGACGCCAGCCCCGAAGGGCCGGTCGGCGACCAGCGGGTTGCCGTCGACGGTGAAGTCAGCGGTGCCGGCGCCGGGTGCGGCGCCGAGCGAGCCGTCGGTCTTCAGCGCGAAGGCGTCGAAGGTGGTGGTGGGGTTGGGGAGCTGGCCTGAGGTCGAGTAGATGGCCGGGCCCGGGTTCGGCCCGGAGGTGTCGAGCACCAGGAAGGGGCCGCCGTCGTGGCTGGCCACGTAGCCGCTGGCGCTGGCGATGCCGTGCCCGAAGTGCTTGACGTCCCCGCCGCCGGAGCCGGCGGTGGCGGTGCCCTCGACGGCGAGCTTGGAACGGACCTCGCGGCCCGCGCCGGTGGTGGGCCGCAGGGCGATCACGCCGGCCACGATCGGCGAGGCGAACGAGGTCCCGTCGACGATCGAGATGCCGCCGGCCGGGTTGATGGTGGGGACGGCCTCGCCGGGAGCGGCCACGTCGACCTTGCCGTAGGAGGAGAACACCGCGGCCGTGCGCGACTGGGTGGTGGCGCCGGCCGACAGCACGCCGGGGTAGGCGGCCGGGTAGGAGGGGTAGTAGTTGCCGTCGTTGCCGGCGGCGGCCACGATCGTCTTGCCGGCGGCCAGGGCCGAGTCGATCGCGAACTCCTCGCCGGTCGAGGACTCGAGGCCGCCGAGGCTCATGTTGACCACGTCGATGCTCGCGTCCCCGGCGATCGTCTCGAGCGCGGAGACCAGGGCGGAGACTGGCAGGCCGCCACCCGGTCCGTCGACCTTGAACGCCTTGATGTTGGCCTCGGGCGCCACGCCGGTGATGCCGTCGGCGTCGTCCTCCGCCGCGACCAGGCTGGCCACCTCGGTGCCGTGGGCGAAGGTGACCGGGTCGGGCGAGCCGGTGTCCGGCGCGCAGGTCGGGTCGCAGGTCCAGCGACCGGTGACGCGGGAGCCGAGCTCGCTGATGGGCGCCACGCCGGTGTCGATCACGGCCACGGTGCTGCCGGCCCCCTTGCGGCCGGCGGCGTGCACCGGGAAGGCGTTCACGCCGGCGGTGTCGAGGTACCAGCAGACGCTCGGGTCGCAGGCGTTGGTGTGCCGGATCCAGTCCGGCTCGGCGAAGGCGACGCCGGGCCTCGCGGCGAGGCGGCCGGCCAGCGCGGGCACGTCGGCGCCGCCGGACACCAGGGCGAGCTGGCCACGGCGGCCGACGGTGGCGCCGGGACGGGCGCCGACCGCGCGCAGCGCGGCGCTGCGGCTGGCGCTGCTGGTGCCGGAGCGGAAGCCGACCAGCATGCGCCCGGGGACGAAGTCGCGGCCGGCGACGGGATTGCCGGCCGTCGCCGGACGGGCGTGCGGGGCCTTCCTGGCCGCCGTGGCGCCCGCGGCCAGTCCGGCCGCCGCCCCTCGCGGCGCGCGCGACCTGCCGGGCGTGGCCAGGGCGACCGAGCCGGCCGCCACCAGGGCGACCAGCAGCACGGCGGCGAGCAGGAAGCGGAACGGCGTACGCATGGTGGCCCATCCTCAAGCGTCGAGGCCAGGCCCCCCCTGGGCCGGCTGCGCCGGGAATCTCTCAGGGCCGATCGCGCGAACTCAAGGACGTCCGGGCGAATGGTGCCGTTTCGTTAACATTTCACGGCCGCTCCGCCCGGCCCGCCCAGCTCGGCCGGCTCGCTCAGTACGTCGGGATGCTCCTGTCGACCGTGCGGGCGTAGGCGTTGATGCCGCCGCCGAGGTGCCTGGCGGTGGAGAAGCCCGACTGCCTGAGCAGCGCGAGGGCCTCGGCGGAGCGGCCGCCCACCTTGCAGTAGACGACGATCGGCTCGGTCTGGGGCAGCTCGCTGAGCCGGGCGGGCAGCTCCCCGAGCGGGATCAGCTCGGCTCCGGGCAGGCGGTTGATCCGCCACTCCGCCGGCTCGCGCACGTCCAGCAGCTTGATCCGCCCGCCGTCGTCGAGGATCGCCTTCAGCTCGGCCGGGGTGAGGGTGGCGCCGAGCGCCGCCCGCTCCGCCTCGTCCGAGACCACACCGCAGAAGTCCTCGTAGTCGATCAGCTCGGTGACCGTCGGGTGCTCACCGCAGACCGCGCAGTCCGGGTCCTTGCGCACCCGGATGTCCTTGAAGGACAGCTCCAGCGCGTCGTAGATGACCAGCCGGCCGACCAGCGGCTCGCCGATGCCGGCGATCAGCTTGACGGCCTCGTTGGCCTGGATCGAGCCGACCGTGGCGCAGAGCACGCCGAGCACGCCGCCCTCGGCGCAGGAGGGCACCATCCCCGGCGGGGGCGGTTCCGGGTACAGGCAGCGGTAGCACGGGCCGTGCTCGGCCCAGAAGACGCTGACCTGCCCGTCGAAGCGGTAGATCGAGCCCCAGACGTAGGGCTTGCCCTCCAGCACGCAGGCGTCGTTGACCAGGTAGCGGGTGGGGAAGTTGTCCGAGCCGTCCACCACCAGGTCGTAGCCGCGGATCAGCTCGCGGGCGTTCTCCGAGGTCAGCCGGGTGTCGTGCAGGGTCACGCGCACGAACGGGTTGATCTCGGTGATCTTGTCGCGCGCGCTCTCGAGCTTGGAGCGGCCGATGTCGGAGGTGCCGTGGATCACCTGGCGCTGCAGGTTGGACGCGTCGACCACGTCGAAGTCGACCAGGCCGAGGTGGCCGACGCCGGCCGCGGCCAGGTACATGGCGTTGGGCGAGCCGAGGCCGCCGGCGCCGATCAGCAGGACGCTGGCGTTCTTGAGCCGCAGCTGCCCGTCCATGGCCATGTCGGGGATGATCAGGTGGCGCGAGTAGCGGGCGATCTCCTCGCGGGACAGCTCGCCGGCCGGCTCGGTCAGTGCGGGAAGCGTCATCGCGCTTTCGTCCTCCACCTTCAGATCGCGAAGCCCATGGCCCGCAGGGCCATCTTGCCGTCCTCGGTGAGGCGCTCCGGACCCCATGGCGGCGACCACACCCAGTTGATCTCGACCTCCTGGATGCCGTCCATGCCGACCAGGGCGGCGTTGGTCGCGCCCTCGATCATGTCCGTGAGCGGGCAGGCGACCGTGGTGAGGGTCATGTCGAGGACGACCTTCTCGCCGTCCTCCTCCTGCCGCACCCCGTAGACGAGGCCGAGGTCGACCACGTTGACCCCGAGCTCGGGGTCCTCGACCTGCTTCATCGCCTCGAGGATCTTGTCCTCGGCCGTCATCACGATCCCTCCCGCTTCCTTGTCGACCAGGGGGCTACCGCTTCGCTACTCGAGCCCCCCGGACCCCAGCATCAGTCCGACCCGCCGTGGACGGTCTCGCCGCCGCTCTGACCGGCCAGCGCCCGCGCGGCGGCGTCCTTGAACGCCATCCAGCCGAGCAGCGCGCACTTGACCCGCACCGGGTACCTGGCCACCCCGGCGAAGGCGATGCCGTCGCCGAGCACCTCCTCGTCCGCCTCGCCCTCGCCGTGCATCAGCCTGCGGAACGCCTCGGCGGTCTCGAGCGCCTGCGGCACCGTCCGGTCGAGCACCAGCTCGCTCATCACCGAGGCCGCGGCCTGCGAGATGGAGCAGCCCTTGCCCTCGACCGCCACGGCGGCCACGCGATCGCCGTCCAGCCGCAGGCCGAGGGTCAGCTCGTCGCCGCAGACCGGGTTGTAGTGCCGCACCTCGACGTGGCCGTCGTCGAGCTGGCCCGGGTGCCTGGGCTTGCGGTAGTGGTCCAGGATGATCTCCTGGTAGAGGTCTTCCAGGCTCATCTCGGCGGTACGGTCACCTCCCGTCTCCTCCCGCTCAGGCGAACAGCCGCCTGACCTTGTCGAGCGAACCGACCAGGGCGTCCACCTCGCCGCTGGTCGAGTAGACGTAGAACGAGGCCCGGGTGGTGGCGGCCAGGCCGAACCGCGTCATCAGCGGCTTGGCGCAGTGGTGGCCGGCCCGGACCGCGATCCCGTCGGCGTCGAGCACCTGCGCGACGTCGTGCGGATGGACGTCCCCGAGTACGAACGACACCGCACCCCCGCGTTGTTCCGTCGCGGGCGGGCCGAGCACGCGCAGGCCCTCGACCTCGGCCAGGCGATCCAGGGCGTAGCCGGTGACGGCGTGCTCGTGGGCGCGGACGGCGTCCATCCCGAGCGCGCTCAGGTAGTCGACGGCCGCGCCGAGGCCGACGGCCTCGGCCACGTTGGGCGTGCCCGCCTCGAAGCGCCAGGGGATGTCGTTCCAGGTCGACGACTGGATCGAGACGTCGCGGATCATCTCGCCGCCGCCGAGGAACGGCTCCATCCCGTCGAGCAGCTCCTCGCGGGCGGCGAGCACGCCGACGCCCATGGGGCCGAGCATCTTGTGGCCGGTGAAGGCGAGGAAGTCGGCGCCGAGACCGCCCAGGGTGACGCCGACGTGGGGCACGGCCTGGGAGGCATCGGCCAGCACCAGCGCGCCGGCCGCGTGGGCCTTGGCGGCCACCTCGGGCAGCGGGTTGACGGTGCCGAGCACGTTGGACATGGCCGAGACGGCGACCAGCCGGGTCCGCCCGGTCAGCAGGCCGTCGAGCGCGTCGAGGTCCAGCGTGTAGGCGTCGGTCACCGGGATCGCCGCCAGCCTCGCGCCGGTGAGCTTGGCGACCAGCTGCCACGGCACCAGGTTGGCGTGGTGCTCCATCTCGCTGACCAGGATCTCGTCGCCCGGCCGCAGGTTGCGCAGGCCCCAGGCCCAGGCGACCAGGTTGATCGCCTCGGTGGCGTTCTTGGTGAACACGGTGGCCCGCTCGCTCGCGCCGACGAAGCGGGCGACCTTGCCGCGGGCCTCCTCGAAGAGGTGGGTGGCCTCCTCGGCGAGGGTGTGGACGCCGCGGTGCACGTTGGCGTTGTGCCTGGTGTAGTAGTCGTGCATGGCGTCGAGCACGCCGACCGGCTTCTGGCTGGTGGCCGCCGAGTCGAGGTAGACGAGCGGCTTGCCGTTGACCTGGCGCTCGAGGATGGGGAAGTCGGGCCGCACCCGGGTGGCCAGGGCGTCGAGCGCCACGGCCGTGCCGGCGACGCCAGCCTGCTGGCCGGTCGTGGTGCGCATCGTGGTCATCGTGGCGCTTGCCTCCTCGGGGCCGCGCTTCGAGCGGGTGGCCGGGTCAGGCGACGGGGGTGGTGCGAAGACGTTCGTAGCCGCGCTCCTCCAGCTCGTCGGCCAGCTCCCGCCCGCCCGTCTGCACGATCCGGCCGCCCAGCATGACGTGGACGACGTCGGGGGCGATGTAGCGGAGGATCCGCGTGTAGTGGGTGATCAGCAGCACGCCGAGGTCCGGCCCGCGCATGCGGTTGACGCCCTCGCTGACCACCTTGAGCGCGTCGATGTCCAGGCCGGAGTCGGTCTCGTCGAGGATCGCCAGGGCCGGGCGGAGCAGGGCCATCTGCAGGATCTCGTGGCGCTTCTTCTCCCCGCCCGAGAAGCCCTCGTTGAGGCTGCGCTCGGCGAACTTGGGGTCCATGTTGAGCAGCTTCATCTGCTCGCGCAGCTCGCGCGCGAACTCGCGCACGGGCACGTCCTCCTCGCGCACGGCGTTGAGGGCGGTGCGCAGGAAGTTGGTCACCGAGACGCCGGGGACCTCGACCGGGTACTGCATCGCCAGGAACATGCCCTGCCGCGCGCGCTCGTCGGGGGTGAGGCTGAGCACGTCCTCGTCCTGGAAGGTGACCCTGCCCGCGGTGACCCGGTAGCGAGGGTGGCCGGCGAGGGCGTAGGCGAGGGTCGACTTGCCCGACCCGTTCGGCCCCATGAGGGCGTGGACCTTGCCCTGCTCGACCACCAGGTCGACGCCGTGGAGGATCTCCTTGTCCCCCACGCTGACGTGGAGGTCCTCGATCACCAGGTTGGCAGCGCTCATCAGCGGTCGTCAGCTCCTATCGCGTTCAAGGTCGATGGTCTCGGCGGCCAGCTCGGCCCAGTCCTCGGGCAGGTCGACGAGCACGTCGTCGCCCGCCACGCGGACCGGGAAGGTCCGCACCGGCGTCACCGCCGGGGGCACGTCGGGGTTGCCGGTGACCAGGTCGAAGCGGCTGCCGTGGAGGGCGCACTCGATCTGGCGGTCCTCCACCCAGCCCTCGGACAGCGGGTACTCCTCGTGGCTGCAGCAGTCCTCCAGGGCGTACACCGCCTCGCCCGAGCGGATCAGCGCGACCGCCTCGTCGTCGGAGAGCTCCACCCGGTGCCCCGCGTCGACCTCCAGCTCGGACAGGGCGGCCAGCCGCACCCACGGCATCAGGACCCGCCCTCCCCCGGATCCTCCTCGTCGGCGAGCTCGGCGAGCTCGGCCTCCAGGGCGTCCTCGAGGCGGCGACGCACCGCGGGCACGGTCGCCTGGGCGAGGATCTCCTCGAAGAAGCCGAACACCACCAGGCGCCGCGCCTCCGTCCGCGGGATGCCGCGGGACTGCAGGTAGAACAGGTGCAGGTCGTCGACCCGGCCGGTGGCGGCGGCGTGGGCGCAGCGCACGTCGGAGTTCTCGATCTCGAGGAACGGGATCGCCTCGGCGTGGGCGTGCTTGGAGAGGACCAGGTTGCGCATGGTCTGCCCGGCGTCGCTGCCGCGCGCGCCCGGGTAGATGAGGATGTTGCCGTAGAAGATGTTGCGCGACCCGCCCAGCAGCCCGCCCTTGTAGAGCAGCTCGGAGCGGGCGTGGGGCTCGACGTGGTGGGTGGTCGCGCGGTGCTCGAAGCGCTGCCCCGAGTCGGCGAAGGCGGCGCCCAGGAAGTCGGCCTCGGCGCCCTCGTACAGCCTGGTCTCCGGCGAGATGCGCACGGTGCCGCCGCCGAGGGTGACCACGAACGAGCGGAACTTGGCCCGCCGGGCGACCTCGGTGCGCAGCACGCCGAAGTGGTTGACCTCCTCGCTGCCCCACTCCTGCAGGTTGAGCAGCTGCACCGAGGCGTTCGGGCCGACCAGCAGCTCGGTCACGCCGTGGTGGAAGGCGCGCCCGCCGATGCCGTCGGGCGAGGAGTGCTGCTGCACGAAGGTGAGCGCGGCGCCCTCCCCGACCACCACCAGCGTGTGCGCGAAGGTGGCGCCGGGGGCGGTGCGCCGGTACAGCGCGCCGAGCGGCACGGCCAGCTCGACGCCTGGCGGCACGTAGAGGAACGCTCCCGTGGTCACGCAGGCGGCGTGCAGGGCGAGGAACCAGTCCTCCTCGAACGGCGCCGCCGCGGTCATGAAGCGCGGCTCGACCAGGCCGGCGTGCTCCCGCGCGGCGGTGGCGAAGTCGGTCAGCACCACGCCCTTGGCGGCCAGGTCGTCGGCGAGCGTCGTGTCGGCGGCGGCGCCGTCGACGACCGTGACCAGCCCGCCCAGCTCCAGCTCCAGGTCGGTGCCGGCCTTGGCGCCGGCGAAGACGCTCGCCCCGTCGGCGCGCGCCTGCCGGCCGGTCCGGAGGATGCGGTGGCGGTCGAGTCCGGCCCGCTTCGGGTCGGTGAACCGCCACGCCTCCTCGCGGGGGCCCGGCCGCTCCAGCTTGTCCAGAGCGGCCAGGGCGGCGAGCCGGCGGGCACGCAGCCACTCGGGGTCACCGAGCGCCTCCGACCAGGCGACCAGGTTGGCCTGGTCGAGATCCTTCAAGCTCAGGGTCTCGATGGTGGTCGCGGTCACGGCTAGCCGACCGCCCCTTCCATCTGCAGGGAGATCAGGCGGTTGAGCTCGAGCGCGTACTCCATCGGCAGCTCCTTGGAGATCGGCTCGATGAAGCCACGCACGATCATGGCTGTCGCCTCCGCCTCGGACAGGCCCCGGGAGCGAAGGTAGAAGAGCTGGTCGTCACCAATCTTGGAGACCGTCGCCTCGTGGCCGAGGGTGACGTCCTCTTCCTTGATGTCCATGTACGGGTAGGTGTCCGAGCGCGACTCCTCGTCCAGCAGCAGCGCGTCGCAGCGCACGTTGGCCCTCACTCCCGGCGTCTGCTCCTCGACCTTGATCAGGCCGCGGTAGGAGGTGCGCCCGCCATCGCGGGAGATCGACTTGGAGACGATCTGACCGGTGGTGTTCGGCGCGGCGAAGGTCAGCTTGGCGCCGGCGTCCTGGTGCTGGCCGTCGCCGGCGAAGGCGACCGAGAGGATCTCGCCGTGGGCGTGCTCGCCGAGCAGCAGGACGGCCGGGTACTTCATGGTGAGCTTGGAGCCGATGTTGCCGTCGATCCACTCCATGGTCGCGCCCTCGTAGGCCGCGGCCCGCTTGGTCACCAGGTTGTAGACGTTGTTGGACCAGTTCTGGATGGTGGTGTAGCGCACCTTGGCGTGCGGCTTGACGATGATCTCGACCACCGCGGAGTGCAGCGAGTCCGAGGAGTAGATGGGCGCGGTGCAGCCCTCCACGTAGTGCACGCTCGACCCGGGCTCGGCGATGATCAGGGTCCGCTCGAACTGGCCCATGTTCTGCGAGTTGATGCGGAAGTAGGCCTGCAGCGGGATCTCGACGTGGACGCCCTCTGGGATCCAGATGAACGACCCGCCCGACCAGACCGCCGAGTTCAGCGCGGAGAACTTGTTGTCATTGGCCGGGATCACCGTGGCCCAGTGCTCGCGGAACAGCTCCTCGTGCTCGCGCAGGGCGGCGTCGGTGTCGAGGAACAGGACGCCCTGGGCCTCCAGGTCCTCGCGCACCTTGTGGTAGACGACCTCGGACTCGTACTGGGCGGCGACGCCGGCGATCAGGCGCTGCTTCTCCGCCTCGGGGATGCCGAGCCGGTCGTAGGTGTTCTTGATGTCGGCCGGCAGGTCCTCCCAGGACGCCGCCTGCTTCTCGGTGGCGCGCAGGAAGTAGTAGATGTTGTCGAAGTCGATCTCGCCCAGGTTCCCGCCCCACTGCGGCATCGGCCTGCGGTAGAAGTAGTCGAGCGCCTTGTGGCGGTAGGTCCGCATCCACTCGGGCTCGTCCTTCATCCGCGAGATCTCCTCGACGACCTCGTGGGACAGGCCCTTCTTGGGCGTGAACACGGAGTGGACCGGATCGTGCCAGCCGAACTTGTACGAACCCAGGTCCACGTTCTCTGGCGCAGGGTTGATCCGCTCCGGACTCTGTGCGAGGTCCCGGGCATCGGTGGCCATCAGGCTTGGCTCCTTGTCGCGGTGGAAGCCGGCGCGGCCGGGGCCGCGTCCAGGCTGGTCGTGGACGTCACGGTCGGGTGGCCGGCGCGCGGGTCGATGTGGGTGACGCAGCGCACGGCACCGCGTGCGATCGTCGCCTCCCGCCGGACGGGCGCGCCGAGCAGCCGCTCGAACAGCTTGGTCTCGGAGGCGCACAGGTCGGGCAGCTCTGCGGCGAGGTGCTCGACCGTGCAGTTGTGCTGGCAGAGGCGGAGCCCGTCAGGGGTCTGCTCCACCTCGGCCATGTACCCCTGTTGCGTGAGGACCTCGGCCAGGGCCGCGGCCCGCTCCTCCACTGTAGCGCCGTCGACGCGCGCGCCGAGGTCCGCCGCCAGGCTGTCGTTGCGCAGCGCCAGGAAGCGGCGGAAGGCGGCGGCGTCCTCGCCCTTGAGGAAGGCGAGCGCCTCGCGGGCGATCTCGTCGTAGTGGCGCGGGAAGGTCTCGAGGCCGGCGTCGGTGAGCCGGTACACCGCGGTCGGGCGGCCCCGCCTCGGCTTCTGGGTCGAGGCGGTGATCAGGCCGTCGCGCTCGAGCAGGACGAGGTGGCGCCGGACGCCGACCGTGGTCAGCCCGATGAGGTCGGCGAGCTGGGGCGCCGACAGGCGCCCTCGACGGCGCAGGAGCACCATGATCTGCTCCCGTGTACTGCGGCGACCGAGGTCGTCGGCGTCGTGCTCAGCCGTCGACATGTGCTGGTCCTTCCCTTGTCTGCCTTCGTCTGCCCTGCGGCCCACCCGGCGCTCGAACCCGTGGTCCCGGAGCTGGTGGACGATTAAGGAAACATAGATGCTTCCTTGGTTGATCTTACGCGGCCGACCCGCCAGACCGCAAAGGCTCCCCGGGCCTGGCGGCCGCGCCGACCAGGGAGTCTAGCGGCGCGAATGAACCAGGTGCTCAGCCGGTCGGGATTCCCTGGCCGCAGGTCTCGCACTCGGCGGGGCGGCCGCAGGCGCGCTGGTAGTCGCCGGCGGCGATGCTGGCCAGGGCGGCCTCCAGGAGGTCCCGCTGGCCGTCGAGCTCGGCCGGGCCGTACCAGCGGCTCTCCACCCGCGGGGCGTCGCCGCCCAGGTAGCAGTAGGAGGCCCGGGCGCCCTCGGCCGGCAGGCGGCCGAGCTCGCGCAGGGCCAGCGCGTACAGGCCGAGCTGGTCGAGGCCGCCCTGGGTGTCGCCGGCGGGGCGGCCGGTCTTCCAGTCGACCAGCTCGACGGTGCCGCCGTCGCGGAAGATCGCGTCGATGCGGCCGCGCACCACCCAGGGACCGACGCGCAGCGCCAGGCCGACCTCCGCCTCGGGAGCGGGCAGGCGGGCGAAGCGGGTGGCCGCGAAGTTGCGCACCGCCCGTTCGACCACGCCCGGCTGTGCCGTGGTCCCGGCCGGCTCGCCGCCGAGGTCGCCGACGTCGACCAGGTCGGGCAGGCCACGCGCGCGCCGTTCCAGCAGCCGGTGGACGACCGTGCCGAGCCGCGCCGCCGGGCGCGGCGGCGCGGGCAGGGGCCGCACCACCGTCCAGTAGAACGCCTGCGGGCAGCGGTCGTAGGTGAGCACCTGGCTGACCGAGAGGATACGGGGCGCCTCCGGCCGGCCGGTCCCGTCGTGGGCGCAGGCCGTCTCGACCAGGAGGCGCTGGGCGGCGACGGCGCTGCGGAAGGCGTCGGCCTCGCCGGCGGGCAGCCGGCCGGCCAGCGCGGCCGGGTCCTCGCGGGCCAGCTCGACGGCGGCGGCCGAGCCCTCGGGGAGCAGCGGGTCGTCCGTGTCGGCGGGCCGTCTGGCCGGCGCCGGCCAGCTCACGCGGCCGCGCAGCCGCTCGGCCAGCGGGCTGGTGGCCGGCTCGTCGGCCCGTGCCAGCACGTCGACCGCCGGGTGGCCGGCCGCCTCGCGCCAGAACGGGCCCGGGCCCTTCGGCGTCTTGTCGGCGCCCTGGTACCACCACGCGGCGGTGAGCACCAGCAGCCGCTTGGCCCGGGTGCAGGCGACGTAGAACAGGCGGCGCTCGTCCTCCAGGGCGCGCTCGGCGAGGGCGGACTGGAAGGCGCGCGAGTTGCCGGCGAAGCGCGGCAGCTGGGCGGCGTCCTCGCGCAGCTCGTAGGGGAAGCCCTGGGCGCGCCGGGGGTCGGCGACGCGCACGTCGGGGAAGATGCCGTGCTTGGGCGAGCCGTCCTCCCTGCTGCCGGCGGCAAGGCCGGCGACCACCACCATGGGGAACTCCAGCCCCTTGGCCATGTGCACGGTCATCAGCTTGACCGAGTCGGCCGGGGCCGGCTGGGTCGCCTCCACCGGCTCGACCGCCTCCTCGACCGCGTCCAGGTAGGCGAGGAAGGCGGGCAGGGACGGGTCGCCCTCGACGGGCGCGAACTCGGCCACCCGGTCGAGGAAGGTGGCCAGGTTCTGGCGGGCCGAGACGGCCCGCCGGTCGCTCGACGCCTCCAGCTCGGCCCACACCCCCGTGCGTTCGAGCACCGTCTGGACCAGGTCGAGCAGGGGCGCGTCCGCCGCGGCCCGCAGGCTGCCCAGCTCGGCGGTGAACGCCTCGAGCCGGGCCAGGGCCTCCTCGTCGAGGCCCTCGACCTCGTGGAGGTGGTCGAGCGCCTCGGACAGGGCGAACGACACGTCGCCCGGGTCGGGGTCCTCGCCCCGCAGCCCCTCCTTGAGACCGCGGTTGTGGCGGCTCGCCCAGCGGGCCAGCCGCACCAGGTGCCGGTAGCCGATGCGCCAGCGCGGGCCGAGCAGCACCCGGGTCA
>Ga0307278_10001013_pt1 | contig 13927 bp, 12 predicted proteins | sample ER_DNA_117_FD_194482 | JGI IMG/M metagenome (GOLD analysis project Ga0307278, IMG submission 194482) | Bulk soil microbial communities from the East River watershed near Crested Butte, Colorado, United States - ER_DNA_117 | ecosystem: Environmental > Terrestrial > Soil > Floodplain | place... | reverse complement strand
TCCCAGGCCTCGACCCCGGCCGGGAGAAACGGGGCGCCGGCTGTCCACAGCCCTCCGGGCGCCGGGACATGGACGCCGGTGCGCCGCCCCGAAGGGCCAACGGCGCTGGAGGGCTATCTGCCCCTGCGGCGCCCCGCGCGGCGGGTCCGGCGGGCCCTCTGGCTGTCCATCCTGCTCGCGCTGGCCAGCGCGGCGGTGAACTTCGCCGGCACCCAGGCGGCCCTGGTGCTGTTCGGGGACCAGGCGGCCGGCGACCTCTACCTGTGGGTAGGGGCGGTCCAGGCGGGCTGGTTCCTGGTCACGGCCGGGCTGTGGCTGGCCTGGTTCCGGCGCGCCTACCTGAACCTCCCGGCGCTCGGGGCCAGGCGGCTGCGCTACCGGCCCTGGTGGGCGGTCGGGGCCTGGCTGCTGCCGGTGTTCAGCCTGTTCCGGCCCAAGCAGCTCCTGAACGACATCTGGCGGGCCAGCGACCCCGACCTGCCGCCCGACCAGGGCGCGATCTGGCGCGATCGCCAGGTGGCCGAGCTGCTCGGCTGGTGGTGGCTGGCCTTCGTGGCCTCGGTCCTGGTCCGCAGCATCACCACCGACGCCGTCCACGCCGCCGCCGACTTCATGCTGCTCGGTCTGCTTCCCGAGCAGTTCGACCGGTTCCAGTCCTCGGCCGGCATGCAGGTCCTGGCCGACCTGCTCACCGTCGTGTGCGGCCTGCTCGCCCTGCGGGTCGTCCGCCGCACCACCGCCCGCCAGGAGGAACGGGCCACCCGCCTGGCCGCGACCGGCGCCCTCATGCGCCGCTGACCCGCGGCCGGCGGGCTCGAGGACGCCGACCACCGGGAGCGGCAGGCGAAGCCGGGCCGGTTGGCGCGGCCGGCGCAGGACCCGTAGGGTCCGAGGCACGCAGGCGACCGGCGGAGGTGGCGATGGACAAGGCGGACGTCGACCGCAGCGGCCGCGACCCGGCCGCCGTGGCCCGCGAGATCATCGACACCAACCGCTACATGACCCTGGCCACCGCCGACGGCGACGGACGACCCTGGGCGGCGCCGGTCTGGTACGCCCATCAGGGCTACACCGACCTGCTCTGGGTGTCGCGACCCGGCGCCCGCCACTCGCGCAACCTGGCCGTCCGGCCGGAGCTGGCCATCGTCATCTTCGACTCCACCGTCCCGGTGGGGAGCGGGCAGGCGGTCTATGTCGAGGCGCTGGCCGAGGAGGTCGACGAGGCCGGGCGGGAGGAGGGGATCGCGATCATCTCGCGCCGGTCCGAGGCCCAGGGAGGCGGCCGGTGGGGTGTCGCGGACGTGACCGGACCGGCCCCCCTTCGCCTCTACCGGGCCAGGGGGTCGGCCCATTTCGTCCTCGACGCCCATGACCAGCGGGTGGCGGTCCGGCTCGGCTGAGCACGCCCGCGGCACCACCGAGCCCACCGTCACCGCCGCCGTTCCCGCACATACAATCCGACGGCCGCTGCCGAACAGCCGGGAGGGACCGCTGGTGGGTGAGTTCGTACGTCTGGAGGTCGACGAGGCCAGCAGGGTCGGGACCATCCGGCTCGAACGGCCGCCCGTGAACGCGCTCAACGCCCAGGTCCAGGACGAGCTGGGGGCGGCGGCGGGGGAGGCCGGGCAGGACGAGCGGGTCGGGGCGGTCGTCCTGTGGGGTGGCGAGAAGGTGTTCGCCGCAGGGGCCGACATCAAGGAGATGAACGGGCGCAGCTTCGCCGACATCTCGGCCCGGGCGGCCGGCCTGCAGGCCGCCTTCACCGCGATGGCCCGCATCCCCAAGGTGGTGATCGCCGCCGTGACCGGCTACGCGCTGGGGGGCGGCTGCGAGCTGGCCCTCACGGCCGACTTCCGGTTCGCGGCCACCGACGCCAAGTTCGGCCAGCCCGAGATCCTGCTCGGGATCATCCCAGGGGCCGGCGGCACCCAGCGGCTGCCGCGGCTGGTCGGGCCGGCCAGGGCCAAGGAGATGATCTACTCGGGCCGCTTCTACGGCGCCGCCGAGTGCCAGGCGATGGGCCTGGTCGACGAGGTCCACCCGGTCGACCAGGTCTACCAGCGGGCCTGCGCGGCCGCCGCCGGCTACGCCAGGGGGCCGGGGCTGGCCCTGCGCGCCGCCAAGCAGGCCATCGACGGTGGCCTCGACGTGGGCATCGACGCCGGCCTGCTGCTGGAGCGGCACGCCTTCCAGTCGCTGTTCGCCACCGAGGACGCCGCCGAGGGCATGGCCTCGTTCGTGGCCGACGGTCCCGGCAAGGCGACCTTCAGGAACCGGTAGCGGCGGCCCGCAGGGCCTCGGCGGCCCGGTCGGGGTCGACCACGTTGATGATCACGCCGGTGCCCAGCTCGAACCCGCCGTAGGTGGTGAGCCGGGGCAGCAGGTGCAGGTGCCAGTGGAAGTCGTCGACGCCCGGCGGGGCCGAGTGCAGGACCAGGTTGTAGGGGGCGTTGTCGCCGGCCACCCCGCGGAACCGGCGCAGCAGGTCGCCGACGGCGGCGGCCATGGCGGTGTCCTGGCCGGCACCGCCGTCCTCGAAGCGCGGGCGGTGGACGGCCGGGAGCAGCAGGGCCTCGAAGGCGGCGGCCGACGCCCACGGGCAGATGGCGAGCAGCTCGCCGGTCACGCCGACCAGCCGGGGGCCGTCCCGCTCGGCGGCCACGGTGGCGCAGGCGGCGCAGCCGTCGCCGGCCAGCCGGTCCAGCTCGGCCTGGACGCGGTCCGGCCGGCCGGCGGTGGCGAACACCTGGCTGTGCGGGTGCTCGAGGGAGGCACCGGCGGTGCGGCCCTGGTTGACGATGATCAGTACCGCCCCGAGCGGCTGGTCGCGGTGGGCGACCAGCCGCAGCCGCCAGGCCGCCATCGCCCGCGCCGCCTCCGGCACCGGCAGGTCGGCCAGGGTCGCCCAATGGTCGGGGTTGTGGACGACCACCTCGTGCACCCCGGCCGTTGGCGCCGCCCGGTACAGGCCGCCGTTGTTGATCGCCCCGGTCAGGGGGCCGGCGAAGGCGGGGAACTTGTTGGGCACCACCCGGACGTGCCAGCCGGGCCGGTCGGGCTCGGTGCCCGGGTCGCGGTCGGCCCACACCTCGGGCGGGGTCATGTGCTCGTTGCCCGGACAGAACGGGCAGCCGAGCGGGCCCCGCGGGGCGCCGACGTCACGGAGGAACGCCTCCGGCCTGGCCGCCCGGCCCGCCGTGATCGCCACCCAGCCGCCGCCGAACGGGTCCTGGCGCAGCTCACCAGGAGCGTTGGGCAGGGCCGGCGGTGGCAGGGTGCGGGTCATGGGCCCGCAGCCTAGAGCATCCGCTGGCCCGGGGGTGGGGACAGCGCCGCGCAAAGGGTCGGCCCGTTGCGGCATCATGGTCGGCGGCCCGGACACCGTCCGGCACCGGCCATCCCTGGAGGCAGCGTTGAAGATCCTGGTCACCGTCAAGCGCGTGCCCGACACGGCCGCCGAGAAGCTGCTCGACCCGGCGGACAGGACGCTCGACCGCGAGTCGGTCGAGACGATCCTCAACCCGGTCGACGAGTACGCCGTCGAGGAGGCCCTGCGGCTCAAGGAGCAGCACGGCGGCGAGGTCGTGGTGCTCTGCATGGGGCCGGCCTCGGCCCTGGCCACGGTGCGCAAGGCGCTGTCCATGGGCCCGGACGCGGCCGTGCACGTCCACGACGACGCCCTGCACGGGTCGTGCGCCTTCAACACCGCCAAGGTCCTCGAGGCCGCGATCCGCCAGGTCGAGCCGGACATCGTGCTCTGCGGCTCGGAGTCCACCGACGCCCGGACCTCGCTGGTGCCCAGCGCCCTGGCCGAGTACCTGGGCTGGCCCGGCCTCGCCGGGGCCAAGCAGCTGGAGGTGGACGGCCCGGTCGTCCGCGTCCACCGCGAGACCGAGAACGGCTACGACGTGCTCGAGGCCGACGGCCCGGCAGTGGTCAGCGTGGTCAAGGGCATCAACGAGCCGCGCTACCCTTCGTTCAAGGGCATCATGGCCGCCAAGTCCAAGCCGGTGACCGACTACACCCTGGCCGACCTGGGCATCGACCCTGGCGGGGTCGGTGCCGCCGGCGCCACCACCGAGGTCGTCGACTTCGCCCCCCGGCCTCCACGCCAGGCGGGCCAGCAGGTCAAGGACCCGGGGGACGGCAGCGCCGCGGTCGAGCTGGCCGAGTTCCTGGCCGGCCACAAGTTCATCTGAGACGGGAGCGTAACGCGATGTCGCAGGTACTCGTTCTGGTCGAGCATGAGGAAGGCGTCACCAAGAAGGTGACCTACGAGATGCTGACCAAGGCGGGCGACCTCGGCGACCCGGTGGCCCTGTTCGTCGGGGAGGGCCTGGACACGGCCCGCGAGGGCCTGGCCCGCCACGGCGCCACCGCCGTGTACGCCGCCGGCGGCGACAACCGGCTGGCCGGGCCGCTCGCCGGCGCCCTGGCGGCGGCCGCCGACCGGGCCGAGACGACCGCGGTCCTGGTCGCGGCCACCCCACTTGGCAAGGACGCCGGGGCCCGGCTGGCCGCCCGCAAGGGCTGGGGGATGCTGGCCGACATCGTCGACCTCGACGCCGACCTGGTCGCGACCCAGAACGTGTTCGGCGGGGCCATGACGGTGCGCGCCCGGGTCCGCACCGGCACCCCGGTGCTGGCCGTCAAGCCCAACTCGTTCCCGGTCCAGGAGGCCCCGGCCTCGCCCGAGATGGTCGACCTGGACGTCGCCGAGGGCCAGGAGCGCATCAGGGTGACCGACCACGTGGTCCAGGAGCAGGGCGGCCGGCCCGACGTGGCCGAGGCCGAGATCGTCGTGTCGGGCGGCCGCGGCCTCCAGGACCCGGCGAACTTCGCCCTGGTGGAGGCGCTGGCCGACGCCCTCGGGGCGGCGGTCGGGGCCAGCCGGGCCGCCGTCGACGCCGGCTGGTATCCCCACCAGCACCAGGTCGGGCAGACCGGCAAGACGGTCTCGCCCCAGCTGTATGTCGCCGTCGGCATCTCCGGGGCGATCCAGCACCGGGCCGGGATGCAGACCTCCAAGACGATCGTCGCCGTCAACAAGGACGCCGACGCGCCGATCTTCGCCATCTCCGACTTCGGGGTCGTCGGCGACCTGTTCAAGGTCATCCCGAGGCTCACCGACGAGGTCGTCAAGCGGAAGGGCTGATGAGCACCCGCCTGCCAACCCAGGAGCCACCGGCCCGCCCGCGGCGGCGGGCCGACCGGCCGACGGCCCCGGCGGCCGCCCGGGCCGGCATGCGCGCCGCCGGGCGGACGCTGCGGCTGCTGGCCACCGAGCCGCGCCGGCGCCGGGCCCAGCGCGCCGCCCGGGTCGAGCTCGGCCGGGCCGTCGCCGCCTCCCTGGCCGGCCAGCCGGCTCCGCCACTGCTGGCCACCCCGCTGGCCGCCCACCGCGCCGCCCAGCTGCGCCTGGCCTCCACCGACCCGCCGCCCCGGCCCTCGGGACCCGGCGCGCTCGCCGAGTCCCCGGCCCCGCGCCCCCACGTCCAGGGCCGGGTCGCCTCCCGGGCCGGCCGCTCGGCCAGGCGGGAACGGGAAGGGGTCGCCTCGCGGTCCGGCCGTTCGATGGGCCGGGACTCGGACCTGGCCGCGGAGCTGGAGCGGCTGCTGCTGATCGTGGTGCAGTTCCTGCCCAGGCTGGCGGCCAGGCTGCGGCTGCGGCTGGCCGACGAGCGCCTGGGCGCATGGGCGACCGGGCTGAGCGATCCGCAGGACCCGGCGGTGGCGGCGGCGCGCGAGCGTTCCACCGAGGCCCAGCGGGCCGCGACCGCGGCCAGGGCGGCCGCGTCGGCCAACTGGCGCCAGGCCGTCGACGCCGCCCGGCTGTCGCTGCGGCTGGTCTCCGAGGCCACCGCCGACGTGCTCGGCTGGGCGGCCCACGGCCTCCGCAGCGGGTCGAGCATGCTGGTCGCCTGGCTGGTCTCGCTGGCCGTGGCCGGCCGGCGCCGCCTGCGCCACGGCTCGGCCGCCGCCGGCCGGCACGTCCGGGCCGGGTCGGCGGCGACCCGCGAAGGCCTCCGGGCCGGGTCCGCGGCCGCCGGCCAGGGGCTCCGAGGCGCCGGTCGCGGCGTCCGCGGCGCCGGGGCGGGCATCGCCGGCGCCGCCGGCGGGCTGGCCTCGCGGATCGACGCCCTGGCCGACCGTGGCGGCGCCGTCCGCGGCGGCGACGGCAGGCAGGCACCGCCGGACGAGGCGCCGGCGACGACCCAGGAGCTCGACGGCGCCCGCAACGGCCACGCCGACGGCGCCGGAGGGGACCGGCTGGTCCTCGACCCGGGCGACCCGGTGGAGGCCTGGTGGCTCCCGTCGAGCATGGCCGACCCGGCGGAGGAGGCGCCGCGGGCGCACCGCCGGCAGGCCCGCCGGGCGCACGGCCGGGCCGGCCACGGCCGCGACCCGGTGGTCGCCGGTCTGGCCAGCGGCCTTGGCAGGGCGTCGGGCCCGTTCCGGAGGATGGGGGCATGGCTGGCGCCGGTGGTGACGGCGATGGCCGCGCCGCCCAACCACCGCCACCGCGGCTGGCTGGCCTTCGCGCGCCCGGTGGTGGTCGCCCTCGCCCTGACGCTGCTGGTCGCCACCGCCACGGCGGTCCCGGCCGGCATGCTGGTCGCCGACTCGGTCAAGGGGGCCGGCGCCGGCCTGCCCGAGCTGGAGGAGCTGCGCCAGCTCCGCCAGCCCGAGCGGACCCAGGTCTACGACCGCCAGGGCCGGGTCATCGAGGTCCTCAAGGACGAGCAGGACCGGATCGTGGTGCCGCTGTCGCAGATCGCGCCGATCCTCCAGCAGGCGGTGATCGCCGCCGAGGACGCCCGCTTCTACGAGCACAAGGGGGTCGACGACCGGGGGATCGTGCGCGCCGCCGTCACCAACCTGCTCAGCGGCGAGGTCAGCCAGGGCGGGAGCACCATCACCCAGCAGTTGGTCCGCAACAGCTACCCGGACCTCAAGGACATCTCGATCGTCCGCAAGATCAAGGAGGCCGCGCTCGCGGCGCAGCTCGAGGGCAAGCTGTCCAAGCAGGAGATCCTGCACCGGTACCTGAACCGGGTCTACTTCGGCGCCGGGTACTACGGGGTCGAGGCGGCCAGCAAGGGCTATTTCCACAAGCGCGCCTCGGAGGTCTCCCTGGCCCAGGCGGCCACGCTGGCCGGGGTCATCCGGGAGCCGGTGAGCGCCGATCCCCGCCAGCACCCGGAGCGGGCCAGGCTGCTGCGCGACTCGGTGCTGCAGCGCATGACCCAGCTCGGCATGATCCCGGCCGCGCAGGCCGCCAAGGCCCAGAGGCAGCCGCTCAAGATCGAGAAGCCCGGCACCGTCGGCGGCCGCTACCCGTGGTTCATCGACGGGCTCAAGCGTCAGCTGCAGGAGGACGAGCGGCTCGGCAGGACCAGGGAGGCCCGGACCCGGCGGCTGTTCGAGGGCGGCCTGCGCATCCACACCACCCTCGACCGGGACCTGCAGCGCGCCGCCGAGGCGGCGGTCGCCCGGTGGCTGCCGCCGGCCGGTCCGGACATCGCCCTGGTGGCCATCGACCCGCGCGACGGCGGCGTGCGGGCGGTGGTCGGCGGCCGCAACTTCCAGAAGGGCGCCTACAACGCCGCCCTGCAGGGGGTCGGGCGCCAGCCCGGGTCGTCGTTCAAGACCTTCGTGCTGGCCGCCGCTCTGGAGGCCGGCATCTCGCCGGATTCGGTGTGGGAGTCGAGTGGCTTCGGCGACCAGCTGGTCTGCGGCTCGCGCTGGTCGGTCGACAACTACGAGGGCGGCGGATCCGGGAAGATCTCGGTCAGGGACGCCACCTCGCGCTCGGTCAACGGCGTCTACGCCCGGCTGATGGAGAAGCTCTGCCCCGACAAGGTGGCCGAGATGGCCGAGCGGCTGGGGATCCCCAAGATCGCCGCCGACAAGCGGGTGCCCTCGATGGCCCTGGGCTCGGCCGAGGTCCGCCCGATCGACATGGCCAGCGCCTACGCCACCCTGGCCGCTCTGGGCGAGTACCACAAGCCGACCTTCTTCGAGAAGGTCGACCACCGCAGCGGCAAGCCGGTGATCGACGAGCCGTCCAAGCCCGAGCGCCGGGTCTCGGCCGCCCTGGCCTGGCAGGTCACCGACATCCTCAAGGGCGTCATCTCCGGCGGCACCGGCACCGCGGCCAACATCGGCCGGCCCGCCGCCGGCAAGACCGGCACCAACCAGGCCTACCGCGACGCCTGGTTCATCGGCTACACCCCCCAGCTGGCGGTCGCGGTCTGGATGGGCTACCCAGACAAGCAGAAGGAGATGTACAACGTGCAGGGGGTGCGGGTGGCCGGCGGCACCTTCCCGGCCAAGGTCTGGCACGACTTCATGGCCGTGGCCATGGCCAACCAGGAGGTCCTGGACTGGCCGAAGCCGCCGGAGGAGCTGACCTACACGATCCTGCCGCCGCCACCCGACCCCGACAAGAAGGACGGGGACAAGCACCGCAAGAAGAAGCCTGGGAAGCCCGGCCGGAACGACTAGGAGCGCACGTGCCGTACCTGGACTACGCGGCCAGCGCCCCCCTGCGGGCGGAGGCGCTGGCGGCGATGCTGCCGCTGCTGGAGCGCCCGGCCGCCAACCCGTCCAGCCAGCACGGCCAGGGCCGGGCGGCCCGGGCGGCCGTGGAGACGGCCCGCGAGCAGGTCGCCGCCCTGGTCGGCGCCGCCCCGGCCGAGGTCGTGTTCACCTCCGGCGGCACCGAGGCCGACAACCTGGCCGTCAAGGGCGCCGTACTCGCCCGGCCGGCCGGGGACCGGCACCTGGTCTGCTCGGCGGTCGAGCACCACGCCGTGCTCGACGCCGCCACCTGGGCCGAGGCCGACGCCGGCGCCCGGGTCGACCTGGCCCCGGTGGACGGGCTCGGCCGGGTCGAGCCCGACCGGCTGGCCGCGCTGCTCCGGCCGGGGCGGACCGCCCTGGTCGCGGTGATGGCGGCCAACAACGAGGTCGGCACCGGCCAGCCGGTGGGGGCCGTCGCCGAGCTGGCCCACGCCGCCGGGGCCGCCCTGCTGTGCGACGCCGTCCAGGCGGCCAGCCTGCCCGGGGTCGACCTGGCCGGCGACGGCATCGACCTGCTGGCCCTGGCCGCCCACAAGCTCGGCGGGCCGACCGGGGTCGGCGCCCTGGTGGTCCGGCCCGGGACCAGCGTGCGGCCGCTCCTGCACGGCGGGGGCCAGGAGCGGGGCCTGCGCTCCGGTACCCTCCCGGCGGCCGCCATCGCCGGGTTCGGCGCCGCCGCCGAGGCCGCCCTCGCCGACCGCAAGGCCGGCGCCGCCGCCTCCCTCTCCGCCCTCCGGTCCGGCCTCCTCACCGCCCTCCGCGCCCTCGCCCCCGACCTCGAGGTCAACGGTGCCCCCGATCCGCCCGGCGCCGGCTCCGAGGGGACCAGCCCGGGACTGCCGGGGCTGCTGTCGGTGCGGTTCCCGGGGCGGCGGGCCGAGGATCTGCTGCTGCTGCTGGACCGGCACGGGGTCGCCTGCTCGGCCGGGTCGGCCTGCGCCAGCGGGGCCGTCACCCCCTCGCACGTGCTGCTGGCGATGGGCCGGGACCCGGCGCAGGCCCGCGAGACGGTCCGGTTCAGCCTCGGCCACGGCTCGACCCAGGCCGACGTGGACGCCGCCGCGGCCGCCGTCGCCAAGGCCCTGGAGGTCCTCGCGCCTCAGCAGGCCCGGCAATGACCGACCAGGTGCTGGTGGCGATGAGCGGCGGGGTGGACTCGTCGGTGGCGGCGGCGCTGGCCGTCGAGGCCGGATGGGAGGTGACCGGCGTCCACCTGAAGCTGGCCGACACCCCCGGCCACCTCCAGGTGCAGGGCAAGGGCTGCTGCACCCTGGCCGACGCCGACGACGCCCGGCGGGTCGCCGACACCCTCGGCATCCCGTTCTACGTCTGGGACATGGCCGAGGAGTTCCAGCGGGCGGTGGTCGACGACTTCGCCGCCGAGTACGCCGGCGGCCGCACCCCCAACCCGTGCGCCCGCTGCAACGAGCGGGTCAAGGTGGTCGGGCTGCTGGCCCGGGCCCGCGCCCTCGGCTTCGACGCCCTCGCCACCGGCCACTACGCCCGGGTCGAGCAGGGCCGGCTGTACCGGGGCGCCGATGCGGCCAAGGACCAGTCGTACGTGCTGTACATGCTGGGCCCGGCCGAGCTGGCGCGGCTGCGGCTGCCGCTGGGGCGGCTGACCAAGCCGCAGGTCCGGGCGACCGCGGCCCGCCTCGGCCTGCGGACCGCGGCCAAGCCCGAGTCCTACGACGTCTGCTTCGTTCCCGACGGCGACACCGCCGGCTGGCTGGAACGCCGCTTCGGGCCCCGCCCCGGCCAGGTGGTCGACACCGCCGGCCGGGTCCTCGGCCACCACCGCGGCGCCTACCGCTACACCGTCGGTCAGCGGCGCGGGCTCGGGGTCGCGGCCCCCACGCCCCGCTACGTGCTCCGGGTCGAGCCGACGGCGGGGCGGGTGGTGGTGGGGGAGCGGGCCGAGCTCGCCATCGGCACGGTCCAGCTGGAGCGGTTCACCGCCACCGACGGCCGCCCCCTGCGCCCGGGCCGCGCCAAGGTCCGCCTGCGCGCCCACGGCGCCGAGGTCGGTTGCCGGGCCGTCCCCCTGGAGGGACCCGATCGGGTGCTGCTGGAGCTGGACGAGGCGGTGGACGCCGTCGCTCCCGGGCAGGCCGGGGTGCTGTACGACGGCGACCTGGTGCTGGGCGGCGGCACGGTGGCGGCGACCGGGACCAGGTGATGACCCTCGCCGGGCCCCGCGACTCGACGATCGGCATCGTCGGCGACGGCTTCGGCTCCTCGCTCGTCTACACCACCGCCGTCTACCTGGGCTTCCGCCCCGAACAGGTCACCGTGTTCGGGCCCAACGCCAGCCCGGTCGACACCTACCAGCAGTTCGCCTTCAACCTCGGCCAGACGGTCCTGCGCTCGGAGTCCGAGTCGCACTTCCTCCCCGCCGACTGGCCGACCTTCGCCCAGCTCGACGCCTGGGCCAGGCGCAGCCCGGCGCCGCTGCTGCGGTCGGTGCGGCGACGTTACAACCCCGGCGTCGGCGAGATCCTGGCCGAGGCGGTCACCGTCCAGCGCCGCCTGGGCTGGGACGCCAACAGGCTGTCGGTGCGGATCGGCTGGCTACAGCGCGAGCAGCACCCGACCCCGCATTTCACCCTCTACGACGAGCAGGCCAACTACGCCGGCCGGGCCAGGCACGTGATGCTGGCCATCGGCCACGGCCCCCTCGCCTACCCCCCGGCCCTGGCCAGGGCCAGGGAGGACCCGGCCATGGCCGACCGCATCGTCCAGGCCTACGAGCCCAAGGCGTACGCCCCCGGCGGCCGCTATGTGGTCATCGGGGCCGGGATCGCCTCGGTCAACGAGTGGGCCAACGCCCTGGACACCGGCGCCAAGGTCGTGTCGCTGCTGCGCAGCCCCACCCCGGACGAGCAGGACCTGAACACTCCCCGCTGCTTCTTCGAGGCCCTCGGGATCGACGCCTACCAGGGCCTGTCGGTCGACCGGCGCCTCCAGTTCCTCGGCCAGATCCTCAAAGGGACCTCGCCGCGGCGGCGGGGCTGGGAGGAGCGGGTCCGCGAAGGCCGCGAGCAGGGCCGCTTCGAGCAGCTCATGGGCGAGATCGACGAGGTCCGTCCCGGGCCTGCCGGGCTCCGCATCCACGTCAGCAACCGCCAGGGGCCCGACCCGGGCTGGCTGGACGTCACCGGCGTCGTGGCCGGCACCGGGTTCCAGAAGTCGGGGCTGACGCTGCCGCTGCTGCGGCGGCTGGTCCAGTTCTACGACCTCCCCGTGCAGGACGGGCGCCTGCTGCTGCACAGCGACTGCGGCGTGCCCGGGCTCGACCAGCCGTCGTCGCGGCTGTGCATGATGGGCATCCACGCCAACCCGGTGGTCCCGCACGGCGACACCATCGCGGGCCTCAAGTACGTGGCCCGCCGGTTCGTGGCCGACTGCGCCAGGGCCGAGCGGATCCGCTACCGCCGGTTCCCGTCGCGGCTGCGGCTCCAGCTGTCGCTGGCGGGCGGCTCGGTCGAGGCCATCCGGCGGGTCCGGCGCGCGGAGCAGCTGGCCTGATGTGCCCGACGGTGCTTGGCCGGGTCCAGACCAGGGTGGCGATCCTGGTGGGTCCGGCCATCCTGGCCGCGATCCTGTCGCTGGTCACCGGCGACGAGGGCTGGATCGTCACCATCGGCCTCTACCTGCTGGTCGGGGTGGCGCTCGACACCACCTTCTACCCGCGGGTGATCAGATGGCAGCCGCCCTGGCTGACGTTCCTGCTCGGCCTGACCGAGTTCGTGCTGGTGTTCGTGCTCGTCAAGGTCCTGCGGCCGGGCCAGCCGGGCTTCGGCGACGCCGACGCGCTGCTCGGCCCCGACGACGCCAAGCCGATCCTGCTCTTCTGGGTGAGCTGGCTGCTGGCGGTGAGCACCCGGATCGTCATCCTGCCCATCGTGTCGCTGTCGTGGCTGGAGAACGGCGGCGAGTTCCGGGTCACCGGCTGGTCGGTCCCCCCAGAGTCCGAGCCGCTGCCGCTGCTCGCGGCCGCGACCCCGGAGGCAGCCAGCGGGCGGCTGGTCCGGGAGCTGTCGGCGGTGCACGACCGGCCGGTGGAGCGGCAGCCGCCCCTGTCGGGGGCCCACGCCCGCCCGGTCAGCGGGTCGTCGCCAGGTAGATGATCACGACGAGGGCAGCCAGCACGAACAGGGCGAGCGGGGCCGTCCTGGCCTTCCCCTTGACCCGCGAATCCAGCAGCGGGTCCAGCTCGTGCCGGGTCCTGCCCGGCGGCCCGGCGGCAGGTCCGGGAGCGGCCGGGTGGGCCGCCGCCTGGGCCGCAACCAGCGCGGCCGGGTCGGGCGCCCGAGGGGAACCGGCCCGGTCCGCCGGCGGGGCCGCGCCCAGGTCGGGGCTGTCCTCGCCGGGGTCGCTGCCGGCCAGGTAGTCGGGCGGGCGGGCCGGTACCGCCAGGGGCGGCGGGACCGGATGGACGGCCGAAGGGCGCTCGGCGATCTGGCTGGCACTGCGCAGCTCGACCAGTGAGACACCCAGTTGCAGCTGGTCGCCCGGCTCGAGGCGGACCGGGCCGTGGATCCTCTCGCCGTTCACATAGGTGCCGTTGCGAGAGCCCAGGTCCTCGACCACCGCGCCCGGCCCGTCCAGCGTGACCTGTGCATGACGGCGCGAGACCAGCTCGTCGGCCAGGACGAGGTCGGCGTCCCGGCCGCGCCCGATGGTCACGGTCCCGGCGACGGCGACCATCCGGCCGGCGTCTGCTCCCTCCACGATCTCGAGGCTCAGCTCAGGCACGTCGGTCCTCCCGTTCAGGTGCCCGCGAGGCAGCCGGCCACGCCGGTGAGCTGGTCCTGCTGCCCGTCGGCCGGGCGCCAGTCGCGGGCCGCGTACCCCTTGGTGGTGAAACCGGCCGTGGCCAGCACCAGACGCTGGCCGTCCGCCTGCTGCCCCACCAGCCAGCGGCCCCGCCGTGACGGGTTGCCCTCCTGGTGGGCCTTGACGTACCAGCGCAGGTCCCCGTCCGACGCGGTCCAGGAGCGCATCTCCTCGACCACGAAGCGGTCGCTCCAGCCCATGTGCGCCCGAATGGCGGCCAGCGGAGCGCTCCGCGCCTGGGTGCCGACCTGGGGCCGGGTCCAGCGGCAGGTCGGTCCCCCGGTGGCCGTCGTCGGCACCGTCGTCGGCGCCGCCGCCACTCCCGGCTCCCCGTCGTCGCCGAGCAGCTGCACCGCGACGACGTAGGCGGCAAGCGGCAGGACGACGGCGGCCAGCACGGTCAGCCACACCCGCCCTCTCCGTCGACCACCCTTGTGAACCGCAGTCCCGCCGCCACCGGATCGGCCCCCGTGGACCGACCCCCCCACCGGGGGAGCCGGGA
>Ga0307278_10001012_pt1 | contig 13929 bp, 7 predicted proteins | sample ER_DNA_117_FD_194482 | JGI IMG/M metagenome (GOLD analysis project Ga0307278, IMG submission 194482) | Bulk soil microbial communities from the East River watershed near Crested Butte, Colorado, United States - ER_DNA_117 | ecosystem: Environmental > Terrestrial > Soil > Floodplain | place: USA... | reverse complement strand
GCCGCCGCCCGCCGCGGTTTCGCGCAGGCGCCGCCGGCCGCGCGGCCGGACTCGGCGAGTGTGTCGGTCGTGGTCTGCACCTACAACGGCGCCGCGACGCTGCGCGACTGCCTAGAGGGCACGTGCGCGCTGCGCTACCCCGACTTCGAGGTCATCGTCGTCGACGACGGCTCGACCGACGCAAGCGCAGCGATCGCGATGGAGTTCCCGGTCGCGCTGATCCGGACCGAGAACCGAGGGCTGAGCGCGGCGCGCAACGCGGGTCTCGCCGCCGCAACCGGCGAGATCGTCGCCTATCTCGACGATGACGCGCGGCCCGATCCGGACTGGCTCACGTTCCTCGTCGCCGGCTTCGCCGACGAGCGCCACGCCGGAATCGGTGGGCCGAACCTGCCGCCCGAGGACGAGAGTCGGTTCGGCACGTGCGTCGCCAATGCGCCGGGCGGGCCTGTGCACGTGCTGCTCTCCGACACGGTCGCGGAGCACATCCCCGGCTGCAACATGGCCTTCCGTCGCGCCGCGCTCGCCGCGATCGGCGGCTTCGATGAGCAGTTCCGCGTCGCCGGTGACGACGTCGACGTCTGCTGGCGGCTGCAGGCAAGCGGACACACGCTCGGCTATCGTCCGGCCGCGCTGGTCTGGCACCGCCGCCGCACCACGCTGCGGCGCTTCTGGCGCCAGCAGCGCGGCTACGGGCGCGCGGAGGCACTGCTCGAGCGCAAGTGGCCGGAGAAGTACAACACGCGCGGCCACCTGCGCTGGGCCGGCCGGCTCTACGCGCCAGCCGGTGCGCCGCGCCGCTCGCGCGTCTACCACGGCACCTGGGGCAGCGGCGCGTTCCAGCCCGAGGAGCACGGTGCTCCCGGCAGGCTGACCGAGCTGGCCGCCACACCCGAGTGGTACCTCGTGCTCGCGGGACTGGCCGCCGGCTCGCTGCTGGCGCCGGCATGGCACCCGCTGCTCGCGCTCGTCCCGCTGCTCGTCGCGGCCTGCGCGGCGGCACTCGTGCCCCCCGTGCACGGCGCGCGTGGCGCGCGCCTACCCCGCGGCCGCCGGCCGGGCCTGCGCGCGGTGATCGGCGTGCTCCACGTGATCCAGCCGCTGGCGCGGCTGAGCGGCCGGATCTCGCTCGGGCTTGTTCCCTGGCGCGCGCCGCGTGCCGGTGGGTTCCGGGTGCCGCGCCGGCTCGCGCGGGCGCTGTGGTCCGAGCGCCACCGCTCTGGCGACGAGTGGCTGCGCGCGCTCGGGCGGGGCATGCGCGCGGCCGGCGTGCCGGTCCTGCATGGCGGTGCCTACGACCGGTGGGACTTCGAGGTCTCGGGGGGCGCGTTCGCCGCCGTGCGGGTGCGCGGGGCTGTCGAGGAGCACGGCGACGGTCGCCAGCTGCTGCGCGTGCGCGCCTGGCCGCGCGCGCCACGGCGCGCGCTCGTCGCGGTTGCAGGGCTCGCCGCGGTGGCCGGCGCCGCGCTGGCGAGCGGCGCCCCGCTCGCCGCCGCATGCGCGGCGGGCGCGCTGGCGCTGGTCGTGGCGCGCGCCGTCGACGGCTGCGGGCGCGCGGTGGCCGGCGTGATCGGCGGGCTAGACGCGCTCGCTGACGAAACGGGGGTGGAGCGATGAGGCTGCGCCGCCGCTCGGACCGGCCCTCGACCTGGGGCTTCTTCCGCGACTTCCCGCGCCTGCTGCCGTACCTGCGCCCGCGGCGCCGGCTCGCCGCCTCCTCGCTCGCGCTCGTCGCCGTCTCGTCGCTGATGGCGCTGCTCGCCCCCGGGCCGCTCGCGATCCTGATCGACACGGTGCTCGGCAACCAGCCCCTGCCGTCGCTGCTGGCGCCGCTCGCCGGACTCGACCGCTTCACGCTGCTCGCGCTCGCGGTCGGCGGCGGCCTGCTGATCACCGGGCTCCACCACGGGCTGGCGGTCGTCGACGAGTACGTCAACACGAGGCTCGACCAGGGCATGGTGCTCGACCTGCGCTCGGACATGTTCCGCCACGCGCAGCGCCTCTCGCTGGCGTTCCACGACTCCAAGCGCACGGGCGGCCTGATGAACCAGATCAACTACCAGGCGTCGGCCGCGGGCGGGATCACCGTGTCGGTCCCGCCGCTGCTCCAGGCCGTCGTGACGCTCCTGGGGATGCTCGTGATCGTCGTCTGGATCGAGCCGCTGCTCGCGCTGCTCGCGATGACGGTCGTGCCGTTCATCTACATGTCGGCCGGTTACTACGCGCGCCGCGTGCAGCCGCAGGTCGTGGAGGTGCGCAACCTCGAGAGCCAGTCGCTGTCGATCGTGCACGAGGCGATGGCGATGATCCGCGTGATCGTCGCATTCGGCCGCGAGGACCACGAGTGGCAGCGCTTCCGCAGCCAGGGCGAGGCGTCGGTCGAAGCGCGCGTGCGGCTGACCGTGCGCCAGACGATCTTCTCGCTGGTCGTGACGATGACGACAGCGATCGGCACCGCGCTGGTGCTCGGCGTCGGCGCGCGCGGCGTGCTTCGCGGGGACCTGAGCGTGGGCGAGCTGCTCGTGGTGATGGGCTACGTCGCGTCGCTATACAAGCCGCTCGAGCAGATCAGCAACACGGTCAGCGGCCTCCAGGCGCAGTTCATCACGTTACGCGGCGCGCTCGACCTGCTCGACACCGATCCGCAGGTTCACGAGCGCCCGGGCGCGCTCGCGCTCACACGCGCGCAGGGCCACGTGACGTTCGACGACGTCCACTTCACGTACGCGGGCCGGCATGGGACGCTCGAGGAGGTCAGCTTCGACGCGCCCCCGGGCGTGCGCGTCGCGATCATCGGGCCGACCGGCGCGGGCAAGAGCACGCTGCTCAGCCTGATCCCGCGCTTCGCCGACCCGCGCCGCGGCTGCGTGCGGATCGACGGCCACGATGTGCGCGACCTGACGCTTGCGTCGCTGCGCAAGCAGGTCAGCGTGGTGCTCCAGGAGCCGCTGCTGTTCTCGGCCTCGCTCGCGCGGAACATCCGCTACGGCCGGCTCGACGCCAGCGAGGAGGAGATCATCGAAGCCGCGCGCTCGGCCGGCGCGCACGACTTCATCATGGCGCTGCCGCAGGGCTACGCGACGATGATCGGCGAGCGCGGCGCCAAGCTGTCGGGCGGCGAGCGCCAGCGGATCTCGGTCGCGCGCGCGTTCCTGCGCGACGCGCCGATCCTGATCCTCGACGAGCCGACCTCCTCGATCGACTCCCGCACCGAGGGCATCATCCTCAACGCGCTCGAGCGGCTGATGGAGGACCGGACGACGTTCATGGTCGCCCACCGGCTCTCGACGGTCGCGCACGCAGACCTCGTGCTCGTGCTCGACCAGGGACAAATCGTCGAGCAGGGCACGCACGCCGACCTGCTGGACCGCGACGGGCTGTACACGGAGCTGCACCACGCCCAGAACGGTGCCCTTCGCGGCCGCGCCGCGGCTGCGGTCACACCCGCGGGTATCTCCCGTCTGACCGGCGCGATCGCGGCCGGCCGGGAGCACGGCGGCGGCCTTGAGGGCCCGGCGCTCGCCGAGCTGGCGCGCGCGATGGCGCAGCCCGGCAGCGACGACGGCGTCTGGGCGCTGATGGCGGCCGTCTGGCCGCTGCTGCACGACGGCGCCCCAGAGCGCCTGCGGGCGCTCGCCGACGGCGCCGCGGGAGAGGAGACCGCGCTCCTGGCGCGCCGCCTGCTGGCCGATCTCGGCCTCGTTCCCGACGAGGCCTTGAAGGCGGTCCGATGAGCTCGGCTCGCCGCGTCGTGGTGCTCGGCATGATGGCCAAGATGCCGGTTCCCGGCGTCGTCTGGCAGACGCTGCACTACCTGCTCGGCCTGCGCCGGCTCGGCTTCGACCCCTACTACGTGGAGGCGCATGCCCGCACGCCGTCGATGCTGATGCAGGCGCCGGGCGACGACGGCTCCGGCCGCGCCGCCGCACTGCTCTCGCGACTGCTCGCCCCCTACGGCCTCGGTGACCGCTGGGCGTTCGAGGCGCTGCACGACGACGGCCGGGTGCTCGGGCTGGGCAAGCGCGAGCTCGCGACGCTGTTGCGCGAGGCAGAGCTGATCTTCAACCTGCACGGCGGCACTGAGCCGCGCGAGGAGCTCACGGCGAGCGGGCGGCTCGTGTACGTGGAGACCGATCCCGTCCGGCTGCAGATCGAGTTGCACGACGGCGTGGCGGCGAGCTACGACTTCCTCGCCGCCCACTGCGCGTTCTTCACCTTCGCCGAGAACCTCGGCACGCCCGGCAGCCCGCTGCCGGTCTGCGAGCGCTTCGACTTCCGGCCGACGCGCCAGCCCGTCGTGCTCGACCTGTGGGCGGGGCGCGGCGCCCCGGGCGAGCGCTTCACGACGATCGGCAACTTCCGCCAGGCATGGCGCAGCGTGCGCTTCGGCGGCGAGACGTTCGGCTGGAGCAAGGACGCCGAGTGGAACAAGTTCCTCGGGCTGCCGCAGCGCACCGGACAGGCGTTCGAGCTCGCGCTGAGCGGTTACGAAGCGCGCGACCGCGAGGCGCTCGAGCGGCGCGGCTGGGGCGTGCGCCCCGCGCTCGCGCTGAGCGAGGACGCCTATCGCGACTTCATCTGCGGCTCGCGTGCCGAGTTCACCGTCGCGAAGGACCAGAACATCCGCTTCCGCACGGGCTGGTTCAGCGACCGCAGCGCCACCTACCTCGCCGCCGGGCGCCCGGTGATCACCCAGGACACCGGGTTCGGCGACGTGCTGCCGACCGGCGACGGGCTGTTCGCGATCGCCGACGAGGACGAAGCCGCCGCCGCTGTGGAGCGAATCGCGCGCGACCCGGCCGGTCAAGGCCGCGCCGCGGGCGAGATCGCGCGCGAGCACTTCGACCCCGAGCGCGTGCTCGGCCGGCTGTTGTCAGACATGGGAATCGCCATGACCAAGAGAGGACCGATGGAGACCCCCCCGCCCCGACCCGACGACTCGACGACCGGCACGCGCTGGCGCTCCCCGCGCCCGCACAAGCCGCTCACCCACGACGCATCGGTGCTCGCGTTGATCCCGCACTTCAAGTGCGAGGAATGGCTCGATGACTGCCTCGCCTCGCTGGTCGCGCAGACCCGGCCGCTCGACGGCATTGTCGTGATCGACGACGCCTCCGACGCGCCGCCGCTCGACATCGTGCGCCGCTACCCCGAGGTGACGCTGCTGCACGCGGCCGACAACGTCGGGCCGTACCGGCTCGTCCAGCAGGTCATCGAGGACACTCGCTACGACGCGTACATGTTCCAGGACGCGGACGACTGGTCCGCGCCGGACCGACTCGAGCACCTGATCGCCGGAGCCGTCGCCGCGGGGGCCGAGATGATCGGGAGCCAGGAGGTGCGCGTCTTTTGCGACGAGCCCGAAGCGGTGCCGATCGCCTGGCCGCTCGACGGCAACGCACCGTTCGAGGAGCGCCCGACGGCGTTCCCGCTGCTGCACCCGACCACCCTGGTCTCGCGCGCGCTGTTGATGGACGCGGGCGGCTTCTCCCCCGGCTTGCGCTTCGGCGGCGACGCCGAGTTCCTGCGCCGGGCGCACTACCTCGGACGCGCCGTCAACGTCGCCCACCACGGGTACTACCGACGCATCCGCCAGGGATCGCTGACGACGGCGCCCGCGACCGCGATCGGCACGCCGGCGCGCAAGCAGTTGATGGAGGAGACGTTCGCCCGCGCCAACGCCAACCGCGAGGCGGTCGAGGCCGGACGCGCGCCGGACCTCTCGCCGCTGCGCGGCGCCCCGCGCGTCGGGCTGCGCCGGCTCGCCGGGCCGCGTCTGGCGACCGCCGGGCACCCGGGCGACCCGCGGCCCGAGGTCGGCCGCAACGTCGTGACGCCCACCGTCGAGGGACCGCCGCGCCCGGTCTTCGTCATCGGCGCCGAACGCTCCGGCGCGAGCGCGCTGGGCTGCGGGCTCGGGCAGCATCCGGCGCTCGCGCACAGCGTCGCGGCGGGCTGGCTCGCCGGGCTCGCCGACGGACTCGCCTCGCTGCACGCGGCGACGCTCGACGCCGACCCGCTCGCGCTGGGCGTGGAGCCCACGGGGGTCGATGCGTTCACCGCGGCGTTCGCGGCTGCCGCCTCGGACGCCGTGGCCGGCGGCGCGAGGCGCTGGGTGGACAGCTCCTGGCAGCACGCAGGCGACATCCGCCTGCTCGCCGCGCTCTTCCCCGAAGCGCGCTTCATCCACATCGTGCGCGATGTCCATTCCGCCGTGCGCGCTATGTCGGACCCGCCGCTCGGCTCACCCGGCGCGACCGGCGGCACCCAGGTGCCCGCGCGGCTGCGCTCCAAGCTGCCGGAGGGCAAGGCGGCCGAGCGCTGGCTCGAGGTCGTCGAGGGTGCATCGGACGCGCAGGCGGAGCTCGGCGACCACCGCGTGCTCAGCGTGACGTTCGCGGAGCTCGTGGACGGGCCGGAGGCGCTCATGCGCCGCTGCCTGAACTTCATCGGCGAGGAGTTCCGCGTCGAGTGCATGCGGCCGTTGCGCGAGCTGCGCGCGCTCGTCGAGGGTGGGCCGCTCGAGCCCGACGCCGATCCCGCCATCTGGCAGCGGGCGTTGGCGGTCAGCGAGCGGCTCGCGCCCGACGCCGCAAGGATGCCCGCGGAGCGGATCGTGATGGTCACCGACCACTTCCCGAAGGTGTCGGAGACGTTCTTCGTGCGCAAGCTGCTCGGGCTGCTGCGCCGCGGCTGGGACGTCCACGTCGTCTGCCAGCGCTCCAACCGCGAGCACTGGGAGTACTTCCCGACGCTGCGCGAGCAGCTCGGCGGCGACCACCGCGTGCATGTCGCGCGCGACGGGATCGAGGCCGCCGTCGCGGCGCTCGAGCCCGACCTCGTCCACTTCGGCTACGGCACGCTCGCCTGCGATCGCATGCACCTGCGCGACGCGCTCGACTGCCGCATCGTCGTGAGCTTCCGCGGCTACGACCTCAACACTTTCCGGATCGAGGACACGCACGCCTACGACGACGTCTGGGCCGCGGCCGACATGGTCCATTTCGTGAGCGAGAGCATCTGGCGCCGGGCGCAGGAGCGTGGTTGCCCGGACGACCGCGCGCGGGCTGTCATCCCCGACGCGGCTGACACAGCGTTCTTCATCCCGCCGGCCGCGCGCGAGGCGGACGTCGGCACGCTGGAGCGGCCACTGCGGCTGCTGACCGTGGGCAGACTGCATTGGAAGAAGGGCCACGAGCACGCGCTCGCCGCGGTGCGGATGCTGCACGACCGTGGCATCCCGACGACCTACCGTGTCGTCGGCGAGGGCGAGCACCACGAGGCGACGCAGTTCCAGGTGAGCGACCTCGGGCTCGAGGAGCACGTCGAGATGCTCGGCGCCCGCACCGCGGACGAGGTGCGGGAGCTGCTGGCGTGGGCGGACGTGCTCGTGCACCCGTCGCTGACCGAGGCATTCGGAGTCGCGGTGATCGAGGCCCAGGCGATGGGGCTGCCGGTCGTCTGCTCGGACGCGGGCGGCCTGCCCGAGAACGTCGTCGACGGCGAGACCGGGTTCGTCTGCGCGCGCCGCGACGCGGGCGCGATGGCCGATGCGCTCGAGCGGCTGGCCGGCGACGGCGAGCTGCGGCTCGCGATGGGGCGCGCGGCGCGCCGGCGCGCCGCGACCCAGCTGAGTACGGAGCGGCAGCTCGACCGGCTCGAGGAGCTCTACCGCGGGGTGCTCGCCGGCCCGCGCGCGGGCACGCGCATGCCGGTCCGCGACGCGCGCCGCGACGCGCGCCGGCGCCAGCTGCAGGCGCTGCGCGAGGAGGTGCGCGGCGTCCACTCCCGACGCGAGCAGCTGCGCGAGCGGCTGTGGCGGCGCGAGGTGGTCGAGGGCGTGCACGACTTCGTCGAGCGCGCGGTCCCGGCCGGCGCCAGCGTGCTGGTCGTGAGCCGCGGCGACGAGGACGTCGTTGACTTCGCGCAGCACCGCGGGGCCCACTTCCCGCAGTCGGCCGACGGCGCATACCTGGGCCACCACCCGGCCGACGGCGCGGCCGCGATCACGAACCTGGAGGCGCTGCGCGCCGCCGGCGCCGACTGGCTCGTGATCCCCGCCACGGCGCGTTGGTGGCTCGACTACTACGAGGAGTTCGCGCGCCACCTGGAGACGAGCTGCGTGCGCGCGGCCGAGGCCTCCGACGCGTGCGTCGCCTTCGCGCTCGCCCAGCCGACCGCGCCCGCCGAGCAGGCCGGCGCCCCCGCGCGTGCGAGCGCCTGACGCGCGTGCGGCGGCGGTGCGCGCGTTCCCGACCGCCGCGCTCAACGTGCAGGGCCCGAACGAGCGCACGATCGAGCTCGTGCGCTCGTCGGGCGCCCGGGTCTACGCGGAGATCGGCGTCTATCGCGGCGACACGGCCGCGCGCGTGGCGGAGCTGCTCGCAGGCGAGGGCGAGCTGCACCTGTTCGACTACGAGGACCGCGTCGCGCCGGTCGCCGCCGCGCTGCGCGCCGCCGGCCACGCGAACGTCGTCGTGCACGCCAACAGCCGGCGCCTGCTCGACTCCTACAACTGGAGCCTGATGCGGGTGCTGGCGGCGCACCCCGAGCCGCTGTTCGACTACGTGTTCCTCGACGGCGCGCACACCTGGGCGCTCGACGCGCTCGCTTTCTGCCTCATCGACCGCCTGCTGCGGCCGGGCGGGATCGTCGACTTCGACGACTTCCACTGGACGCTCGGCGAGTCGCCGTCGATGCGCCCGGAGGTCTTCCCCGACGTGCTCGAGCTCTATACCGGCGAGCAGATCGAGGCCCGCCAGGTGGCGCTGGTCGTCGACCTCCTCGTCCGGCGCGACGCCCGCTACGAGGAGATCGTGCCCGCCAAGGCGTTCCGCAAGCTGGCGGCGGCCGCGTGAGCGGCGCGCTCGTCACCGTGTGCGTCCCGGCGCGCAATCACGCGCGCCATCTCGGCGCCGCGCTGGCGAGCGCGCTTACGCAGGACGTCGACGGGCTGGAGCTGCTGGTGGGAGACGACGCGTCCACGGACGCGACGGGCGCGGTGGTCGCCGCGCTCAGGGACCCGCGCGTGCGCTACCTGCGCCACCCGCGGGCGCTCGGCGTCGCCGCCAACCGCAACTCGCTGCTAGCCGTCGCGCGCGGCCGCTACGTCGCCTGGCTCGACGCCGACGACGAGCTGCTACCCGGCGCGCTGGCCGGCCGCCTCGAGCTGCTCGAGCAGCTGCCGGAGGTGGCGATCGCGCACGGCGACTTCGACGTCATCGACGAGCACGGCGCCGCGCTGCCGGCGTGGCCGCCGCCGCTCGCGGGCGACCTGATCGAGCGCTCGCGTGACGCGTTCGGAGAGCTGATCTGCGCCAACGAGTTCACGACCTCGACCGTGATCGTGCGCCGCAGCGCGCAGCTCGCGGCCGGAGGATTCGAGCCGCGGATCGGGCGCAGCAGCACGGACTGGCACGGCTGGCTGCGCGTCGCGCTGCGCGGGGACGTGGCGTACTCCGCCGCACCGGTCGCGCGCTACCGGCAGCACGCGGGCACGATCACGCGCCGCACGGTCCCCGGCGGCGAGCGGCTGCGCTGCGACGTGGCCGTGGTCGGCGACATCCTGCGCGCCGCAGGCGCGCCGCACGCGCTCCGCGCACGGGCGCGCGCCGCGCTCGCCGCCAAGGCGCTCCTGCACGCCGGCGACGCGTACACGAGCGGGCGGCGCGGAGCGGGGGCGCGCGCGATCGCGCTCGCGGCCCGCCTCGCTCCGGGCGCCGCACGCGGCGCCGCCGTGGCCCTGCTCGCCGCCACGGTCCGTGGCGACGACGCGGCCTGCCACCGCCTCTCGCGCGTGGTGCTCGCGCGCCTCGCGGAGCGACTCGGCGGCACGCGCGCCGGGCGCAAGTTGAGCGACCGGATCGCCGTCGACCCCGACTGGAGCGCGCAGCTCGAGACGATCGCGGCGACCGTCGGCCGTGTCGTGCCGGCGGGCGCGCACGTCGCTGCCGTGACGAAGTGGGACCCGACGCTGCTGGCGCTCGCGGGCCGCCGGGGGCGCAACTTCCCCGATCGCGCGCTCCTGCCCGACGGCTACCCGCCCGACGGCGCGACCGCCGTCGCACACCTCGAGGCGCTGCGCGGCGACGGGGTCACGCACCTCGTCCTCCCGAGCGCGTCGTTCTGGTGGCTGGAGCACTATCGCGAGCTCGACCTCCACCTCGCGCATACGGCCGGCACGGCCTGGCGCGACGAGCAGGTCGCGATCTTCGACCTCGGGGCGCGGCCGTGAGCGGGCGCATCGTGATCGCCGGCGCCGTCGCGCAGAAGCCGGGCTGCGCCGGCCACGCGTGGCAGTTCCTGCAGTACCTGCTCGGCTTCCGCCGGCTCGGCTGGGACGTCTGCTTCATCGACCAGATCGGCGGCGCCGACCCGGTCGCGGGCGAGCGCCACCTCGCCGAGGTGATGGCGTGGGCCGGGCTCAATGGCGCCTGGTCGCTCGGGCTCCCGGGCGGCGAGCGCGCGGGCCTCGGCCGCGCGCAGGTGCTCGAGCGCATCCGCGACGCCGACCTGCTGCTCAACGTGATGGGCTTCGAGACCGACGCGGAGCTGCTCGGCGCCGCGCGGCTGCGGGTATTCCTCGACACCGATCCTGGCTTCGGCCAGATGTGGCACGCGCTCGGGCTCGCCGACATCTTCGCCGGCCACGACGCGCACGTGACGATCGCCGAGCGCATCGGTGCGCCGGACTGCACCGTGCCGACGTGCGGCCTGGACTGGATCACGACGCCCCAGCCGGTGGTGCTCGACGCCTGGCCGGTCGCGCCGCCCGCACGCGACGGCGCGTTCACGAGCGTCGCGAGCTGGCGCGGTTCATACGGGCCGGTCGACTTCGACGGCCATCGCTACGGGCTGCGCGTGCACCAGCTGCGCCGCTTCGCCGAGCTGCCCGCAGCGGCGTCCGGCCGCTTCGAGCTCGCGCTCGACATCCATCCCGCGGACGCCGCCGATGCGGAGCTGTTGCGCGCGGGCGGCTGGCAGCTGCGACCGCCCTCCGAGGTGGCGGCGACGCTCGACGGCTACCGCGACTACCTGCGCGGCTCGGCCGGCGAGGTGATGGTCGCCAAGGGCATGTACGTCGACAGCCGCAGCGGCTGGTTCAGCGAGCGCAGCACGTGCTACCTCGCGTCGGGCCGCGCCGTTCTCGCGCAGGACACGGGGCTGGCGGAGCGCTATCCGGTCGGCGAGGGCCTGCTCGTCTTCTCGACGCTCGCGGAGGCGATCGCCGGCGCCGAGGAGCTGCAGGCCGATCCGGCGCGCCACGCCGTCGCGGCGCGAGCGCTCGCCGAGGAGCACTTCGACTCCGACCGCGTACTCGGGCGCCTGCTCGACCGGCTGGGCGCCGCGGCATGACCACGATCCTGGTCAGCGGCGCGGTGGCGAACAAGCATCGCCACGGTGGCAGCGTATGGGTGCGCATGAGCTGGGCGGAAGGCCTGCGCGCGCTCGGCTTCGACGTCGTCTTCGTCGAGGAGCTCGCCGCGCCCGACGCGGCGGCGGCGGGCGCCTTCGACGCGGTGATGTCCGAGTTCGGCTTCACCGGCTCGGCGGCGCTCGTGCACCCCGAGACCGGCACGGTCCGCGGGATGGAGCGCGCCGAGCTGCTGGCCCGCGCGAGCGATGCGGCGCTGCTGGTCAACCTGACCGGGCACCTGCGCTGGGCGCCGCTGCGCGAGCGCGTCCGGCGCGCCGCGTACGTCGACCTCGACCCCGGCTACACGCAGGTCTGGGCCTCCCAGGGCCACGATCTCGGGCTCGCGAGCCACGACCTTCACTTCACGGTCGGGCTCAACGTCGGCAGCCCGCGCTGCGCGCTCCCGGACGCCAGCGTCGCCTGGCGCCCGATCCGCCAGCCGGTCGTGCTGGATCGCTGGCCGGTCGCGACTCAGGGCTTCACCGGATTCAGCACCGTGGCGAGCTGGCGCGGGGCGTACGGCCCGCTCGACTGGGGCGGGCGCACGCTCGGGACCAAGGCGCACGAGTTCCGCCGCGTCGCCGGCGTGCCCCGCGCCAGCGGCCTGCCGTTCTCCGTCGCGCTCGACATCCACCCGGCCGACGCCGCCGACCGCGCGCTCCTCAGCACGGGGGGCTGGGAGATCCTCGCGCCCGCGTCCGTGGGGACGCCCGAGGCGTTCGCGCGCTTCGTGCGCGCCTCGGGCGCCGAGTTCTCCCCCGCGCAGGGCGTCTACGTCCACGCGCGCACGGGCTGGTTCAGCGATCGCACCGTGCGCTACCTCGCGAGCGGCCGCCCGGCGCTCGTCCAGGACACGGGCTTCGGCGACGCCCTGCCGGTCGGGGAGGGCCTGCTCGCGTACTCGACCCCGGCGCAGGCTGCTGCCCGCGCGCGCGAGCTCGCCGCCGACCACGTTCGCCACGCGGTCGCGGCGCGCGACATCGCCGAGCGCCACTTTGCCCACGACGTCGCGCTCGCGCCGCTGCTCGAGGCCGCCGGGGTGGCGCCGTGACGCGGATCGTGGTGAGCGGGATGCTCGCGGGCGTGCCGCGCCAGGGCGGTGCATCGTGGGCCGTGCTCCAGTACGTGCTCGGCCTGCGCCGGCTCGGTCACGAGGTCGTCTTCGTGGAGCCCGTGCCCGGCGGCGGCGCCTTCCCGCCCGCTGCCTCGGCGCGCTACTTCCGCTCCGTCTGCGATGCGTTCGGGCTGGAGCGCGCAGCGCTGCTCGACCCGGACACCGGAGCGACGCACGGCATGAGCCGCCGCGCGCTGCTGGACGCGGTGCGCGGCGCCGACCTGCTGCTCAACATCTCCGGCGTGCTTGCGGACGAGGAGCTGCTCGGCGCGGTCGGGCTGCGCGCGTTCGTCGACCTCGATCCCGCGTTCACCCAGCTCTGGGCGGCGGACGGCATCGAGCTCGGGCTCGACCGCCACGACCGCTTCGTGACGATCGGCATGGCGATCGGCACCCCGGGCTGCGCCGTGCCGACGGGCGGCCGCCGCTGGATCACAACGCCGCAGCCGGTCGTGCTCGAGCGCTGGCGCGTCGCAGGGCGGGTCGTGCACGACGCGGCGACCACGGTGGGCCACTGGCGCTCGTACGGCTCGGTCGAGCACGGGGGCGTGCACTTCGGGCAGAAGGCGCACGCCGTGCGCGCGCTGCTCGAGCTCCCGCGGCTGACGGCGTGCGCGGTCGCGCCCGCGCTCGCGATCCACGCCGGCGACGCCGCCGACCGCATCGCGCTCGACCGGCACGGCTGGCGCTTGCTGGACCCCGCGGCCGTCGCCGCGACCCCGTGGGACTACCAGGCGTTCGTGCAGGGCTCCTGGGCCGAGCTGGGACTCGCCAAATCCGGCTACGTCGCGGCCGCGTGCGGCTGGTTCTCCGATCGCAGCCTGTGCTATTTGGCCTCCGGGCGACCCGTCGTCGCGCAGCACACCGGCTTCGCGGACTGGCTGCCGGTCGGCGAGGGACTGCTCGCGTTCGACACGGCGGCCGAAGGCGCCGCGGCGCTCGACGCGATGCGCGCCGACTACCCGCGCCACCGGCGTGCGGCGCGCGCGATCGCCGAGGAGCATTTCGACTCCGACCGGGTGCTGACCCGGCTGCTCGCATGCCTGTGAGCGACGCCGAGCTCCTGGCGGGCCTGCGCGCCGCGTTCGGGCGCCGGGTCACGCTCGAGGCACGGCGGCCGTGGGCGCGACGCTCCAGCCTGCCGATGGAGGAGCTGCTGGTCGACGGCGAGTGGTTGCTGTTCAAGGACGTCTCGCGCGGCCCGCGGCCGCCGCGCCCGGCCTTCATGGTCGACCCGCTGCGCGAGATCGCCGTCTATCGCGAGGTGCTCGAGCCGGCGGCGGTGGGCGCGCCCGCGCTGCGCGGCGCGCTCGCCGAGGACGGAGGCCGGCGTGCGTGGCTGTTCCTCGAGCGGGTCGACGGCGTTCCGCTCGACGAGGCGGGCGAGCTCGGCGCGTGG
>Ga0307278_10001011_pt1 | contig 13936 bp, 15 predicted proteins | sample ER_DNA_117_FD_194482 | JGI IMG/M metagenome (GOLD analysis project Ga0307278, IMG submission 194482) | Bulk soil microbial communities from the East River watershed near Crested Butte, Colorado, United States - ER_DNA_117 | ecosystem: Environmental > Terrestrial > Soil > Floodplain | place... | reverse complement strand
CGCGTTCGGCCAGTACAAGCCGAGCGAGACCGGCGAGGGCTACGAGCCCTGGGCGCTGCAGGTGCTCGAGATCTCAGACGGCCGGATCGTCGAGCTCACGTTCTTCCTCGGCACCGAGACGATCTTCCCGCTCTTCGGCCTGCCCGCCCGCCTCGACTCGTAGCACGTCTTCGAGCCCGCAGAAGACGAGCAGGTCTCGCAGCTCGTTCGAGGCGCGGCACAACCGGATCTCCAGGCCGACTCGGCGCGCAGCGAGTTGAAGTCGGGCGAGTGCCTCGACGGCGGCCGCTTCGGGAGGGAGAGCGCCGACGTCGCAGACGATCGTGCTCGGGCGAGGCGCGGCCATGTACGAGAACAGACGGCTCGGCGCCGCGAAACTCATCGGGCGGCGACCGATGAGTTCTGCGAGGGAGGCCGGTCCAATGATTAACCTGACCGACTCGACCGGAGAGATGACCTATGACCCTTGACCGCCGTACCCGCTGGTTCGCACTGCTCGTCCTCTGCGCGGGCGACCTGATGATCGTGCTCGACTCGACGATCGTGAACGTCGCGCTGCCGTCGATCCAGGCGGATCTCGGGTTCTCGGGCACGTCGCTCGCCTGGGTCGTGAACGCCTATCTGCTGACCTTCGGCGGCTTCCTTCTGCTCGGCGGCCGGCTCGGCGACCTCTTCGGCCATCGACGGCTGTTCCTGATCGGCATCGCGTTCTTCACCGCGGCCTCGATCGCCTGCGGCCTGTCCACGACGCAGGGTGTCCTGGTCGCGGCGCGGGCGATCCAGGGGCTCGGCGGCGCGGTTGTGTCGGCAGTCGCGCTCTCGCTGATCATGAACCTGTTCACGGAGCCGGCGGATCGTGCGAAGGCGATGGGCGTCTTCGGCTTCGTGCTGGCCGGCGGCGGCAGCATCGGCGTGCTGCTCGGCGGCGTCCTAACGGACCTATTGAGCTGGCACTGGATCTTTCTCGTCAACGTCCCGATCGGGGCCGTCGTCTACGCCCTCTGCCTGAAGCTGCTGCCGGCCGACCGGGGCGCGGCCGCGGGCGGGCGCCTCGACGTCGCGGGCGCGGTCACCGTCACCGTCTCGCTGATGCTGGCCGTCTACGCGATCGTGAACGGCAACGACAAGGGGTGGACGTCAGGACAGACGCTCGGCCTGCTCGCCGCCGCGGCGGTGCTGATGGCGCTCTTCCTCGCGATCGAGTCCCGGGTCCGCGCACCGCTCGTGCCGCTGGGGATCTTCCGGTTGCGCAACGTTGCGACGGCAAACGTCGTCGGCGTGCTCTGGGCCGCGGCCATGTTCTCCTGGTTCTTCATGTCTGCCCTGTACCTCCAGAAGGTGCTCGGCTACACCCCGCTGGAGGTGGGGCTCGCCTTCCTGCCGGCCAACCTGATCATGGGCGCATTCTCGCTCGGCCTCTCGGCGAAGCTCGTGATGCGCTTCGGCTTCAGAGCGCCGTTGGCGACCGGACTCCTGTTCGCCGCGGCCGGGCTCGTGCTCTTCGCTCGTGCCCCGGTGGACGGGAGCTTTGTGATCGATGTCCTCCCGGCCATGATCCTGCTCGCCATCGGTGCGGGCCTCGCGTTCAATCCCGTGCTGCTCGCGGCCATGAGCGACGTCGAGCCGAGCGAGTCCGGCCTGGCCTCCGGAGTCGTCAACACCTCGTTCATGATGGGCGGCGCGCTCGGCCTGGCGATCCTTGCGAGCCTCGCGGCTTCCCGCACGGACAGCTTGCTCGCCTCGGGAAACGGGACGCACGCCGCGCTCAACGGCGGCTATCACCTTGCCTTCCTGGTGGGCGCGTTCTTCGCTCTCGTGGCCGCTGCGGTCGGCGGCACGTTCCTCCAGACGAAGACGGCGGCTGCCCGGGCGGAAGCCGAGCCCGAGCCCGCCTAGCCCGCCCGCGCCTCAGGGCAGAGGTGGAGCACCGGCAGGCCGAACTCGCCGGCCAGGCGCTCGGCGATCAGCGAGCGGTGGCAGGCCTCGGGATCGCGCTCGACGCAGAGCAACGCCGAGGCCGCATCGGCCGGCAGTTCCTTGACGATCGGGTCGAGGTCGACCTGGCCCAGGATCTCCCGGAGGTAGCGCTCCCGGTACTCGGGCGCCAACTCAGATCGCGAGCGCTTGCTTACGCCGAGGCGGTCGTCCTCGCGGTACTGGAGCTGCCGGAGCTCCGTCGTCGGTGCGAGCTCGGGGTGGTGGCCGTAGCCGATCCCGGCCTCGGCGAGGGCCGCCTGCAGCCGTTGCGAGTTCGCCCACGCGTAGTCGGGCCCTCGCACGCCGCGGCGCTGACGGACGTCGAGCACGAGCGCGACGCCGGCCTCGTGCAAGGCGTCGAGGAACGCCTCGAGCGTCCAGCCGTAGACACCGATCGTGATGAGCGTGCGCACATAGGTATTACTTCCGCCGGTGCGAGCGCGAATCAAAGAGAAGCGGCAAGTCGCGAAGGGAACGCTTCTTGTCGTTTTCGACCTTCAGGGCCAGGAGGTCGACTTCACGCCTGGCCAGTACTTCTGGGTCGAGCTGATCGATCCGCCCTACGACGACGACAAGGGGCCACGCCGCCACATCAGCGTCGTCACCTCGCCGACCGAGCGTGGAGTGCTCGGGCTCTGCACGCGCCTCCGGGACAGCGCCTTCAAGCGCTCGCTCGCCGAGCTCGAGGTCGGTGCCGAGGTCGAGGTCGAGCAACCGAAGGGCGACTACCACCTTCCCGAGGACACGGAGCAGCAGTACGTGTTCATCGCGGGCGGGATCGGGATCACCGTCTTCCGGTGCATGCTCAGGTACATCGCCGACACCGGCAAGCCCTACAAGGTGACGCTCGTCTACTCCAACCGCGACCGCGAGTCGACCGCGTTCCTCGACGAGCTGCAGGAAATCGAGCAGGCGCTGCCGGACTTCCGGCTCATCGTGACGATGACGGACGACCCGGAGTGGGAGGGCGAGACGAGGAGGATCGACGCCGAGATGCTGCGCGATCACCTGGGCGAGCTCGAGCCGTTCACATACCTCGTGGCCGGCCCGCCACCGATGGTGGAAGGGGTCGCCGGGCAGCTGGGCGAGGCGGGTGTGCCGGAGGAGCAGGTGCTGCCAAGTCGGTTCAGCGGTTACTAGGAGGGTTTGGCGGAACGATCGGCGAAACGGGGTGAGTGCATCGCTTGGTCCTCCTCATAGTCCCAGTCGCTCTCGTCGCCGTATTCTTTCTGGGACGCGCAACGAAGCATCATGATCCCGCCGCGATCCCCAAAAATCGCCAGCACGTCTATACCGGCAGGGTAGGAGACGTATTTTCGCACCCCATCAGCGGCGACGCGATGCCTCGTGAGTCAAGAGGGTGCGTTTCCTGATCTTTTCTGCTCTCGGATCCCAGACGGGAAGTATAGGTCGTGTTCTTCGAGGACAGCTTTCTGGTGTATCGCGTCGGCAATACGACGCCAGTGTTCTCGGCGCGATGGAAGCCCTGATGCAGCTCAGGCCCCGGAGTTCGGGCGGCTTAAGAACGAGTACGGCTTGGCACCGCTTCGCGTTCGTGGTCTTGAGCGGGTCGCACTCCACGCTGACCTTGTGATGCTCGCGCGGCTCTCGCAGGCGCTTTCCCGAGCGCGGGTCGTCCCGCTGGCGGCCTAAGCCGCTAGCTTCTGCCGACCACGACGGGTCACGACGGCAAGGGCGATCAAGAGAAGCACGACTCCCACGACACCGACGATGTTCGTCACAAGGGCAATCGCACCGACAGCGTGGCTCGTATCCGCCCAGATGAGGCCGATAATCGTTCCGACGACAAGTAGCGCGACCATCGCAGCTAGCCCATACAGAATCCGTCGTCTGGTGATGATGCCGAGCTTACTCTCATGGGCGCGTTTCGCCAATCGTCCCGCCAAACTCTCCTAGTAGCGGCTGATCTCGGAGGCAGCGCCGATCACGATCAGCGGCGCGCTCGCCGGTCGCAGCCAGCGCAGCACCGTGACCAGGTGGGGGAGAGGGAGGCTCACGCACCCGAGCGTCGGCCTGCCCGTACTGGCGTGCAGGAAGATCCCCGACCCCCGCCCGGGCACCACCGGGTCGGCGTTGTAGCGGATGAACGCAAAGTGCCGGTAGGCCGTCGGGGAGCGCGAGAGGTCCTCGCTCGTGACGCGGAACGGCGGACTGGAGCCGCAGGGGACGTGCCGGAAGCGGTTGTAGTGGGGCGAGCTCGGATCCTCGACCCACCAGTCGCCGCAGGCGATCCGGTGATAGGGATACCGGACTCCCGGGCTGGCGGCGATCCCATACATGACGCGCCCGAAGCCGAACGCGCCGGCCGGGGTCGTGCGGTCGCCCTCGTGCTTGTCGGGCGAGACCCCACGCTGGCCGAGCCAGGCCGTCCAGGGGCCTGCGACGGTGCGCCAGCAGCGGCCGGACTTGCGCCAGAGCCGCAGAGTCCCCTGCGTCGAGGTGCGCCGCGCGGCGACGACCGTGACGAGCTGGGTCGCCGAGCCGGTCGAGAGCCGGCCGGCCAGGTTCGGTGGGCAGGCACCCGAACGGCTGGAGCCGTCCGGGGCCGAGGCCGCCAGGCAGAACGCGACGAGCGCCGGTAGCGCGACCCACCTCATCGGGTTGCAGACTACGTGGCGATGAGGCTCCTGCTGCTCGCCGTCTTCGCTCTTCAGACGCCGCCCTTCACGCACAGCGTCTCGCGTGTGACGCCTGCCCAGTTGCCGTACTCGTGGCGGGCCGGTTGTCCGGTCGCGCCCTCGCACCTGCGGCGCCTGCGCGTCAGTTACTGGGGCTTCGACGGCCGCGCCCACGCCGGCACGCTGGTGGTGAACGCCGACGCCGTCGGCGACCTCGTCCACGTCTTCTCACGGCTGTACGCGGCGCGCTTCCCGATCCGGAGGATGCGTCCGATCGACGTCTACCGTGGTCGCGACGAACCGTCGCTCGAGGCTGACAACACCTCCGCGTTCAACTGCCGCTATGCGGTCGCGTCCGGGCCGAGGCGCTGGTCAGTCCACGCCTACGGCCGCGCGATCGACGTCAACCCGGTCGAGAACCCGTACCTCGAGGGCGGGCGGGTGCACCCGCGCAGCGGGCGCGCCTACCTGAACCGCGCCAGAGTGCGACCCGGGATGGCGGTGCCCGGCGGCTTACTCGTACGTGCCTTCCAAGCCGTCGGCTGGTCGTGGGGCGGTCGGTGGACCGGATCGCCGGACTACCAGCACTTCTCCGCGACCGGCGGTTAACCGGCGAGCCTGCCGAGAACCGTGCCGAAGACCGCGTGGCGCCACGTCGCCTGGGCGAAAGCGCGGGGATGTTCGAGCAGCGGCGGAACCCCCGGCTCTCCGCGCGCCGGGTGGTAGCGGTCGATGAAGTAACAGAGCGGATAGAGCGTCAGGTGCTCGGCCAGCGCCGCGCCCAGCGCGAGCCGGCGAGGGTTCGTGCGCAGCCGCCTGCGGAGCTCGTCGAAAGCAAGGCCGAAGACGGCACCGTTGGCCGCGTGGAGAGCGAAGCCGGCGAGGCGCCAATGCGGCCCGCGCGTGACGGCCTTGCCCAGCACGGCGATGTCGGAGTAGTCGTAGCGGAGGAGCCGCTGGTCCGCCGGCTCGAGCAGGCCCCAGACGGTTGCCGCCGCCGCACCGGCTCCGGCCGCTTGCAGTCGCCTATTCACCGGCGAGCTCGCGCAGAAACCCGCCGCCGCCGATCACGCGCTCGGCCTGCCCTCCGGCCGCTGCTCGGAGCGCCCGGTCCGAGGTGACGAGCCACGCTCCCGGGTACCGGGGCGCCTCTCTGATCAGCCAGTCGTCGGCGCTCTCGCCGCTAGAGCCGACGAGCGTCGTGCGCTCGTCGCGCTCGGTGGCCCCCACGACTCCGCCCGGCGCTTTGCCGTCGAAGACGAGCACGATCTGCTTGCCGTTGCGCTCGGCCCAGGAGCGTGCGCGCTCGACGAGCTCCTCGTCCGATAGGTTGGGCCACTGCGAGCGCTGGACGTTGCGGGCGTCGATGAGAACGGTGTCGCTCACGAGCCCCATCCTTCCCGGCCGAGCCGGTCTCGCAACCTAGGCGTCGAGCGCGCTGCGCAGTGTCGCGACGTAACGGCTGAGCGCAGCGGGTCCTTCCTCGGCGACCTCGACCGCCCGGGAGCCGACGACGATTCCGTCCACGAGCTCCGCGGCCGCTCGCGCGTGTTCGGGAGTGGAGATGCCGAAGCCGGCGTAGAGGGGAAGGTCGGTGGCCGAACGGGCGCGCTCGACGAGACCCGCCAGCGCGGGGGAGAGGTCGCTGCGGGCGCCCGTGATGCCGGTCACGGTCACCAGGTAGAGCCAGCCGTCGGTCTGCCCAGCTGCGAGGCGGAGCCGCTGGTCGGTGGAGCTGGGAGCGACGAGCTGCACGCGCCGGAGCCCGGGCCGCTCGCCGGCGGGGAGGTCGGCCACGATGAGGGTGGTCGCGCCTGCGGCCTCCGCGTCGGCGGCGAAGCGCTCCCACCCGTACGCCTCGAGCAGCGACGAGTAGGTCATCGGGACGAGCTGGCACTCGACTCGCTCACGCGTGGCGGCGAGGCACTCGAGGCAGGCCCCGGTGCGCATTCCCTGAGCAAGCGCCCGTTCGGCGGCGCGGCGGATGACCGGCCCATCGGCGAGCGGGTCGGAGAAGGGAAACCCGAGCTCGACGAGGTCGGCACCGGCCGCGACGGCCGCCTCGGCGAGCGCGGGAGTCTCCGTGCCGCACATGAGGTAGACGACTAATTTTTTGGAACGATCAGGCGCAGTCTGATCACGCATCAATCAAACCCACGCGCGGCGACCTCTGCCAAATCCTTGTCTCCGCGGCCCGAGAGACAGACCAGCACCAGCTCCTCCTCGCGCTCGGCGACGCGCGCGAGGGCGTGCGCCGGCTCGAGCGCGGGCAGGATTCCCTCGGTTCGGGCGAGCCGGCGAAACGCTTCGAGCGCCTCGTCGTCCGAGGCGCCGACGTATTCGGCCCGCCCGCTGTCGCGCAGAAACGCATGCTCCGGGCCGACGCCGGGGTAGTCGAGCCCTGCGGAGATCGAGTCGGCGTCCAGCACCTGGCCGTCCTCGTCGGCGAGCACGGACGAGCGCGAGCCGTGCAGCACCGCGGGCCGGCCTGACCCGAGGCTGGCCGCGCCGCCCGCCTCGACGCCGAGGAGCCGCACCCTGGGGTCGTCCAGGAAGCCGGCGAAGAGCCCGATTGCGTTCGAGCCGCCGCCGACGCAGGCGACGGCCACCTCGGGCAAGCGCCCCTCGGCGGCGAGCACCTGCTCACGCGCTTCGCGGCCGATCACCGACTGAAGCTCACGCACGATCTCGGGGTACGGCGCCGGTCCGACGCAGGAGCCGATCAAGTAATGCGTGTCCGCCACGTTCGTGATCCAGTCGCGGATCGCCTCGCTCGTCGCCTCCTTCAGCGTGCGGGTGCCGAACTCGACCGGCCGCACCTCGGCGCCGAGCAGGTCCATTCGCTCGAGGTTCGGCCGCTGGCGGCGCATGTCCTCCGAGCCCATGTAGACGACGCACTCGAGCCCGAAGCGGGCGCACACCGTCGCGGTAGCAACCCCGTGCTGGCCGGCGCCGGTTTCGGCCACGATCCGCCGCTTGCCCAGCCGGAGCGCGAGCAGAGCCTGACCAAGCGCGTTGTTGAGCTTGTGCGCGCCGGTGTGCAGGAGGTCTTCACGCTTGAGGTAGAGCCGCTTCCCGGGAGCGAAGCGCTCGGCCGGCGTGAGCGGCGTCGGCCGGCCGGCGTAGCTGCGCCCCAGCTCGTCCAGCTCTGCCTGGTACGAGGGATCGGCCCGGGCCGCATGCCAGCCGTCATCGAGCTCGTCCAACGCCGGGATCAGCGTCTCCGGGACGAACCGGCCACCGTACTCGCCGTAGGTCAGCTGCATCGGGCGGCCTTCACGTAGGCTCGCACTCGCGCGTGATCCTTGATTCCGGGAGCCGCCTCTAGGCTCGAGCTCGCGTCCACCGCCCAGGGACGAACACGCTCGATCGCCGCGCCGACGTTCGCCGGCGAGAGCCCGCCGGCGAGCACAACGCGGCCCTGCGCCGACCGCGCGCGCTCGAGGTGATCGGGGTCCTCTTCGAGCCAAGGAAGGTCGAGGACGCTCGCGACCTCACGGCCGTCGCGCAAGAGCACCCCGTCCCGGGAGCGATGGCCGTTCTCTCGTCCGTAGAGCTGGACGAGATCGGCGCCGTCGTCGGTCACCTCGCCGACGTGCACGGCGACCGAGAGCATCGTCTCGGGCACGGGCAGCACCCGTGGCGCACGCCGCGGCGTCTCCTCGGCCAGCACGAAGCCGGCGAGATCGGCCCCGGCTTCGGCGGCGGCCGCGACGTCCTCCTCCCGCGTCAACCCGCAGACCTTCACCAGTGGGCGTGAGATCAAGTGAGCCAGCTTCGCCGCCGGGTCGCCGGCCCGCATCAGCGCGGAGCCGACCAGCACAGCCCCGGCGCCCGCGAGCTCGGCCTCGGCGCCGTGGGCGCGCGCTGAGATGCCGCTCTCGGCGACCACCATCCGATCGGCGGGCGCGGACTCGACGAGCTCGAGCTGCGCGCGCCGGTCGAGCGCGAAGGTGTCGAGATCGCGCGCGTTGATCCCGATCGGGTCGGCGCCGAGCTCGACGGCGCGGCGGAGCTCATCCGCGTCGTGCGCCTCGACGAGGGTGTCGAGCCCGAGCTCTTCGGCGACGCGCATCAGCCGGCTCGCCTGGTCGTCGTCCAGGTCTCGCAGGAGCAGCAGCACGGCGTCGGCGCCGGCCTCGCGCAACACCGCGAGCTGCGTTGCCTCGCGGAAGAAGCCTTTCGCGAGCAGCGGCAGCGCCGCCGCCTCGCGCGCCGCCCGCAGATCGTCGAGCGAGCCGCCGAAGCGCTCGTCTACCAGGATCGAGACCGCTGCGGCGCCCGCGCGCTCGAACGAGACCGCCAGGACGGCCGGATCCGCGTCGGGTCGGAGATCTCCGGCCGAGGGCGAGCGGCGCTTGACTTCGGCGATCGCTGCGAGGCCCGGCTCCCCGAGTGCGAAGCGGAAGCGCCCCATCAGGCGGGCACTTCCGTCGCTTGCGAGAAGACGACAAGCTCGTCCAGCCGGGCCGCAGCCGCGCCCGAGTCGATCGCCTCGCGCGCGAGCTCGAGGCCCTCCGCGAGGTCGTCCCCATGGCCGGCCGCGGCAAGCGCACCCGCTGCGTTTAGCAGGATCGCCGAACGGGGGCCTCCACGTTCACCGCGGAAGACGGCTCTCACCGCGGCGGCGTTCTCGGCCGGCGTGCCGCCCCGCAGGTCGGCTGGATCACAGCGCGGCACGCCGAGCTCGAGCGGGTCGATCTCGCGCTCCCGCACGTCTCCGTCGGCGACCTCGCAGACGAGGTTAGGGCCCGCCGGCGAAAGCTCGTCGATCCCACCGGCCCCGTGGACGACGAACGCACGCCGCGCTCCGAGCTGCGCGAGCACCTCTGCGATCGTGCGAACGAGCGAAGGCGCGTAGACGCCGACCACCTGTGCCCGCGCTCCTGCGGGGTTCGTCAGCGGTCCGAGCACGTTGAAGACCGTTCTCGCCGCGAGCTCCAGCCGCACCGGCGCCGCGTGGCGCATGGCGGGGTGGTGAGTCGGCGCGAACAGGAAGCCGAAGCCGAGCTCGTCGATCGAGCGCTCGATTCGGGCCGGCGGCAGCTCGAGCCTGAAGCCAAGCGCCTCGAGCACGTCTGCGGAGCCGGAGGCCGACGAGACCGCTCGGTTGCCATGCTTGGCGACTGCGGCCCCAGCCGCCGCCGCGACGAGGGCCGCCGCCGTCGAGATGTTGATCGTGCCCATGCCGTCGCCGCCGGTGCCGGCGGTGTCCACCAGGTCCTCCCGCTTGGGCCGAACCGCGAGCACGTGCGCGCGCATCGCCTCGGCGCAGCCGGTGATCTCGTCGGCGGTCTCGCCCTTCAGGCGCAGCGCGACGAGCAGGCCACCGATCTGCGCGGAGGTCGCGTCGCCTTCCATCACCTCGTTCATGACCTCGCGCGCCTCTGCCCGCGAGAGATCGTGGCCGTCGAGGAGCCGGGCCAGAGCCTGTTGCACCGTCACCCCGAGCTCTCCAGAAAATTCTTCGCGAGCTCAGGCCCCGCCGGCGTCAAGACCGACTCGGGGTGGAACTGGACTCCGTCCACCGGCAGCTCGCGATGGCGTACGGCCATCACCTCTCCTTCGGAGCACGTGGCCGAGATTTCCAGGCAATCGGGGACCGCGGTCGCGGCGAGCGAATGGTAACGGCCGGCCTCGAACGACTCGGGGAGGCCGCTGAAGAGGCCGCGCCCGTCGTGGTCGATCGAGCTCGCCTTGCCGTGCACGAGTCGCCGCGCCTGCCCGATCTCGCCGCCGAAGGCCTCGACGATCGCCTGGTGGCCAAGACAGACGCCGAGCGTCGGCACTCCCGGCGCCAGTCGCCTGACGATCTCGAGGCAGGCGCCCGCTGCGGCCGGCCGGCCCGGGCCGGGGGAGATGACGAGGTGCGACGCCCCGAGTCGCTCCGCCTCGTCCGGGTCGATCGAGTCGTTACGCCGCACAACCACCTCGGCACCGAGCTCGCGGAAGAGGTGCGCGAGGTTGTAGGTGAACGAGTCGTAGTTGTCGATCAGCAGGATCACGCACGCGCCTCCGCGAGCTCGATCGCCGTCTCGAGGGCAGCCAGCTTCCGCAGGCACTCATCGTGCTCGGCCGCCGGGTTCGAGTCGGCCACGATGCCCGCGCCGGCCTGAAGGAGCGCAACGCCGTCGTCCAGCACGATCGTTCGGATTGCAATGCAGGCGTCGAGCGCCTCGCCGGGCAGCGCATAGAGCACGGCGCCTCCGTAGGGGCCGCGGCGGTAGCGCTCCAGCTCGGAGATCAGCTGCATCGCCCGCACCTTCGGCGCGCCCGACACGGTCCCGGCCGGGAAGCAGGCGCGGAGGAGGTCGAAGTGCGAGACATCGGCCTCGAGCTCGCCGACGACTTCGGAGACCAGGTGCGTGACGTGCGAGAAGCGCTCCGGCTCGAGGTAGCGCGCGAGCTTCACCGTGCCGGGCCGGCAGACTCGCGAGAGATCGTTGCGGCCGAGGTCGACCAGCATCACATGCTCGGCCCGGTCCTTCTCCGAACCAAGCAGCCGCTCCGCGTCGCCCTCGCCGGGGCGGGTTGTGCCGGCGATCGGGTTCAGCGAGGCCTGCCGCCCGTCGGCCTTGACGAGCGTCTCCGGCGAAGAGCCGACCAGGGCCAGCCCATCGAGCTCGAGCAGGAAGAGGTATGGCGAGGGGTTGACGCGGCGCAGGGAGCGGTAGAGCTCGAGCGCGGAAGCCGAGGTCGGCCGCTCGGCCCGCTGGGAGAGCACGATCTGGAAGGCGTCGCCGTTCCGGATGTGCTGCTTCGCACGGACGACCGCCCGTTCGTACTCGTGCCGCGAAGGCAGGCGACGCGTAGCGCCGCCTTTTGCACGCGGCTCGGCCGCTGCGGCGGAGGGCTGCGGGCCGGCGAGCAGATCGGAGACCGCGCCCGGCTGGCCGCAGAGCACCTCGGCCATCCCCAGGCCGTGGTCAAAGCGGACGAGGGTGTCGGCGATCACGAACCGGCTCTCTGGCAGCCCGCGCCCATCCTGGGGAAGCGGGACCGTCGGCTCGAGCCGGGCCGTGTGGTCGTACCCGAGGTAGCCGACAACCGGCAGCCCGCATGCCTCGGCCTCCGCGAAGTTCACGACCCGCGAGCCCGCGCCGACGAACGAGTGGCGGCCCAGCCGCCCCTTCTCGACCGACTCGAGGAGGAAGCTCGCGCGCCCGTCTTCGCGTAGCCGGAGGTACGCCCCGAGGGGGGTCAACAGGTCGGTTGAGATGACGGTCAATGCATTCATGGCAAACAAAAAGACCCTCCAGCTGGAAGGTCGAAAGAGCGGAACGAGTTGCGTCTAGATCAGGTCAGCCGACGCTCCCGCCCCGCTCGTGGCGCCATGCCCAGCCCCAGCTGCGAGAGACGGAAGTCATCGCTCACAGCGTAGGTGCCGCCCGGGTGGCTAGTCAAGTGATTCACGAGGGTTGACACGCCAGGCACACTTGGGCCGTGAAGGGGTCGCTGCTGCAGCTGCCTGGTTCGCCGCGCCGACGCCGCAGGCTCGCGCGCATCGCCGTGGCTCTCGTCGTGGCGGGCGCCGCCGCGTTCGGAGTGACGCTGCTGACGCTGAACGAGAGCCCGCAGACCAAGGAGGTCTTCCAGCCGGGCAAGCCGGTAGTGACGGACACCCAGAAGCTCGTTCACCTCGGGAAGTCAGATCGGCGCGCGATCGGCAGGACGCTCGTGGCGTTCGTGCGCACGGGAGTCGCCCAGCAGGATCTCACCGCCGCCTACGATCTCGTCACGCCGGCATTCCGCGGCGGCACCACCCGGGGGCAGTGGCGGAAGGGAGCGTCGCCGATCTACGTCTACCCCGCCGTCACCCGGGGGATCTCCGGAAACTGGCGTGTCGACTACTCCTACCGCGGCCAGGTTGGGATCGCGATGATGCTCTCGTCCACGCGCCCGCGCAAGGTTGGCCAGATCATCTTCCACGGCGAACTGCGCAAGCGTCGCGGCAGCTGGCTTGTCGATTCCTTCGCGCCCGTGGCGACGTTCTCGCCGATCGGCGTCGGCCGCCAGCACGAGACCGGCCCTGCCGACTACACCGGTGGGTCAAGGGCGGAGGTCTACTCGCAAGAGGCGGCGCTCAGCCCCCTCTGGATCGTCGTGCCCGTGGGTCTGCTGGCGCTCGTACTGCTGGTTCCGCTCGGGTTCGTGCTCTCCTCGCGGCTGCGCGATCGCCGCGTTGCCCGTGCGCACGAGGCGACGGTGCCCAAGACGCTGCCGCCGCTGCCAACGCGCCGCGGCTAGTCGCGAAGTTACGCTGGCGGCGATGTCTCGTTCCGTGATCGTCTCGGCCGTGCGCACGCCTTTCGGGCGGCTCGGTGGCGCGCTCGCGGAGCACGAGGCAACCGCGCTCGGCGCGATTGCGATCCGGGCGGCCCTCGACCGGGCCGGTGTCGAGAACGACGACGTCGAGTACGCGATCATGGGTCAGGTGCTGCAGGGCGGCGCGGGCCAAGCACCCGCGCGGCAGGCCACGGTCGGCGCAGGCCTTCCGGTTGAGCTGCCCTCCGACACGATCAACAAGGTTTGCGCCTCGTCGATCCGCGCGGTCGAGATCGCCGACCAGATGATCCGCGCAGGCGACGTACAGGTCGTCGTCGCCGGCGGGATGGAGTCGATGTCCAACGCCCCGTATGCGCTCAAGCGCGCCCGCTTCGGGTACAAGCTCGGCGACGGAACGCTGATCGACCTGACGGTCCACGACGGCCTCACGTCGACCTTCGACGGGAAGCACATGGTCGAGCAGGCGTCTTTCGTCTCCCGCGAGCTCGGCATTTCCCGCGAGGATCAGGACGCCTGGGCGCTGCGCTCGCACGAGCGCGCGGTCAAGGCGATCGACGGCGGGCTCTTCGATCCGGAGCTCGTGCCTGTCGGCGACGTCGCGGTGGACGAGGGGCCGCGACGCGACACGTCGATCGAGAAGCTTGCCCGCCTGAAGCCCGTCTTCGACCCGGAGGGCACCACCACGGCAGGCAATGCGCCCGGCGTGAACGACGGCGCCGGCGCCCTCGTGGTCACGAGCGAGGAGTTCGCGCGCAGTCGGGGACTCGAGGTGCTGGCGACGATCGTCTCGCAGGGATACGTGGCAGACGACTTCGCCTACCTCGCCCGCACACCGGCGAAGGCGGGCGCGATCGCGCTGGAAAAGGCGGGCAAGTCGATCGACGATGTCGAGCGAGTCGAGCTGAACGAGGCATTCTCGTCGGTGGTGCTGAACTCGACCAAGCTACTGGGGGCAGACCCGGAGCGCGTGAACGTGAACGGCGGCGCGGTGGCGCTCGGGCACCCGATCGGCGCGTCGGGCGCGCGCATCCTCG
>Ga0307278_10001010_pt1 | contig 13937 bp, 11 predicted proteins | sample ER_DNA_117_FD_194482 | JGI IMG/M metagenome (GOLD analysis project Ga0307278, IMG submission 194482) | Bulk soil microbial communities from the East River watershed near Crested Butte, Colorado, United States - ER_DNA_117 | ecosystem: Environmental > Terrestrial > Soil > Floodplain | place... | reverse complement strand
AAGCTGCCGCTCCGGGCCGACCCCGGCCGGTCTCCGTTCCGGATTTATCGCGACGTCCGATTCTCGAAGGACAAGTCTCCGTACAAGACCCATGTGGCGGCGAGCTTCGGCTGGGCCGGCGACGAGGCCGCAGGCGGCGACGACGAGCAGGCTGGGCGCTCCCATCGCGACGACGTCCACGGCAGCGGCGGCTATTTCCACCTGCAGCCGGGCGAGATCTACGTCGGCGGCGGAGTCTGGCACCCGGAGACCTCGTGGCTGACGGCCTTCCGCCAGGGCCTGGTCTCGGATTACGACCGGTTCCGGTCGATTGTCGAGGAGCCGCGGTTTCGGAAGACGTTCGGCACTGTCGGAGACGATGGCGAGTCGCTCAAGCGCGTGCCACCCGGGTACCCCGCCGATCATCCGGCGGCGGACCTGCTCCGATTGAAGAACGTGACGTTCGGGCGGCGACTCGCCGATCGCGACGCGACAAGCCCGAACCTTCCGGTCGTGATCGCCGAGTCTTTCGAAATCGGAACGCCGCTGATGCGCTACCTGTCGGCGGTCGGCTGACGCGGCTCGCGTCGGCGCCAGCGATCGGGTCAGGCCGCGAGTGCCGGGGCCGCGTCGTCGTGGAGGCGATGGCCGCCGCGCATCGCCGACACGACCGGTGCGACTTCAGGCCAGCGGCTTGCGATAGGTCGTGCTTCGGCTGACCGGCCGGAAGCCGCAGGTCTCGTACACCCGGAGCGCACCCGACGTGTTCTCCGTGTCGACGCCGAGGGCAGCCTCGGTCATCCCGCGCGCCCGCAGGAGCGGGAAGCTCGCCCCGATAAGGGCTCGAGCGAGCCCGCGGCGACGCCAGGGACGGCGAACGCTGATGGATTCGGTGTAGCCACGCAGGCGACCGTGGCGCGCGTTCTCCTCCGGGCTGATGTAGCTCCGCACCTGGCCGGCCACCTCGTCACCGTCCCACGCCACCCGCCACAGCGACGTGTCACCCGTCACCGGGTCGGAGACGAACCGCTGGTAGTCGGCATCCGTGCCGGGAAAGTAGCCCCAGTGGTCGCGAAACGCCTCCTGATCGGCCGCCCAGATGGCCGGCAGGTGCTCGGGGCGAACCTCGCGAATCTCGAGCCCGACCGGCAACGGGGCGTCAGGAAGGTCATCGCAGGTCGGCCGGACCATCGAATAGTAGTAACGGACCGCCTCGTATCCGGCAGCTTCCAGCAGCGCGTCGCGCTCAGCCGCGAGGTCGCCGCCGAACGTCTCGAACCACTTCAGGCCGTCCGGGTGCCCGGCCGCGACGGCCCGACCCCGGGCCTCGATCGCCGTCACCATCGCCATGAACACGTCCTGTCCCGCGACGGCCGGGTCGACGAACGGGATGACCTCGTAGATGCGCGTCCTGTCGAGCTCCTGGTGGGATGACGCCCGACCGTAGCCGACGATCCGTCCGTCGACCTCGGCGATCGCGACGTCCTGGAGCGGGTCGGAATCCGAGAGCGTGTCGTAGAACTGGGAAAACTGCTCGTCGGTCGTCGAGAAGGGCGTGCCTTCGGCGGCCCGGATCGCGTTCGCGATCGTGTTCATTGCGTGGTAGTCGTCCGGCGCACGGAGATGACGCAACACCACGCCCGGCGGCAACGGGGACGGTGTCGGGAACGGCCGGATCGTCGACTCCGTGTCGATGGTCGCCATGTCGCTCCCCCCTTCCCGCTCTGTCTCAGTCCAGCGTGAAGTGGTCCGGCCCCTGGTAACGGCCCGTCCGTTCCTTCTCGATCTGCATCAGCACGTCGTTCAGGAGCGACGACGCGCCGAACCGGAACCAGTCGGGGCTCATCCAGCGCGGGCCGAGGGTCTCGTACAGGACGACGAGGTACTGGATCGCCTGCTTCGCGTCGCGGATCCCGCCGGCCGGCTTCATCCCGACCTGGCGGCCGGTCTGGCGCTCAAAATCACGGATGGCCTCGAGCATCACGAGCGTCACCGGAAGCGTCGCCGCCGGCTGGACCTTGCCGGTCGAGGTCTTGATGAAGTCCGCTCCAGCCGCCATCGCAAGGACGCTCGCTCGCCTTACGTTGTCGTAGGTCTCGAGCTCGCCCGTCTCGAGGATCACCTTGAGATGGGCATCGCCGCAGGCGTCCTTGACGTCGACGATCTCCTCGAAGACGGTCAGGTAGTCGCCGCTCAGGAACGCCCCGCGGTCGATCACCATGTCGATCTCGTCGGCGCCCGCCTCGTGGGCCGCCCGCGTCTCGGCCAGCTTGATGTCCCGGAACGTCTGGCCCGACGGAAAGCCCGTCGCAACCGAGGCGACTTTCACGGTCGAGCCCTTGAGGGCGTCCTTCGCCTCGACGACGAGAGCCGGATAGACGCAGACGGCCGCCACCGATGGGATCGTTGGATCGCCCGGCTGCGGGTGCATTGCCTTGGCGGCGAGGGCCCGGATCTTGCCCGGCGTGTCCTTCCCCTCGAGCGTCGTCAGGTCCATCATCCGGATCGCGAGATCGAGCGCCCAGAGCTTCGACTGCTTCTTGATCGACCGCTTCTTCAGGGCGTCGACGCGCTCCTCCACCCCGACCTGGTCGACGCTGCTGACGCGCCCGAGCAGGCTGCCGAGCGCGCCGGGCCGGCCATCCCATGAGCGGACGAGCTCGTGCGCGCGCTCGCGCGCGAGGGTGTCGGGATGTCGGGCGGTGGTCATGGGATCGAGAGGATACACCGGGCCCAGCGCCGGTCCTGGAGCGACCGAGAGGCCCTTCGTCCGACACCGTACGCCGCCCGAACCCACCTATGCGCGGAGGCGCCGGCCTGCTATGTCCCGGCGCGGATCCTCGGCATCGGCGGCAGCCCGCGCTTCCCGTCGATGAGGAAATGACGGAACCAGTCCCGCACGACCACGAGGTTCTCGACGCGGCGGAAGGGCGTTCCGGACCGCGTCAGCTCGTGGGTCTCCTCGGGCACGCGAAGGAGCCGGACCGGCTGCTTGTGCGACCGCACGACGGTGAACAGCGCCTCGGCCTGGCCGATCGTCGTCCGGAGGTCGTTCTCGCTGTGCTGGATGAGCAGCGGCGTCCGGATGCGATGCGCATACGTGATCGGCGATGCTTCCCGGAAGATGGCCGGGTCGTCCCAGGGCTTGGCCCCGAACTCGAATGACGCCCAGAAGCCGCTGCTGATGTCGCCGGTAAGCATCAGCATCGCGACGTCGCTGACCGACCGACAGGTCATCGCCGCCGCGAAGCGATCGTCGTGGGCGACGATCCAGTTCGTCAGGTAGCCGCCATATGAGCCGCCCGTCACGCCAAGCCGCGCGGGATCGGCCAGACCGTCCGCGACGAGCGATTCGACGCCGGCGAGGACGTCGCGCATCGGTCCCGGTCCCCAGTCACGCAGGTTCGCTTCGTTGAACGCGCGACCATAGCCCTCCGATCCACGCGGGTTCGAGAAGAAGACCCCGACGCCGGACGCGGCAAGGATCTGGAACTCCAGGATCGGCGACCAGCCGTAGAGCGTGTGCGGCCCACCGTGGATCTCCGTCACGACGGGGTCCGCGGTACGCGCCCGGCGACCGGATTTCGGCGTCGCACCGGTCGTGCCATCGGCAGCCGGCAGGAACCAGCCCTGGATCTCGCGGCCGTCGACCGTGACCGACCGCTCGATCGGGAGGCGGAGCTCCACCTCGCCGAGGACCTCGGCATTGAGGTCGGTCAGGCGGCGCGGAGCGCCTGACGCCCCCTCGCGGAGCCAGACGTCGGCGAGCTCGGTCGGCGATGAGCGAAGCCAGGCGGATCGTATGGTCGTACCGGCTCGACCCGGCTGGATCTGATCGAACGCCGAGATGTAGTGGTGACCGCTCGTCAGCTGTTCGACGGAGCCGTCCGAGACGGCGATCCGGAAGAGCTCCATCGAGCCGGCGCGTGGCGCCTGGAACGTGATCCAGCCTCCGTCCGCCGAGACGACGAGCCGCGCGTCCTCGCCCGGCACGATGTCGCTCGACATCGAAGACGAGAGCATCAGATCGTGGCGGCCCGACAGGTTGCGGCCGCCCGGTGAGCGACCATCAGAGCCGTCCGCGGCGATCAGCCACAGGTCGAACCGGTAGAAGCTGTCCGGCAGGTAGCCACCGATCGCGGCGACCGTTCGCCCGTCGGGCAGCCACGTCGGCGCGAACAGGATCGCGGTGTCGCCCGTGAGGCGGGTCCGCGCGCCGCTCTCGACGTCAATGACGACGAGGTGCGAGCGCTGCTCGAGGTCGTGGTCGCGGCGGAGGTTCGCCGTGTAGACGATCCGGCGGCCGTCGGGCGACCAGGACGGCGCGGCGGCGCCGGCCGGCTCGTCGGTCAGGCGACGCGCGGCACCGGTCGCGACGTCCACGATCCAGAGCTGCGCGACCTGGTGATACGTGAACCCCGCGCCGTTCAGCAAGTAGCCGAGTCGATCGAGGAAGTGGTAGTCCGACGGCGGCGGCTGGCCGGGTTTCGCCTTGCGGGCCTTGCCTCGCCGTCGGAGGTCCTCCTCTCGGGTGGCTGCGTGAGAGCTCGAGAGGGCGACAAGACGGGTCCCGTCGGGCGACCAGGCGAACGACCGAACGCCACGCGGCAGGTCCGTGAGGCGCGTCGCCTCGCCGCCGTCGAGCGGCAGGAGATGGACCTGCTGGCCGTCCTCGCGCTCCTTCGTATCGCCGGCCCCCGGCTCCTCCTCGACCTGGAGCCGTCGATCGGACAGGAACGCGAGGGTCTGGCCATCCGGCGAGAAGCGCGGATGGGTGTCGTGACGAGCCCCGATCGTGAGCCGGCGCGGCTTGCTCCTGCCAGCGGTGTCGACCGCCCAGATCGCATGGCGGTAGCCGTCCTTCGCCGGCGCCACGGTCTGCAGGGCGAATACCACCCGCGATCCGTCCGGAGCGAGCCGCGGATCCGTCGCGATCCGGAGGCGGTACAGGTCGTCGGGGCGGATGGCGCGGGGCGCGGATCGGGACGATCGAGGCATGTAGTGCGGCGGCCTCCGGGGCGCACCCGAATGATCGGGCCGGGGTTGAGACGACAGGGATGGCGCTGGGGAGCGAGTTGCGCGACCGGTGTGAGGCCGCGACGGCGACGAGTCTAGCGCTACCATCGGTCGACGATGCGCGACCAGCTGTCGCTCCGGCTCGAACCCGAGATCGCGCCGCTGCCCAATCTGCCCGACAGTCTCCGGCCGATGCTCCCTCGGCCGATCCCGGAACCGTTCGATTCGCCCGTCCATCTGTTCGAGCCGTCGTGGGGCGGGTTGCGGGCGCTCGCATTCATCGGACCGGCCGAGGTCGCCGGCAGCGGCGATGTGCGGATCGTCGACGGCGAGGGCCGGATCGTGGGGACGGCGCTCCCCGAGCTCGCCGGGATGGCGGTCCGGATCGACGCCCGCTCGGCCGTCCTCGACGGTGAGCTCGTGGCCGTCGACGACGCGGGTCGGGCCGATCCGGACGAACTGGATCGACGGATCGCGGGCAAGCGCGGGCGCCCCGTCGCGTTCCTCGCATTCGACCTGCTCCATCTGGATGGACGATCGCTGCTGTCGGCGCCCCTCCACCGCCGGCGCGACCTGCTGCGGAAGGTGCTCCATCCGGGCGACGAGGTGCTGGCCGTGCCCGCGATCGCGGCCGAGGGCCGGGCTCTCCACGAGGCGGCCGCGGCCCAGGGGATCGCGGGCGTGATGGCGCGCCAGCGAACGAGCCCCTACCTGGCGGGCGTCCGCTCACGACTGTGGCGGTTCATCCCGGCCGCTCCGGTGGCCGCGGACCAGCCCGTGCCGATCGATTCGCTCGCGACCGCGAGACGTGACGCCGAGGAGCTCCAGACGACGGCTGCCGCGCCGGTCGTTGCCCTGATCCGGCGGCTCCCGCTGCTCTTCGACGAATAGGGTCGCCGCGGGTCGCCGCGAGCCCGCGTCACCCGCGCGCCGGGCGATCAGCCGCGGCGGGCCGCCTCCACGTAAGCTCGGAGACCGGGACGCTGGCCGTAGAGGAGGACGCCCGCGGCGTAGATCCGGATCGCCACCACGGCCGTGCCCGCGATCGTCAGCACGAGGAGGCCGATCGAGATCACGAGCTCCATCGGCTCGACCCGCCCGACCGACAACCGCGTCAGCATCACGAACGGGCTCCAGAACGGGACGTACGAGGCGAAGCGGATGAAGCCCGTGATCCCGCCGGTCAAGGCGAGGATCGCCTGGATATAGCCCGCGATCGCCAGCAGGCTGAGCGGCAGCGCGATGATCTGGAGATCCTCGGGCCGGCTGACGAGGGAGCCGGCAGCGGCGTAGATGAGGGCGTACAGCGCGAACCCGAGGGTATAGAAGACCCCGAAGGCGAGCAGGAGCGCCGGCGAGAGCGCCTTCAGTGACGGCGCGATACCCGCATCCGGGCCCAACAGCGCGGTCGCGATCCGGTCCTCGAGGAGCAGGGTCACGATCGCCGGCGTCAGGACGATCACGTACTGGGTGGCGCCGGCCAGGCCGATCCCGAGCGCCTTGCCGATCACGAGCTGGCGCGCCGATGCCGCGCTGATCAGCAGCTCCATCACGCGGCTCGACTTCTCGGCGACGACGCCCGCCGCCACCCACATCCCGTAGATGACGATCGTGATGAAGATCATGACGCCGAACACGGCGCCGACGATCAGGCGACTGGCGTACGCGGAGGGATCGTACGGACCGGCGGCGCTGCCACCCGTAGCGAACCCGCGGTCGACGTCAAAGCTGGGCACCCGGAAGCCGCTGATCGGGTTCCGGCTCGAGAAGTCCAGCAGGGCGACGCTCAGGCCACCGAAGTTGAGGAGCTGGATCGTCGAGTCGCCCATTGTCTCGCCGGCCCGCACGACGAACCGGAGCGTGCCGTCGGCCGCCCGCGAGGCGATGAAGACGGCATCGAGCCGATGATCGTCGAGGGCCGCGGCCGCCGACTCCTCGTTCGGCTCGAGCACGACCGAGTAGCTCGCGCCGCCCTGGCTGTTCAGGATCTGGTTCAGGACGCCCCTCGTGCCCTTCGCCAGCTGCGCATCGGCAGCGACGACCGCGATCCGGGTCGTCGCGCCCCGTTCCATGGCCCGGACGACGACCGGGAGGAGCGCCACCAGGACGGCGAGGATCGTCAGCGTGATCGTCGAGACATGGAAGAGCCTCGAGCGGACGAGCTCGAGGTATTCACGCTGGGCGATGTGACCGGTGTTCGGGAAGATCGGCTCGTCGCGCCGGAGGCGGGGCTGGTCGGGCCCGATCGACTCGCCGCTCATGCAGCGTCCTCGCCGGTCGAGGCGGTTGCGCCCGCCTCGGCGGGCTCGACTGCGGACCCTGGCTCGACTGCGGACCCGGGCTCGCCGGAGCCTGCCGGCGCGGTCGGCTGGGCCAGGTGGAGGTCCTCGTCCGGCGGCCGCCCGACGTGATCGATGAAGATCTGCTCGAGGGACGGGTCCGCAACCTCGAAGTGGCTGACCCGGGCTCCGGCCGCGATCGCCGCTGCAAGGACGAGCTCGGGTTCGACGCCGTCGTCGAGCTCGATCTCGGTCCGGTCGATGCCCGGCCGGAGGACGCGCGCGCCGGCGACCCCTGCCAGCCACGCCATCCGATGATCGCCATCGACGGACAGCCGGACCATCCGCCGGCCGCTCGCCCGTTTGATCGCGCGGAGCGGCCCGCCGACGACCACCCGGCCGTGGTCGACGATCGCGATCGATTCGCACATCGCCTCGACGGTCTCCATCTGGTGCGTCGAGAAGATCAGCGTCCGGCCCGCGTCGCGGAGCTCGATGAACGCCTCGCGGAGCATCGCGACGTTGACCGGGTCGAGCCCGGTGAACGGCTCGTCCATCAGCAGCACCGGCGGACCGTGCAGGATCGCCGAGATCAGCTGGATCTTCTGCTGGTTGCCCTTCGAGAGCTCCTCGGCCTTGCGCTCGCCCAGCTCCGGGATGCGGAACCGGCGCAGCCATGCGAGCGCGTCGCGCTGGGCGAGATCGCGCGGCACACCGTGGAGACCGGCGAAGAAGACCAGCTGGTCGATCACGATCATCCGCGGATAGAGCCCGCGCTCCTCGGGCAGGTAGCCCCAGGTGTTCCGGGGGAGCGCCCGGGTGTCGGTCCCGTTCCAGACGACCCGGCCGCGGTCGGCGGCGAGGACGCCGATGGCGATCCGCATCGTCGTCGTCTTGCCCGCGCCGTTGGCTCCCAGGAACCCGAAGATCTGGCCCGTGGGCACCTCGAACGAGAGACCGTCGAGGGCGACGACGTTCCCGAACCGCTTGTCGAGACGTTCGATGACGAGGCTCACCGGCCGAGGATAGCCGCTCGGCGTCTCTGGACAATCCGGGACGATGGTCCGGCCGCATGCGATGATGACCCTGATGACCACGCCCAGCGGCACGAGCGCCGCGACACCTTCGGCCGACGCCAATCCCGATCCCGCAACGCAGCCAGGCGGGTCGCCGACGACCCCACTCAAGATCCACGCCGACCGGGCGGCCGGGACCCTCGCGATCGAGTGGGCGGACGGGCATCGCACCCTGTACCAGGCTCAGCCGCTTCGGTGGCTCTGCCCTTGCGCGTTCTGCCGCGGCGAGGCGGGGATGCCGGGCTGGCTCGATAGCGGCCCGACGCTGACCGAGCAGCAGACCCAGCTCACCGACATCCACCTCGTCGGTAACTACGCCGTCTCGCCCCACTGGGGCGATGGCCACCACACGGGCTTCTACACGTTCCGCCTGCTCCGCGAGCGCTGTCCCTGCGGGGAGTGCTCGGCGCGGCGCAGCCAGTCCGGCCACCATCACGAGTGAGGGAAACGCCATGATCGTCGCCACCACCCCGTTCATCGCCGGCCACCGGATCACCGAGACGAAGGGCCAGGTCTTCGGCCTCGTCGTCCGCAGCCGCGGCTTCTCGGGCAACCTGATCGCCGGCCTCCGCTCGCTCGGCGGCGGCGAGATCAAGGAGTACACGTCGCTGCTCGAGGACACCCGCCGCCAGGCGCTCGATCGGCTCGTCAAGAACGCCACGATGATGGGCGGCAACGCGGTCGTCTCGATGCGCTTCGACAGCTCCGAGATGGCGACGACGATGACCGAGATCGTGGCGTACGGAACCGCGGTGGTCGTCGAGGCCGATGCAGGCGCGGCGCAGGCGATCGAGTAGGGCGCTCGACGACTACGGGGAATCGAACGTGCTGTCCCTGACGACGCGACTGATCGCCGGGATCGTTGCGACCCTGATGCTCCTCGGTGGCCTGGGGTTGATTGCCCTCGGCCCCTCGGCCGGGATCTCGGGCCTGTGGATGACGCTGGTCGGCGCCGTGGTCCTCGTCGCGCTCGTGATCGAGCGCAACCGCTATCGGTCCGAGGCGTCGGAGCTCGGCACGGACCCGGTCGGTCCGGGTGGTGGCGAACCGACAGGCCAGCTCGACCCGCGCTTCCAGTCGACCGATGAAACGTTCGTCGACCCCACGAGCGGGCACCGGATGCGGGTCTATCTCGATCAACGGACCGGCGAGCGCCGCTACGTGGCCGAGGCCTGATCGCCGCGGTTCCGCGAGCATCCGGATCGGGGTCCGGAACACCGGTCCGGAAACATCAGCGTGCTATCCTCGCCGGCCCGGGCGGGGCCTGCCCGCCCTCCAGAGCCGGAGCCGACGCCCTGCCACGATGACCGCCGTCGCCGGAACCACCGGGCCCATCATCCCGCCCGCACGACGGTCGCGCACGGCCCGGAGCGATGAGCGGAAGAAGCACGAGCCGAAGCTCGCCACGCCCGCATCGATCAATCGCGAGCTGTCGTGGCTCGAGTACAGCGCCCGGGTCCTGTATGAAGCCGCGGACCCGCGCAATCCGCTCCTCGAGCGCGTCCGCTTCCTGACGATCTTCGCGGGCATGCTCGACGAGTTCTTCCAGATCCGGATGAGCGGCCTGCGCCAGCAGGTCGCGGCGGGTTCGCTGGCCCTGTCGCCGGACGGCCGCACGGCGGGCGAGCAGCTCGCGGCGGCCCGGGCGCGCGTCCTCGGCCTCGTGGCCGAGCTCTCGGCGATCTACCTGGAGCTGCGCAAGGCCCTCGCCGGAGCCGGGATCGAGATCGTCAAGTACTCGGCGATCCCCGAGCACCACGAGACGCTCCGCCGACGCTTCATGGACGAGATCTTCCCGGTCCTGACCCCGCTCGCGGTCGACCCGGGCCATCCGTTCCCGTACATCTCGACGCTCAGCCTCTCGATCGCCGTCGGTCTGCGCGATCCCGAGACGGGCGAGCACCGCTTTGCCCGGGTCAAGGTCCCGCCCGTCCTCAGCCGGCTGATGGAGGTCGAGCCCCACCGGTTTGTCCTGATCGACCAGGTCATCGAGGCCAATCTCGACGTCCTGTTCTCGGGGATGGAGGTCCTCGAGCACCACCTCTTCCGGGTCACCCGCAACGCGGACATCGCGATCGAGGAGGACGAGGCGGACGACCTGCTCCTCGCGATCGAGGAGGAGCTCCGCCGCCGGCGCTTCGGCGAGGCCGTCCGGCTGGAGGTGGAACGGTCGATGCCCGCGGCCACCCGCCAGATCCTCCTTCGTGGCATCGGTCTCAGCGAGGAGGACTGCTACGACATCCGCGGCATGCTGGACCTCACCGGCCTCTCGGGCGTCGCGGAGCTGGATCGCCCCGACCTCAAGAGCGTCCCGTGGGTGCCTGTCACCCCATCGCGCCTCGTCCCGCCCGATGACGACGAGCCGGCTGATGTCTTCGCGGCGATCCGTTCCGGTGACCTGCTCGTCCACCACCCGTACGAGAGCTTCTCCGCCTCGATCGAGCGGTTCATCGGACAGGCCGTCGACGACCCCGAGGTCCTGACGATCAAGATGACCCTCTACAGGACGTCGGGCGACTCGCCGATTGTGCGCGACCTGATCCGCGCCGCGGAGCGCGGCAAGCAGGTCGTCGTCCTCGTCGAGATCAAGGCCCGCTTCGACGAGGAGGCGAACATCGTCTGGGCGCGGAAGCTGGAGCAGGCCGGCGCGCACGTCGTCTACGGGCTCGTTGGGCTCAAGACGCACTCGAAGGTCGCCCTCGTCGTCCGCCGCGAGGGCTCGGGGCTGCGGCGGTACGTCCATATCGGGACGGGCAACTACAACCCGAAGACAGCCCGGCTGTACACGGATCTCGGCCTCCTGTCGATGCGGCCGGAGCTGGGCGCCGACGTCACCGAGCTGTTCAACGTCCTGACTGGCCTCTCCCGCCAGCAGACCTTCCGCCGCCTGCTCGTCGCGCCGCACAGCCTGCGCAGCCGATTCCTCGAGCTCGTCGAGCGCGAGGTCGGCCATGCGAAAGCCGGCCGCGAGGCCCGGATCGTCCTGAAGCTCAATGCGCTCGTCGACCAGGAATCGATCGAGGCCCTCGATCGCGCGTCGAAGGCCGGCGTCCGGATCGATCTCATCATCCGCGCGGCGTGCTCGCTGCAGCCCGGCGTCCGCGGGCGGTCCGAGACGGTCACGGTCCGCTCGATCGTCGGCGAGTTCCTCGAGCACTCGCGCATCTGGGGGTTTGCCAACGGGGGCGACCCGGAGTGGTACATGGGCTCGGCCGACCTCATGGAACGGAACCTCGATCGGCGGGTCGAGGCGATGGTCCCCGTCGAGGACTCCGAGGCCCGGGCGCGCATCGCCGAGATCATCGGGATCATGCTCGAGGACGACCGCCGCTCGTGGCAGCTGGGTCCGGATGCGACCTGGCGCCGGACGGAGGAGCTCCAGGGCCACGAGGGGACGTGTAACACGCACGAGGAGCTGAAGGCCCGCGCGCTCGCAGGGTCCGTGGCCGCGGCGGCGCCGCGCCGCCCGCGGGTCGGGGTCGGCTCGCTCGATCCGAGGGCCTGATGGCGCGCACCCACCCGATCGAGGTCGAGCTGAAATATCGCGTGATCGACGCCGCGGCGGGCGATTCCTACCTCGGTGCCGGCGAGCTGGCCGGGTTCAAGCCGGCCTCGCCCGTCCGCTCCACGCAGGTCGAGGATCGCTACATCGACACGGCCGACGGGGCGATGGCCCGGGCCGGGTTCGCGGCGCGACTGCGCCAGACGGCGAAGGGCACGACGGTTGCGGTGAAGTCGGCCGTGCGCCGGGTCGGCGGCGGAAACGTCCATCGGCGCGAAGAGCTGGAGGGCCCCGCCGACCGGACGGCTCATCCGCGCGACTGGCCGCCGTCGGATGCCCGCTCGGTGATCCTGGAGCAGTGCGGGGACGCGCCGCTCGTGGAGCTCGTCACGATCCGCCAGCTCCGGCGCAAGCGGATCCTCGAGCGAGACGGGACGGCCGTCGAGCTCAGCCTGGACGAGGTCGACGCGGTCACCAGGAGCCGGGTCGTGGGGCGGTTTGTCGAGCTCGAGGTGGAGCTCGTTCGCGGGAGCGAATCGGGTCTTGCTGACATCGACGCGGTGCTCGCGGCCGATCCGGGCCTGGCACCGGCCGAGACCTCGAAGCTCCAGTCCGCACTCCGCGCGATCGCGGCCGCCGAGCCGAAGCGCGGCCGCCGCCGGAACGTCGTGCTGCCGCCGGTCGATGGCGACGACGACGCCGTGGATGTCGCCGACGATGACGACCGGCTAGCCCCGTCGGATGATCCGGGCCGGCTCGCGGCGCGGATCCTGATCGCGGCCGATCGCGAGACGTCGCCCGATGCGGGATCGGCTGCCACGATCTCGCCGCCCGCGACCACGCCGCCCGTGAGCACGCCACCCGCGTCGGCGACCGCGGTCGCGCGGCGCGTGCGAAAGCCGAGGCGACCGGCCGGGGCCGCCGCGCCGAGCCAGGCGGCCGAGACGGAGCGGCCGCACCTCACCGTCGGCAAGACGCCGGGCGTCCTGCCCGACGACCACGTCGCCGAGGCGGGCCGGAAGGTCCTCCGCTTCCACCTCGCCCGGATGATCGCCCGCGAGGCCGGAACGCGGGACGGCAAGAACGTCGAGGACCTCCACTCGATGCGCGTCGCGACCCGCCGCCAGCGGGCGGCGTGGCGCGTCTTCGGCCACGCGTTCCGAGCGGGTCGGACGAAGAGTCATCGGTCGCGACTGCGGGAGGTCGCTTCACGGCTGGGGGCGGTCCGCGATCTCGACGTGCTCCTCGAGGCTGCCGACGCGTATCGGGCCGACCTGCCCGTGAGCGACCAGCGTGCGCTCGAGCCGCTTCTCGCGGCATGGCAAACGCACCGCGACGACGCCCGGGTCCTCCTCGTCCGTGAGCTCGACTCGGACGGTTACCGCCGCTGGCTCGACGACTACGCGGAGTTCGTCCGGCACGAAGGCACGGCGGTCGTGGCGACCGGACCCACGGAACCGCATCGCGTCCGCGACACGGCCGCCTCGCGGATCCTCTCCGCGTACGAGCAGGTCCGCGCGTACGAACCGGTCCTCCGCTGGGCGGACGTCGAGACGCTCCACGAGCTCCGGATCGCCGGCAAGTGGCTGCGCTACTCAATGGAGTTCGTGCGCGAGGCGCTTGGGCCCGATTCGGACGGCCTGATCGCTCGGGTCACCGCGCTCCAGGACCATCTCGGGCTTATGCACGACGCGGACGTCTCGGCCCACCTGGCTCGCGACTTCCTTGTCGAGCACGCCGGCGCGCTGAGCGACCCCGAGAGCGCGGCGATCGCTCGCTACCTGGTCAACCGCGAGCGCGAGGTGACGCGGCTCCAGCGGACGGTCGGCCGGCCCTGGCGGGGCGTCGCCGGACTCGCCTTCCGGCGCGGACTCGGACGGGCGCTCGCCGTCCTCTAAGCGAGGCAACGTCGGCGGCGGATCCGGATCGTTCGCCGGTTGTCACGCGGGCGGTGACAACGAGCGGTGGAGAGGCTTGGTCCGAGCCCTCAGGCCGCGTTCGTTCGCTGGTTGTCACGCTGGCCGTGACAACGAGCGGTTGACGTGCCTGAAGCGGCCCAGGTCTCGGCGTCGCTCAGGCGATCCA
>Ga0307278_10001009_pt1 | contig 13940 bp, 13 predicted proteins | sample ER_DNA_117_FD_194482 | JGI IMG/M metagenome (GOLD analysis project Ga0307278, IMG submission 194482) | Bulk soil microbial communities from the East River watershed near Crested Butte, Colorado, United States - ER_DNA_117 | ecosystem: Environmental > Terrestrial > Soil > Floodplain | place... | reverse complement strand
TCGCCGGGGTCGCCCGCAAGGAGGCGGAGCGCGTGCTGCCTGAGTTCACCGGCGCCGGGCGGCGCTTCGAGCGCCGGGGCGAGGCTCGGGGCGTCACGGTCTACGACGACTACGGTCACCACCCACTGGAGATCGCCGCGACGCTCGCGGCCGCTCGGGCGGTGGTCGGGTCGGGTCGCGTGCTCGTGGTCTTCCAACCGCACCTCTATTCGCGCACGCGTCATCTCGCCCACGAGCTGGCAGGCGCGCTCACGGCCGCCGACGCGGTCGCCGTCACGAGCGTCTACGCCGCCCGCGAGGAGCCCGTGGAGGGAGTCGAGGGCAGGCTCGTCGTCGAGGCGCTCGTCGCCGAGCGGCCGGGAATGCCCGTTGCGTGGGCGCCGGAGCTGGAAGACGCGGTTCGGTTTCTCTCGCGGAGAGCCCGGCCGGGCGATCTCGTGCTCACGATCGGTGCCGGCGACGTCGAGCGGGCCGGGCCGCTGCTCCTCGAGGAGCTGGCGTGACACTGGACGAGGGCGTCGCGCTCGCGCGCTTCACGACGCTCGGCACCGGTGGGCCCGCGCGGGCCTTCGCACGTCTCGAGACGCTCGAGGAGCTGGAGGAGGCGCTCGCGTGGGCCCGCGAGCGAGAGCTGCCAGTGGCGACGATCGGACTCGGCTCGAATCTGCTCGTCGCCGACGAGGGCTTCGACGGGCTCGTGCTCAAGCTCGGCGGGGAGCTCGCGGAGGCGACGGTGGAGGAAGAGCGTCTGCTCGCAGGCGGCGGCGCCATCAACGCGGTCTGTCTCCATCGCCTGCGGGCGGCTGGGCTCGGCGGCTTCGAGTTCGCCTGCGCGATTCCCGGAACGATCGGCGGAGGGGTTTGGATGAACGCCGGCGCCTACGGAAGCGACTGGGCGACGATCCTCGAGCGCGCGCAGGTCGTGGATTCCAAAGGGACCCAGTGGCTCACGCCCGGAGAGCTCGGGCTCAGCTACCGGCATTCCGAGCTGCGCCACGGGCAGGTGGTCGCTCGGGCCGAGTTCGCTCTCGCGCCACTTCCCGAGGAACAGATCAAAGCGAACATTGCGCGGCTCCAGGCTCTGCGAAAGGCGGCGCAGCCGACCAACAAGCGCACGTTCGGAAGCGTCTTCAAGAATCCCGAGCACGAGCTGACCGCGGGGCGCATGCTCGAGGCGTGCGGCCTGAAGGGTCACCGGATGGGCGGCGCGCAGATCTCGCCCCGCCATGCCAACTTCATCGAGAACGCCGGCGAAGCTCGCTCGGCCGATGCGGTCGCGCTGATGGCCGAGGCGCGTCGGCGGGCGCTCGAGCAGTTCGGGGTCGAGTTGCGGCACGAGGTCGAGTTCCTCGGGCCTCTTGAGCTGCCACCACTCGGGTAGGAGGGGCGACCGCCGCGGCGAAAGCCGCCTCGTGCCAGAGCGCAAGCCCCAGCGTGCGCGCGCCCGCGCGGCGGTGATTCCTCTTCGAGGGAGTGTCGAGCGCGCGCCGATTCTCCGAGCGCTCCCGAGTGGACGCTCGCTTCTGCTCGGGTTCGCGATCGTTGCCGGCGCCGCTGGTCTTTACCTGCTCGCACGCAGCACGCCGATGTTCGCCCTCAATGGAGTCGAGGTTGCAGGCGCGCCCCCCGCCGTAGCCGCACATGTGCGCGCGGCCCTCGCACCCTTGCAAGGGCAGAGCCTGCTGGCGCTCGATGCCGCCGAGATCGATCGGCGGCTCGGCTCGCTCCCCGAGATCTCGAGCTTCGGCTACGACCGTGACTTTCCGCACACGCTGCGCGTGACCGTGAGGGCGGAGTACCCGGTGGCCGTCGCCCGGCGCGGGCCGAAGGCCTGGCTCGTGGCGGCGAGCGCGCGCGTGATCGCAGAGGTCCCGGCGCAGGCCCGGCCATCCCTCCCGAGGATCTGGCTCGCTCACTCCGGCGAGCCCGAGATCGGCGCGGCGATCAGCGACCGTTTCGGGCTTCGAGCGGTGCGCACGCTCGCGCTCGCGCGGCTCGGGCATTTCCACGGGCGGGTCCGGATGGTGCGCGTGCGCGAGCACGACCTGACCTTCCTGCTCGCCTCGGGACTCGAGCTGCGGCTCGGAGAGTTGAGATCGATCCGTCTCAAGCTTGCAATCGCCACCCGGATCCTCCCCGAGATCCTCGCGCACGGGGGCTACGCCTACGTGGATTTAGGCGTCCCCGACCGGCCGGTGGCGGGAACGGACCCTAAAGTCTCTACCTGAGGGTCACTGTTAGGAGGACCATGCGGCGTTGACAGGCGTCCCGGCTAGGCGTACCCTGCCGTCGCAGAAGACGTACTGTCCACTACAGCTTGAGGTAGAGGCGAGTTGAGCATGAGGGATCAGACGGGGAATTACCTGGCCTTGATCAAGGTCGTGGGTGTGGGCGGAGGCGGCTCGAACGCCGTCAACCGCATGGTCGACGCCGGCCTGTCCGGCTGCGAGTTCATCGCAGTGAACACGGATGCGCAGGCGCTGCTGATGTGCGACGCCGACGTGAAGATGCCGATCGGCTCCGATGCGACGCGGGGTCTCGGCGCGGGCGCCGACCCGAGCGTGGGCCAGGCCGCGGCCGAAGAGAGCCGCGACGAGCTGAAGGAAGCTTTGAAGGGCGCCGACATGGTCTTCGTCACCGCGGGCGAGGGCGGTGGCACCGGCACGGGCGCCGCGCCGATCGTCGCGCGTCTCGCGCAAGAGCTCGGCGCGCTCACGGTCGGAGTCGTGACGAAGCCATTCTCCTTCGAGGGCCGCCGACGGGCCGAGGTGGCATCCCGCGGCGTGGACGAGCTGCGCGACCACGTGGACACGCTGATCGTTATCGAAAACGACCGACTGCTCCAGGTGGTCGAAAAGCGCACCTCGATCGTGGACGCCTTCACGATCGCAGACGACGTGCTGCGCCAGGGTGTCCAGGGCATCACCGACCTGATCACCATCCCGGGACTCGTGAACCTCGACTTCGCCGACGTACGCACGATCATGAACGAGGCCGGCTCAGCGCTGATGGGCATCGGTGTCGCCGGCGGCGAGAACCGCGCGACCGAGGCGGCGCGCGCGGCGGTTTCGTCGCCGCTACTCGAGTCCTCGATCGAGGGTGCGACCGGAATCCTCCTCAACGTCACCGGCGGCCCTGACATCGGCCTCTTCGAGGTGAACGAGGCAGCGCAGGTCGTCACCTCAGCGGCTGACCAGAACGCGAACGTCATCTTCGGCGCGGTCATCGACGAGTCGCTCAGCGACGAGGTGCGCGTGACCGTGATCGCGACGGGCTTCGGCCCGGGCCGGCTGCGGCGGCGAAAACGCGCCGAGGAGCCGGCAGAGGGCGAGTCGGATACGCCGCGCGAGGTACCGGCGGAGCGCTTCGAGATCTCGGACGACGTGCTCGAGGTGCCGTCCTTCCTGCGCGACGGCTAGCCGCTTTCCGGGGACTCCGGCAAACGATGTTTAGACCCCGCGACGAGCGGTAAAGATCTTCCGTGCCCTCTCGGGTCGACCGTGACGGTTGACCCGCGATGACCCGGTCCGGCCGCCCCGGCCTCGGCTCTCTCAGCCGAAGCCGGGGCGGCTTCTTTATTGGCTCCTTTAGCATCAGAGCCCGATGCAGACACTGCTCCGAACCCCGCTCTACGAGCGTCACGTCGCCCTCGGCGCGCGCCTCGTGCCATTCGCCGGCTGGGAGATGCCCATTCAGTACGAGGGGGTCATCCCCGAGCACCGCGCCGTGCGCACGGATGCCGGGGTCTTCGACGTCTCCCACATGGGCGAGCTCGAGGTCGACGGTTCGCACGCAAGGGAGCTCCTCCAGGCTGCGCTCTCGAACGACCTCGACCGGATCGGCCCGGGGCAGGCGCAGTACACCCTGCTCACGAACGACCGAGGCGGGATCGTCGATGACCTGATCGTCTACGAGCGCGAGCCAGAGCGCTTCCTGCTGATCGTGAACGCGTCGAACCGAGAGCCGGACTTCGAGTGGCTGCGCGACCGCGAGGGCCTGGGCGCGGAGGTGCGCGACGTCTCCGACGACTATGCCCTGCTCGCGGTGCAGGGCCCGAGGGCACTCGAGCGGCTCGGGTTGCCCAGCGCGTCCGCGTTCACGTTCGCGGAAGGCCAGATCGACGGCATCGACTGCGTGGTCAATCGCACCGGCTACACCGGCGAGGAAGGGGTCGAGTTGCTCGTTCCTGCGGGGCGCGCCGGTGAGCTCTGGGACCGGATCCTCGCGCGGGGCGTCGTGCCGTGCGGGCTCGGCGCCCGCGACACCCTTCGGCTCGAGGTCTGCTACCCGCTCCACGGCAACGACATCGGTCCCGAGACCGATGCGATCTCGGCGGGGCTCGGCTGGGTCTGTGCGCTCGACAAGGAATTCACGGGCGCGGAGGAGCTGCGGCGGATCAAGGAGGCAGGCCCGCAGCGGAAGCTGGTGGCCTTCGTCATGGAAGAGCCGGGCATCCCGCGCCAGGGGATGACGATTGCCGAGGGCGGCGAGGTCACCTCCGGCTCGCACTCGCCGATGCTCGAGGTGGGAATCGGGCTGGGTTACGTTCGGGCCGAGCTCGCCCAGCCGGGGTCAGAGCTGACGATCGACGTTCGCGGCCGCTCACGCCGTGCGCGCGTAGTGAAGAAGCCCATCTATTCGCGGGAGGAGACCTGATGGCCGCGGCTGAGAGCTACCCAGACGACCTGCGGTACCACCCGGAGCACGACTGGGCCCGCCTCGAGGACGGGGAGGCGGTGTTCGGCATCACCTGGTTCGCGCAGGACGCTCTTGGGGAGCTCGTGCATTTCGAGCCTCCGGAAGAGGGCGCGACTCTGACGAAGGATCAGTCCTATGCGGAGGTCGAGTCCGTCAAGGCGGTGTCGGACGTGATCGCGCCGCTCTCGGGCGAGGTGCTCGAGGTGAACGGCGCCGTGGCCGACGCGCCGGAGACCGTCAACGAGGATCCGTACGGCGCGGGCTGGCTGGTCCGCGTCCGGCTGACCGATGCGGGCGAGGTCGAGTCGCTGCTCGATCTGGAGGCGTACAAGCAGCACCTGGCCGACGCGTGAGCTACCTCGCGCTGACCGACGCCGACCGGGAGGCGATGCTCGAGGAGATCGGGGTCTCGTCGATCGAGGAGCTCTTCGCCGATCTGCCTGAGAGCGTCCGGCTAGGGCGCGAGCTCAACATCCGCCCGGCTATGACCGAGCAGGAGCTGACCGCCTACTTTGAGGAGCTCGCGTCGCAGAACGCCCACGTCGGTGCGGAGCTGTCGTTCCTCGGCGCGGGCATGTACGACCACTACGTCCCGGCGATCGTGGACGCCGTCCTCCAGCGCGGCGAGTTCCTGACCGCGTACACCCCGTACCAGCCGGAGCTGAGCCAGGGCGTGCTCCAGGCGATCTTCGAGTACCAGACGGCGATCTGCGAGCTGACCGGGATGGACGTCTCGAACGCCTCGGGGTACGACGGCACCACGGTCGCTGCGGACGCATGCTTCATCGCCAAGCACGCGACCGGCAGGACGAAGGTGGTGGTCACCGAGGCTACGAACCCGCAGGTGCGGCAGGTCGTGAAGACGTACGCGCCGGGTTTCGGGCTCGAGGTCGTCGAAGTGCCGCACCGCGACGGCTCTACCGACCCTGACGAGTTGCGCGAAGCCTGCGAAGACGCGGCGTGCGCGATCTTCCAGCACCCGAACTTCTTCGGGGTGCTCGAGCCTGCAGCCGAGCTGGCTGCCGCCGCAAACGACACCGAGGCGCTTCCGATCGCCCACGTCGACCCGCTCTCGCTCGGCGTGCTCGAGGCGCCGGGGCGCTACGGCTGCGCGATCGCCATCGGAGAAGGGCAGTCGGCGGGGAACTACCTCTCGTACGGCGGCCCGCACTATGGCTTCCTGGCCGCGCGCTCGGACTTCATTCGGCGTATGCCCGGCCGCATCGTCGGCGAGACCACAGACGCCGCGGGGAACCGCGGCTATGTCCTCACCCTCCAGACGCGCGAGCAGCACATCCGGCGTGAGAAGGCGACGTCGAACATCACGACCAACCAGACGCTGCTGGCGCTGGCCGGTCTGGTCTACCTCTCATGGCTCGGCCCGGAGGGTCTCCGCGAGGTGGGGGAGACCTGCATGGCCCTTGCCGAGCACGCGAAGGAGCGGCTTGGATTTCCACTGCTGTTTGCTGAGCAGACAACATTCAAGGAGTTTGCCGTACGCGTCGGACGGCCCGCGCAGGAGGTCGTTCGCGAGGCTCGCGAGCGCGGAGTTCATCCCGGCTACGCCCTCGGTCGCGACTACCCCGGCATGGACGACGTCCTGCTCGTGGCTCTCACCGAGAAGCGGACGCCGGAGGAGATCGATCGGCTTGCCGAGGTGCTGGCGGAGGTGCAGGCACAGTGAAGCTGATCTACGAGAAGTCGCAACCCGGCCGTCGGGCCGGGCGCCTACCGTTTCACGGGCTGCCTGTGCCGGAGGTTCCGGACGAGCTCCGCCGGGCCGAACCGCCGCGTCTGCCCGAGCTCGCGGAGCCGGATCTCATGCGCCACTTCACCGAGCTCTCGAGCCGGAACTTCGGGATCGACACGGGCTTCTACCCTCTGGGCTCGTGCACCATGAAGCACAACCCACGGGTGAACGAGCGGCTCGCCGCGCTACCGGGCTTTCGTGACCTCCACCCCCACCAGGACGAGGACGGCGCGCAGGGGGCGCTTCGCCTCTGCTGGGAGCTCCAGGAGGTGCTCGCCGAGGTCACGGGTCTCGACGCCGTCTCGCTTCAGCCGGCTGCGGGCTCGCAGGGCGAGCTCACGGGCCTGATGCTGATGCATGTGTACTTCGCCGATCGCGGCGAGGACGAGCAGCGCCGGAAGATCGTCATCCCGGACACCGCGCACGGGACGAATCCGGCGAGCGTGACCATGGCGGGCTACGAGCTCACGCCGGTCAAGACCGACCCCCGTGGAAACATCGACGTCGAAGATCTCCGCGCAAAAGTCGACGAGCACACCGCGGGGCTCATGCTCACGAATCCCTCGACTCTCGGGCTCTTCGACGAGCACATCGAAGAGATCGCACGGATCTTCCACGACGCGGGCGCGCTCATGTACTACGACGGCGCGAACCTGAATGCGGTCTGCGGCATCTCGCGGCCGGGCGACATGGGCTTCGACATCGTCCACATCAATTTGCACAAGACCTTCTCGCAGCCGCACGGGGGCGGGGGGCCGGGCGGTGGGCCGATCGCGGTCGGAAAGCGGCTCGAGCCCTTCCTTCCCGTGCCGGCGATCGTGCGCGAGGGCGACCGGTACGGCTTCGACTACGACCGGCCACAGACGATCGGCAAGGTCCGTGGCTTCTACGGGCCCTTCGGTGTATTCGTCCGCTCGTACGCGTTCATCCTCGCCTACGGGCCGCAGCTGCGAGAGATGTCGGAGGTGGCCGTGCTGAACGCGAACTACCTGCTCGCGCGACTCCGAGAGGCCTACGAGCTGCCGTACGACCGGCTCTGCATGCACGAGTTCGTGTTGTCCGCGCGGCCGCTCAAGCGCGAGCACGGAGTCACGGCGCTCGACGTCGCCAAGCGCTTGATGGACTACGGCTTCCACCCGCCGACGGTGTATTTCCCGCTGGTCGTGCCTGAGGCGCTGATGATCGAGCCGACCGAGACGGAGGCGAAGGAGACTCTCGATGCCTTTGCGGATGCGATGGTCGAGATTGCGCGGGAGGCTTCCGAGGAGCCGGAGCAGCTGAAGAGCGCACCGCACGGCCGGCCCGTCGGTCGGCTGGACGAGGTGAAGGCGGCCAAGCGGGTGGTCGTGCGCTATGGGTTCGAGGAGCATCCAGACCTCTCCGCCGATCCTGCGGCGGCAGCCGCGGTCGTCGAGGCACCCAAGGGCGCCTGATGATCGACCTTCGCTCCGACACGAAGACCAAGCCGACTCCGGAGATGCGGGCGGCAATCGCGGCGGCCGAGGTCGGCGACGAGCAGAGGCGCGAGGACCCAACGGTCAACGAGCTCGAGCGCCGCGTGGCAGAGCTGCTCGGCCAGGAGGAGGCGGTCTTCGTCCCGACCGCGACGATGGCGAACGAGATTGCGCTGCGGACGCTCGCCGAGCCTGGTGGCGAGGTCGTGGCCGAGGAGAATTCGCACCTTTTCGTGTCCGAGCTCGGAGGCCCGGCCGTGCACGCAGGGTTGATGACACGGCAGCTCCGCTGCCCGAACGGGCGCTTCACGCCTGAGCAGCTGCGCGAGGTGGTGCGGGCCGGAGATTCCACGCACACTCCGCGGACGAGCATCGTCTCGGTCGAGAACACGCACAATGCCTCCGGTGGCCGGGTGTGGCCGCTTGAGGAGATCGAGGCGATCGTGGCGACGGCGCGTGAGCTCCGACTGCGCCTCCATCTCGACGGGGCGAGGGTCATGAACGCGTCCGTTGCCTCAGGAGTGCCGGCCGCGCAGATCGGCGCGCACTTCGACACGGTCGCGCTCTGTCTCTCGAAGGGGCTCGGCTGTCCCCTCGGCGCTCTGCTCGCCGGGTCGGCGGAGCTGATGGCGACCGCACGGTCGTACAAGCACCTCTTCGGCGGGGCGATGCGCCAGGCGGGGATCGTCGCGGCGGCCGGGGTCTACGCGCTCGAGCACAACATCGAGCGGCTCGCCGACGATCATGCGCGCGCACGACGCCTCGCGGAGGGCCTGTACGAGGCAGGCGTGCCGGTCGATCTCGAGCAGGTGGAGACCAATTTCGTGCAGGTCGAGCTGGGGCCGCTCGGGCTCGAGCCGGCGGAGGCGCTGGAGCGGCTCTGGAAGCAGGGCATCGGTCTCTCCATGACTGCGCACCCGACGAAGCTGCGCGCGGTCACGCACCTGGATGTCGGCGACAAGGAGATCGAGCAAGCCGTCGAGTTGATCCCCCGTACGCTCGGAGCGCTTGCCCGAGCCTGAGCGATTCCGGCGCCTCGTGGTCGAGGCGCAGAAGGCGGGGCGGCTACCGAGCCTGGCCGCCGCGGTCTTCCGAGGCGACGAGCTCGTTTGGAGCGACGCTGTCGGGGTCGCGGATGCCGAGAGAAAGGTGGAAGCCACCGCAGACACGCAGTACGCGGTGGCCTCGATCACGAAGACCTTCACGGCCGTATCCGTCATGCAGCTGCGGGACGCGGGGAAGCTCGACCTCGAGGAGCCGCTCTCGCGCTACCTCCCCGAAGCCGCGCACGGATCGCCGACGCTGCGGCGAATGCTCGCCCATGCTTCGGGCCTGCAGCGCGAGCCGCCGGGCGAGGTGTGGGAGACGCTCGAGTTTCCCGGCGAGGAAGAGCTGCTCGGGCGACTCGCAGAGGCGGAGCAGGTGCTTCCGCCCAGCGCGGCGTGGCACTACTCCAATCTCGCTTACGCGCTCCTGGGCCATGTCGTCGCGCGCGTCTCCGGCACGCCATTCCGAGACTACGTCCAGGAGCAGCTGCTCGGACCGCTCGACCTGACGCGCACCACGTGGGGGCCGGAGGCGCCGGCGGCGAAGCCGTACTTCGTCGAGCCCTACTCGGATGCCATTCGCCGCGAGCCGGAGCTCGAGCTCGGCGGCAAGGGCGGCGAGTCGGGCCTCTCGAGCACGGTCAATGATCTTGCGCGCTGGGGCTCGTTCCTGGCCGATCCGGACGAGGCGGTGCTGGCGCCCGCGAGCGTCGCAGAGATGCACGAGCTCCAGATCATGGCCGAGCCCGACTGGACGCTCGGCTGGGGTCTCGGGATCGGGCTTGTCCGGCGCGGCGAGCGGATCTTCGGCGGGCATACGGGCGGCTTTCCCGGCTTCCTCTCGATGTTCGTTTATTTGCGCCGCGACCGGATCGGCGCGGTCGTGCTGACCAATTCGGGGCACTGGCCGAAGCTGAGCGAGACCGGCCTGGCCCTGGCGGAGGCGGCGCTCGAGGAGCTCGCGCCCGAGGTGGAGCCGTGGGCCCCGGAAGATCCGCCGCCCGAAGAGATCCTGCCGCTGCTCGGCCGCTGGTGGTCCGAGGGAAGCGAGACCGTCTTCAGCTGGCGCAAGGGGAAGCTCGAGGCGCGGCTCGCCACCGCGCCGCCCGAGCGCGAGCCGTCGGTGTTCGAGCAAGAGAGCGACGACCGTTTTCGCACGGTCTCGGGAGGCGAGCGCGGTGAGGCGATGAGGGTGGTGCGCGACGACTCGGGTGCGGTCGTCAAGCTCTACTGGGCTACGTACCCGTTCACGCGAGCGCCCGAGATCTTCGGCGCTTGATCTTGGCCGGAAGAGGCCATGGTCCCTTAATACGGTTCGCCCAACCTCCTCCCCGAGGCGAGCGTAACGAGGGCGGGCGCGCGTGTCTGTGACCGAGTGGGACGAAAGTGTGTCTTCGGCTCAGCGGTCGCCGGCGGCCAGAAACGCCAGCGCGACACCGCCGTAGACGGCGACGAGCAAAAAGCCTTCCCAGCGGCGACCGCGACCGTCGGCGAGCAGGATCGCGACCATCAGAGCGGCGCCGCCCATCGCCGCCAGCTCGATCGGCCGGAAGCTCAGCGGTAGCGCCGGTTTCACGACCCAGGCGAGGAGCGCAACCGCGGGAGTGACGAACAGCGCCACCTGCGCGCTCGAGGAGACCGCGATCTCCGACGCCAGCGGCAGCTTCCCGCGGCTGGCGATCACGATCGCGCCGCCGTGCTCGGCCGCGTTCCCCACGATCGCCACGATCACCGTCGCGATGAAGAACTCCGAGAGCCCGGCCGACTCCGCGAATGAGTGGAGCGAGTGGACGAGGGTCTCGCTGATCAACGCCGTTACCACCGTCGCCGCCGCCAGCACTCCGAGCGAGACGGGCAGGGACCAGCCTCCCCCGGGCATCGCGCCGCTCTCCTCGTGTAGCCGCTTGTGGCGGCGCAGTCCGCGAACCGTGGTCGCCGCGTACACGAGCAAGAGCACGATCGAAACGGGAATGGAGAGAACCGCCAACGAGTGCCGCTCCGCATCCCCTGTCCAGCTCGGCACCGAGGGCACCAGGAAGAGCAGCACGGCACCGAGCACGAGCCCGAGCTGCAGGAGGATCGAAAAGCGGTCAAGCGGCTTCCCGTCTTCTCCGTTACCGCCGAAGATCAACGCGGCGCCCAGCACCAGCAGGATGTTCGAGACCACGCTGCCCGCCAGTGAGCCGCGCACGACGTCGGGCAGCGACTCGTTGACCGCGAAGAGGGCGATGATCAGCTCCGGCGCGTTGCCGAAGCTCGCGTTCAGGAAGCCGCCGATCCCGGGCCCCGTGTGCTCGCCTGCGTGCTCGGTCGCCTCGCCGATCAGCCAGGCCAGCGGCACGAGCGCGGCGGCAGCGGCGACGAACAGCGCCGTGTCTCCGACGTGGAACGCATACCGCAGGAGAATCGTGATCGGGGCCAGTGCCAGCGACGCCCAGAGGAGCTTGCGGCCCACGCCGCTACCCTAGCGAGCCGTGCTCGAAGCCGTCCTCTTCGACTGGGGCGACACGCTGATGCAGTTCGCCTACTCGCCGGAGCTGGTGAGCGCCGGCCACCGCGCCGGCCTCGCCGCAATCGGACGGGACGGGCTACCCGAGGTGGAGACGCTCACCGAGCACTTCAGGGAACGCTACGAGCCGCTCTTCTGGGTGCCCGGAACCGTCGAGGAGATCGAGTACCCCGGTCTCGTCAGGCGACTCCTCGGGGACTTCGACGTGAAGATCGAGGACGACGAGCTCGCGCGCTATCTCGAGGCCGAGCACGCGGCCTGGGATCCGGCCCGCCTCCTCGGCGCGCACACGCACGCGCTGCTGGAGTCGCTCCGCGGACGTGGCTTCAAGCTCGGCCTCGTCTCCAATGCCTTCGATCCCGGCTGGCTCTTGCACCGTGACCTCGAGCAGATGGGCCTCGCGGAGCGGCTGGACTTCAGCGTCTTCTCTTCGGAGGTCGGAACGCGCAAGCCGCATCCGGCGATCTTCGAGCGCGCGCTCGAGGCGCTCTCCGTCGAGCCCGAGCGCGCGCTCTTCGTGGGCGACCGGCTCTACGAGGACGTACGGGGCGCCGGCGAGCTCGGCATGACGACCGTGCAGGCCCTCTGGTTCCGGGCCGACGAGCACCCGGAGGGCGGCGAGCCCGATTACGAGGCGTTCACCCAGATGGACGTGCTGAACATCGCGCGGCGTCTGGCGGCCTAGCCGCCGAATCGCAGGTTGTCAAGTCTTGCGGAGAGTGGGTGGTTGCACTCACAATTCCCCTATGCAGATACGCGAGCAGGCGGCGGCCCCGCCGAGCGAGCTCCCGCTCCGGCCTCAGGACGAGGTCGAATGCCGCCGCTGCGAGACGCACTGCGACAAGGTCGTGTACCCGGGCGCCTGCGTCGAGCGAGGCTGCCCCTTCTCCTATGCCCACGAGGAGTTCGGTCGCACGTACATCGGGTGCCTGATGAAGGTCTACGACGTGGAGATCGACCTCGACCTCCTGCAAGAGGCCGAGTCGCGGCGAGGCGGTTTCGGGGCGATCAGGGCAACGGCTCCGGCGCTGCCGATGTGCCGGGTCGAGGTCGAAGCGTGCTACGAGGGGCGAACCGGGGAGCTCGGCTGCGTCAACCCCGAGTTCCACGAGTTGCCGGTCGGGGCGCCTTCGTTCCGGATTTTCGCGCAGATCGCCTCGTAGCCCGCGCGTAGAGCTCCTTCAGCCTCCGAACCTGCTCGGCATCGGGGCCGTGGCCTTCGCCGGGAACCTCGAGCAAGGCCGGTAGACCGTGTAGCTTCGAATGGGCGAGGAAGACGCCGAGCTTCTCTCCCAAGAGGCCGTCGCCGATGTTCTCGTGCCGGTCGAGGTTCGAGCCGAGTGGTGCTTTGGAGTCGTTCACATGCAGGCAGCGCAGCCGGTCGAGCCCGATCAGCCGGTCGACGTCGTTCACGACGCGGTCGAGCTCGGCGGGGTCGGTGACGTCGTAACCGGAGACGTAGAGGTGGCACGAGTCGAGGCAGACGCCGAGCCGCGGATGCCGGTCGAGCGCCTCGTACAGCGCCGCCAGCTCCTCGAGCGAGCGGCCAATGGTGCCCCCGGCGCCCGCCGAGTTCTCCATGCAGAGCCAGGTCGTCTCGGAGCAGCGAGTAAGCGCCTCGGTGAGCGCGGGCACGACGCGCTCGAGCCCGGCGTCGAAGCCCGAGCCCAGGTGCGAGCCGACGTGGAAGACGACAGCATCCGCGTCGATCGCACAGGCGACGTCAACCGTGTTCTTGAGCGTGTCGACCGACTTTTTGTAGATGTCCTCGTCCGGGCTAGCCAGGTTGAGCAGGTAGAGCGCGTGGCAGACGACCGCTCCGATTCCCGCCTCCGCGCGGCGTTCCTTGAAGCGCTCGAAGTTGGCTGGGTCGTGGTTCGTCGGGCGCCAGGTGCGCGGGCTCTGCGTGAAGATCTGGACGCACTCGCCGCCGATCGCCTCGATCCGGTCGATCGCGGTGTGGATTCCGCCGGATGAGGAGACGTGGGCGCCTAGCTGCACGAAGCGGACGCTAGCGCAGCCAAGCGGCGAGCCGGTCGGCCTCGTCCTCGAGCTCGCGCCGCGCCGTGCGTGGAAGCGGTTCGAACGGGTCGAGCAGCACCCGCTCGCCCTCCTGTCGCCAGGTTCCGGCAACGAAGCCGTCGACCAGAAACGTCTGCTGGACGTCGCCGTTCTTCGCGATCACGGCCTTGCGGAGGTCGTCCGAGATCACGCGCGTGCGGTCCTTGTGCGCGAGCAGAACCTCCTCCCAGCGCGGGAGCAGGCGCGCCGGCGCACGAACGTCCGCGGCGGCAAGGGGCGCGCGCGGGAGGTCGAGTAACTCCCGTCCCTGCTCGTCTCGGAACGAGCGAAGACGGAGCGCCTCGAAGCCCGGGGTGAGATCGCGGATCGGCACGCCGCTCCACTGCGAGGCGTCTGCGCGCGTCGCCGGGCCGAAGGCGGCGAGATAGCGCCGGACCAGATGGGTGGCCGCCTCTGCCTTG
>Ga0307278_10001007_pt1 | contig 13956 bp, 14 predicted proteins | sample ER_DNA_117_FD_194482 | JGI IMG/M metagenome (GOLD analysis project Ga0307278, IMG submission 194482) | Bulk soil microbial communities from the East River watershed near Crested Butte, Colorado, United States - ER_DNA_117 | ecosystem: Environmental > Terrestrial > Soil > Floodplain | place... | reverse complement strand
CGGCACCACCAGGGTCATGATCGCCGACAGCACCGTCGTGACCACCATCAGCGTCCCGATCACGAACGCCAGCACCGCCAGCAGGGTCATCCCCACGCCCAGCCTTCCTCCTCTCGGGCCGCCTAGTCGCCGCGCCGGCGAGCCGCCGCCAGCACCCTGGCCGCCTCCCTGGCCCGCGCCCTCGGTACCCAGACCCGGTTCCCGCCGGTCCCGGCCAGCTGCACCAACCGGTCCAGCAGCCGCCCCCACCGCTCCGGCCGCCCCGGGTCGGGCTCGCCGCTGGAGGGGATGCCGGCCTCGGCCAGCACCGCCCGCACTCTGGAAGCCAGCTCCGGGGTCCGGAAATTCCCCAGCCGCCGCCTCGGCGCCCCCGGCGGCAGGCCCTCCGGCCCCTCGTCCATCCCCGGATCATCCCATCCGCCGGCTTGGGCCGGCGTCCTGGGTTGCCTACAATGTTCCCCGCCCAGGCAGCCAGCTTGGGAAATCGGGAGGCATCGCCTAGTCTGGTCTATGGCGCCCGCCTGCTAAGCGGGTTTGGGGTTCATCCCCCATCGTGCGTTCGAATCGCACTGCCTCCGCTCGCGCCGCTAGCTCAACGGATAGAGCACCAGACTACGGATCTGGCGGTTGGGGGTTCGAATCCCTCGCGGCGCGCACTGTGATCTCTCAAGAGATTGGCATCACCCCGAACCCGCAGTGTGGGTTCGGGGTGATGTTGCTCTGGCGGCTGGTGGGTGGAGGGGCTGGTAGTCGCGGGTGGGGTCGATGATCAGCTGGCGCAGCAGCTCGCCGGTGGCCGCGTTGACGACGCGGACCTGGGAGGTCGTGGACGAGCAGCAGGACGGGGGTTCGGGCGTGGGTTCGGCCGATGCCGATGTGGTGGAGGCGGCCGTTGACCCGGAGGGTGACCTTGCCCTCGCTGTCGATGCGGTCGTGCCGGACGCGGTCGTGGGTGTGGTGGCCGCGGCAGGCGGCGGGGGTGGCTTTGGGGCGGGCCTGGTAGGCCACGGCCGGGGTCGCCCGGCCGGATAGGGACCGGTGGGGGCGCTGGTGGTTGTAGACGGCCACGAACTGGTCCAGGAGCTGCTGGAGCTCGACCAGGTTGGTGGGCTGGTGGGGTTGGGCGCCCAGCCACTGCTTCAGCGTCTGCTGGAACCGCTCGACCTTGCCGCAGGTGGTGGGCTTGTTCGGGCGGCTGTTTTTCTGCTCGACGTTGTAGCGGCGCAGCTCGGCCTCCAGGGCGTTGCGGCCGCCGCGGCCGCCAGCAAAGCGGGTGGTGAAGACCATCCCGTTGTCGGTCAAGGTCGAGGCCGGAACGCCGAAGCGGGCCACCGCGGCCAGGAAGCGGTCGCGGACGATCGGGCCGGTCACGGCTGGTGGGCGGTCACGTCGAGGGCGTAGCGGCTGTGGTCGTCCAGCCAGCTCAGGACCTCGGCGTCACCAGCGGGTGCCGTGACAGGGCCGGCGAGCCGATAGTGGGTGAAATCCGCCTGCCAGCATTGGTTCGGCAGCTCTGCCTGGAACCGCTGGTAGGAGGCCTTGGGGCGCTTGGTGGGCTGTGGGCTGACCAGCCCGAGCCGGGTCAGGTAGCGGCTGATGGTGGCTGGCGAGACACCGATGCTGTGGTGGTGGGCGAGGTGCCAGGCGATGGTGTCCGGCCCGGCGTCCAGACCCGCGGTGGTGAGCTTGGCGCGCAGGTCGACCATCAGCGCAACGGTGGCCGCTGGGATGGCGGTCGGGCTGGTGTGGGGGCGGCGTGAGCGGGGCTGGAACGCGGCCTCGCCCTCGGCGCGGAAGCGGGCGACCAGGCGGCTGACCCAGCTTTGGTTGACGCCATAGGCGCGGGCGACCTCGTGCTGGGAGCGGCCTTCGATGATCACAGCGGTGATGATGAGGCGTGCCTTGGACATCCCCCGACCATGCTGGTCCGGTGATGCCTATGTCTTGAGAGACGTGATGCCTATGTCCTGGAAGACGACACCTCGCGGCGCGCACCATCGGCCCAGGTCGGAAGCTACGTTCGCGCTTCCTGGTCCGGATCGGAGTCCGGTCCAGACGGATCTAGTCGGATCCAGTCCTGTCTGGTGGATGATCAGGTCCGCGGCAGGCCCAGGTGTTTCCCTGGCTCCCCGGGTGGTGAGCCGCTACGCTGCGGATGGCACGTGAGTCGACACTCCTCGGTCGGCGGCGTCGGTGAGGGAGGCGTGGATGGCAAGGGGAGTCGTGAAGACCGAACTGCGCTTCGTCACGGCCGAAGACCTCCGGTCGCAGCTCGCCGAGTACGAGGCCAGGTTCGGCGTCCCCTCCGATCGGCTGGCCGACGCCTTCCGCCGCGATGGCGAGCTTGAAGAGACCCAGGAGTTCCTGGACTGGTCGGCGCTCTACAGCGCCTATCTGGCCGCGACCACCAGTTCGCAGCGCAAGCCAGCCCCGCGCCGACGTGCTCCCTAGGTGGGTCCGGAGCCTCGACGATTACTGGAGCTGGTTCGCGGAGCAGCTTGACTACAGCGGTGGCCGGCTCGAGGACGATTCGGTCCAGGTCCAGATCGTCGAGGACGAGGCAACGGGGGAACGGTTAGCCCTGATCCTCGGCCGCCAACGCGTCATCTTCCACGGCGGCAGCTGGCTTGAATTTCGGGTGGTGGTCGACCGGTCGCTTGAGCAGGTCGAGTACAACTACCACTACAGCTCGGCGCAGGGTGAGTTGGTCTGGAGGATGGACAAGCACCCAGGACATGGGGAGCTGTCGCACATTCACCGCGCTGACGGTCGCCATTACCGCTACCCAGAGGTCGATATAACCGACGTCCTGTCGGAGATCCTCAAGCAGCTGGAGTGAGCCGGCCCCGGTCAACCCAGAACACCGCGACCGCTGCCCCGCCCCGCTTCGCTACCACCATTTTGATCATCCCGCTGGTTATCCAGACGATCCGATGGGACTCTTCTCGATCCGTCTGGATCGACGGACACCCAACGTGAGCAGGCCCGATCCATCTGGAGCCGAGCAGATTGACCATGGTCGCGCGTCCAGTCGCCTGCAATACTCGCGATGTGGCAGGGCCGGTGCTTCTGGAACGCGAGCGCGAACTCTCCGAGCTCGCCCAGGCCGCCCGCGAGGCGGCGGCCGGCGAGGGCGGGCTGGTGCTCGTCTCCGGCGAGGCCGGCATCGGCAAGTCGAGCCTCGTCCGGGCGGTCCGCGGGGTGCTGCCGGCCGAGGGGCGGCTGCTGGTTGGTCACTGCGACGACCTCGGCACCCCGCGGACCCTTGGGCCGTTCCGTGACCTGGTCGGCCACGTCAGCGCCGAGCTGACCCGGGCGTTGCGGGAAGGCGGTGAGCGGGACGCGGTGCTGGCCGCGTTGTGGGCGGAGCTGGACTGGGCGGGACACCCGACGGTCCTGGTGGTGGAGGACGTGCACTGGGCCGACGAGGCCACCCTGGACGTGCTGCGCTACCTGGCCCGCCGGATCGCCGAGCTGCCGGCCGTCCTGGTCCTGACCTACCGCGACGACGAGCTGACCCGCGAGCATCCCCTCCAGCAACTGCTCGGCCAGGCGTCGGCCTCGGGTCGGGTCCGCCGGCTGCCGTTGCGGCGCCTGTCGGAGGACGCGGTCCGGTGGTTGAGCGCCGCCAGCCGGGTCGACGCCGGGCGCGTGTTCGCCTTGACCTCCGGGAACCCGTTCTTCGTCATCGAGGTGCTCGCCGGCGGGGATGGCGACCGCGTCCCGTCCACGGTCGTCGACGCGGTGCTCGGGCGGGTGCGTCGCCTGGACGCGGCCACCCAGGACGCGCTCGACCTGCTGGCTGTGGTCCCGTCCGCGGTGGAGCGGTGGCTGGTCGACGCGCTCGTGCCGGGTGGGCTGGCCGGCCTGGGCGCGGCCGAGGAGCACGGCTTGCTCACCGTGTCGCCGGCCTCGGTGGCGTTCCGGCACGAGCTCACCCGCCGGGCGATCGGGGACTCGGTGCCGGTGGCGCGCCGCGTGGCGCTGAACCGGCGGGTGCTCCACGCGTTGGTCGGGCGGGAGGACGTCGACCTGTCCCGCATCCTGCACCATGCGGCCGAGGCCGGCGACGCGGACGCGATCGTCCGGTACGGGCCGCCGACGGCCCGGGACGCGGCCGGCGCCGGCGCCCACCGCGAGGCCGCCGCGCACTACCGGCTGGTGCTCCGGCACCGGGAGCGGTTCGCCGCGGCCGAGTTCGCCGAGCTGCTGGAGCGCTATGCCGTCGAGTGCTACACGATCGGGAGCCCCGCGGCCGCGGTCGCCGCCCAGCGCGAAGCGGTCGGGGTGCGCCGGTCGCTGGGCGAGCCACGGGCGCTCGGGGCGGGCTTGCGTTGGCTGTCCCGGATCCAGTGGTGGGCCGGCGACCGCACCGCCGCCGAGCAGGCCGCCACCGAGGCCATCGCCGTGCTGGAGCCGGCCGGCGACCGCCGGCTGCTGGCCCTCGCGCTCAGCAACCAGGCCCAGCTGCACATGCTCGCCTCCCGCGCCGGCGACGCAGTCGCCGTCGGCGAGCGCGCCATCGCCCTGGCCCGCGAGGTCGGCGACGCCGCGATCCTGTCCCACGCCCTGAACAACGTCGGTGGCGCGCGGTGGCAGCTCGGCGAGGAGTCGGCGTGGTCGTTGATGGAAGAGAGCCTGCGGGTCGCGCTGTCCGCCGGCGAGGTCGAGCACGCCTGCCGCTCCTACGCCGTCCTCGCCTGGCACCAGCTCGACGACCTCCGCCTCGACGACGCCGAGCGGACCCTGGCGGACGGCATCAGCCTCGCTGAGCGCGCCGACCACCTCGGCTACCTCGGCTACCTCTACGTGGAGCTCGGCGGGGCGAAGCTAGCCAGGGCCGCCTGGGGCGACGCCGTGCGGGCGGCGCGCCGGGGGCTGGACGGCGGCCCGCTGCAGCGCTGTCCGGCGCTGACGGTGCTGGGGCGGGTGCGGGTGCGCCGGGGCGAGCCGGGCGGCGACGAGCTGCTGCGGGAGGCGTGGTCGCTCGCAGTCGACCTGCGGGAGCTGCAACGGACCGGACCGGACCGGTGGCCGTGGCCCGGGCCGAGGCGGCCTGGCTGGCCGGCGACCCTGCCGCCGTGCGCGCCGTCGCCGGCCCGGCTTACGAGGACGCCCGCCGCCTGGGCCACGTCCCGCTCCAGGCCGAGCTGAGCTACTGGCTGACCAGGGCGGGCCAGGCCGTCACACCGCCCGCGTCCGAGCATCCCTACGCGCTGCAGGCGGCCGGGCGCTGGCGGGCGGCGGCGGCGGCCTGGCAGGCGGCCGGGTACCCCTACGAGCACGCCGCGGCCCTGGCCGAGAGCCCCAACCCCCAGGACCGGCTGGCCGCCCTGGCCGAGCTGGACGCCCTGGGTGCCGTTCCGCTGGCTCGGCTGGTCCGGGCCGGGCTGCGCCGGCTGGGCATCGCCCACGTCCCCCGCGGACCGGCCGGGGCCACCCGCCAGAACCCCGTCGGCCTCACCGAGCGGCAGGTCCAGGTGCTGGGCCTGCTCAGCCAGGGATGCACCAACGCCGAGATCGCCGACCGGCTGGTGATCTCCACCCGGACGGTCGACAGCCACGTCGCCGCCGTGCTGGCCAAGCTCGGCGTCGCAACCCGGCGGGCCGCGGCCGCCCGGGCGGCCGACCTCGGGATCCTCGACCCGAAAGCTCGGTAGCCGCCGGCGCCGATCTCGGTAGCGGCCACCGATCCGGGACGGGCCCGCCGCGCCGTACAACCGCAGGGTCAACCGAACGCGCTGTCGCAAGCCGGCGGTTACCCGCTGGACGCGCAGGCCGGCGAGGAGCCGGGTCCGAGCGTTGTCCCCACAGGGAGGCAGATGGCCATGCCCGAGACCACCGATCCCACCTTCTACCGCAGCCCGGCCGAGGCGATCGCGGCCCCGCCCGAGCGGCTGGCCTACGTGGCCGCCTACGACCCCGCCGGCCAGGCCAAGGACGCCATCGCGGTGCTCGACACCGACCCGGCCTCGGCCGACTACGGCCAGGTCGTCGGCTGGTCGGAGCTGCCCACGGCCGGCAACGAGCTGCACCACTTCGGCTGGAACGCCTGCTCCAGCGCCCTGTGCCACCAAGGCCACGGCGACCACGGCCAGCCGCTGGAGCGGCGCTACCTGATCGTCCCCGGCATCCGCTCCTCGCGGATCTATGTGCTGGACACCAAGCCCGACCCCCGCCACCCAGGTCGTCCGGGAGATCGCGGCTGAGGAGCTGGCCGCCAAGGCCGGCTACTCCCGCCCCCACACCATCCACTGCGGCCCGGGCGGCATCTTCGTGTTCAACCTGGGCGGGGCCAACGGCAACGACGGCCCGGGTGGGATCGCCCTGCTGGACCACGACAGCTTCGACGTCGTCGGCCCGTGGGAGCAGGACCGCGGCGACCAGTACTTCGGCTACGACGGCTGGTGGCACCTCAACCACGACACCGTCATCACCTCCGAATGGGGCACCCCGTCGATGGTCGAGAACGGCCTCAATCCCGAGGACTTGCTGGGCCGCCGGTTCGGCCATCATCTGAACTTCTGGAGCATGTCCCAGCGCACCCTCACCCAGCGCATCGACCTCGGCGACCAGCATCAGATGGTGTTCGAGGTCCGCCCGGCCCACGACCCGGCCAAGGCCTGGGGCTTCGTGGGCGTGGTCATCAGCGTCGAGGACCTGTCCGGCTCGGTGTGGCTGTGGCACCGCGACGGCGACCGCTGGGCCGCCACCTAGGTCATCACCATCCCGGCCGAGCCGGCCGACCCCGACCTGCTCCCACCCGCCCACAAGCCCGTAGGGGCCGTGCCGCCCCTGGTGTCCGACATCGACCTGTCGGTGGATGACCGCTGGCTATACGTGTCGTGCTGGGGCACCGGCGAGCTCAAGCAGTACGACGTGGCCGACATCTTCCACCCGCGCGAGACCGGCTCCGTACGCCTGGGCGGGATCGTGCGGCGCCAGCCTCACCCGGCCGCGCCCGACCAGCCGCTGGGTGGTGGGCCCCAGATGGTGGAGGTCAGCCGGGACGGCCGCCGGGTGTATGTGACCAACTCCATTTACGGCGCCTGGGACCCGATCTTCTACCCCGACGGGGTGGGCGCCTGGGCGGCCAAGCTCGACACCAACCCCGAGAACGGCGGCGGGCTCAGCCCGGACCAGCGGTTCTTCCCCAACGGTGACGCCTTCCGGGGGCTGCGGGTCCACCAGACCCGGCTGCAGGGCGGGGACGCCTCCAGCGACTCCTACTGCTTCACGAGCTGATCGACATGCGACCGTTGGCGCATCATCTGGGCGAGGACTCGCTGGTCAACCTGCTGCTGGTCGGCGGCACCGGGCTCTCGCTCATGGTGGTCCAAGGCCGCGCCCGGCTGGCGGCCGCCCGTGCCCGGCTGAGCAGGCGCCTGCGCGGGCCCGAGCCGCGGCCACAGGACGGCGGGCGGTAGCGGTGGTCGTCGCCCAGGTGGCCGAGCTGCGCCTGGGGGGGCGGTTCTGCGGGCCACCTGCCACCGCCAACGGTGGCTATGCCTGCGGCGCCATCGCCGAGCTCCTCGGCGGCGGCGTGGAGGTGACCCTGCGCCGGCCGCCGCCGCTTGGCCGGCCGCTGCGGCTGCGGGTCGGCGACGGCGGCGCCGTGGTCCACGACGGCGACGAGCTGGTCGCCGAGGCCTGCCCGGCCACGGTCGGGCTCGCCCTGCCCGGGACGGCCTCGCCGGCCCAGGCGCGGGCGGCGGCCGGACGCTACCCGCTGTTCCAGGGCCATCCCTTCCCGACCTGCTTCACCTGCGGACCCGACCGCGCTCCCGGTGACGGGCTGCGGATCTTCCCCGGGCCGCTGGCCGGCGGCGACCTGTGGGCGGCGCCGTGGACGCCTGACCCCTCGGTCGCCGACCAGGATGGGCTGGTCGTGCCCGCGGTGATCTGGGCGGCGCTGGACTGCCCCAGCGGCTTCGCGGCCGGCGTCGGCGACACTGTGATGGTGCTCGGTCGCATGGCCGCCCGGGTGCTGGCGCGCCCTCGCGCCGACACGGCCTACTGCCTGGTCGCCTGGCGCGGGGGACCGGCGGCCGGCCGCAAGCAGCCGGCCGGGTCGGCGCTGCTGGACGCCCACGGCAGGGTGCTGGCGGTCGCACGCACCATCTGGGTGACCATCCCCACGCCGGAGCCGGCGTCGCGACCGCGTGGGTGGGGATCCCCCCGCAGGCGCTCGGCCGCGACCCGGCGAGCTGCGCCGCTTCCTCCCCCTCGCAGCGCATACCGCGGCCACCACGTCGCAGTCGGCGACAAGTCAGCTTCCTAGTCGGGCCAAACGACGGGCTGATCGACGCCGCCCCCATGGCGATGGCGCACCATGCTGCCGGTGCGCGACAACAGCGCGCTACCTGAGGCCTTGGTTCAAGTTGGTTGTCATGGCAGCCCGTGTGGCAGTCGACCAGCCGTCACCAGATGGAATACCTGGTGCCCGCTCCACAGCGGTCGGCGTGGTCTGGGTGGCCGAGGGCGCTGTGGCGTACGGCCTTGATCATCCCGTTGATCATCCAGACGATCCGACGGGACCCGTCTGGATCCGTCTGGACCGACCAGGCATCCAACCTGAGCAGGCCAGATCCATCGGGAGCCGACCAGTCCGACGCGGAGCACCAGGCTACGGAACTGGCGGCTGGTGTCGTCGAATCAGCTGACTGAACGAGCCTGGAAGCCGTCCTCAAGGCCCCAGGAGACGATCCGGCGAGGACTGATCCTGATGATCGGGTCGTCGAACCCCTCCATGATGGCCTTACCTCCAGTGTCGATCGTGCTCGCCTCGCCGCGCACCTCCACGGCACGGGGCTGCCAGGGCGGGAGCACATCGTCGACGACCAACGCCGCCACGCCCGTCCGCTTGACGTCGCGGAACTTCTTGCGCGTGGCGACGTCATGGCCGCCGATGTCGATGGCGTCGGCCTCGGGGTTGTAGCGGAAGGCAACGGGGACGACATGCGGCATGCCGTCGTGGCCGACCGTGGCGAGCCGTCCGAGCCGCTGGCTCCCGAGGTACTGGATCTCGGCATCGCTGAACACGTTCATGGCGTCCTCCTGTTGGCCGGTCATTCCCACAGTCATTCCACCACGCAGAACTCGCCAGACGAGAAGCCACCAGGCAGACGGGACAGCCTACCTGACCAGCCAAGACGACATCTGACGCCATCCCATGGACGGTTGGAAACCGACTCATAATCGCCTGGTCGAGCGATACTTGAGCGGCCATGCGTAGAAGCACACCTTCCAAGAGCCTCCATCCCCGATGACGAGCACCGTCGCGGCTGCCATTCCTTGGGAAGTCGTCCTCTCAACTGCCGGTGGAGCCCTCGCGACCTTGGTCGGCGTGCTGGTTGGCGGGGCGATCAGCAGTCGTGCGCAGACGCGGCATTGGACGCTGACAACCCAGGCCGAGGCATGCGCCGGTGTCTTGCGGGAGTACACGCAAGTGTCCATAGCCCTATCGCGGGCGAGGTTCCATGATGAGCCTCAGCCGGAGGAGAGACCGCTGCTGGATTGGGCACCGTGGAATCAGGCCTTGGAAGTGCTCAACCTCGTTGCCGACCACCGCATCGTCGCAGCTGCCCACCGGATCGACGCTGTGTTCTGGGAGCTGAACCTGCGAGTGAGGCGGGGCGAGCTGAAGGGTCCAGAGTGGTTCCCGGCCCGCGATCGCATGGAAGCTGCTCGACTGAACTTCGTCAACACCGCTCGCCAGCTGTTGGCACGTCCTGGTCCGGACCTTCCCCGCCTATCTGGTCGTCCGGACCCCTCAGACCCCGTCTGGCGCGAGCCGCCAGCAGACCAACCAAGGTCTGCTCCCGGCACACCGGCGCAGGACTCTTCGTAGGCGTCCAGCGGCGCGCCTGATCATCCGGTTGATCATCCAGACGATCCGACGGGACCGGTCTGGATCCGACCAGACCGACGACCCATCCAACGTGAGCAGGCCAGTTCCGTCTGGAGCCGACCAGATCGACGCTGAGCACCAGGCTACGGATCTGGCGGTTGGGGGTTCGAATCCCTCGCGGCGCGCATAACCGCAGGTCACAGGCTCAGGCTGTAGCCACTTGTCTTGGTGACGCTCTGATAGCTGTCGCGGTGGGCCGCTGCGGCACCTTGCTACCGCTCATGCCATCACGGTCGGTCCCAGGATCGACATGCCGGCTGGCTCCTTGGGCCACTCGTTGAGGCGTAACGGCGAAGCCCGACGATTCGTCTTTGTAGGCAGAGGGATCGAGTGGTTCCTCTCTCCTCGGTTCGGCAAGGAGGCCGACGTGCGGCGATCTCTTCCAACCAGACGCCACGCCATGGTGATGAGCGTCCTGGCCATAGCGGCGATGGTACTGGGCGTGCTTCCCGCTGCTGCGCAGACGGCGGTGACGGCGAGTGAGGTCAGTGTCGGCAGTCCGTCGGGGCAGACGCCGCGCAACCATCAGAACGAGCCGGCCGTGGCCGTTGACGCCCACAACCCAGACTTCCTAGTGGCGGGCTCCAACGACTATATCGACCAGCAACGCTGCCCGCGCACGCTGGTCACCGAGACTGCCGCCTGTGACGACTTCAGCGCCGGTGTCGGCGTGTCGGGCGTCTACTTCTCGTTTGACCGCGGCAAGACCTGGACCCAGCCGACCTATACCGGCTGGACGGCGCGGGATTGCGGCACGGTCGAGGTGTGCCCTGGTTACTTCGGCCCGATCGGCCGGATCCCCTGGTACTACGAGGCGGGCCTGATCGACGATGGCGACCCGGCGGTCACCGTCGGGCCACGGCCGGTGAACGGCACCTTCTCGTGGGCGAACGGCTCGCGGGTCTACTACGCCAACCTGGCGGCCAACTTCCCTGGGCGGTCGGCGTTCCGCGGTTTTGAGGCCGTGGCGGTGTCGCGGCTGGACAATCCCACGGCGACGCGGGTGCAGCAGAAGTCGAGTTGGATGCGGCCGGTGATCGTGACCGCCCAGCAGAGCTCGACCGCATTCAACGACAAGGAGCAGATCTGGGCCGATAACGCCGCCTCTAGCCCATTCTTTGGCCGTGTCTACGCTTGCTTCCCGCAGTTCCGCAGCGTCGGCCAGCACCGCCCGGCCAACTTCCCGGCGCCGCTAATGATCGCGACCTCACCGGATGGCGGCAGCAGTTGGCGAACCAAGCAGGTCACCCCGGCGCAGACCGGTGGGCATGGCGTGACCGAGTTCGGCTTGTCGGGGTGCACGGTCCGCACCGACAGCCACGGTGTGGTCTATGTGTTCGCCGAGATGTTCCAGAACCCGGCGCTGACTGGGCTGCCCACACGCGGCGCCCATGTGCTGCTGCAGTCTTTCGACGGCGGAGCCCACTGGACCAAGCCGCGGACGCTGTTCCGGATCACCGATCCGTGCTTTTTCGTCGACCCGCTGTCGGGCCGGTGCGTGATGGATGGCTACACCGGCGCGCGGACCGACCTTGGGGCGGCGCCCAGCGTGGACATCGCCAACGGGGCCCCGACCGGTGCTGATGCGACCAACATGATCATCGACGCCTGGGCCGACGCCAGCGCCGGGCTCAACCAGGAGCAGACCCGGGTGGCCTGGTCGGCGAATGGGGCCCGCACCTGGCATGGACCCACGCCGGTGTCGCTGGCTGGTGACCGGCCGATCTATGCCGCGCCGGCGATCTCCCCCGCCGGCGACCGCGCCTATGTCGTCTACGAGGCGGTCACCTCACCATGGCGAGGGGCCGATGTGAGCTCGCCTCGTCCCTACCATGGTGTATTCCTCAGCGCCCCGGTCGGCGCCGGCGGCCCTGGTGCTTGGACGACCGTGTACAACGGTCCGCTGGGGGACATCCGGGCCTCCTATCCGGGCCACCGGCTGCGTGAGGAGCGCATCGGCGACTATGTCTATGCGGCCGCCAGCCGCGACTACGGCGTGGGGCTGTGGATTGACGCCCGCAACGCCGGCGTGTGCCCGGCGGTGCAGGACTGGCGCGCCCGGTCGCTGGCGGCCGGTGAGCCGGTCCTGCCGGCGCCATGGCCACTGGCTGACTGCCCGGCGACCTTCGGCAACACCGACGTCTGGTCAGCCACCACGGGATAGTTCCCGCCTCGGGCGGGCAGGAGGGATGAGCATGCTTCGCTTCCGGCTTCCGGTCCTGGTCGTCGCCGCGGTGGTCGCCGCGGTCGTGTTGACCATGCCGGCGGGCGCGGCGCCGGCCAACGTCGACGTCAGCCAGCGGCATCTCAACGAGTCCGAAGAGGCGATCGCGGTCAACCCCACCAACCCCAACAACATCGTGATCTTCACCAACGTCGGCCATGCCGAGGCCGGGCTGACTGCCGGGATGTTCCTGGGCGTGAGCTTCGATGGCGGCAAGACCTGGACCAGGAGGCTCGTCGGCCTTGGCGCCGGTGACCCTCTCGGCGATACCTGCTGCGATCCGAGCCTGTCCTTTGACCGCTACGGCAACCTGTTCATGACCTACCTGTACCAGGTGGAGAACCAGGTCCCGGTCGCGCTCAGTACCGACGGTGGCCTGACCTTCAGGGTGATCGCCAACATCTCCAAGGCCGACCTGCCGGCCAAGAAGTCCAAGGGGGATAACCGCGGGCTGTTCCGGTTCGTCGACCAGCCCACCATCACCGCCGGGGAGAACGCGGTCTGGGTGGTGTTTAACGCGGGTGGGCCGATGGTGGCTACCGGCGCCCCGGTCACCGGGTTGGGCAAGGTCGGTGCCTTCATCCCGGTCGAGGTGGTCCCCGGGACCAACAACTGCACCTACGGGGACGTGGCGATCGGTCCCTCCGGCCTGGTGATGCAGGCCTGCAACCTGACCGAGAGCGGCCAGGGCGGCGGCAAGATCTTCGTGAACGTGGACCCCGACGGGCTCGGCCCGGCCGGGTTCGGGGATCGCATCTTCGTGACCCAGACCCACGTCGGTGGCTTCGATTTCATCCCACCGCAGCCGGACCGCTCGGTCGACGCCGAGGTTGGCCTGGCCTGGGACCACACCGGCGGCGCGCACGCCGGCCGCGTGTACATGGTGTATACGCGCGAGCAGCCCAACGAGAGCGACGACATGGACATCTACGCTCGTCACTCTGACAACAGCGGGGCGACGTGGAGTGGTGCGGTGCGGGTCAACGACGACCACACCGTCAACAGCCAGTTCCTGCCCAAGCTGTCGCTGGACCCCACCTCCGGCAAGCTCGCCGTGGTCTGGTACGACAGCCGCAACGACCTGGGAACCGGCGGGCCCGCTGATACCGACGGGATCGCCAACGACGACGCCCAGTTCTGGGCAGCGTTCAGCACCAACGGCGGCGCCAGCTTCACCCCTAACCTGCAGATCAGCGCCGGGACCTCCAACTCCCACGCCTCGGGCAACGGGATCGACTACGGCGACTACAGCGGGCTGTCGTTCTACGGTGGCGTGGCCCATCCGGCGTGGTCGGATAACTCCAACAGCACCGGCAACAACCCGGACGGCACGCTGCACCAGCTGGACATCTACACGGCCGCGGTGGCGGCTCCCTAGGCCAGCCGAATCGTCCCCACCGCAACCGCGATGCTGGTGGGACGATCCGCGCTCCAGGATCCCGGCCAACCAAGGCTGCCTGCCGCACAGGTTGGAGGCCGCCGAACGTGCCTGCCTTGCTTGATCATCCGTTTGATCATCCAGACGATCCGACGGGACCTGTCTGGATCCGACGGGATCGACGACCTACTCACCGTGAGCAGCCCAGATCCGTCTGGAGCCGACCAGATCGACGTAGAGCACCAGCCTACGGATCTGGCGGTTGGGGGTTCGAATCCCTCGCGGCGCGCAGAAGCCAAGCTCACAGGCTATCGAGCAAGAGAAGCTTGATGGCAGACGTTGGTCCCACAGGCTCCTTGAGGACTGCGCTCAGCGCTCAGGCCGCGCCGGCGCCGCGGTCGCCGGGGCTTGAACCAGGGAGGCGGAGTCGTGGGAGCGGGCCGG
>Ga0307278_10001004_pt1 | contig 13970 bp, 11 predicted proteins | sample ER_DNA_117_FD_194482 | JGI IMG/M metagenome (GOLD analysis project Ga0307278, IMG submission 194482) | Bulk soil microbial communities from the East River watershed near Crested Butte, Colorado, United States - ER_DNA_117 | ecosystem: Environmental > Terrestrial > Soil > Floodplain | place... | reverse complement strand
CGGGATCGGCTGGGCGCTGGTAGTGCTGCTGGCATGGTTCCGCTTCCGGCGGCAGGGACGGCCCCGCGGCGGGGTCCGACTGCCGCGCTCCTCGGCCGTGGAGGTGACCTACCTGGCCCTGGCCACGCTGTACTCGCTGACGCTGCCGCTCAAGCGGACGGTCACCCTGGTCGACCTGGTCGTGCTGGTCGCCATCTTCGTCGCCTACACCCTGCGGATCGCCAAGGCGCCGCCGGAAGCCCCGAACCTGGTCGGCCCGTCGGCGTGGCTGGCCACGCTGCCGACCCGACGGCGGCGGACGACCTACGTGGGGTTCTTCGGGTTCGCGGCGTCGGTGATCCTGCTGTCGGCGGAGCACTTCGCCGACGGCCTGGTCCAGACGGGGGAGGAGCTTGGGATCAGCCCCTTCTTCCTGGTGCAGTGGGTCGCGCCGCTGGCCTCGGAGGCGCCGGAGCTGCTGGTCGCCGGGCTGTACGCCTGGCATCTGAACACCACCAGCGGCCTGAGCACGCTGGTCTCCTCCAAGGTGAACCAGTGGACGCTGCTGGTCGGCACCCTGCCGCTGGTCTTCACGGTCGCCTCCGGACTGCCACCGGCCTGCCCGTCGGGCCCGCGCAGCGCGAGGAGCTGCTGCTCACCGCCGCGCAGAGCCTGTTCGCGGTCGCGGTCCTGGTGAACCTGGAGATCAGCGTCCGGGAGGCCGCGGCCCTGTCGGGGCTGTTCCTGGTCCAGTTCGGGCTCGCCGCGCTGGTCCCTGGCAGCACCGAGCTGCTCGTGGTGGCCCTGGCGTACCTGGTGGGGGCCGCCGTGCTGCTGCTGCGCGCCAGGCGCCTGCTCGGCCCGCTGCTGCGCGACGGCCTGCGCACCCCCTACCACCGGCTCCAAGACCAGCGCCGGGCACCTCAGGCCGGTGGCCACCGCCCCGCGACCGGCGGGGAGCGGCCCGGGGCTCCCCCCTGAGGCCCAGGTCAGCGCGGGGGCGCGACCCAAGCAGCTCAGCCTGTTCAGCGACGCCGGCTAGTATGTGACGGGTAGGCTCCTGCGGTCCTGTCCACTGTCCCCGCTGCCGGCAGGAGCCGATGCCACCCGATGACGACCAGCCTCCCTTGCCCACTCGTGCCCGACCCGCACAGCGTGGCGGGATGCTGGAAACTTGCCGGCTTACAGGCCGACTCCCCTTGCACCCGTCACTGGGGAACCGGCCCAGGAGGTAGTCAGAGCACTTGCGCGGAGGCGAGGCCCGAGCCGCCGGGTCGGCCCTCGGCCCGACCGACGAGGAGAGGCATGCAGACCGAACCGCCGGCGTCACCGGCGCTCCGCCGCATCAGCGTGCTCGTCAAGCTCGCTGCCGAGGGGTTCCAGGACGCCTTCGGCGCCCGGCCGGACTGGTTCGAGGTCCCGGCCGAGGACCTGGGCACGCTCCAGGAGGAGGTGGGTGCCGCGTGGGCGGAGCGGGTCTCGGGCGTGATGGGTCTGCGCGCCGGGGCCGGCTACGTCGCGGGCGGCCCGGCCGGAACGGTCGCGCTGGCCCAGGCCGCCCACGACGGAGTCCTCGGCCTGCTCGGGCTCGCCGCCCTGCCCCCCGACGTCCTGGTCGAGGAGACCCCTGGCGGCCCCCGCTACCTCGTGCCCGAGGAGTGGTTCGTCGCCGGCCCGGCCGGCGACCCCCGGCGGTAGCCGGATGGGCGCCGGCCCGGCTGCGCGGCCCGGGACCGAGGTCGTCGGGTTCTGCCTTGCCGCCGGGGCGGGCAGCCGCCTGGCCCCGCTGACCCGGCGCGTGCCCAAGCCGCTGCTTGCCCCTGCCGGGCGGCCACTCGTCGATCTCGCGTGCGAGGCGCTGCTGGTCGCGGGTGCCGGCCGGGTCGTGGTCAACGCCCACCACGGCGCCGACCTGCTCGCCGCCCACTTGGACGGCCGGGCCTTGCGCGCTGCAGGCGAGTCGGCCTTGCGCGCTGCAGGCAGCGGGAGCAGGGCCTGGCGCGCTGCAGGCGATCCGGCCGGCTGCCAGGTGGTGCGCGAGCCGGAGCTGCTGGGCACCGGCGGCGGGCTCGGCAACGCCCGTCGGCTCGGGCTCCTAGGCCGGGGGATCGTGCTCGTCACCTGCGCCGATGTCGTGGCCCATCCCGCCGACATGGCCGAGCTGGCCGCCCTGCTCGAGCGGTCGGGGGCTCAGCTCGCCGCCGGCCTGGTCCCGGCCCGGGACGACCCGCTGCCGTTCCGCTTGGACGCCACCGGCCGGATCGTGCTCGACCCGGCCGGGGGCTGGGCGTCTGCCGGGGTGTACGCCGTGCGCGCGGCCGCGCTCGACGCCGTCCCCCCTGGGCGCTCCACGCTGGCCGAGTCGGTGCTCGAACCGCTCTGCCAGCGCGGCCAGGCCCAGGGGTGGCCGCTCCGCCATCCCTGGGCTGACGCGGGCACCCTCGGGCGGCTCCTCGGCGTCTCGGCCCGCCTGCTCGCCGGCTGCTGGCCCTACCGGCTGCCGCCCGGCCGCCTCCTCCCGGCCGGCCGCGACCGGGGCCCGGTGCTGGTCGTGGACGGGAGCGTGCTCGCCCCCGGCGCCGTGGTCGCCGGGCCGGGCGTGCTGGACAGGGGCAGCCGGATCGAGCACGGCGCTGTGATCACCCGCGTCGTGGTCGGCCCTGGCGCCGTCGTCGGGACGGGCGCCACGGTCACCGGCAGCGTCCTCGGCCCGGGCGCCACGGTCGAGCCGGGCGCGACCGTCACGGCCGCGCTGCTGCCCAGGTGACCCGGCAGCAGCGCCACGCCCCGCACCGGCGCGTCTCGCGCCCCGCACCGGCGCGTCTCGCGCCCCGGCCGGTGCCGCCCTCGCGGCGTGGCGCGAGCACGGCGCGAGGGCAGCGGGTCCAGGCGGTCAGGCCGCCAGCCGGGCCCAGCCGCGTCTGGAGAGGCGGTCAGGTAGCCGAGATATCCGGTCTGCAGCGGCTCGGACAGACCCAGCCAGGCTCAGCCGGCCCAACCCGGCTCAGACAGGCCCAGGCGGGGTCGGGCGGGCTCAGGCGGGGTCGGGCTGGTGGCGGATGAGGACCACGGCCACGTCGTCGGCGAAGCGTTCCCCGGACAGCTCCTGGACGTGGGCGAGGACGGTGTCGAGGCCGGCGCCGTCCAGCCCGGCCGGAGTCGGCAGCTCAGCGAGGCGCTCGATCAGCCCCTGCTCGCCGAAGCGGTCAGGGCCGCCGGGCCGGTTCCTGGCCTCGACCAGGCCGTCGGTGTAGAACAGCAGCGTCCATGTGCGACCCAGGGCGACCGTCACCTCCTGCCAGTCGCCGTCCCCGCCCAGGCCGAGCGGCGGCCCGCACGGCAGGTCGACCAGGTCCACGCCCTCTCTCAGCAGCAGGGGCATGGGGTGGCCGGCGACCACGAACGTGGCGCTGGCCCGGTCGGGGGGCACCCGGGCGCAGCAGACGGTGGCGAACGCCTCGTCGGAGGGGCGCTCGGCCAGGAAGACCTCGTTCAGGGCGTGGGTCAGGGCCAGCGGGTCGGTCACGGTCAGCGCAAGCCCGCGCTCGGCGCCACCCTGCGTGCCGGTGAGCAGGGGCGCGCCGGCCGCCTCGGTCCGAAATACCGGGCGCCTGGCCGCGAGGTCGCCGGGCAGGTCGGCCGCGGCGGCAACGGCTACGGAGGTGGCGCCGCCGGCCCTGGTGGGCGCGGCAGCCACCAGCCTGGCCTGCTCGCCCTCGACCTCCCACATCGACGCCCAGGGGCAGGCGAAGGTCCGCGCGGCCGCGCGGCAGATCGTCTCGGCCAGGTCGGCCGCGCCCAGGTCCTCGGCATGGAACGCCGGGGTCATGCTGAGCATGCGGTCCAGCGCGGCCCGGGTCTCGCGCTCGGCCGCGAGCAGCCGCGCCCGCTCGGCTTCGGCCGCCTGGCGGGCGGAGACGTCGTGCAGGTAGACGAACAGGCCGTCCAGTGACGGGTAGGCGCGCACCTCGAACCAGGCGTCGAGCGCCGGGTAGAACGCCTCGAACTCCACCACCGTGCTGTCGGTGACCGCGCGCTCGTACTCCCGCTGGAACGCGGTGCCCAGGGGTGCCGGCAGCGTGTCGTAGAGCGGGCGGTCGAGCAGCTCGTCCTCGCTGTGCCCGAGGACCCGCTGCGCCTCCCGGTTGGCGTAGGTCAGGCGCCAGCCCTGGTCGAAGGCGCAGAAGCCGTCGCTGATGCTCTCGAACGCGCGGGCGATGCGCTCCCGCACCGAGCGGGACTCGGTGGTGTCCAGCGTGGTCCCGGTCACCTGCGCGGGCTCGCCGGTCTCGTCGAGCACGACCTGGCCCAGGCTGAGCGCCCAGCGGACGGCGCCGTCGGGCCGGGCGATGCGGTACTCGACCTCGAAGCTGCCCGCTGCCTCGATCGCGCGGGCGATGGCGGCGTCGACCGCCTCGACGTCGTCGGGGTGGATCCGCTCGGTGAACCCGGGGTAGGTGCCGCTGAACGCTTCCAGCTCCACCCCGAAGATGCGGGCGTGGTTGGGGTTCCAGCGCAGCGCGCCGGTGCGCAGGTCCCAGTCGAAGGTGCCCATGCGGGCCGCGTCCAGGGCCAGCCGCAGCCGGGCTTCGCTGTCGCTCAGCGCGCGCTCGGCCGCCTTGCGCCCGGTGATGTCGGTGACCACCGCGCCCACCCCGGTGACCTTCCCGTCCGAACCGGTCACCGGGTAGTAGCTCGCCAGCCAGGTCGGCTCGGGCCGCTTGGCGCCGCCCGCGCCTGCGCCCGGAGGGCCGGCGATCTCCACGTCGCAGACGGGCGCGCCGCCGTCGAGCACCTGGCGCACGATCGGCTCGGCCGCCCGGGTGAGGGCGGGGTGGCCGACCTCGCGCATCGACCGGCCCAGGTGCTCGGCGACCGAGCGCCCGTTGATCGCGGCCATGAAGCTGTTGATGCGGACGTAGCGGAGGTCGGCGTCCATGACCGCGAGCCCGATCGGGGCCGCCGCGAGCAGCACGTCGAGCGCGGTGGCGCCGCCGCCGTCGCCGAGCACCGCCCCGGCCGGCCCGGGCGGCTGGTCGGCGGCCGCCTGGGCCAGGCGGAGCCGGTCGAGGGCGAGCGCGCACAAGCGGCCGAGGGCGAGCAGGAAGCTCCGGTCCTCGGCGGTGAAGCGCCGCTCCCTGGCGAAGCTGAGGCCGAGCACGCCGACGATGCGCGGCCCGAGCCGCAGGGGGATCGAGGCCGATGCCTCGTTGCTGGTGGCCACTGCGGCGAGGTTGGGGTAGCGGCGGTTGCGCTCGGCCAGGGACTCGAGCCAGACCGGCTCGCCGGAGCGGGCGGCGTCGGCGATGGGGAGGCGGGTGTCGAGCGGGAAGCGCCGGAAGGTGTCGATCAGCCTGGGCGGCAGGCCGAACGAGGCGGTGGTCTCGAGCGTCCCGTCGGGATGCAGCAGTGCGAGCGCGCCCGCGACGGCGCCCAGCGCGGCTGTGCCCTGGCGCACGGTCGTGGCAACGATGTCCTGCGCGCTGACCGCGCCTGACAGCGCGGTCGTGAGCATGTACAGGCGGGCGAGGCGCTCGGTGGCCGGGTCGGGCGGCGCCACGCTGGGGCTGGGCCGTGCTGGCCGCTCGAAGCGTTCCGCCATCGCCTGCCTCGTCCCTCCTTACCGCAGCTCTCGGACCCACGCCGCAGCTGTCGGACCCACCCTGGGTCCGAGCATACGGCGCCCGACCTGCCAGCGAAACTCCGACCATCCCGGCGTGGGCGCCCCTGGCGTCCGGGTCAGGTAGCCTCCCCTTGACCAGGCCGCCCGCACCCGTGCCGGCGCGCTGACGGACCGACGACAGGAGGCAGCACAGTGGCCGACCAGCTCATCCTCGGCCTGCTCGGCGGGACGGGGCCACAGGGCCGCGGGCTCGCGTTGCGCTTCGCCCTGGCCGGGCACGAGGTCCTGCTGGGATCGCGCTCGGCTGAGCGGGCCCGCGGGGTCGTGCAGGAGCTCGACGCCGGTCGCGGCCTGCCCATCCGCGGCGTGGGCAACGAGGAGGCGGCCGAGCGGGCCGGCGTGGTCGTGCTCACGTTTCCGTTCGAGGGCCAGTCGGCGGTGCTGCCCTCCCTGGCCGGCGCGATCGGGGACAAGATCGTGGTCGATGTGGTCAACCCGCTCGCCTGGGACGGGGCCGGCCCCTACCTGCTCGACGTGCCCGAGGGCAGCGCCGCCGAGCAGGCCCAGGCGCTGCTGCCGAGGGCCCGGGTGACGGCCGCGTTCCACCACGCGGCGCCCAAGCTGCTGGCCGACCCGGACCGGCAGGTCGACACCGACGTGCTGGTGGCCGGGGACGACCCGGAAGCCAAGGCGGTGGTGCTCGCGCTGGCCGACGAGATCCCCGGGTGCCGGGGGGTCGACGCCGGGCCGCTCCGGCTGGCCCGCCAGCTCGAGGGGTTCACGGCGGTGATCGTGAGCCTCAACCGCCGCTACCGGATCCACGCCGGCGTCCGGGTCACCCGCTTGTCCGAGGAGCGGCGGCAGCGCCAGGCAGCCCAGGCGACCACGAAGGAGCGCTCGTGAGGATCTACACGCGAGGCGGGGACGACGGCACCACCGGGCTGCTCTACGGCGGCCGGGTGGACAAGTCCGACCTGCGCACCGAGGCGTACGGGACCACCGACGAGGCGGTCGGCGCGCTCGGCATGGCCAGGGTGTTCATCGCCGACAGCCTGCTCGCCGACCTCGTCCTCCGCCTCCAGCGGGAGCTGTTCGTGGTCGGGGCGGAGCTGGCCACCGCCGTCGAGAACGCCCACAAGCTGCAGCCCGGCCGGACCAAGGTGACGGCCCCCATGGTGGACGGCCTGGAACGGCTCATCGACGAGTACACCGGCAAGATCCGGATGCCCGAGGAGTTCATCGTGCCCGGCGAGTCCCGCGGCTCCTCGTTCCTCGACTACGCCCGCACGGTGATCCGGCGGGCCGAGCGCCACACGGTCGCCATGGACCGGGCCGGTCTGCTGGTCGACCGGGAGGCCGTGCGCTACCTGAACCGGCTCGCCGACCTGGTGTTCGTGCTGGCCCGGTACGAGGAGGGCGACTTCCGCACGCTCCGCTCGGGATCGTAGCCGTGCGGGTGGCCGTCGACCAGCTACTTGCGGACGAGCTCGGCCTCGACCTCGAGCCGGACCTCCTTGGCGAGGAGGAACCCGCCGGTCTCGAGGGCCGCATTCCACTTCAGCCCCCAGTCCTCGCGGTTGACCGTGGTGGCCGCGGAGAAGCCCGACCGCAGGTTGCCCCACGGGTCGGTGCCGACCCCGAGGAACTCGAGGTCGAAGGTGACCGGCCGGGTGACGCCCCGGATCGTGAGGTCGCCGTCGAGCTTCCAGACGCCCTCGTCGGCAGGCCGGACCGCGGTGCTCTCGAAGGTGATGGTGGGGTAGTGCTCCACGTCGAAGAAGTCCGCCGACTTCAGGTGGCCGTCCCGGGTGGGATCGTGGGTGTCCGCGCTGGCCGCCTCGACCTCGACGTGCACGCGGGACTGCTCCGGGACCTCGGCGATCTCGGCCTCGCCGCTGAAGCGGGTGAAGCGGCCGCGCACCTTCGCCATAAGGTGCCTGGCGATGAACTCCAGCGACGAGTGGACCGGGTCGATGACCCAGATGCCCGGGGGCGGGACGGTACGGCCGTCGACCACCCGGGCTGCTCCCGCCTGTACGGGACCTTCGCTCATGCTGCGCTCCTCTCCGTGGGCGGCCGCCGGTCTGCGGTCGCCCTGACGATTGCGGAGACAACTATCTCACATCTCATTGTTCCTGCAACCATCGATGCGTTCAGTGGTATTGATGCTCGGCGGCCGGGTAGTGGCCCTCGGCCACGTCCTTTGCGAAGCGCTGGGCGGCGTCGGTCAGGGTCGAGCGGAGGTCGGCGTAGCGCTTCACGAAGCGCGGGGCCGGGTCCCCGGTGAGGCCGATCAGGTCGGTGATGACCATGACGTGGCCGTCCACACCGGGGCCGGCCCCGATGCCGATGGTGGCGACGTCCAGCGCCTCGGTGACCCGGGTGCCGAGCTCTGAGGGGATCATCTCCAGCACGACCGCGAAGCAGCCGGCCTCCTGGAGCGAGAGCGCGTCGGCCAGCAGATCGTCACCCTTGGCACCCCGGCCCTGCACGCGGAAGCCGCCGAACGCATTGAGCGACTGGGGCGTGAAGCCGAGATGGCCCATCACCGGGATGCCGGCCTCGGCCATGCGCCGGACCGCCTTGGCCGATCGGCGGCCGCCCTCGAGCTTGACCGCGTTCGCCCCCGCCTTGACCAGCCGGGTCGCGTTGCGCACGGCCTCCGCGGCCGACGCCTGGTAGGCCCCGAACGGCAGGTCGCCGATGACCAGCGCATTCCTGGCCCCGCGGGCGACCGCCGCGGTGAACACCAGCGCCTCGTCCATCGTGACCGGGATCGTGGTCTCGTAGCCGAGCACGTTGTTGCCGACCGAGTCGCCGACCAGCAACAAGGGCACCCCGGCCTCGTCGAGCACGCGCGCGGTCAGCGCGTCGTAGGCGGTGAGCATGACGAACCGCTCCCTGCGCGCCTTCCAGGCGGCGAGGTCGGCGATGGCGACCGGCATGGCGGCCTCCTCTGTATGGTTCCTTGGAGCCCGCTCGGGGTCTCCTGGACCACCAAAGTGTGCCACGCCTGGCGGGGCCGCAACCGCGACTGAACCCGGTTGCCTGGCCAGGCGGGTTGCCTGGCCGGGCCGGTTACCTGCCCGGCGGCCGCAATCCGCAGCCGAAGCCGGTTGCCTGGCCGGTCCGGTTGCCTCGCCGGGCCGGTTACCTCGCCGGGCGGGTCAGCCCCCGGAACCGGTTGGTGATGGGCAGGCGGCGGTCCTTGCCGAACGACCGTCCGGTGACCTTCGGCCCCGGTGGTGCCTGGCGCCGCTTGTACTCGGCGCCGTCCACGAGCTTGACGACCTTCTCGACCGTCTCCCGGTCGAAGCCCTCGGCGACCAGCTCCTCGACGCTGGCGTCGTCCTCGACGTAGGCCTCGAGGATCGGGTCGAGCACCTCGTAGGGAGGCAGCGAGTCGGTGTCGAGCTGGCCCGGGCGCAGCTCGGCCGAGGGCGCCTTGTCGAGCACCGCCTGCGGGATCACCACCCCGGCCTGGTTCCGCCAGCGGCACAGGTCGTACACCAGCGTCTTGGGCACGTCACGGATGACGGCGAAGCCGCCCGCCATGTCGCCGTACAGGGTGGCGTAGCCGACCGCCATCTCCGACTTGTTCCCGGTGGCGAGCACGAGGCTGCCGAACTTGTTGGACAGGGCCATGAGCAGGGTGCCGCGGCTGCGCGCCTGCAGGTTCTCCTCGGCGATGCCCTCTTCGGTGCCGGCGAACGCCTCCTTGAGCACCGACAGGAACGCCTCGACCGGCTCGGCGACCGGCAGGACGAGGAACCTGATGCCGAGGTTGTCGGCCAGGGCGCGCGCGTCGGTCAGGCTCCCCTCCGACGAGTAGGACGACGGCATGGCCACCCCGGTCACCCGCTCGCGGCCGAGCGCGTCGGCCGCCACGGTGGCGACCAGGCTCGAGTCGATCCCGCCGGACAGCCCGATCAGCACCGACCGGAAGCCGTTCTTGTCGACGTAGTCGCGGGTGGCGGTGACCAGGGCCCGGTACACCTCCTCCTCGGTGCTCAGGGCGGGGGCGAGCCGGCGCTCCACGGGTGGGCCCGGGTCAGGCAGGGCGTCGGTGACCTGGACCCGGCGCACGGCCAGGGCCGGGTGCGGGTCGACGGCGGGGGAGCGGCGGGGCCGGTCCGAGAGGCGGGCGGTCGCCCCCTCCTCGAGGGTCAGGTCGACCACGAGCAGCTCCTCGCCGAACGCCCCGGCCCGGGCAAGGACGCGGCCCTGCGGGTCGAACGAGGCGCTCTGGCCGTCGAACACCAGCTCGTCCTGGCCCCCGAACTGGTTGACGTAGAAGAGATGCGTGCCGTGGTCGGCTGCGCGTGTGGCCAGCATGGGGCCGAGCCGGTCGTCCTTCTCGAGCCGGTACGGCGAGGCATTCAGGCTGACCACGACCTCGGCCCCGGCCGCGGCGGCCGACGCCATCGGGCCCCAGGGGAACCACAGGTCCTCGCAGATCGTGACCGCGACCTGGACGCCGCCGAACCCGGCCAGCAGCACCTCGCCGCCGGGCACGAAGTAGCGCTCCTCGTCGAAGACCCCGTAGTTGGGCAGGAGCACCTTGTGGTAGGTGGCGACAATCTGGCCCTGGTGGCAGAGGGCGGCCGCGTTGGCCGGTCCGGCCGGGGTCGGCTCCACGAAGCCGACCACCGCCGCGGCGTCGCCCACCCGGGCCGCCACCTGCTCGGTCGCGGCCCGGCTAGCGGCCAGGAACGCCGGCTTGAACACCAGGTCCTCTGGCGGGTAGCCGGTCACGGCCAGCTCCGGGAAGACGACCAGGTGGGCGTGGCGCTCGGCGGCCTCCTGGTAGGCGCGAAGGATCAGGTCGACGTTGCCGTCGACGTCCCCGACCACCGGGTTGATCTGGGCACCGGCCAGACGAAGCCGTTCCACGGACACCTCCCGCGCTCCGGCCGAGGGACGTGCCCCGCCCTCGGCGGGCGCCCGCCCGGCCTCTCCCGCCACGATAGCAGCGCCCTCCCACCCGGACGGAGCGCAGAGCAGGTCGAGCCCGAGCGCCTCCATCGGCTCGAAGTCGTACCGCTGAGGGTCAGGAGCGGCATCTCGTGAGGGTCAGAGGCGGCATCTCGCCTGCGACGCAGCAGGCGGTGGTCCAGCAGTCGTTGCCTGGTAGTGCGGGCGACCGGATCGTCCCCTCCAGGGTGAGCCGGCTTGGTAGCATGGCGCGCCACCCGTCCGCCGACGCACGTTCCAGCGTGCCCGTCCTGCGAGAGACGCCGACATGGACAAGCAGCGGGAGTACGTCCTGCGCACGGTCGAGGACCGCGACGTCCGCTTCATCCGCCTGTGGTTCACCGACGTCCTCGGCTTCCTCAAGTCGTTCGCGATCACCCCGGCCGAGCTCGAGGACGCCTTCGAGCGGGGCATGGAGTTCGACGGCTCGGCGATCGAGGGCTACGCCAGGGTCCAGGAGGCCGACATGGTGGCCCGGCCCGACCCGAGCACGTTCCAGATCCTGCCCGGCCACAGTGACGACGGGGGCGTGGCCCGCATGTTCTGCGACGTGCTGACCACCGAGGGCGAGCCGTTCGACGGCGACCCCCGGTGGGTCCTGCGCCGCAACCTGGAGCGGGCCGCCAGCCTCGGGTTCACGGTCTACGCCCAGCCCGAGATGGAGTTCTTCCTGTTCGCCGACGCCGAGTCGGCCAAGCCCCTGGACATTGGCTCGTTCTTCGACCAGACCGCGCTCGACCTGTCCCAGGACTTCCGCCGGGTCGCCATCGGCATGCTCGAGCGCATGGGCATCTCGGTGATGCAGTCCCACCACGAGATCGCGCCCAGCCAGCACGAGATCGACCTGCGCGAGGCGGACGCGCTGGCCATGGCCGACAACATCATGAGCTCCCGGCTGGTGGTGAAGGAGGCGGCGCTGGAGCGGGGGCTGCACGCGACCTTCATGCCCAAGCCCACCGAGGGCGTGGCCGGCTCGGGCATGGACACCCACCTGTCGCTCTACGAGGGCGACCGCAACGCCTTCTACGACCCTGGTCAGGAGGCCAACCTGTCCAAGACGGCGCGGGCGTTCATCGCCGGTCTGCTCGTCCATGCCCACGAGTACACCGCGGTCACCAACCAGTGGATCAACTCCTACAAGCGGCTCGTGCCCGGCTACGACGCGCCCACCTGGGTGTGCTGGGCGCAGCGAAACCGCTCGGCGATGGTGCGGGTGGGGGGCTACCGCTCCGACCGGGTCGACGTCGAGGTGCGCTCGCCCGACCCGGCCACCAACCCCTATCTCGCCTTCGCGGTGCTGCTCGCGGCCGGCATCAAAGGCATCGAGGAGGAGTACGAGCTGCCTCCCGAGGCGGGTGACAACATCGGCGAGATGACCGACGCGGAGCGGCGGGCGGCCGGGATCACCCCGCTCCCGGTCGACCTGCACGAGGCGCTCGGCGCCATGGAGGCGTCCGAGCTGGTGGCCGAGGCCCTGGGCGAGCACGTGTTCGAGTGGTTCCTGCGCAACAAGCACCGCGACTGGGAGTCCTACCAGCGCTACGTGTCGCCCTTCGAGCGCGAGCGCTACCTCCCCCTGCTCTGACCAGTGGTGCGGTCCTGGATGCCCCTTGGCCGGCGCCGGCGCCGGCTCGGCGAGCCGTTCCTGCCCATGCCCGAGATCGACCCGGGGCTGGCCGGGCGGCTCGAGCCGGTCCGCGCCAACGTGGAGCGGTACGGCTGGCACCTGCAGATGGTCTTCGGGGACCCGCTCCACCACCCGTGGACCTACACGATCGGGCTGTGGACGTCACTCGGCCATCCCGAGCTGTCGATGTTCGGGGTCGACCAGAACCAGGCTGCGCTGCTGCTCAACCTCATGGGAGAGCGGGTCGTGCGCGGCGAGCGCTTCGAGCCGGGCCGCGACCATGCCCGGGTGCTCTCCGAGCAGGACGTGCGGGTGGTCGGGGTGCGGCCCGAGTGGTACGCCCCCTACTTCGGGACGGCGATCGACTGGTACCTGGACGAGTTCCCGATGCTGCAGGTCGTCCTGCCCGACCGGGCCGGCCGGTTCCCGGACGACCCCAGGAGCGAGCTGCGGCAGGGCCAGCCGCTGCTCGACTCCGCCGACCCCTGGCCCGACCCGGTGGTGCACGACGACCGGTCCTGGGAGCATCCGGGCCCGATGGTGCTCGGGCGGGACGTCGACGACGCCGACTGCTGGTCGGGGCGGTGGGAGGCCCTGCCCAGCCGGCAGGTGGGGGTGGGCGAGCTCGAGATCGCGGTGGTCCCGTTCCTCGGCCAGCTCGTGCTCGGCGACCGGGTGCGGGTCGCTCCCGACGGCGGCCGGCAGGCGGTGGTCCAGGAAGTCACCCAGCGGTCGAGCCTGGGTACCATGCGGGTCACCCCGATGCCCTCCAACGACGAGGAGCTCGCGCGCTGCAACCGCATGCTCGGCCGGCTCGAGCGGCTCGGGATCCGCTGGGAGTGGGCCGGCCAGGAGCTGCTGGCCATCGCCGTCCCGCGGAGCCAGCTCCCCGACGTCGAGGAGCTGGTCGCTCCCCTGGCAGCCGACGACCTGCTCTGGGTCGAGCGGGTCCGCTGCTCCTGACCCGGCCCGCGCCGCCGCGCGGCCGGCGCGCGCCCGTAGGGGGGGCCCGATGCCGGCCGGCCGGCGCGCGCCCGGTTGGGGCCTTGATGCCGGCCGGCCGGCGCGCGCCCGGTTGGGGGGCCTGATGCCGGCCGGCCGGCGCGCGCCTGGTTGGGGGGCCTGATGCCGGCCGCCCGGCGCCGCCCGGCGCCGCACTACCATGCACGGCAACCAGCCGACCGGTGAGGTGCCGTGATCCCTGACCCAGCCCGAACGTCCTCCGACACCCTGGCCCGCCACGGCTTCGACGAGCCCGAGGCCAGCGCGGCCGCGCTCGCCCAGCTCGGCGCGTGGCCGCCGTCGGCGGTACTCGGCGGGCACCGGCTGCTCGCCGAGGTGGCCGGGAGCGCCCACCCCGACCTGGCCGCCCGGGCCCTGGCAGCGATCGCCGCCGCCAGGGCCGACCCGGACGCGTTCGCGGCGTTGCTGCGTCGCCGGCCCGGGTTCCGCCGTCGCCTGGTCGCGGTCGTCGGGGCCAGCCGCTCCATGGGGGCCTGGCTGGCCGCCCACCCTGAGGAGGCCGACCGGCTCGTCCACGGCCGGGCCTGCATGGAGCCTCGCTCGCGGGGGGAGTTGGTGGCGGAGGCGAGGGCGACGGTGGCGCGGCATGACGACCCGGCGGGGGCGTGGGATGCGCTGCGCCGGTTCAAGCGCCGGGAGCTGGTGCGGATCGCGGTGCGGGACCTGACGGCGCGGGCGCGGCTGGCCGGGGGGCCTGGGGCTGGCGCGGACGCCGCGCCGGTGGGGCGGGCGCCGGAGGGTGTG
>Ga0307278_10001003_pt1 | contig 13974 bp, 20 predicted proteins | sample ER_DNA_117_FD_194482 | JGI IMG/M metagenome (GOLD analysis project Ga0307278, IMG submission 194482) | Bulk soil microbial communities from the East River watershed near Crested Butte, Colorado, United States - ER_DNA_117 | ecosystem: Environmental > Terrestrial > Soil > Floodplain | place... | reverse complement strand
CCAGCACCCGCGTTGAGGGAATCCCCCGGGTGATCTACCGCCCCGACGACTCGACCGCCAGCTACAAGGTGTTCACCGTCCGCGGCGACACCGACCCGCGCCACCCGTACACCGTCTGGCTGGCGCCGAACCGGCAGCCATGGGCGGCAGCCTGTTCGCGCGGTGGGGTGCACGACATGCAGCGCGACGGCGACGCTTGCTCACACGCCCTGGCCGCCGCCGGGCTCTGGCTCTGGATGCTGAGGAACGACCACCAGGAGGTGGCCGCTCATGCCTGACGACCTCGCCGCCCAACGGCTGCGACGCGTGGTGCGGTCCTGGAATTCCGGGGCGCGCCGCCGCATCGAGATCGGCAACGTCGTCGCCTACGACCCCACCGGCGAGGTCAGCCAATGCCGCGGGGTCTGGCAGGACGGCGCCTACACCCGCGTGCTGGTCGAGACGGCCGGCGGGCAGTCGTGGGTGCTGTCCAGCGACTGCACCCTGCTGCATTCCGGCGACGTAGACGCCCCGGAGGCGACCCCATGAGCGAACTCGCGCACCGCCAGACCGACCAAGCCGGCTCGGGGCTGCAGGCGTTCACCCCCGACCCGGAGCGCGCCATGCTCGCGCTCGGCCTGCACCCCAACAACCCGCTGACCCACGCGGCGCTGCTGCTGGCCAACACCTACGGCCTTGACCCGCTGCTCGGCCACGTCCAGGTCATTCCGGGGAAGGGCAGCAAGCCCGCCACCATCTGGATTCCCCGCGATGGCTACCTGTTCAAGGCCCTGCAACATCCCGAATGGGGCGGCATCGACCTGGTCGAAGAGGACGACGGCGGTGGCCCACCCGACGGCACGTACTTCTGCCGGGTCGTCTGCAAGCGCAAAGGCCAGCCCGATGTCGAAGGCCGCGCCTGGTACAAATGGAAGCAGGGCAAAGCCGGCGGCGGGCATTACATCGACGAGCACGCCGACGAGATGTGCCTGCAACGCGCCGAACGCCGCGCGCTGCGCCGGCAGTTCCCACTGTCGATCTTCCCGGAGCTGGCGCATCTCGTCGGCGACGACGGCGAACCCACCGACGCGCCCGACCCGGTCGTCGAGGTCGCCCGCCGGGTCGAACAGACGTCCGAGGCGGCAGGTCCCCACCCTGCCGCCTCGGACCGCGACGCCGCAGCGGCGGGCCCTGGCTACACCGACGTCGCCAGCGCCGGTCACGAACCGCCCAAGGCTGCGGCACCAACGGCCCCGCCGCCGCCTCCCCCCGACGGCGGGGCCACCCCGGCCGGCAGGAGGCGCGGAAGTGGTCGAGCCGCCGCTCCGGGGAGGGACGCCGCTCCCACTGACGCGCCCCCTGCCGAGCCCACCCAGGCCACCTTCGACAGGGCCGACCCGCACGGCGTCGGCCCTGTCCCGACGTGGTGCCTGCAGCATCAGGTCAGCCAGGGCACCGCCCGGCTGTACCTGTCCCGCCAGCACGCCGAGGATTTCGGTCACGACGGCAAGGTGCCGCTGCGGACCGTCAACGACCTCATGGCCCTGCAGGGGGAGGACGCCGCCCGGGCGACCGCCTACCTGGCGGCGCAGTTCACCGACACCGGCGAACCCAAGGACTGGGGCGGTGCCGGCGATGGGTGACCGGGTCGACGAACGCCCCACCGGTGAGGTTGGCGGGCTGCCGATCCGCCAGCAGGACATCGAGGACCTGCTGCTCGTCACGGCCTACGCGCTCACCCGCGCTGAGGCCGGCAGCGTCGGCGCCGAGGCAGCCACAAGACTGCGCCGTGCCATTGCCGCAACCGCGCTGGCCGAGGCCGATGGGTGACGCCGCTAGAGCGCGTCACCCAGGCGCTCGAGCAGGCGGGCTCTCGCAGGCAGGGGCCCGCCGCCTGGACCTGCCCCGCCCACGACGACCGGCAGGCGTCGCTGTCGATCAAGCAGGGGCGTGATGGCCGCGCGCTGCTCAACTGCCATGCCGGCTGCACCCTCGACGACCTGCTCGCCGCGCTGCGGCTCGACACGGGTGACCTGTTCCCCGAGCGGCCCGCCAAGGCCGAGATCGTCGCCACCTACGACTACACCGACGAGGATGGTGCCCTGCTCTACCAGGTCGTCCGGTTCCAGCCCAAGCAGTTCCGCCAGCGGCGCCCCGACGGCCCTGGCGGCTGGACGTGGAAGCTCGGCGACGTCCGCCGGGTCCTGTACCGCCTCCCCCGGGTCCTGGACGCGATCGAGGCCGGCCGCGAGGTCTGGGTCGCCGAAGGCGAGAAGGACGTCCACGCCCTCGAACACGCCGGGGTGGTGGCGACCTGCAACGCCATGGGCGCCGGGAAGTGGCGCGAGGAGTACGCCGCCGCCCTCGCCGGCCACCGCGCCTTCGTCGTCGCCGACGCCGACCAGGCCGGCCGCGACCACGCCCGCACCGTCGCGCGGAGCTTGGAGCGCGCCGGCTGCACCGCGGTCCTGGTCGAGCCCGCCAAGGGCAAGGACGCCGCCGACCACCTCGACGCCGGCCTGGACCTGGCCGACTTTGTCCCCATCGGCACCTCCAGCGAGGGCGGAAATCAGGAACCGACCGTCGCCGACCTGGTCGAGGTCCTCGGGTCCTATCAGCACCTGGACGACACCGGCCACGTGTGGTTCGCCCTGGCGGTTGCCGTCAGCGGGGAGGCCGAGGTCGAGCCGTTCCTGGCCGACCCGCTGTGGGGCATGCTCGTCGGCCCCAGCTCATCCGGGAAGACCGAGACCGCCCGGGCGCTGGGCAACATCGCCGGCTACCTCGACGACGTCACCGCCGCGGCGCTGCTGTCCTTCACCAAGGGCAAGAACCCCAAGCAGACCGGCGTGCTGGAGCGGATCGGGGAGCGCGGCACCGTGACCATCGGCGACTTCTCCACCGTGCTCGCGCAGTCCAACCGCGGCGCCAAGGACCAGCTCTTCTCGCTGCTGCGCCGCGCCTACGACGGGTCGGTCCACCGCGACGTCGGCAACATGAAAGACCAGCTCCGCTGGCGCGGCCGCCTCACCATCCTGGCGTGCTGCACCCCCATCATCGACGACTACACCAGCCACGCCGACTCCCTCGGCCCCCGCTGGCTGTACTACCGCCTCAAGCCCCGCAGCATCGAAGGGATGCGCGCCATGGCCAAGGCCGCCCGCATCCCCGCCGCCGAAGGCCGCGCCCAGGCCGCCGACCTCGCCGAGCAGCTCGTCCTGCGTGCCGCCGGCCGCGCCGCCGACGTGACCATGCCGGACTGGGCCGCCGACGCCATCACCGAGCTGGCCATCGCCGCCTGCTACGGCCGCGCCGCCGTCCCCCGCTCCAGCTACGGCAAGCGCGAGATCACCGCCGAGGCGACCCACGAGGAGACCGCGCGGCTCACCAAGCAGCTCCGCCAGCTCGTCCACGCCCTGCTCGCGCTGGGCGCCACCGGCGAGCAGGCGGTGGCGCTGGCGCAGCGGTGCGCCCTGGACTCCTTGCCGCAGACCCGCCGGCGCGCCCTGGAGCTGTTCGCCGCCGGCGTCGACCTGACCGCCTCCGAGGTCGCCCGCGAGCTCGGCTGCGACCGCCGCGTCGCCCGCTTCGCGCTGGAGGAGCTCGCCGCCGCCGGGGTGCTGGAGTGGCCGGAGAGCTACACCACCGAGAACGACGCGGAGGAAGGCGACCGCTGGGCACCGCGGACCTGGCGGCTGGAGGGTTCGAGAAGGTCGCTCTTCACGCGCATTCTGACTGGTCAGCCCTGGGAACAAAAAGTACATCTACAAAACTCTCTCCCCCCCTCTAGGGGAGAAGAGGACGTCGATCAGACGCACACGTCGCACTTTTCGTCCCAGGGCCAGCCTGCGGCGGAACACCTCTTCGAGCCTCCCCCGGACGACCGGAGGCACAGCCGGTGAACCTCTGCGGCCTCAGTGTCCCGGCGCCGGTCGACCTGCCCGACGCCGGCGAAGGGATGTGCTGCATGGGCGCCGCCGGGATGGGCCCGGAGCGGTGCACCTGCTGGGCGCCCGTCTACGACCTCGACCAGGCCGACCCCGACCCGACCGCCGTCAAGCTGCTCGCCGCCGGCATCCAGCCGGTCACCCGCCCCGCACCCTGCCACGACTGCGCCTACCGGCCCGGCAGCCCGGAGCGCCGCGGCGAGGACGGCTACGCCGGCGACCAGGAGCTGCTCGACCGCATCGTCGAGCGCGGCGAGCGGTTCTGGTGCCACCAGGGCATGCGCAAGCTGGTCGCCTGGCGCCACCCCGCCGGCGTCATCGTCCCGGTCGAGGTCGACGGTTACGGCCCGCCAGGCGTCGACGACGTGCCCTACCGCGCCGACGGGACACCGGCCGAGGTCTGCGGCGGCTGGGCCGCGCGCCGACGCGCGCTGGAGGCCTCGAGCTCGGCCGGTGGGTCGTGACCCGCGCCCAGGCCCTGCCGCGGCTCTCAGAGGCCGACTGGCAAGTCCAGGTCCTCGAGCTCGCCGCGCTGTACCGCTGGACGGTCCTGCACGTCGGCGACGCCCGCCGCGAGGTCGTCGACCAGGACGGCGGCCGCCACCTGGTCGGCGACGCCCAGGCCGCCGGGCTGCCCGACCTGCTGCTGATCCGCGAGCGGGTCCTGTGGCGGGAGCTCAAGACCGACCGCGGCCCGGTCCGGCCGGCGCAACGGCGGGTGCTCGAGCAGCTCCGCGCCGCCGGCGCCGACGCCGGGATCTGGCGGCCACGCGACGTCGACCTGGTCGTCGCCGAGCTCCGCCGCCGCGGCCGCCGCACCAGCACCGCGTCAATGGGAGGACGCACATGACCCTCACCAAGCCCACCACCGCCGAGGCCTCGGCGCTGGGCTGGGCGCAGCTCGACACCGACCAGCTCCGCGTCGCCCACGACAATCCCCGCCGAGATCTCGGCGACCTCGAGGAGCTGATCGACTCCGTCAAGGCCCACGGCATCCTGGAGCCCCTGCTCGTCACCCCCCGCGACGACGTCTACCTGCTGGTGTGCGGCGCGCGACGGCTGGCGGCCGCGCGGTTCCTGGAACTCCGGACCGTGCCCGCCGTGATCCGGGAGTTCACCGAGCCGGAGCGGGTCGCGGCGATGATCATCGAGAACGTCCAGCGGTCTGACCTGACCCCGCTGGAGGAGGCCTCGGCGTACGCCCGCCTCCTGGAGGTGGATCCGGACGCGACCCAGCGCGACCTCGCGAAGCTGACCGGCGTGAACCAGTCCACGATCGCGCGGCGGCTCGCCCTCCTGGAACTCCCGACCGAGGCCCAGGACGCCCTTGATGCAGGCTGCATCAACCTCGGCGAGGCCACCGAGCTCCACAAGCTCGTCGACGCCGGCCTCGAGCACCGTGCCGCGGAGCTCGCCCGCAAGCAGGCCGCCGGCGAGCTGCAGCACTGGGAGCCGATCGAGCGGCTCGTCGGCGAGGACCTCGAGCGCCTGCGGATCCAGCAGCGCACCGACGAGATCCTCGGCGAGCTCCAGGCCCAGGGCGCCCGCGTCCTCACCGAACCCAAGAATGGCTGGTACAGCAAGGCGCCGCGGCCGCTCGCCGGCCAGGAACACGCCCGCTGCATCATGTACGGCGACCACATCGGGCTCCCGATCGCCGACCATCAGGCGCTCGGCTGCCACGCCGCCGCGGTCTGCAAGCACGGCGAGCCCGTCTGGATGTGCCGCGACCCCAAGCGCCACGCCACCGAGGACACCCGCTCCAACTGGGAGATCAAGCACGAGCGGGAGCAGGCCGAACGCCGCCACCGCGACCGGGCGCTGAACGCCGCCGCGCGGATCCGGGTCGAGCGGTGCCGCGCGCTGCTGGCCCCCGACGTGCTGGCGACCTACCAGCCGACCCAGCAGGTCGACGACGTGCTCTGCACCCTGCTGGCCAGGCTGGAAGCCAACGTCGCCAAGGCCACCTGCAAGCTCCTGGAGCTGGACCCCGTCGAGGAGCCCCAGTCCTACGGCGGGACGTACAAGAACTACCGCCGCGCCCTCGAGCAGCTCGCCGAGGACCCAGCCACCCGCGGCCGCGTCGCCCGCGCGGTCGTGCTCGCGCACGCCGAGGAGCACCTGCGGGTCGGCTGGGGCCGCTGGACCGACCGGGTCGCCGATCGCCACCTGGCCACCCTGCAGGCCGCCGGCCACGAGCTCAGCGAGGCTGAGCAGGCCAAGCTGGAGGCCGACCGCGCCGAGGCCTCGGCGGAGCCGGCCGGGCCCGGCCTGCCCGACGGCGAGGAGCTGCGGAGCTGCCGCTGCGGCGACGAGGCGGACGACCACGACCTCGACGAGGACCTCGAGGGTCCGTGCACCTTCGACGGCTGCGACTGCACCGCCTACCGACCCGATGCTGAGGACCTCGAACCCGTCGCCGAGGTCTCCGCCGCCGACGCCGACGCCGCGGCGGTGCCGTGACCCTCGGCACCCACGTCGACCCCGACCTGGAGCGCGCGACCGCCGCCGCCGCCCGGGCCGCCCGCCCTGCCGCCACCCAGGCGGTCCTGGACGCTATGGTCGCCGGTGGCTGGCCCGAACGGCTCGCCGAGGATGAGCGCCTGATGGACTGGGCCCGCGTCGTGCTCGCCGCTGCTGCGGTCGCCGCCGATGCCGTCGCCACCGCAGCGGTCAGCGCCGCCTGGCCGCACCTCAAGCGCGCCACCCGACGACCAACCGACGACGGCCGATGACCACTGAGGCTGAGTGCCGCCACGGCCTCACCAAGCAGACCTGCGGGTTCTGCTCGACCCCGGCGATGTTCGATGTGCCCCGCACCGACCTGCTCGCCGACCACGGCGATGTGATCTCCGCGCGCTACCCGGGCGTGTGCGCGCACTGCCACGAACCCGTCCAGCCGGGCATGGGGATCGCCCGGGTCGAAGATGTCGGCTGGGTGTGCGAGGACTGCCTGGCATGAAAGGAGCCCTTATGACCACGACCGAGACGACCGACACCTTCGACGCCTGGGTGGTCGTGCACCTGTTCGGCAGACACACCGTCGCCGGCAGGGCCAGCGAGCAGAAGATCGCCGGGAAGGACTTCCTCCGCGTCGACGTGCCCGAGGTCGACGGCCGGCAGGCCCGCACCGTCCTGTACAGCCCCGACGCGGTGTACGACCTGGAGCCGGTCGACGAGGAGACCGCCCGGCTGGCCGCCAAGCTGCACCCGCCCGCCGACCCGGTCAGCGTGTACAGCGCCCGCGCGATGGTCAGGGAAAGCGGCAGCCAGCTCGCCCTCGCGCCACCCGACGAGGACCTGGACGACGACGACGAGAGCGAGGCGCCGTTCTGATGAGCACCTCGAAACCGAGATGCGCCGGCTGCGGGCTGCTGTTTCTCGGTGCCGAGCGCCCGGAGTTCTACGACCGCCAGGGTCGCGCCTACTGCTGTTGGAACTGCGCCCATCCGCCGCGCCACTCCAGCCGGGTGCGGAGTTGGCTGCTACTGGTGGCGCTGGTCGGTGGTGCACTGGCGCTACTGGCGCTGGCGAACTGGCTGACCGGGCGGCCGATCCTCTGACATGCCCCGAGGGTGGGCAGGCCAGGGCGGCAGCACCAGGGCATGGCTACGCCGCAAGGCCGAGGTCATCGAGCGGGACGGCCGTCGCTGCCAGCTCAGGATCGAGGGTGTCTGCACCAAGATCGCCACCACCGCCCACCACACCGTGGGCAAGTCGGTCACCGGCGACGACCCGCGCTATCTCGTGGCCGCCTGCCAGCCGTGCAACCTCAAGGTGGGCGACCCGACCAAGGCCGACCCCGAGCCTAGACCGTGGGGCGGATGGTGATCGGCGTAGGCCGAATGCAGGTAGAGGTCACCATCGAGCGGCGTATCGTCACTGGCCACCGCAACCATGGAGGTCGCCATGCGAACCATCGCCGTCCTGGCCAGCATCATCATCGGCGCAGCCGTCGGCCTGGTGGCCGGGACACTGCTCGACATGGCCGTCAACACCGAACCCAAGACCATCCCGGAGGGCACCGTCGGTGCCATCACCCTGGTCGCCGGGGCGGTTGCCCTGCCGATCTGGGTCGCCAGGCTGGTGCCCCGCTCGCCTGCTGCCCAGCGTCGCCACGACCAGGCCAGGACAAGGCAATACCCCAACCGCCTTATCCGTCGAGGCTAATTCGACCACGACCCAGGCCAGCCGCGTGCTAAATAACCGTGGGCCGAGGGGAATTAGACCAGGGGTCGGCGCGGAAATAGACGGAGGGCTCGGAAGAATTCGCGCGGCGCGGGAAAATTACCTCGCGATGGAGAGGCCGGACAGGGCCTGGAGTGGGTTTTCTCTCCCCCCGGGTCGCTGAGCGTTTCCGCAGGTCAGAGCCTTGCCCAATCCGCCAGTTTCCCGGGTTGTCCGGTTCTGCCGGTACGGCCGTGTTCCTCGGTCCCGAAACGGACATACCAGCCGCGAATTAGCCTCCCGGTGGTGCGAAATAGCGCCCCGGTGCCCGTGAATTAGCACCGGCCAGGGTGGGAATTAGCGGCCGGTCAGGCGGGAATTAGCGGCCGGTCATGTGGGAATTAGCGGCCGGTCATGTGGGAATTAGCGGCCGGTTGTTGGTCGGTTCCTGTCCGCAGGTGTGGTCCTTGGGCGTGCAGGCGCAGCCCCACACCTGGCCAGCCTCGACGTACCAGCTACAGCCGCAGGGCCAGCAGGTGCCGTGCGGTCGGCCATGGAGGTCGGTGATCTCCAGCCTGCCGTGTCCGTAGGGGCAGAAGCCCTCGCCGATGGCAGCGAGGTTCGCGTTCATGGCGCTGCCGAGGCTGGCTCCGGTTCGGGCGCCGCAGGTGCTGGGGCCGTCGGCTGCGGCTGGTCGCCGAGGTCGGCGCCGGCGCGGTTCAGGATGTCCCGCGCTTCCTGCCAGGTGATGACCTTGCCGACGCCGAGGTAGACCTTCTGCACCATCTCGGTCAGCTCCCGCGGCGTGGCTGGCGCGCTGGCGCCGTCGCCACCCCCCGCCGACCCGGCGGCGGCGGCCTCGGCCATCTTGACCTCGGGCCAGCCGCACAGCATGGCGGCGTCGTCGGGGTCGACGCCGGCGTCGACGAGCGTCTTGAACGCGGAGGCCTTGCTGGTGCGTTCGCGGTCGTTGGCCTGGCGGTCGGGTGGCTCGGGGTCGGCGTGGTCGAACTCCAGGCCGGTGGTGGTGGCGCCGAACATGGGCAGCAGCCGGGCGTTGAGGGCGCCCTTGATGCGGCCGAGGCGGGGTCGGAGCATCCACTTCCCGAACCCGGTGTCGGCGGCCTCGGCGTTGGCCTTGTTGACGTTCTCGGACTGGCCGATCATGTGGCCGTGGATGCCGAAGGCCTCGCGGATGACCTCGCGGGCGACCTTCCGCAGCTCGACGAACTGCATGTCGCGCTGGCTGATCGATCGGTCGACCCACTTCATCTTCTCGAGGATGGCGACGCGGTGGGCACCGCTCACGCCTTGGTGCTGCTCGCGCCACCGCTCGGTGAACTCGGTGAACTCGTCGTCGGTGAGCTTGTCCGGGGCCTCGATGATCCCGCCGGGCTCGGCCGAGTTGAGGAAGAAATTGCGGTTCCACTCGGCGCTGTAGCGCGCCGCGTCGAGGTCGACCAGGACGGCCTGTACGGGCCCGAGGCCCCGGTAGGGGTCCAGCGGGTTGGGCAGCTTGATCTGGATGACCTCGTCGAGCTGGAGGGGGACCTGCTCGCCGTCGGGGCCGGTGTAGACGTACCCGGAGAGGAACCGGGTCCGGTGGGGGACGGGGGTCATGCGGTCGGGGCGGACGCCCCACAGCTCCAGCGGCCCGGCGGCGGGGAAGCGCTCGTCGCGGGCGACGACCCACCAGCCCTCGCCGGTGAGCTCCAGATGCTGCTCGGTGGCCTCGACGAATTCCTGGCGGGTCTGCCACGGGTTGGGCCGCGTCCAGAGGTCGAGGGCAGCGTGGCGGGTGACCTCGGTGCGGGTCTCCTCGCCTTCGTAGCGGCGCCGCCCGTCGCTGGTCGTGCGGTACAGGTGCCAGTCGACCTGGCTGGTGGCCTCCGAGAGACGGTGGACGATGGCGAACAGGGTGCCGACGGCGCCGTAGGCGCGCATCTGCGTCTCGGCGGTGTTGGGGTGGAACAGCGGGAGCTGGAGCATCCGGCTGGCCAGCGGCACAGGGGCCCGGTTGCGGAGCATTTTGAGCGTCGACCTCATTCGCCGGCCCGCAGCTCGAGGACGAACAGGCTGACGCCGGCGACGGCCAGGCCGAGCGGGGCCGCGACCAGCAGCGCGGCGGCGGTGAAGCAGCCCAGGCCGAGGATGGCCAGGCCGTGCTCGGCGACGGCGGTCGCCAGCCGGCCGCGGGTGCGGGCGCCGGCCCGCTGGTCGCGGCGGGCCCGGGACGCCTGGCGGGCGGCCCGCCAGCCGACCCCGATCAGCTCCATGGTGCTCACCGGGTCGCCTGCTCGGGCAGGTCGAGCGCGGCGCGGACGAAGCAGTCCTTGGCCTCCAGGAGCTTCCGCAGCCCGGCCGAGAGCTCCGGCCCGTCGGGCAGCGCCTCGATCTCGGCGCTTGCGAGCACCGCGCACGCCTTGGCATGGAGCTGGAGCGGCTCGGGCAGGTGGTCGTAGACGAAGAACCGCGCCAGGTGCACGGTGGCGGGATGGCGGCCGGTCAGGTCGAACATGTGGACTCCTCTCGGCTGGTCAGTATCGCAGGATGCGCAGGCCCTGCTTCGACGGGGCGGGCATGGTCTGCGCGAGGTAGGCGGCGCCGGCGGCGGCGTAGGCGGCGTCGCAGTGGCCGGCGCCGCGGCGGGTGAACCGCCACCCGTCGCCGGTGTGCAGCTTGCTCGAGCTGGCGATGTGGGCGTTCAGGAGCGGGTCGTCGGGGTGGACGGCGCGGCGGGTGGTCGCCAGGTCGGCCAGGCCCTGGCAGGCCTCGCCGACCTTCCCCCCGGTGAGCTCGATCGAGTTCGGCCGGGCCCGCAGGATCGGCGCCAAGGCGGCCGCGGGGCCGCTGGGGTACCAGGCGAACTGGACGGGTTGGAGCTCGTCGAGGACGTCGGCGAGCTGGAACCTCGCTTCGTCGGTGGACCGCCACGCCTTGATGACCTGCACCCGCACCCGCCCATCGCCCAGAACCGCCGCGGCGGCGAGGGTGGCGTGGGCGCCGTCGGGTGCCACGTCGAAGCAGGCGCCCAGCCGGTCGCGCTGGCCCCGCAGCGACCCCTGCGCGTCGGCGCAGGCCTTCCACGCGCTCGCGTCGACGGCGGCGTCGAGGTGGTCGACGCGCTGGCAGAGGACCTCGGTGCGGAACACCTCCGGCGGGTCGGTGCCCAGCGCCGACCGGATCGCCTGCTCGCTGATGACGTACCCGAGGCCGGGGTTGGCCTGCTGCCAGGCGCGGCGGTCGTCGAGCTCGCAGCCGTCCGGCGCCGACCACTCGAACAGGCCGATCGAGGGGTCGCGGCCGGCCAGGGCGGCGTCGCGGAGCTGGTTGAGGACCACCGACTCGTCGTCGCCGGCGTTGGACAGCGCCCAGATCTGCGCGTTCTCCTGCGCCATGGTCGTCTTGGACACCGCCGACCATGCCAGCCAGTCGCGCTGCTCGCGGAGCTCGTCGATGTTGACTTCCTGGATGGGGTAGCCGCGGCCGGCTTTGCGGTTGGTGGCCTTGATCAGGTAGCGGGCGCCGCCCTGCAGCCAGAACCGCTCGTCGCCGTTGACGTTGCGGGCGCCGCCCCACTCGGCCTCCAGGTCGGGGCAGTCGTGGATGGTCTCCTGGCACAGCGACCACTGCTCACGCGCCAGGGCGACGTCCTGGGCGAGGCCGAGGATGGTCCGGGCGTCGTCCAGGTACATCCGCCACAGCGTCACGGTGCGCTTGCCGCTCGACTTGCCGTTTTGGCGGGCGACCAGCACCAGCACGACCCGGAACCGGTAGGTGCCGTCGGGGTTGAGCTCTAGCGCGTGGATGACCAGCCACCGCTGCCAGGGCATGAACGGCTGCCCGATGAGGTCGGCGAACTCGGCGACCTCATAGCCCCTGGACGTGCGGCGGTCCAGCCGGCGCAGCGGCGGGGTGGCCAGCCGCGGCTGGGTCCTACCGACGAGCCGCGCGGAGCTCCTCGAGGCGGTTCGGGCCGGCACCTTCACCCCCTCCGCCCTTCCGCTGCCGGGCCCGGGCCGCCGGGGTCGCCTGGAGCGCGACCAGCGCTTGGAGCAGCTTGGGGCCGAGCTTCTCCAGCACGGCCTGGCGTTCGACGCGGACGGCCAGCGCGGCGAGCTGGTCGAGGACGGTGAGGTCGTCCGGGTCGACCCGGGCCAGGATGCGCTCGGCCTCGGCCGCCAGGTTGGCCGCCAGGTCGATCGTGGCGACGTACCGCTCGGCCAGCCGCACCACCGCGGCGTCGCGGTCGTCGGTGAGCTGCAGGGCGCTGATGGTGGCGGCGAGGGCTGGGGCGAGGAGTTCGTCAGCGTCCCGGAGCACCCGCCCGCACCTCCACAGCGATAGACGTGGTCTATAGTATCCGGCAGCAAAGCGAGGCCGATCGATACCGGAGGGCCGATGCGCGGGCGAGTCGGTGGCTGACCGGCGGTTGCGGCTGGCCCGCCCGGTCGCCCGGCAGGGGCAGTCCTGGTACCGCATCGTCAAGGGCCTGCAGGCCAAGGATGAGGACGGCGGCAGCACCTACGCTGAGGTCTACATCTACGACGAGATCTCCTGGTGGGGGATCACCGCCCAGGCCTTCGTCGACGAGCTGCGGGAGATCACCGACCCGCAGATCCACCTGCACCTCAACAGCCCGGGCGGGGATGTGTTCGACGCCCACGCGATCTACCAGGCGCTGGTCGACCACAAGGCCACGGTCACCACGCTGGTCGACGGGCTGGCCGCCTCGGCGGCGTCGGTCGTCGCCATGGCCGGCGAGCGGATCGTGATGGGCCGCGCCGCCATGCTGATGATCCACGACGCCTGGGGGCTGGCGATCGGCAACGCCGCGGACATGCGGGACATGGCCGAGCGGCTCGACAAGATCTCCGATGTGATCGCCTCCGTCTACGCCGAGCGTGCCGGCGGGCCGCTGGAGTTCTGGCGGGCGGCGATGGTCGAGGAGTCCTGGTACGACGCCGACGAGGCCGTCCAGGCCGGCTTGGCCGACGAGGTCCGCACCCGCAAGGCCGCCGGCGACCAGGACGACGACGGCGCCGGCGATCAGGGCGAGCGGCCGGAGGACCGCTGGGACTTGTCGGTGTTCACCTACGCCGGCCGCCGGGCCGCGCCCGCGCCCAAGCTCCGCCCGGTGGCCACCAGGCCGGCGGCGACCGCCCCCCCGGCGGCGACCGGCCCGAGCCCCGTCCCCGCACCGTCCGGCGACCCGTTCGACGTGTTCGCCGAGCTGCCCGACGAGTGGTACGCGGCCCTCGACGGCGCCCTGGAGGACGTGTTCGACCCGGCGGGCGGCTACGACCCGCAGGTCGTCGGCGCCGCGATCCATGACGTCTACGCCGACGCGCCCGCCCCACCCACCCTTCCCGAGCGGCCAGCGACGCCGCCCACGTCCATCTCGATCGACGAGCTCGTCGACGCCATCCAGGAAGGAGCCCGGCCGTGACGGCAACCGCCACCGAGCCCGAGGACCTCACCATCCCGAGCACGCCGGCCGAGCTCGAGGAGTTCATGCGCGACGCCACGAAGATGCGCGCGCTGTTCTCCCAGAAGGACGGCTTCGCGTCGTTCGTGCGCAACTACGCCAAGGCCGTGCACGACCAGGACCAGTCGATCGCCACCCAGGTCCGCGAGGAGACCCAGCGGGTGCTGGCCGACTGGCTCCGCGAGCAGCGCGACGACGACGGCGCCGTCCCCGTCAACCTCGGCTTCACCAACCCGCTGGAGGTCCGGGACCGCGCCAACGCCCGCGGTGGCCTGTTCAACCCCCGGGCCATGGGCGCGCCGATCGACAAGGAGTTCAAGGACAGCTCGGAGTTCTTCTCGCTGATCTGGCACAACCGCCAGCGCGACGCCTCCGCGCAGGCCAAGCTCCACC
>Ga0307278_10001002_pt1 | contig 13977 bp, 12 predicted proteins | sample ER_DNA_117_FD_194482 | JGI IMG/M metagenome (GOLD analysis project Ga0307278, IMG submission 194482) | Bulk soil microbial communities from the East River watershed near Crested Butte, Colorado, United States - ER_DNA_117 | ecosystem: Environmental > Terrestrial > Soil > Floodplain | place... | reverse complement strand
AACTCCGCCAGGCCCTGCGCGTTATTGACCACCAGGTCGACGACTACGTCCAACACGCGCGCATGCGCACGGCCGCATGAAACTTGCCGCAACTCTCAAGATCCCAGCCACCAAGGAAACCTAGCGCCTCCAGCCTGCCAGAACGACCGGGCGTAACATGCCGCGGTTCAAGGGAGGTGCGAGACGGACTGGGTTCCTGCAGTGACCGCCGGCATCGGCGCAGCCGCCGCTCTCTGCGGTCAGCTCATCGCCGGGCTGTTCCAGGGCCGCAACCAGAAGCGAGCGGACCGGACCCGCAGGCGAGAACGCGCCGCCGAGATCACTGGTGCCGCGGTTGGCATTTACATGGACGGTGCCCCGCGGGTCCTCGCGACCACCAGTGATCTACCCGAACTGGAGAAGCAGATCGAGGGGTTGCAGGAGCGCCTTCGGGTCGTCCGTGGGCAACTCTGGGTCCTGTCCTTGATCATCCCTCCGAGCGGGTGCGCGACCTGTCACGCGAGGTGGCGGGCGTGCTGTGGGGGAGCTTCGGGACTGCGGTCAGGGCGATGGCTACTCGCATGCGCGGGGCTGCGGCGGACGCGGCCCTCCAAGAGGCTGAGCGGAAGCATGATGAGGCTCAGACGAGCATCACCAGACTGATCCAGGCAATCCAGGACGCGTCGCCGGCTCGGAGCTGCGATCGTCCACCGGGCCAGGAGTGGGCCCGGCTCCGGGGCGCCCTCGGCGGGTCTAGCGCATCCCGGGCCACGTCCACCGCCGGTCGCTACCTCCTGCGCCGGCCGGCCGTCGTGCGTCGGGGGAGCCGGTCTAGACTCTCGGCTCCGACAGGAGGTGCGGGAGTTGGAGTCAACCCAGGAGCAGGGGGACCGGCACGTCGTCCTCCAGGACAGCGTCAGCAGCTTCGACCAGATCCGCGGCAAGGCGCGGCACGGTGAGGCCGGCAAGGTCAAGCCGTACCGCGAGTGGGTCAGCGGCGATGAGCTGCACCGGGACAGCGGGGAGCGGCGCCGGGTCGAGCGGGTCATCGACCACGAGAACGACCGCTACACCGAGCACATCACCGACGCCGCCGGCAATGTGGTCCGAGACGTGGACCAGCCGCTCAGTGAGCACCGTGGGCACGGGGGGGCGAAGCGCCGCGGGTTCCAGCCGGGACCCGGTGCTGGAGGGCTGTGATGGAGTCGACATGGGAGCTGCGGGACCTGCCCGTCCTGGATACGGTGGTCCCCTACTTCGATGAGCATCCCCAAGGGGTGATGCTGAGCTGCCGGGAGGTCGCCGACCTGGCCGGCCGTGACCCCACCGACGTCTACCAGGCGCTGAAGATCCTCCAGCTGACCTACGTCCGGCTCGTGGAGGGCCTGGGCCACGGCCCAATCAGTTCCTCGGTTCGGGGCGTCACCGACGACGCGCGGCGTGCGGTCGGTCAGTGGCCGTCCCCGGATGTGTGGGCCGACCGCATCATCCGGGCACTCCTCGACGCGGCCCAGCGGGAACCGGACGAGGCCAAGCGGAGCCGGCTCCGGGCGACCGCGGACGGGCTGGCCGGGTTCGGCCGGGACGTGCTCGTCGGGGTCCTGTCCGGCGGGATCACGCAGAGCATGAGCAGCTCGTAGCGTGGCGACGGACTGGGGACCCGTCCTGCAGACCGCGATCGGCGCGGCGGCAGGTATCGGTGGTGGCACGCTCGGGAGCTGGATGCAGGCCCGCGGCCAACGACGGATCGAGCAGGAGCGCAGCCGGGAACGCTCCGCAGCCGAGCAGCAGCAACGCCGCGAGCGCATCGCCCAAGTGCTCGCCGACGTGGCGGCATTCCTCATCGACCTCGACCTGCATCGCCAGGTCGCCCGCCCAGCCCACAAGACCAGCCCAGCACAGTTCGTGGACACCCATGACAAGCTGAAAGCCCGCCATCAGGCCATCCGCGGGCCGCTCCTCACGCTGGCCGTCAGCCATCCCTCGCCGGCGGTTCGCCGCCTGGCCCGCAACCTCGAAGACTCGCTGTCCGGCTGCCTGCCCAGCATCCTCTACGCCACCCACAACCCCTTCGATGAAAGCACCGACGAACTCGACGCCAGGACCTTGGAGGCGTACCGCAAATGCGATCAGCTCTTCACCGAGCTGGTCGACAAGGTCTGAGCAGCATCGGGTCGTCACCCTGCACGGGGAACCCCCGACAGCACCGCGCGTAGCTCCTCCACCCGGTACACCGGCTGGCCGTCCGCGTGCAGCCCCCACGGGTCCAGCGCCGCTCGGGGGCGTCGGCGTATCCGGGGGTGCGCTCGGTCGCCGCTCCAAGCGCGGTGGACGTGGGGGTAGGGCGGTGACCAGAGCGGCCACGCGCCGGAGGACCAGGGGATCGGTGATGCGAGGCGGCAGGCCCTGCGCGGCCCGCTCGTCGGCCACCTCGTGTCGGCGACGCGTGAAAACTGACCCCCAGCCGAGACGCGCGGGTTCTAGGGCTTGTCGCAACACTCCTGCTCTACAGGGGTGTGCGGATGGGCAGACGGGGACGCAAGCGGCAGCTGGAAGTCGAGACCGAGTACTGGCAGCTGCTCAAGGCCGGAGTGGGTACGGTCGCGGCTTGCCGCATCGTGGGGGTCACCCGCAAGACCGGCTACCGGTGGCGGGCCGAGAACGGCGGGATCCCGCCCGTTCGGTTGGCCGAGACGGCGCGCACGAGCCGGTACCTGTCGCTGCTGGAACGCCAGCGGATCGCCACCCTGCACGGCCGTGGCCACGGCGTGCGGGAGATCGCTCGGCGGATCGGGCGTTCGCCGTCCACGGTCAGCCGTGACCTGCACCGCAACCTGCGCCCCCACGACAACCACGTCTATGACGGTGATCTGGCTCATGCTCGCGCCCGGCAGCGGGCCCGGCGGGTCCGCCGCGCCCGCCTGCAACGCGACCAGGAGCTCCGGGAGGTGGTGCAGGCCAAGCTGGAGTTGGACTGGAGCCCGCAGCAGATCGCGGCGCATCTGCGGGTGGCCTACCCGGACCGGCCGGACTGGCACCTGTGCCATGAGACTATCTACCAGGCGCTCTACCACGGCGGGAAGGGTGGGCTGAGCCGGCAGCTCACCCGCCGGCTGCGGACCGGCCGGCCGCTGCGGAGACGACGCCGGTGGGCCGACCAGCGCCGCATCCGGTTCGTGGCGCCGGCGTTGCTGCTGGACCACCGGCCCGCCACCGTAGAGCAGCGGGTGCGGGTCGGGGACTGGGAAGGCGACCTGCTCGTCGGGCGGATGAGCCAGTCGGCGATCGGTACCCTGGTGGACCGCACCAGCCGCTACCTCAAGCTCGTGCACCTGCCCGCTGGCCACAGCGCCGAACAGCTCTGGCTCGCGCTCACCGAGGTGATGAGCAGGTTGCCGCAGCAGGCGCGGCTGACCTTGACGTGGGACCAGGGCTCGGAGATGGCCTGCCACGACCGGGTCGCCGTCCACTTCGCGGAGGGCGTGTACTTCGCCCATCCGGCCAGTCCGTGGCAGCGCGGCACCAACGAGAACACCAACGGGCTGCTGCGCCAGTACTTCCCAAAGCGCACCGACCTCAGCGTCCACACCCTGGCGCAGCTGCTCGCGGTCGAGGAGCGCCTCAACCACCGGCCCCGCAGAGTCCTCGGCTGGCAGACCCCCGCCCAGATCTTCCACGCCGCGGTGACAAGATGAGCCCGTCAACGTTGCGACGATCGAAAGGAGAGCATATCAAGTACCAGCTCCTTCCCAGAATTCCCTTCGACCTCTTGACCTTGGTTCCCTCTCGTTTGCAGGAGCTGGGAGATAAGCAGGATCCCGGTGAACGCCGGCGCAACCGCCAAGAGAACTAGTACGAAAATAGCCCCAACTCTCAGCCGATGAAAATACAAAGGAAATTTCGCTACGCCCCCCCGCGAGTATGGGGCCGAAGTACACTACAAGCACGACGACGAGGTATGCGGCATAGGCCCAAAACGTGCTTTAGGGTTAGCGCGGCGAACAAGCGACCGCTGATATTGCCAAGTGGATATTGCGACGACCACGCTCATTGCAACGAGGCCGGCGATCAGAGCAATCCAAATTGCATATTGAGGCGTCGATGAAAAGCGCGCGCTCTCGGGAGTTCTCCCAACTCCTAACCGAAACAGCCCCACAGCTAACAGTGCGCTCAGAAGGGCAGCCGATAGAACGACTGCTGGGCTAACCTCAGCCGAGTCATCAGATGACATGGTCTATCCCAGCCAGGTGCTCTCCGCCAAGGCATCGCCCAATGGTCTCATGTGGATGTGCCCTCTGCCCTCCACCCGGCTCCCAGCCGCCACACCAACAAGCACCGCTAGATGAATCGACAGGGCAGCGATCATGCGGGGTCCTCCTTCCAGGGCCACGGCGAGAGCCATCAGCAGACCAACAATGGCGGCGAGGCTAAGCATCCTTAACCGATGCATGAAGGAGGTGGAGCGGCTGGTAGGACCATCCTTCCCGTTAAGCGGGGTAGCCGGGAGTCGAGTGCAAGGCAGAACCACCGCCAGGATACGCCACTGGCTACCCCCGCTTGCCACCACCCCAGGCCGTCGCCAGGCCGTCCGAGGTCGACGATTGACGAGAGGCGACGGCAAAGGCTGGAAGGTCAACCTGCAGGCCCTCGCCAGGGTGGGGCACCGGCCCAAAGGGATCTCAGAGAGCACGGCTACCCGACTCAGGGCCAGGGTCGAGCTCTGTCTGTCCTTGTGCCTCCTGCCCGGGCCGACCTTGCGTGGGTGATGCGCCACCCAGGTTCCGCACGTCGCTCAAACAGACTCAGTCTGTCCAGGTGACGAACGACACGGTCACGCGGTGCTGTGCGGCACATCAATGGCGACCGAATCGTGGTCCCCTTGTGGCGGACCTAATCGGCTACGGCCGGGGCCGCCCGGCCCGCTCCAGGGGGGATAGCGATGCCAGTCCATCCACTGAACTTCTGGGGGGAGCAGGACCGGCCACAGGCGCTGGCCGACGTGTTCGCGCGCCGGCCGTTGCTCGGTTCGGGTGAGCGCCCTCCGGAGTTGCTCGACCTCGCCGGGCGCCGCTCCTTCTACCTGCCGTCCTACCGAGGCGACCAGCCGTCGGTCGCAGTCGAGCGGACCGCCGAGGATGACGGGCTCTGGCGGGTCGACGTGCCCATGAACGACCGCCTGCTCGGTGCCCGGCCTGGGCGGAGCGCCAGGCGGGAGCCGGCCGAGGGGTTCTTGGCGGCGGTCGACGAGCGTGTCGCGTTCACCAGCTTCCGGCCGGACTGGACAGACGCTCTATACGTGCCGCGTCGGGTGGCGCCCACCGAGGTCCCGAGGCTTCGGCGGTTCGACGGGCGTGGCGTGCGCCCCCTGTTCGTGTTCGGCAACGACGACCGCTGGGCGTTCCAGGATGCGTCCTGGCCGTGGGGCCTGGCTGGCCGTGTGTTCAACAGCAGCGGCTATAGCGGCACGGGCGCCCTAGTCGGCGACCGTCTGGTCGTCACGGCCGGGCACATGGTGCCGTGGGACGACGACCCGTGGTGGATGCTTTTCGTCCCTGCCTATTTCGATGGCGCATCGCTGCATGGGGCCGGGGTGCAGTCGTATGTGTCCGACGCCCGCGGCTATGACGTCAACGGCGACGTGACCGGCTATGACTGGGCGGTCCTCCGTCTCTACCAGCCACTCGGGTCGTTGCTTGGCTACTATGGTTTCAACGGCTACTCGTCATCCTGGAACAATCAGCCATGGTGGAGCATCGTCGGTTATCCCGGCGCGGTCGCCAACGCGCAGCGTCCGTCGTTCCAAGGGGGAATCACCGTCAATGACACCGACTCCGACTCCAACGGTGGGGAGGAAATCGAGTCGCAAACCGCCGACCTGACGCCCGGAAACTCGGGTGGACCGATGTTCGGCTGGTGGTCGGGCGACCCACGGATCGTCGGTGTTGTCAGCGGCGAGGAGGAGGACTACTCCTTCCCGTTCTCCTTTGACGATGAGAACGTCATGGCCGGCGGAAGCGGTTTCACCAACCTGGTCGCCTGGGGCCGGACGAACTGGCCAGCCTGACCCTCACCAGGTCCGCGCGTGGTGCCGTCCTCCTCGGTCTGACGACAGTGGTGATGCTCCATGAGCTGCAAGACGAACTCCTCGCCGTCGAGGCCGTCACTACCCCGCCCGAGACCCACGGCCTGATCCACGATGGCGGATCGACTACCACACCCTCCCACCCACAGCGTCCTTGGCTACTGACCCCGACTGACTTCGCCAGCCTGTAGCGCCGACCACCCCAACTCTCATAGCGGATGGCCCAACAACCGGGGTCCGGGGTCACACAGCCCAGTGTCTTGATGCATCCTGACACGGCTGTCTGAGCACGATCCCAAGGCTTGGCGGCAGCTCGACCAGCTCGGAGACTGGTGCAGTTCGCGGACAGTGACCAGGGTGGTCTTGCCGGCCTGGGTGGCGCCGGCAGTGACGATGTTGAGGCCCGCAACGCCTCCAGGAAGCGGGCGCACTGGCCGGTCATGGTGCCGAGCCGGACGAGCTCGGCGAGGGAGTGGGCGCGGAGCACGAGTGCGATTCAGTGTAAGATAGAGCCCACTTCCTCATCCTCGTACGGGAGACCCGATGGACGTGGGCGCCTACGGTCGCTTGTCCACCCTCAAGCGCACCGAGGACCTGACCGAGCTGGCCGTCGACCGCCAGCATGAACGCTCCGTGGACTATTGCAAAGTCCGCGGTTGGAATCCCGTCCGCTTTTACACCGACATTGATCCGGCCTATCGCAAACCCGGGCAGCGAAAGGCGCCGCGGCGCAACGATTTCGAGCGGTCACTGGCCGATATCGAGGCCGGTGTCATTCGCGGCATCGTGTTCTTCAAGCTCGACAGGTTCGTCCGCGACCACGGCGACTTCGAGCGCGCCTTGGCGGTCTGCGAGGCACACAAGGCCGTCCTCGCCAGCGTCACCGAGCCGCTGAACACGTCGACGCCGATGGGCGAGGCCGTCGCGCGGCTACTGGTCACCTTCGCCCGGCTGGAGTCGCAGACGATCGGGCTGCGGGTCTCCCGGCAGGCCGAGCAGCAGGCCCGAATGGGGCAACCGTGGCGGGGCGGGCGGCACCTGCCCTACGGGTACGAGGCCGACCGAGTCACCGTGGACAACGCCGAAGCCGCTGTCATCAACGAGATCGCCGACCGGCTGCTCACCGGCCACAGCGAGGGCGCGGTCGTCGGCTGGCTCAACGAGCAGGCCGTCCCGGCGCCGCAGGGCGGGCGCTGGAGCCGCGCCAAGCTCCGCAGCTTGATGACCAAGCCGCGCCTTGCCGGCATGCGAGTCCACCGGGGCGAGGTCGTCGCCCCGGCGGTCTGGCCGGCGATCCTTGACCGGGAGCGGTTCGAGCGGCTGGGGCGGCTCTTCGGTCAGCGCGCCAGTCCTGGCCGGCCGGCGACCCGCTGGCTGCTGAGCGGCATCGTGTTCTGCGCGCTGTGCGACTCGCCGCTGGAGGTCCGCGGCCACCAGGCCGGCAGCCGCTACCGCTGCGACGCCTACAGCCAGCGAGCCGGCCGGGAAGAGCCGGGCTGCGGCAAGGTGGCGGTTATGGCCGAGCCCGTCGACCTGCTGGTGGCCGAGCGGGTACTGGACCGGCTCGCCGGGCCCTGGCTCCAGCGGCTGCGCCGCCAGCTCGACACCGCCGAACTGCGCGGCGTCGCTGAGCAGCGGGAGGCCGACCGCCAAGCGCTCGTGGAGGCCGCGCGGGAACGGTTTGTCACCCGCATGCTCGCCCCCCGAGCCTACCTCAAGGTCAAGGGCGAGCTGGAGCAGCGCATCGCGGAGGCCGACCGACGGCTGAACCAAGACGGCTCGATGGCGGTCCTAGCGGGCCTGCCGCGGCTGCGGGCCGACCTGGACCGCGCCTGGGAGGCGGCCGACATCGAGCAGCGGCGGGAGATCGTCCGGGCGGTCCTGCGCTACGTGGTGATCCGCCCGGCGAGCCGGCGAGGCGCCGGGCTCGACCCCGACCGGGTGGAGATCCCAGCGGGTGCCTGGAAGGTCTAGACCGCGACGGCCCGCCACCCGGTCGCCATGCCGACGACCCGGTCGGCGACGGCCTTGGCGACCTGGCCGGGGTCGGCGAGGGGCGGCATGTTGGCGGTCAGGCGTCGCACGGTGTAGTCGGCGACGACCTCGTCGATGAGGTGGCGGACGGCGGTGGCGTCGCCGTTGCCTGGGTCCAGGCCTCGTTGGCGGACCAGCTCGCGGACCTCGCGTTCGATGATCTGGTCGGCGGTCTGCTGGCCGGTCGGGGTCATGGCGTGGAGGGGGCAGGGCCGCCGTGGCGGCCGGCCCGGGCGCGGCGCTGGCTGCGGCGGCGGGCTGGGGAACGGGGGGCGAGGGCCACGGCAAGGCCGGCGAGGGCCTGCTGGGCGGGACAGCCGGGTCGGGCCTCGCGGAGGGCCTGGCCGGCGAGCAGGGCGGCGTCGACGCCGGCGCGGTCGTAGGGGACGAAGGCGGCCGGCTGGATGCCGAGGTAGCGGTGGAGGGCGGCGCCGACCTGGTCGGCTGGTCGGTCGCCGCCGAACAGGCCGGGTCGGAGCTGGTTGACGACCACGCGGACGCGGCGTGGCGGGACGCCGAGGTCGTGGAGCTCCTGGTAGCCGCGGATAAAGGCGTGCAGCCCGACAGGGTCGGCTCTGGCGACGGCGACGACCAGGTCGCAGCGTTGCAGGGCCAGGCGGGTGACGGCGTTGCGGCGCAGGCGGACCTGGTCGTAGAGCAGCTCCTCGTCCTCTTCCAGGCAGAAGCCCGCGTCGAGGACGGTGAGGGGGAACGCCGCCCGGAACAGCTCCAGCAGCGACTCCCAGGTGCCGGCGCGGACCTCGGTCCACAGCTCGGCGTGGGGCAGGCCGGTCAGCGCCCGTGGGGCGCCCGGCGCCGCCGGCCGGGTCGCGTGCCAGAGCCTTGGGGCGTCCAGCTCGCCGCGGCCGGCGAGGCGGGCGGCCCACGCCAGGCCCGGGGTATCGTCCAGGAAGCCGAGGGTTTGGGCAAACATACGAAATACCCTTAGGCTGTGGCCGGCACAACCACGGGGCCAGGTTGATGGAGCACGGCCGGCCAGGCGTGGACGCCAGACGATACGAGCGGTGGACAAGGGCCCAGACCGGATCGCGTGGCTTGAACGATAGGCTACTATGCTGCCTTGAGGGTCTGGTCCGCTGCTGGTTGAGGGTCTAACCATGGTTGCCTGCAAGAACTGCGGCAAGAAGATCAGATTGGGAACAACTTGCCCGGACTGCGGCCCGCTCGGACGCGATGCAGCCAGTGGCAGCAAGAAGCCCGCATTGCTCACGGCGACGCTTGTCGATGGCAAGTGCACCAACTGCGGCACAGCCAATGCCAAAGATAGTCTCTTCTGTCGTAAGTGTTTCGCGTTCTTTCCCCGACGGCTAGCGACCTCAGAGGCGGCAGTCGCACTCAAGGCTGACATTCCAACAAAGAGCGAGGTCAAAACTCCCTCGCTCTTTGTTAGGGCAACGATTTTCAATGGTAGGTGCAGCAACTGCGGCACAGCTAACCCCAAAGATAGTCTCTTCTGCAGTGGATGTTCCGCGTTCTTTCCCCGACCGCTAACGACCTCAAAGGCGGCAACCACGGCAGCCGCACCAAAGGCTAACACCCCAACAACAAGCGACGCCAAGAAGCCCGCATTGCTCACGGCAATGCTTTTCGGTGGCAAGTGCACCAACTGCGGCACAACCAACCCCAAAGACAGTGTCATCTGTCGTAAGTGTTTCGCGTTCTTTTTCCGACCGCTAGCGCCCCCAAAGGCGGCAACCACGGCAGCCGCACCAAAGGCTAACACCCCAACAACAAGCGACGCCAAGAAGCCCCTTGATTCCCCTCTTAACATCGCGCTTGCAAAGTTTTCCAGGTCGATTCGTCGTAAATGCGCTGCATGCGGTACCGAGAACGGCAACTTCGATTTCATCTGTAAAAAGTGTGGATCGGTTCTTACCTTTAAGACGGATCCAACTCCGCAAGCTGCCACTCCGCCATCTACGCCTAAACAGCGACCAGAGTCAGAGCAGACGAAGCGTCGTGATCGCTCCCCGACCGCCACGGCCTCTCGGGCACTGAGGGTCTTTCTGTGTCACTGTTCGGAAGATAAGCCCCAGGTCCACCGACTGTATAAGCGGCTAAAAGCCGGAGGTCTGGCGCCGTGGTATGATGAAGAGGATATTCTGCCTGGACAAGATTGGGACTTGGCGATACGTCAAGCTCTCCGAAGCTGTGACATTGTCCTGGTTTGCCTGTCCGCACGTGCTGTAAGCAAAGTGGGTTACATCCAACGAGAGATCTCCAATGTTCTGGAGATCGCTAGCGAGCAGCCCGAGGGTTCTATCTTTCTAATTCCGGCTCGCCTCGAAAACTGCAATGTGCCAGACCGGTTGAGCAAATTCCAATGGGTGGACCTCTTTACAGACACCGGCTATCAGCGCCTAATGCGAGCACTCGACACAGCCAGGCCGCGAAGTTCATAGGTCTTGCAAGGATCTATCCGTACCGACTGGTAATCCTAGGCAAGGATCTATCCGTACCGACTGGTAATCCTAGGCTTTCCGACTGGGTCTCGAAACCAAGCCGAATCGTAACTGTTCAGGTCCCCGCTGGAATTGGTAGCCAGGGGCGGCCCTCGAACAGCCGCCGCAGCACCTCTAGTGGGTTGAGGCGCTGTTTGCAGGCGGTTGAGACGTAGCTCCGCACCGTCAGGAACGCCCCGGCCCCGGCCGGCGTGCGCCAGCAGCCCGAGATCTTCTGCTGCAACTTCACCATGCGCAGGTCCCGCTCGGCCTGGTTGTTGTCGAACGGCACCCGCAGGTCGTCCAGGAATCGCAGCACATCGTCACGCTGGGCGTCCAGGCGCGCCAACAGGTTGGCCGCGGGCGAGCGGCGGACCCGCCGGCCTCGCCTGGCCCGTGGGGGCGGGTTGGCCGCCTCGCCGTCGGCGATCAGCCGGTCGTAGCGGGCGCGCAGCCTGGCCCGCAACGCCGCATCGACCCGGTCGCAGCCCAACGGGCGGGCGCGGTCGGCCACCAGCTTGGCGTCACCGAGCAGCTCGGCCATGCCGGCCGCCCAGCCCTGCCGCGGCTGCTCGGCGATCGCTTCCAGCTCGCGCAGCAGGTGCGCACCGCACAGCGCATGCCGAACCTGGTAGCGCCAGTAGGGCGACCAGCCGTCGTGCACTGCGACTCCGCCGAAGGCGGGCAGCACCCCGGCGGCGTCCATCGCCACCGTCCCCCGCTTGGGATGCACGGTCTGCACCGTCAGCATGGCCGTGGAGGCCGAGTGGACCCAGTGCAGCCGCCCGGCCACGCGCGCGCCGGTCTCGTCGAAGTGCGCCACCGGGGCCTGGGTGAGCTGGGCACGGACCGCCCGGGTGAACCCGTCCAGGCCGGCGGCGCCCTCGGCAACCAGCCCGGCAAGCGTCCCGGCCGCCACCGGCACCCCGAGCACGTCGGCAAGCAGCCGGCCGGCCCGGCCGACCGGCAGATGCTGGTAGACCAGCAGGTAGCAGCCCAGCGCGCGCACCCTTGGCCCATACTGGGCCGGCGCCCGCACCTGCGCGGGGAACGTCCCGGCGGTCACCCACCCGCAGGCGCAGCGGCGCCGCTGGACCCGATGCTCGGTCACGGCCACGCGCAGCTCGGGCACGTCGAATACCTGCCGGGCCTGGACCCCAGCGACCGGCGCGTCGGCCAGCTCACCCCCGCACCCCGCGCACCGCGCAGGGACGTGCACGACGACCTCGTCGGGGATGGCGACCTGCGCCAGATGCGCGCCGGCAGCGCCCGGCTGCTTACCCGCCCGGCGCCCGGTCCGGTCACCCCGCGCCGGTCGGGTGGGCTTGCGCAGCCCGTCCTGCGACGGCGGTCTGGAGGAGTTGGACGAGTCCTGGCCCAGCCGACGTTCCAACTCCGCCACCCGGGCCGTCAGGACCTGCTTGGCCGCCTGGAGCGCCACAAGCTGGGCGCGCAGCGCAGCATTGGCGGCCCGCAGCTCGGCGATGACCGCGGCCTGGACCGCGACGGTCGCCTCCGGATCGCCAGGGTCAAGGGGAATCATGGCCTCCAGGGCAACCGAACCAACCGGGCCCGCGTGCCCATGGGCCACCGCGGAGAGAGTTACACCGCTGTGGTTCGCACGGTCAAGCCGTCAACCCACCGGCTAGCGTGCCAGCAGCCACACGTCCCCCGCCCCCGAGGTCCGGGCAAGGTGGAAGTTCCAACAGCCGGCCTTGGGGAAGACGAAGCCGGTGCCCCACTCCTGGCCGGGCCGGTCCCAGGACGAGCCGCCGTGCTCCTCCGGCCCGAAGGTGCGCCTGGCCGGCGTGCCGTCGCTGCGAGTGACGCTGATCTGCAGCGGCCCGTCGCCGGTCATCCGCCAGACGATCTTGACCTCTTGGCCGACCGGGACCGGGACCGGCGCGAACACCAGCCCCCACAGCTCGGCGCCCCGCGCGGTGCCGTGCACCTCGATCAGCCCCGTGCCCCCGCCGGCCGGGTGCCAAGGCTTGGCCGGGGAGGGTGGGTGACACTTGGCGGTGCCGAAGCGCCGGAGGCTCACCTGGGACCGGGTGGTTGGGACGGTCGTGACCGACGTCGCCCGGGGCGCGGTGCTGGTTGCGCGGTCCGTGGCGCCCGGCGTGCAGCCTGCCGTCATCACCACCAGCAGCCCGGCGGCCAGCAAGCTCCTCGCTCCCCGCATCGTGCTCCCACGCGATCTCCGGGCAGCTCTCATACACCGCGAACCTTACACCGCGAGCCTCGAGCGGTTCCCCAAGCAAGAGCGAGGCGACCTGGGTGCGCATTCCTGCCCGAGCACGCCAGACCATGTTGTCCGCTCACCCAATGCGCTTGGCCTACAGTCGCCAAGGCCAGGTCAAGCCGCTCGACGTCCGCCAGGCGACCTGAATAGTTACGCCGAATCAGCGTCCCCTGAAGATATCGGGAAGCCGTCTTGAGCGGGCCGAGGAGATCCTCGGGAGGATCCCAGCCTGCCCACGATGCGGCCTATCCTTAGGAAGGGCTTCAATCTGGGCGGAGGTGGGATGATCCAAGCGGCAGGGTGATACTCCGTCCGACGAGTGTGGACTTTGGTTGGCTTCAACCGACTCGCGGCACTCGCTCGGCTAGACTTACGGAATTTTGAATGTTGGCGTGCGCGACCGCGCCGCCGTAGGTGTCGGCGTCGACCAGGAGGACCTCGCCGACCAGTGGGGCCGCCTCGAAGGCGAGGTTGACGGCGACGGTGGTGCGGCCGGGTGCGCCTTTGGGGCCCCAGACGGCGAGCAGGGTGTGGGGAACGTCCTGGTCGGGCGGCGGCGGGGCGTCGGGGGGCGGTGGTGGGCTGGGCGTGGGTTCGGCGCTCAGGGCGGCGCGGGTCAGGTCGACGAGGGCGGCGGGCGGGTCGGCGTCGTAGCCGACATGGTGGAGGCCGAGCTGGTGGAGGCGGCGTTCGCTGTCCTCGTCGCCGGCGGGTGCCACGCCGACGACGGTGAGCCCGGCGGCGGCGAGCCGGGCGAGGGCGTCGTGGTCGAGCCAGCGGGTGCTGGCGGCGACGACGGCCGCTTCGGCCTGGCCGGCGGCTGCCACGGCGAGCAGGTCGCCGAGGTCGTAGCAGCGGTGGAGGATCTCGGCGGGCACCGTTCCCGCCTGGCAGGCCTGGACGAGGGCGGCCTCCCAGGCGGCTCCGGCGCCCGCGGTGACCAGCCGGATCCTCATGGCGTGAGGGTGGTGGGGGGAGGGTCGTAGGTGGATGGCTCCGTCGGGTCGGCGGGAACGGGCTCGGCGGCGTGGGTGGGGACCTTGACCAGGAAGATCCTGGCGGTGGCGATGGCGGCGGCGACCTGGGGGACCCGGGCGCTCGGCATGCGGAGCTGGACGCCGGTGGGGCGGCCGCCGCCGGTGAGGCCGCCGGGGTCCTCGAGGCTCCGGACGTCC
>Ga0307278_10001001_pt1 | contig 13978 bp, 13 predicted proteins | sample ER_DNA_117_FD_194482 | JGI IMG/M metagenome (GOLD analysis project Ga0307278, IMG submission 194482) | Bulk soil microbial communities from the East River watershed near Crested Butte, Colorado, United States - ER_DNA_117 | ecosystem: Environmental > Terrestrial > Soil > Floodplain | place... | reverse complement strand
GCCGGCAACCCGCCGGCCAGCCTGGCCCCGGGAGGTGCGCATGTATCGTCCCCGCCACGCCAGGTCCAAGCACTGGCGCCGCCGTGTCTTCGTAGCCGCCACGCTCGCCGCCGGCTCGATGATCCTGGCCGCCCCGGCGTTCGCCGGCGCCGACAAATGGGGTTGGGGTTGAAGAACGGGCCGCGCCGATGAGGCCCGACCACCGAGCGCCCCAGCCCGAGCGGGGCGCTCGGGCTTAGGGGCACTACCTACCAGTCCGTACGTCTTCGTCGCCAGGGACGAGCCCACACTGCCGTCGATACCGCAGCGGCTCCCCCTGGAGGCAGAGGGGAGTTCCGCGTGTACCGCCTTCAGGCGCCCGGATGGGGCGACGGAGACCCACTCGTTCGGCTCGCGGTGATCATCGCGATGGTCACCGGGTACTTCGGCGATCCTGTCGCCAAGCTAACGGCGATTATCGGGTTGCTCGTCATATCTAAGACGATTGGGCATCCTGAGCTTGATGCCCGGATCGCGGTGCCGCACGCAGCGTGAAGGGCGGCCACGCCGGGCCGCCCTTCACTAGCCGTGCAAGCCTCCAGGGAGGAGCCCACACTGCCGTCGATAGATAACAGTCTCTATCATCCGGCGCGCCGATGCAAGTGCAAGTACTGGATGCATCCCTTTGCCGGACGCCATGGTCACGGCGTGGGTGAACGCCCGACCGTCATGGCCGGGGCTCTCCCGGGTGCCGCAGGACGGTCGCGCCGAGCCATTGGCTTGCCAGCAGGGCTAGTTCAACGTGCAGGCGGTTGTCGTCCACGGGATGGCCGAGGGCCTCCTCGGCCTTGCGGACCCGGTACTGGACACTGTTCTTGTGGAGTATGAGCCGCTCGGCGGTGGCCTTGTAGCTGCCGTTCTCCTGCAGGAAGACGCGCAGGGTGTCGCGCAGCCTGGCATGCTGGTCGTCGTCGCCGGCAAGCGACCCGAGCGTTTCGAGGACCCAGGCCCGCAGGAGCTCGACCGAGCTCGCCATCAGGGCCAGCGGGGCGACCTCGGCGAAGCTGGTCAGGCGCCGTCCGGCTTGGCCGGCGACCAGCGCGACCGCCTGGGCGCCCAAGGCCTGCCGGTGGGTGCGGCGGAAGCCGGAGACGCCAACGCCGGGAGCGCCGAAGGCGAACCGGATCCCGGGCTCTGCCCTGGTAGCGCTGGTGCGGGCGGCCGGAACGGCGAAGGTGTCCCTGGCCCCGAGCGGCAACCAGGCCCAGGCGCAGGACTCGTCCTGGGGAAGGAAGATCGGCCGCCCCTCGCACCCCGCCTGGCGTGCCACCTCCGTGGTCGCCTGTTCCAGGCGCGCGAGCGCGCCGCCGCCCGCTTCTGCGTCGCCGAGCCAGCAGACCACGCCGACGTGGTGCTGCCGGAGGCGGTAGCCGAGGATGGCCTCGGAGGCGTCCAGGTCGACCTGGTCGCCTTGCAGCAGGGCCCGGACGCGGGCTGCCCGGGCCGCGCTGAGGTTGCGGAGCCAGCTCTCCTTCTCGGCTTCGTAGGCGGACACGAGCTCCTCTGACACCCGGTCGACGTAGGTGGCGGTGGTCTCGGCGATGCGCAGCCCGGCGGCGCTGACGATCGAGGCGTCGTCGGTTTGCCGCCCGAGCTCCTGCAGGCACCAGTGTTGGAACCGGGTCGAGCCGATGCGGTAGGCACGCAACAGCGCGGCCATCGGGATGCCACGTTGCGCCAGCCGGCGGGCATATTCCTCGGCGGCCGCCGGAGCGTGTACCCGGTCCAGGTCGATGCCGTGCTGGAGGATGTGCAGCACGGTGGCCACGTTCTCGGCGACGCTGGCTTCCAGCAGCGTGAGGACCCGGCTGTCGGTGCGCAGCTGGGGGATCTCCCGCACGATGAGCTCGTAGATGTCCGCGGACAGCTCGGCGGTGTGGGGGGCAAGCGCGCCGGAGACGGCGGCGGCGTGCTGGGCAGCGTTTGGACTTGCTCGGTCCACAGGCGGATCGTACGCCGCTGGCTCCAAGGCTGCCCCGTCACCAGCCGGGGATGGCGACCTCATGGCGGTTCGCTGGCGCCACAGGCGGCTGCGCGCTCCGGCCTTGCGCCCTTGCCGGTGTCTCCGGTCGCAGCCATCGCAAGCCTCCTCGAGCCGGTCGCGTTCCTGGCTGTTGCGAAGACCGGTGAGGAACGGTTGGCATGCCTAGTCCTCACCCCCCAGCAGTCCAGCTTCGACTCGGCTCACCGTCAACCCGACGCCATAACCATAGGTCGTGGGGCGGATGTGCGCCGGGCACGACGCCGGGCGGCTGTTTCGTGACGCGCGCCCGATGGCATGACAGCGCCGCGGCAGTACCGTCGGGCAATGCCGAGTGCCGGCCGGCATCCAGATCCCGTAGTCGCCGCACAGAGGAGGGAGCATGGACTTCTCCGCCCAACTCGACGAACTCCAGCAGCGCGCCGCCGAAGCCAAGCAGGCCGCCCAGGCCGCTGTTTCTGAGTCCCGCGACCAGCTGCGCCAGCGCATCGACGAGGCCAAGGTGGACGTGAACCTGGCCGCCAAGGACGCCCGGCAGGACGCGAGCGCGGCCGCGGCCAGCGCCCGCACCAAGTGGGCGCAGATGAAGACCGACGCCGCCGCCAAGATGGACGACCTCCAGGCCAGGATCGACAAGCGGGCCGACCAGATCGACGCCAACCTGGCCGACGACGACGCTGCCTGGGCCGAGGACGACGCCGCCGCCGCCATCGACTATGCCTCGTGGACGGTCGACAACGCGCGGCTGGCTGTGCTGGACGCGATCGACGCCCGCGCCTACGCCGACGAGCTCGCCAAGGACGCTGGCTCCTAGCCCGCCGGACCGTTCCGGCCATGGTCCGGTGGTCACCCCGATCGCCGGGCCGTGGTTGTCGCCGTCATCAGCCTGGGGCGGCCGTCAACGGGCCAGACCACCTACTCCCTGCTGGGCTGCGGACGGACGCTGCTGGTCCCCGACCGTGGTCGGGATGGTCAGGGGTCATCATGGCCGTGCTCGCCGGCTCGGCCGCCAGGCTGGGGCCGCCACCGTTGTGTTCGACCACGAGTTGGTCGCGGCCTTCGTCGCCGGCATCCTGGTCGCCGTCGTTCTTGGCTGGCTGCTGCCCGCCCAGGCCGCGGGCAGGTAGCAGGTCAGCACCACGCCGCTGTCCCGACCAAGAGCGACGGTCATGAAGCCAGCGGGCACAACACAAAGGAGGCGGTGTGAGCGCACGGCCCCTTCCCGTCCCGATCAATCCGGCGCTGCTTCGGCACGCCGACCAGCGCAGGCAGAGCCTGGAGAACCGCATCGCCGACACGATCACCCGGTTCGCTGGGTCGATGCTGTTCGTCTACCTCCACATCATCTGGTTCGCGGCCTGGATCATCCTGGGCGTCGAGCACTACCCCTACGGGCTGCTCACCATGATCGTGTCGCTCGAGGCGATCTTCCTGTCGACCTTTGTGATGATCAGCCAGAACCGGGCCGACGAGAAACGCCAGGTGCTGGCCGACCACCAGTGGCAGACGGTCCAGGAGGAAGAGCAGCAGAACGAGCAGCTGCTGCAGCTGTCCAACCAGATCCTTGAGCTCACCAAGGCCATCCACGCGCTGAACACCGGCCGGTCGCCCACCGGCCCGGACGGCACCTAACAGCTACGGCAACGGCCCGAACCGGGGTCCAGAAGTCCGGCAAAGATCAAGCGGTCCGGGCGGAATCGAACAAAGGGAGGCGCAAATGCTTACTGGGGAGCGGTTGATCGTGCGGGAGGGGGCCCGGTACTGGTGGCTCTTCCTGGTATCGGGGATCGTGTGGTTGCTGATCGCTTGGATGGTGCTGCGCGGGAACCAGACCTCGATCACGACCGTCGGGGTGCTGATCGGCGTGGTGTTTCTGCTCTCGGGGATCAACGAGGTGGGACTGGCCTGGTTGGCGCCCGGCGGTTGGAAGGTCTGGCACTACATCATGGCGGTCATTTTCTTCCTAGGTGCGCTGTGGGGGTTCGTCCGGCCGGTCAACACCTTCTTCGCGCTCGCCTCGGTGCTCGGGCTGATCCTGATCTTCTACGGCGCCTTCGAGATCGTCCAAGGCGTGGCCTCGCGAGCGGTGAACCCGTACTGGTGGGTCAACCTGATCACGGGGATCCTGCTGGTCCTGTTGGCGTTCTGGGTCTCGGGGTCCGACCGGGTGTACGCCCTGGCCCAGCGGACGTTCCTGATCCTGTTCTGGGTGGGCTTCCTCGCGCTCTTCAGGGGCTTTTCGCAGATCATGCTGGCGTTCGGCGTCCGCCACGCAGGAGAGGAGGCCGCCGCCGCTGATACTGCGGGCACGCGCTGACCTTGGAATCGATCGTCTAGTCTCCAGTCGCCCTGGCGGGCGGCCCGTTCCGGGATGAAGATCGGGCGGGCCGCCCGCTGACGTCGTTGCTGCTTGGCCCTTCGAGGCCGTCGTCTAGTCGGACGCTGGGAGCCGCGCCATGGGCCCTTCAGTGTTGCCTCGAGCACGCGGATCAGATTCCGCCCGTCCCTGCGGCTCCTGCGGGCACCCATCGCTGTTGACCTCGTGGCAGGAGGAGCCGGGTGCTGGAGGAGACGCAGGAGACCGAGGAGATCATCCGGCGGGTCGCGGCGCTGGATATCGGCAAGGCGACGCTGACCTGCTGCATCCGGGTGCCTGCTGAGGGCAAGCGGGGCCGGCGGCTGCAGGAGGTCACCACCCACCAGACGATGACCCGGTCGCTGCTGGTGCTGGCGGATCGGCTGGGGGAGTTGGGAGTCACCCGGGTGGTGATGGAGGCCACCAGCGACTACTGGAAGGCGCCGTTCTACCTGCTGGAGGCGCAGGGGTTGGAGTGCTGGCTGGTCAACGCCCGCGACGTCAAGCACCTGCCGGGGCGGCCCAAGACCGACCGGCTGGACGCGGTCTGGCTGTGCAAGGTCGCCGAGCGGCAGATGCTCCCGGCCCAGCTTCGTGCCGCCACCGCCGATCCGGCGGCTGCGGGACCTGACCCGCTACCGCGCCGACCTGGTCGGGTCCGCACCGCGGAGAAGAACCGGGTCGAGAAGCTGCCCGGGGACGCCCAGATCAAGCTGTCGGTGTCGCCTCGGACGTCTTCGGGGTCTCCGGCCGGGCGATGCTCGCCGCCCTCATCGCGGGCGAGCGGGACCCCAAGGCGCTGGCACAGCTGGCACGCACCCGCCTGCGCGCCAAGCTCGGCCAGCTCGAGGAGGCGTTCACCGGCCACTTCACCGACCATCACGCCTTCCTGCTGGCAACGATGCTTGGCCGCATCGACCAGGCCAGCGCCGACATCGCACCCTGGAGGCCAAGATCGAGGCGGAGATCGCCCCTTTCGCCCGAGCGGCCGAGCGGCCGAGCGGCTGGATGAGATCACCGGCGTCGGCCGGGTCGCCGCCCAGGTCATCATCGCCGAGGTCGGCCTGGACATGGGCCGCTTCCCCACCCCGGCGCACCTGGCCTCCTGGGCCCGCTACGCCCCCGGGGTCAAGCAGTCAGCCGGCAAGACCAAGGGCAACAGCGCCACCGGCCACGGCAACCCTACCTGGCCCGGGTGCTTGGCGAGGCGGCCGTTGCGGCCGGCAGGACCAACACCTTCCTGGGGAGCGCTACCGGCGCATCGCGCGACGCCGCGGCGCCAAGCGCGCCATCGTCGCGGTCGGCCGCTCCATCCTGGTCATCGTCTGGCACCTGCTGTCCGACCCTGAGGTCCGCTTCCACGACCTCGGCCCCGACTTCTACGACACCCGCAGCAACGCCGAACGCGCCAAGCGCAACCACGTCCGCCAGCTCGAAGCCCTCGGCTACAAGGTCACCCTGCAACCCGCCGCCTGACCCGGCACCAGCAACCGCCTGGACCCGGCTCCGCTGCGCTGCGCCGGGTGCTGCCGCCTGCCCGCTCACCGTCAATTTTCGGATCAGCCGCAGCCTAGCCCCTCCAGCCGTAGATCGTGATCTTCATGGTCGTCGGGTGTTCGAGAGGACCGGCCCAGCAGGCCAGTGCGGCGTACGGCCGATCGGGCTCGGACTGATCGCGCTTGGGATCCTCGTGCTCGCCGACTGGCCGCGCTGCCCTGGATGCTGGGCCCTTCATCGCGGTGGGCGCCTGAACCGCCGGGTGCGCGGCGCACTCTACCCGCCCCGAGCTGGTGATCCTGGACGAGGCCACACCGGCGCCACGCGCCCGGCTGCGCACCTGGTCCGCCGGCTCGCCGTGGAGGGTCCGCCGTCCGCTCATCCGCGCATTGCTGGCACGAACTCGGCTCTGTGATCACGGCCGATCCGTCATGCGTCTCCTGCTGGTCAGCGGGAGGCGGTAAGGTGCCAAGGTGCGCTGTGCGAGCTGAGCGCGGGTGTCTGCGGGCGGGCCGCCCTGGCGGCGGGAGCGTGCATGACCACGGCTGACACACTGGATCGGGGCCGGGCCTCCTTCGAGCGTCGGGCGTGGGCGGATGCCTTCGACCAGCTGTCGGCAGCCGACCGGGAGGCCCCGCTGGCGCCGGAGGATCTGGAGCGGCTGGCCATGGCCGCGTACCTGGTGGGCAGGGACACCGACCGCGACGAGGTCTTGGCGCGCGCGCATCAGGAGTGGCTGCGGCGCGGTGGCGCGGAGCGTGCCGCCCGGTGCGCGTTCTGGCTGGCCTTCGGCCTGCTGAACCGGGGCGAGCTGGCCCGCGGCGGCGGCTGGCTGGCCCGTGCCCGGCGGCTGCTGGACGACGGCCAGCTGGACTGCGTGGAGCAGGGGTACCTGCTCGTGCCGGTGGCGTTGCAGCGCTTTGCCGAGGGCGACGCCGCGACTGCGTACGCCAGCTTCGGTCAGGCCGCCAAGATCGGCGACCGCTTCGGCGACCCGGACCTGGCGACGCTCGCCCGGGCTGGCCGGGGCCAGGCGCTGCTGCGGTTGGGGGAGACCGCTGAGGGCGTGGCGTTGCTGGACGAGGCCATGGTCGCCGTCGAGGCCGGTGAGGTGTCGCCGATCATGGTCGGGAGCGTCTACTGCGCGGTGATCGAGGCGTGCCAGGAGCTGTTCGATGTGCGCCGCGCGCAGGAGTGGACGGCGGCGCTGAGCGACTGGTGTGCATCGCAGCCGGACCTGGTGCCCTTTCGCGGTCAGTGCCTGGTGCACCGGTCCGAGGTCATGCAGTTGCGCGGCGCGTGGCCGGAGGCGATGGAGGAGGTGCGGCGGGCCTGCGACCGGCTCTCGACTCCGCCTGGCCCGCCAGGGGTGGTCGGGATGGCCTTCCACCAGCTGGCCGAGCTGCATCGGCTGGGTGGGCAGTTCGCCGAGGCCGAGGAGGCCTACCGTGAGGCCAGCCAGTGGGGTCATCCGCTGCAGCCTGGTCTGGCGCTGCTGCGGCTGGCCCAGGGACGGGTCGATGCGGCAGCGGCAGCGATCCGCACCGCGGTGGACGAGGCGCAGGACCGGCTGGCGCGGGCCAGGGTGCTGGTCGCGTACGTCGAGATCGTGCTTGCGGCAGACGACGTCCCGGCGGCTCGGACCGCCGCCGGGGAGTTGTCGGAGATCGCCGCCGACCTGGGGATGCCGTTCCTGCATGCGGTGGCCGCCCACGCCACGGGCGCCGTCCTGCTGGCCGAGGGCGATCCCCGGGCCGCCCTGGCCTCGCTGCGCCGGGCGTGGACGGTCTGGCAGGAGCTCCAGGCACCGTACGAGGCCGCGCGTGTCCAAGTGCGCATCGGGCTCGCCTGCCGGGCGCTGGGCGACACGGACAGCGCCGAGATGGAGCTGGACGCGGCGTGCCGGGTCTTCCGGCGGTTGGGCGCCGCGCCCGAGGTCGCGCGGGTCCAGGCGCTCTCGCGGATGGCGGCGCCCAGCGCGGCGGGCGGGCTGACCGTGCGTGAGGTGCAGGTGCTGCGTCTTGTCGCCGCCGGCAAGAGCAACCGGGCGATCGCCGCCGAGCTTACGATCAGCGACAACACCGTCGCCCGCCATGTGCAGAACATCTTCGCCAAGCTCGACGTCTCGTCGCGGTCGGCCGCAACGGCGTTCGCCTTCGAGCACGGCCTGCTCTGACCGAGGGTGTGGTCAGAACTGACCACAGGGGATCGGACACGACGTTGGTGATTCCGGGCGATGTCGGCCTCGCCCAGGTCGGTCAGCATCGTCGCAGCCGGGCAACAGCGCGAAGCGCGAGGGACGAGAGGAGCAAGGGATGGCCACATCGCGGGCGGCGACACCGGTCGCCCAGGGGGGCGGCTACCAGACCTTGATCGGGGCTGCCAGCTTGGCCGTCGGGCCGCTGGTCATGGCCGTGGGCGACTTGCTTCATCCGAAGGAGACTGCTGACATCAGCGGCCAGGCCGCGATCGTGGCAGAACACGCGACGCGCTGGTACCTGGCTCACCTGCTGCTCTTCATCGGCTTGGTCTTGTTCGTCCCGGGGCTGCTGACCCTCGCCGGCCTCGCCGCGGCGAGAAGGCCGCGGGTCGGGTACGCGGCACGGGTGCTCGTGGTGATCGGGCTGGCAGGGGTATCGGCGGTCTTTGTCGCCGAGATGCTGGCGGGGCGGCTTGGTGCTGTCAGTGCGGCGGCGACGGAGGAATTCCTGGGCACGATGTTCTCCGGGCCGATCGCGGGACCGATGATGCTGGTTGCGCTGGCCTTCTTCGTTGGCGCGGCGGTGTTCGCCGTGCCCCTGATCGCCGGTTCGGGGCCGCTGCGCTGGCCGGCTGTGGTCCTCCTGGCCGGGACGCTGCTGGTCCTGGCCGAGGTCATCTCCTCGCAGGTCCTGCTGAGCCAGATCGGGAATTTCCTGGTCTGGGGCGGCAGTGCCGCCTTCGCCTGGCTGCTGGTTCGCGGCGAGGCGGGCGCGCCGGCGGGGGCAAGTGCAGGCGAGGCGCTCCCTGCTGGCTAGCAGTACTCCAGCCGCAGGCCGTGGATCGTGAGCTTCATCGATGGGCGGCTTGCCAACGGTAGTGGCAGGTACGGCCGCGTGCTTGATGTCGACATCGCCAGACCGACCAGCGCAGCCGGTGGCCGCGATCACCGACGGGCTGAGCCACCAGTGCCGCCAACAGACGCTGCTGTGGCTTGCAGCCACCGTCTGATCTTCGGTTGTCCTCACAACACCGAATCATCAACGGTGGCTGCCCTGGTCTGCCCGTCGCCAGCCCTGACCGGCCCATCCAGCCAGCCAGGTCACGATCTACGATTGGAGTACTAGGCGCCCGCCGTCCTGGCGAGTTCGTCGGCGTAGGCGCGGGCGTCGATCGCGTCCAGCACAGCCAGCCGGGCGTTGTCGACCGTCCAGGAGGCGTAGTCGATGGCGGCGGCGGCGTCGTCCTCGGCCCAGGCCGCGTCGTCGGCGGCGAGGTTGGCGTCGATCTGGTCGGCCCGCTTGTCGATCCTGGCCTGGAGGTCGTCCATCTTGGCGGCGGCGTCGGTCTTCATCTGCGCCCACTTGGTGCGGGCGCTGGCCGCGGCCGCGCTCGCGTCCTGCTGGGCGTCCTTGGCGGCCAGGTTCACGTCCACCTTGGCCTGGTCGATGCGCTGGCGCAGCTGGTCGCGGGACTCGGTGACGGCCGCCTGGGCGGCCTGCTTGGCCTCGGCGGCGCGCTGCTGGAGCTGGTCGAGCTGCGCGGAGAAGTCCATGCTCCCCTCCCTGGCTTGCGTCGATGGCCGAAGCTGCCTACTAGCACTCCCTCATCGCTGCTCACTCCCGTGGGTTGCGGCATCGTCAGATCCAGCTGGTGCTTGTGGACCGTCACGGATGCGAGGGTGAGTTGTCTTCACCCGCACCGAGTGGTTCAGCGCGGGCCCGCAGCATCAACGGCGGCGGCCTCGGTTCCTGCGTGGCGAACGGTGAAGGCCAGCATGATCTGCGTGAAGCCCCGGAACAGCGCCAAGAAACCCACCCAGAACAGGATCAGGTAGGTCCGCTGGGCCAGGGCGTACACCCGGTCGGACCCCGACACCCAGAACGCCAGCAGGACCAGCAGGATCCCCGTGACCAGGTTGAGCCACCAGAGAGGGTTCACCGCGCGCGAGGCGACCCCCTGGATGATCTCGAAGGTGCCGTAGAAGACCAGGACCAGCCCCAGGACCGAGGCGAGGGCGAAGAAGGTGTTGACCGGCCGGATTAAGCCGTACAGCGCGCCGAGGAAGAAGATGGCCGCCATGACGTAGTACCAGACCTTCCAGCCGCCTGGTGCCAGCGCGGCCATGCCGAGGTCGTTGATCGCGGCGAACAGGAACACCGCGCCGAGCAGGACCCCGACGGTCGCGATCGACGTGGCGTTCAGGCGCAGCACCATCCAGGCGATCAGGAACCACGCGAGCCCCGACAGCAGGAAGACCCACCAGTACCGGGCCCCCTGCCGCACGATCATGCGCTCCCCGCTGAGCATTGGCCTCCCCTTCGTCCGATTCCACTTCGTCCGATTCCGCCCGAGTCCACCCGACGGTATGTCCAGACGGAAAGCGAATCAAGGCCCAAGATCACGGCCCCTCGGACTCGGACTACCGGCTCAGCCCGGACCGTCGACAGCTCGCCCAAGCGGCATCGTCGGGTGCTACGACGCTGCCGCCGGTCTTGGATGGCATGCAAGAGGCCAGGGGTTCGAATCCCCTCAGCTCCACCACAGGTCACCGGCCCTCTCGGGCCTGACTCGTCCGCGGATCGCCCCCCGCGCAGCAGATTCGCAGCAACCTCGCGTGCGTAGGCGATTCGTCTCGTCCGGCGCGTCAGTGCCGCGGCGAGCATCCTCGGCGTCATCTCCCGGTCGCTGCGGCTCATCGAGCCGTCATCAGCGGGCTGCAGGCGACGCCGCCAGAGCGGAGGCGCCGAGGCTGCCATGTCTGTCAAGCCACGGGGCTGTCGCTTGCTCCTGAGGTCGACGCGGGCGTGTCTGAGGATGTCCCGGACGTTGTTGAGGTTCGGTGACGGTCGTTGTTCATTGCGTCATAGCGAGGAGGACGACGAGGGAGGTCGCTGTTGCCGTGCAGGTCGAGCCCTCCCGCGCCGGTGAGCGCGGAAGCTCCTGCACCGACACTCCCGAGCTGGGTGATCACTTGCCCTGGCTGTAGGCGTCGTGGTAGTTCCACCACCCGTACGGCGGGGTTTGCGGGTACCCCTCCGGCGAGTCCTCCCATTCCTCCTGGCGGCCCAGCGCGGTGACGTCGAGGTAGTTCCACGCGCTCCCCATCTGCTCGTCGCCGCGGGCGTTGATGAAGTAGGTGCGGAAGACCCGGTCGCCCTCGCGGATAAACGCGTTGGTGCCGTGCCACTCGTCGACGTCGAAGTCCTTATCGAAGTCGTCCGTGATCGTGTACCAGGGGATGTGCCCCCATCCGTGGCGCTGCTTCAGGCCCTGGATCTCGGCCTGGGGGGCGCGCGAGGCGAACGCCAGCGTGGTGTTGCGCGCGTTCAGGTGGGCGGGGTGCGCGACCTGGTCGGCGACCAACGAGCAGCCCACGCACGCCCGCTCCGGATACGAGCCGCCCTCCGCGTACGTGGTGACCTCGGGCCCGTAGAAGGCGCGGTAGACGATCAACTGACCGCGGCCATCGAACAGGTCGAGCAGGCTCGCCATGCCGTCGGGCCCGTCGAACTCGTACGCCTTGTCCACGGCCAGCCACGGCATCCGCCGACGCTCGGCGGCCAGCGCGTCACGGGCGCGGGTCAGCTCCTTTTCCTTCACCAGCAGTTCCTGGCGCGCAGCTTCCCACTCCTTTGGCGACACGATCGGGGGTGGCTTCATGCGGACTCCTCCCAAAGACTTGGGGCGAGGTCGTCCGAGCGTCCAGCTTCCAGTCGCGACCACCGGGCGGCGGGGCGTCCGTTGGTCCGCTCATGCGACTCCTGCAGCATCGCACGCCGGCGTAACAGCTTCGACGTAACGGGCCAGCGCAGCGACCAACATCGGCACCTGCCGGTAGCCCCGGAGCCGGCGGAAGCGGCGTTCCGCGTCGAGCATCCCGGCAGCACACCAGCGCTTGACCATCTTGCCGTTGGTCCTTCGGGAGGTGGTCGCGGATGTTGCGGCGCTTGTGCAGCGTGCACCGCTGGATGAACGCGGTGTCGCCGAACACCTTGCGCACCGCGGTGGCGAGGGCTTTGGCGCCGTCGATAACGACCAGCAGCCCGCCGTCGGTGTTGCGGCCCCGGGCGACGAGATCGGCGAGCAGGGCGGTGACGACGGTCTTGTTCTCGGTGTCGCCCAACCACAGGCCGACCGGCACCTTGGTCCCGTCGGCGCCGATCGCCAACGCCACGACACAACAGGCGTCGGCGAAGTGCACGCCGTCGAGCATCAACGCCGCCAGGTCGAGCTCGAAGAGGTCGCGGCTCATCAACTCGTCCAGTTGCGCGTCGGTGGCGGCCTTGAACCGGCGGCTCACCGACGAACGTGACGTCGACGTGGCCTGCGCGTCGAGGTCGTCGCCGACCGGTTCGTTCACCCGAGCGTGCCGGCGGGTCGCCACCCCGGCGAGCATCCGTTCCATCACGACCTGCGACAGCAGGTCATCGTTGCTGAACGCGGCGTAGGTGCCGAGCCCGATCTCGTCGCCCGCAACGGTGCGGCCCCGTGGCCGCTCGACCGGCACGCGCCGGCCGCCCAACACGACCGACCCGGGCGCGCTCCCATGCCAGTCTCCCTGCCGCTGCGCGAGCTTGGCGTGCTTCAGGCTGCCGACCTTGGCGGTCATCTCCGCTGTCATCATCTCGCCCATCACGGCCAGGCCGACCGTGGTGCACATCGCCAACAGCCCCTCACGCGCGACGCCCGCGATCGCGCCCAGCGACAGGCGCAGTTCCTCCGGCAACTCCACCGCCTCGGTCGCTTCGTCGCGATCGACCAGACGGACAGCAGCTACGTTTTTTCCTTCATCGGTGGTGGTCCCCTTCCGTTGTCGGTTGACTTGGCGGTCGCCCGACACCTACCACGCAGGCAGGTCTCAGGCGGGGGACCGCCACCTCACTTCAACAAGACCGGGGACAACCTCGCGTGTCTCCTGGGCGCGATAGGGTTCGTCGGGTGTGCTCGTCCCTGCACCTGCGCCGGCTGACCCCACCTGCTCGACGACAAGGAGGCCCCCTGATGGGACGATTGGTCGTCAACAACGCCATGACGGTGAACGGCGCCTTCGAGGCGCCGGTGCCGGAGCCCGATGGGTGGCTGGTGCTGGACACCGACAGCAACCAGGTCTCGCTCGAGCAGTTCCTGGTGGCTGATGCGATGGTGCTGGGACGCAAGACCTATGAGGGCCTGGCCGCGGTCTGGCCGCAACTGGCGGACGACCCGACCTTGGGGGTGTTCGCAGACCGGCTGAACAGCATGCCCAAGTACGTCGCGTCCCGGACCCTGCGCGGGCCCCTGGAGTGGAACGCCACCCTGCTCGAAGGTGACCTGGCCGAGAGCGTGACCGTCATCAAGGAGCGGCACGGCCTCCTGATCGTCTCCGGCGCTGGCGAGCTGGCCCACAACCTCACCACCCTGGGTCTCGTGGACGAGTTCTGGTTCTGGGTGAGCCCGTCGCTATGGCCGGCCGGGCCGCGGATCTTCGATGGTGTCGGGCCGGTCCGCCTGAAGTTGATCGGCTCGACGACGTTCGCCTCTGGCGTGGTGCGGCTGGCTTACCGGCCAGCACCCGACCGGCAGGACGAGGCAGCCGCCTAGATCCAGGGGACGCGCCGCAGGGCGGTACCTGCTGCGCGCTTGCGGCAACAGCAACCGCCAGCATCTAACAGCACGCCGCCGCCCTTCGGTGCCACCAGCCGACCTCACACGGGTACACAGGTCGGTCGCGGGCTCCCTTGAACGGCAATCTCGCTCCTGACTTCCGAGATCCAAGCGCAACCGACCGAGCTTCGGCGCCCCAGCCCTATGCCAGGTCAGCTCGCCTTCCTGGCCTGAATCTGGGCCAGCTCAACGATCCGGTCGGTCGAGCGTGGCTCCTGGATGCGCTCGAGCTTTACCCGGTAGAGCAGCGGTCCCCGGGT
>Ga0307278_10001000_pt1 | contig 13979 bp, 20 predicted proteins | sample ER_DNA_117_FD_194482 | JGI IMG/M metagenome (GOLD analysis project Ga0307278, IMG submission 194482) | Bulk soil microbial communities from the East River watershed near Crested Butte, Colorado, United States - ER_DNA_117 | ecosystem: Environmental > Terrestrial > Soil > Floodplain | place... | reverse complement strand
CGCCGACGGCAGGGCGGAGCCCGGAATGGATGGATCCCGGGACGGCGCGGGCGGAGCCCGCGGCGCCCACCAGGAGGGCGACGATGAGGGCGATGCGACAGGGGATCGCGCGGGAGACTACGCGTTCGCAGGTCGAACCCCTCTTTCAAATGGGGTCCTCGACGCCTCCAGGCCGCCGCTAGACTGGAATCCCCGCCGACGTAGCTCAGCTGGTAGAGCACTTCACTCGTAATGAAGGGGTCCCCGGTTCGAGTCCGGGCGTCGGCTTTAGCCCATTTGCAGGCTTTTCTTCTATGCTGGCAACGCTACGCGCAGCCTTCGGGTACGAAACGGGTACATATTCTGACCCGTTCACGGTTAGTGAAGTGGTCAAGCTCCTCGCGAAGCTCTGGTGCCATTTGCAGGTATTTCGCGCCTCTCTCGCCGACCACTAAGCGCTCGATGGTTTGCCCGCGCGTGCCCGCGAGATGATGCGCGTGGCCGCGCTTCCCCGGGGGGCGCGGATTCAGGTGTTATTTGCGACCGCCCAGCCGCGGAGTGCCCCAGCTCGTGCAAGGAGCGCGGGCCGATGAGACTCGGTGGAGCTAACCGGGAGTCGAACCGGTGATGTCCTGGGTGCGATATCGAGTTTTGGCAGAAGTCCTTTGTGGGTCGAGAGGTCTATGGCGACGCGGAGAACAGCGGCTTGCCGCAGAGCGGCAGACAGCGGCCGTACCCTCCATCTTGTCCGAATGGCCGTCGAGCTCAACCGCACCCACGCTGCGCTCCGGGTCGAGCGCCTGACCAAGATCTACAGCGACGGCACGCGCGCATTGGATGCGCTCAGCGTCGAGATCGCCGCCGGGTCGTTCTTCGGCCTCCTCGGACCAAATGGCGCCGGCAAGACGACTCTGATCGGCGCGATATCGGGTCTCGTCCGGATCGCCCACAGTCGCGCTTTCGTCTTTGGCCACGACTCGGCCTGGGACCTCGAGGCTCGCGCCTTGGTCGGCGTCGCGCCGCAGGATGTGCATCTCGACCGCTTCCTGACTGCCCGCGAAGTGCTCGCCTTCCACGGCCGCTACTTCGGGATGCCGCGGTTGGAGGCGACTCGGCGCGCCGATGAGCTGCTGGAGACGTTCGACTTGCAGGCAAAGGCGGACACAAAGCCGAATCGCCTTTCTGGTGGGATGCGACGGCGGCTGCTGATTGCCCGCGCCCTCGTCCACCAACCCCGGCTGCTTGTCCTCGACGAGCCGACGGCTGGTGTCGACCTCGAGCTGCGCTACGAACTTTGGCGCTACCTCCGCCGGCTCCACGGACAGGGTCTGACGGTCTTGCTGACAACCCATTACATCGAGGAAGCCGAGGCGCTCTGCGACCGCGTCGGCTTCATCCGTGAGGGGAGAATCATCGACGAGGGGGCGCCGCAGCAGCTCGTTGACCGTCACGGCGGTGATCGTCTCGAAGACGCCTACGTGGAGGCGATGCGATGAGCGTCGCCGAACTCAGGGTCCGCCAGCGGCGCGGCACGATCGCGCTCGTCAGCCGCGAGGTCAGACGCGTGCTGTCTCTCTGGACGCAGACGATCCTGCCGGCGGTCATCACCGGTTGGCTTTTCCTAGCCGTCTTCGGCGGCGCACTCGGAGGCCGAATCCGGCAGATCGAAGGCCTCGACTATCTCGATTTCATACTGCCCGGACTGCTCGTGATGACGGTGGCATCGCAGTCAGTGGCAAATGCGAGCACGAGCCTGTTCCAAGCAAAGAACGAGGGCTACATCGAGGACGTCCTGACTGCACCGCTGAGCGCGTGGCAGATCGTCGCCGCCTATATGGCCGGCGCGTTCGTGCGCGCGCTCACCGCTGCACTGATCATCGCCATCGGCGCAGCGCCGTTCACTGGCGCGATCGATCGGCCACTGGTAGTGGCAGTCGCGCTCCTTCTGGCGGCGCTGGTCTTTTCCGCTCTGGGGACGATCATCGGTGTCTGGGCCGACACGTTCGACCAGCACAGCTTCGTGACTTCCATCGTCGTCACGCCCCTTGCTCTCGTCGGCGGCGTCTTTTACTCGGCTCAAATGCTCGGTGAGCCGTGGTCGACGCTGACGAAGCTTGACCCGATCTACTATCTCGTCGACGCGACGCGCTTTGGCTTCACCAGCTTCAACGAGACTCCGGTTGGCCTCTCGCTCGGGGTGGCCGCGCTCGCCGCGGCCGCATCATTCGCTGCCGCCGCCACGATCGTTGCGCGCGGGTGGCGCTTGAAGCCTTAACGCGAATTCACTACCTCAGCGACATGGCTGAGGATGTGCACGTAGCGAAGCGCCATTGCGGCGCCGAGGATCAGCGGGACCGTTGAGACATAGAGAAGGCCCGGCGCACCGAGCGCGGCGACGAGCGTCTTGAGCGGACCCACGGCAAGCTCCCCGCTCTGGGCCGGGGCCGCGGCCGGCGCCGCGCCCCGAGCCGGCGTGCGTACGACACGCAGCAGCATCAGCGTCCCGGTCGCGAGCAGAACGAGAAAGAGCCCGAGCTTGATGGAGAGGATCGCCTCATACGTGTCCCCATAGGCCACGTTGTCCAGAGCAGAGCTCCATGGCCAGCGCAAGGTGAACGGCGTCACGTAAACCATGTTGTAGATGCCTGTCGCGACGATCACAGGGACGCTCGCCCAGTGCACCCAGGCGCCCCATCGGCGATAGGCACGCGAGATCCTCGCCCGTACGCCCTGAGCAAACAGCGGCTCCGGCGAGAGCGCGATCGACATCGCGATCACTCCAATGATCCAGCCCATCGCCGCGAGGCCGTGCACCCAGAGCATCAGCATCGTCAGGTAGTCGCGCCCGCTGATGTTGGCCTCGAGCCGTGTCGGGAGCGCCGTCGGCGCTGTGGCGCTTCGCGTCGTTGCGCTGCTTCCGATGGCGACGGGAAACTCGGCGCTCGCCTTGTTGACCTTGTTTCCGGTGACCTCGATGTTGACGGTCCAATCGCCGCGCATGATGAAGAGGTACTGCCCGCGATAGGTGCCCGGCGAGATCTCGGGCAGTGGTCGCGGGGCGAGCGTCATCACGTGCGGCTTGACCATCTGGCCGGAGACGTTCACGGTGGCGCCCAGGATCGGATCACGGTCGTCGATGTCGGTTAGGCGAACCACAACCGTGCGGCTGTAGCCAGTCCCGCTCGCCTTGGCCGAGATCCGCGGCTCGGCCTTTCCGCCTTTGTGGGCGAGTGCCACGGGCGCGACGACGAGAACGGCAAGCGCAATCCCTAGCGAGCAGATGGCGAGGCGTTTCAACAGCACTCCTCGCCGCGCCAGCTCTCGAGGCCCTCGCGCACCGCGACGGCGGCGATGAAGAATGCTGCGACAGGGTCAGCCCACCACAAGCCGAAGGCCGCATTCGCCCCGAGCCCGATCAGGACTGCGGCGCCAAGATAGGCGCAGAGGATGTTCTGGGTGCCCTCACCGGCGGTCGCGGCCGAACCCAGCCGATCGCCGAGCCGTTGCTTTGCCACGCCGAATGCCGGCATCAGGATCACGCTCGCGATCGTCAGACCGATGCCGAGCCAGCTCACGCCCGGCTCATCTCCGGTTACCAGCTTGTGGACGGCCTCGATTGCGACGTACGGCGCGAGTAACCAGAAGCTGACCGCGACGAGCTGCTGCGCGCGACGTTCCGAATGCTCGGAGAGGGTCCGACCGCCCGTGAAGCGCCAGATCACGATGACGCTCGCGAGGCCCTCGACCGCGCTCGAGATCCCAAACCCGATCAGGGCGATAGAACCCGCAGCGATTCCCGCGGCGACCGCGACGACCCCCTCGATCGTCATCCAGCCGAGGCTTGCCCAGGCGAGGAGCTTCGCGCGCCTCGCCGCGCGGAGCCATTCGGCGCTGCCGGAAGCCGCCCGGCCCGACTCGACGGCCACGTCCCGAGTACTCATCGGCTAAACGCTCGGGTGGGCATGTCCCTTTCCACCGCAACCATCCTCGAAGCCCCAGACCTCGGCAATCCGCTTTGCGCTGAAGCGGCCCCGAGTTATGAGGTACTTCGCCTGTCCCTCGAAGGCCGTCCAGCGCCAACACCGGCAGCAGCACGGCCCGTGTTCGTCAGAGAGGCGAACGGCTCGGTCGTAGACCGCCTGCTGCTCGTCTGTGATCTCGATCGTCCGCTGGTCTGAGATCAGACGTTTGGCGAGGTCGACCGGAATGTCATACGGATCGCGCGGAATCACCGACTCGGCCGCGAACTGATTCAGCCCCCCGATCTGCTCGCGGTAGCGGTGGAGATCCATCGGCCCGCAGCACGCACCGCGCAGGTAGCCCTGCTTAGCGATGGAGTCGATCGAGCTGGCTTGCAGGCCGCACTGGTTCGAGCGCGCCTCGCTCAGGACCGCAAAGCGTGCCGCGAGGTCCCGCATCGGAGGAGCCGGGGTCGTCGATACCCGCGCGCTCTCATGCTTGGAAGCGGCAAGGACGCCGATAGTCGCCCGCGCCCCGACGAGAATCAGGATCGATCCGAACCGCTTCTGTCCGACTTTCATGTGCGTTCCTCCTTTGTCTTACCGGTCTTGCGGAGCCCCGGTTTAGCCGAACGTGAATGCATAGGCGGCAAGCCCCCGAGAGAAGCGGAGCTCGAGGACGTGGGTTTCGACTCGCGGATAGCGCAAGAGCGTGTAGAGGCGGCTGATCCCCTCGACAGGAAGCCGGCGCTTCCTCTGCCCGTCGACCAGGACGTCGAGGGTGCCGTGACCGCCGAGGACGAGGAAGACGTTCTTCGCGCGGAAATGAAGGCGGAGCCGCGCGCCGTCACCGGCGACGATCCGCTCCTTCCCGACGCGCCAGTGGCCACCGTAGGCGTACGCATTGAAGGGGAGCGCACGCGGAAGCTGGTAGGCGGCCTCCCGATTGCGCACCAGTCGCGACCCGGCGTAGTCGCCGACTCGCAGGTAGCCGAGGTAGCTCTCCGGTGTCGTTCGCTCCCTCGGCGTCGGGTCGCTCAACTTCGCGGTGACCGGAAGGGTGTCGGTCGGCTCGGCGAGCAGGGTGCGAATGAGCCTCTCCGTCCGGTCGTACTCGCCCTCACCGAAATGCGCGTGCCGGACGTGGCCGGCCTTGTCGATCAGGTACTCCGCCGGCCAGTATTGGTTGTGGTACGCGTTCCAGGTCGCATAGTCGTTGTCGAGCGGCACCGGGTAGCGGACGCCGAGCTGGCTGACCGCGCGGCGCACGTTGGCCGCGACGTGCTCGAAGGCGAACTCGGGCGTATGGACGCCGATGATCGTGAAGCCCTTCCGGCGATAAGTCTCGTACCAAGCATTGAGGTGCGGAAGCGTGCGCAGGCAGTTGATGCAGGAGTACGTCCAGAAGTCGATGAGCACAACGGTGCCGTGCAGCTCCTTCAATGTCAGCGGCTTGCCGTCGGGAGTGTTCAACCACGTTGAGATGCCCTGGAGCTCAGGTGCCGCGCCGAAGTCGTTCAGCTTGACGTCGCCCTCCGCGCGTGCCGCCCCTTGGCCGGCTCCGGTCAGCTCGCCGAGGTGCCTCTTTGCGTAGGCGTTCGACTCGAGGTGTCGCTGGAGGGCATTTGTATAGCCCGGGATCGAAGTCTGGAACGGACGATCGAGGTTGAAGACGATGGCCAGGGCGGTGGCTGCCGTGATCAGCCCGAGTGCGAGACGGACGCGCGGAGCGTGCCTGCGCAAGCTTCCGAACCGCTCGACGACTCGCTGCCCGCCGAGGGCGAAGGCCAGCATCGGAAGCGCGGCGCCGAGCGCGTAGGCCAGCGTCAGGAACACGGTGTCGAGACCAACGCTGTGTGCGGCAGCGACGACGGTAACCGCGGTCAGGACAGGTCCCGCACACGGCACGAAGACGAGCCCGAGACTCAGACCGAGCAGGAGTCCGCCGCCGAGATCTCCTCCGGGGCGCCGGCCGAGCCGAGCAAGTGGACGCTCCAGGAACTGACCGAATCGTGGAACGACGAGGGTCGCAGCGACGAGAAAGAGAAGGGCGATCGCGCCGTTGCGCAAGAAATCCTGCGGGAGACCGAGCTGATCGAGGAGCCACGTCCCGATGAGCAGGAAGATCGAGAAGCTGACGACGAGGCCGGCGATGATCGCGAACGGCCGCCGTCGTCCGCCGCTCGCCGAGCCGGCGAAGATGTCGGGAGTACGGGCAGGACGCAGGGAGAGATCGACGTGATGACGCCGGCCAGAAATCCGATCCCGAGCAGAAGGAGCATGGCTCAGGCGGTGCCGTTTCCGAGCGCGGTCTCGACGTCGTGCACGAGGTTCGCGGGAGTGGGGTCGACGCCCACGTGCATGGTCGAGACCCAGATGCCGCTCCGATCGAAGACGCGAACGTCTGCGGAATGGATGTTCGGGTTGTCGGTCTTGGAGACGGTGAGCACGTAGAACGAGCGCCAGACCGGGCGGAGCTGCTTCTCCGTCCCGAGCAGGAAGTCGAATGGGCCGAGCGCGTCACGGCGGCGGAGGAACCGGCACACGCTCGTCGGCCTGTCGTACTCCGGGTCGACGCTGATCGCGAAGGCGACCGTCTTCGCTCGCGCCTGAGCCGGCAGCTTCCGCATTGCCTCGCCGAGAATCCCGGCGATGATCGGGCACTGGGTCGTGCACCTTGTGTCGAGGAAGGTGACGAGAACGACCTTGCCGCGGAGGCCACGCGAGCGGACAAGAGCGCCGCGGTAGCTCCGAAGCCGGAAGTCTGGAAGTTGGATGCGGCCCGGCGGCGAGCTGCCGCGGTAGGCGCTCTCGCGCACGATCGTCCGGCCGCTGGCCGGCGCGCTGCTGCGCCCGTGCACGAAGAGCGCGCCGAGGAGGAGCGGCACGAACCCACTCGCCAGGAGCCCGACAGCCAGCGCACCCCTTCTCATCCGCGTGCGCCTAGCTGCGCGACTCCGTCCTCGAGCCCGGAGCTCGTGATCTCGCCGATCGTGTGCGCGACGATCCGGCCGCGGGCGTCGAGGAAGTACGTCTCAGGAAGGCCCGTCAGCCCGTAGTCCTCGTACGTGCCGGAACCGCGGGCATGCACGGAGACGTAGTTGACATGGTGGCGGCGAAGGAAGCCGACGGCATCGCCGCTGAAGTCGTTGATGTCGACCCCGAGGAAGACGACTCGTCCCTGGTTGGCGGCGGCGGAGGCATTGAGGCGGGGCGCCTCTCTCTTGCAGGGGATGCACCAAGAAGCCCAGAAGTTCAAGACCACGGGATGCCCTTGCAGATCCCGCCGCGCAAGCGTCTCGCTCGCCCTCAGCGTCTGAAGGGACTGCGGCCAGGTCTCAAAGTGCGGCCAGATGATCTTGTGGCGAAAATCAGGCGCCACGGGCTTCTTGTGCGCTCTGATCGCCGCGACGAGGTTCCGACCACGATTGCTCTCGACCATTCGATAGACGAGGAGGCCGAGCAGGGCGCCGACGAGGAGTAGCGCCATTGCTTGCAGCGCAATGCGAAGCGGCGAGCGGCGTTCGGGCGCCGGCTCCGAGTTTGCTTCCCCGGTTGAGATCGCTCCCGGCGTCGACTTCTCAAGCACGTCGTGCGTGTGCCTCATCGCTCTGCGATGCCGTCGAATTGCTCTGTAACGGCTCTGGCGGTGCCGCTCGATCCTCCGCCGTGGAGCCGTGGCTCCCGCGGCGCATCTCGCGCCACATCAGAAGCATTGCCGTGCCCATGACGAGGGGGCAGATAAGAACCGCGACTAGGAGGACGATTCCGCTCATCCGATCTTCACCTCCTTCCTCACGAAACTGGCTGCCATGAAGCGCCGCCGTTCGCGCTCTTGTAGAGGACACGGTCGAATCCGACCGCGTAGGCCACCTTCGGCCGACTCGGCGCCCAAGCGACAGGCCCCGCACCATCGGGAACTGGTTGGACGACACGCCACGTCGAACCCCCGTCGGTACTGAGCGAGATGCCAGAGGATCCCGTCGCGAGCATGCGCGTGGGACGCTTCGGGTTGATCGTCAGGCCCATGAGGCCCTCACTGAGGATGCCGGTCCAAGACGATCCTCCGTTTCGGCTCATAAGCAGACCCTGCTGCATGTCACCCGCGAGGATTCGCCCGTCAGGCGCGATGGCAAGCGCCATCACTGCCGGCCCGACCGATTTGGAAACTAACGAGAAGTTCGCTGCGGCATCGGTCGACTGATAGAGCCCTTCCCCAGCCACCGCCGCGTACAAGTGGCGCGGATTTCGCGGGTCAACGGCGAAGCCGTGGATGTCGAGGGTCGGTAGACCCTTCGGAACGACGTTCGACCACGACGCGCCTCCATCGATGCTCTTCGAGAACATGTTGTGGCCGGCCGCCCACACCGTCTGCGAACGGCTTCGACCAAGATTCATCGCATCCAGGCCGTTGAGCCCGGCTGCACTCCAGCTGCGACCCCCATCCGTCGATTCAAAGAGGCCGTAGTGCGTGCCGAGCCAGAGATGCCCTGGGTCATGCTGATCGATAAGCAGGGAGTGGTAGTCCGGCGTGTCGGGCAGGCTAGCCGCGGCTTTGGCCGGAGCGCTCGGACTGCTCGTCGAGGACTCGCCGCCTCGACTGGGCAGCCAGATTGCGAGGATCGCGGCGGCGAGGATCAACGGGCTCGCCGCAGCTAGCCAAAGTAATCGGCTTGGACCTTTGCGCTCCGGCGCGGCCCGCTTCGGATGCTGAACGGGCCGCGGCGAAGCCGCCTTACGCTTCGTCTTACTTGTTGCCATGGAGTTCCTCCTTCTGTGACCTGGTCGGACTAACCGGCTCGCGCCGGCCGACATAGCGGCTAGTGCCGGATCACAGAAGGAAGCGCTGCAGGGTTGCAGGCGACGGGCGCGCGACCGCTCGCACGTAGCCGGCAGTCAGGAGCATCAGCATCGCAAGCGCAACGCTGTTTGGCGACCAGACCTCGAGCAGAGGCAGTGCGGCGGGAATAGACGTGAGCACACGCTCGATCGCCTGCATCGGATGATCACTGAGGCAGGCGCACGCGAAGCCCAGCAGTAGCAGAGCAACGATGAGCAGGAGGATGAAGACGACCAGCGGTAGCCGCGCTCGCATGCCCGAGATGCTCATTGGCAAGCAGGATAGCCGCGTAACCAGCTAGGCCAACCGGTTCACTCAGCGCGGACCGGGGATGAGTTCTCCCGAGCTGCGGCTGATGCACGCGACCTCCTACCGATCTAGGCGCTCGTGCGCCGGCAGCGTTGCCCTGCGCGTCAAGACGGTCGGGTACAAAACGGGTACGTCAGCTCGGGCACGGGCGGGGACGCGCGTCCACTGCGAGCGGCGTCAAACCGCCTTTTTTCCAGCCAGAACGTGCCCGTTCGTGCCCGCGAATGGACGCGCGCCCCTCACTCGTCCTTCCCTCGTAATGAAGGGGTCCGCGGTTCGAGTCCGCGCGTCGGCTTTAGCCCGTTTTGCAGGGACTTCTTCTGCCTTGACAACGCCAGAGCGCGGCTTCCGGGTACAAAACGGGTACGTATTCTGACCGTTCACGGTTAGTGAAGTGGTCGTCTCCTCGCGAAGCTTTGGGACCATTTGCAGGTAGTTCCCTCTTTTCTCGCTGACTCTAGGCGCTTGACAGCTTGCCCGCGAGTGCCCGCGAGATGACGCGCGTGGCCGCGCTTCCCCAGGCTTGATTCTGACCTCATTGGCCACCCTCGAGCGGCAGGGCGGCCTCCTGAAGGTCGGCAACGTCAGCGGAACGATGAGCCACTGAAGATGCGCCGATTTATGGAAGAGGCGTTAGGGGGACGCGCCTACTCCGGGTCTGTTCGCGGAGGGAGGAACGGTTCGCGCTCAGGTGGCTGGCCCGCTTCCATCTGGCGGCCTCGCTCTGTTTCGGCGTTGAGCTCGGCACCGAGGAGGATCGCGACGTTGGTTAGCCACAACCAGACGAGGAAAACCACGATCGCGCCGAGAGAGCCATACGTCTTGTTGTACGAGCCGAAGTTCGCCACGTAGATTCCGAAGAGCGCGGAGACGATGATCCAGACGACTACCGCGAGGATGCCACCGGGCGTAACCCAGCGAAATCCTGGCTGGCGGACGTTGGGGGCGGCGTAGTACAGGATCGAGAACATGAGGCTGACGATGACGATCAGCACGGGCCACTTGGCTATATCCCATGCGGTCACGGCCGCGCCTCCGATACCGAGCAGTTTCCCGACCTTGTCCGCCAGCGGCCCGGTGACTGCGACGGCGAGCGCGGTCGCGGCGAGGAGAATCAGCATCACGACGGTGATGATCAGGCGGAGCGGCAGGGTCTTCCAGATCGGCCGGCCCTCCTCGACGTCCCAGATCGAGTTCGACGCGCGTATGAAGGCGCCGATGTAGCTCGATGCGGACCAGATCGCACCCGCGAGACCGACGACGAACAGGATGCTGGCTCCGCCACGGCTCTCCGTGAGGCCGTGCAAGGCGTTCTCGAGGATCTCGTGTGCTGGTCCGGGCGCGAAGCCTCCAAGGTTCGTCAGCAGCGGCTTGGTGGCGGATTGGCCGATCAGGCCGACGATGGAGACGAGCGCGATCAATGCCGGGAAGAGGGAGAGGATTCCGTAGTAGGTGAGCGCAGCCGCCCAGTCGGTGACGTTGTCCTCCCGGAACTCGCTGAACGTTCGCTTGAGCACACCGCCCCACGCGCGCCCAGGCAGCGCGCTCGGCTTCTCCACCTCGGGTCGCCCGTTTGGCTGGCGCTCAGTCCTGCGAGAGCTCATCTCGCCCATACAGGATCAACCTTTATCTTGCGATTCGACCGACTTCCGGCGACCACCCTTGATCCGCGGCCGATCGCCGCGCCAACGATGCCTCCAGCGATGACATCGCTCGGGTAGTGGACCCCGGCGGCGACACGCGCGAGTGCAAGCATCGCCGCCGTTCCAAGCATCCACTGTCGCGCAGGCGGCGCGAACCAGCCCAGAATCTCCGCTGCCGCGAAGGACGCCGCCGCCTGGTCAGACGGGAACGAACCGCCCTCGGGACATGGGATGAGTGATCGAACGTCCTGATCGCAGGGTCGCTGCCTGGATACGGTACGGGCCATCGCGGTCGAGCCGCCTAGAGCGGAGCCGATTGCGAAGACGGAGATCGCGCTTCCTTCGAGGCGGCTGAGTGGTCGCCGTCCCGAACCGACCAGCGGCGCGAGCGCGAACCACACCAGCCCGCCGCGGCCAAGATGGCAAAACGCCGCCACTGGGCTGTTGAGCGGCGTCGATCCGATTCTGCGTACTGCCCCGAGCCCGTAGCGGTCAATCCGCGCGAGTAGCGCAATGAAGCCAGGCGGCCGCCGGAGCGTCGCGATCATCGGCGGCTACGTCTCCTTCGGGTAGGGGTCTTCGCGGGAATCACCGCCAGAGATCGTCCGCCACCCGTAGGGACCTTCGCACTTCGGGCAGGGCGGAAGCGAAGTCAACGATTGCACGCTCATCTCGTAACCACAGTTGGTGCAGCGGTAGGTACCTGCTGACACATCGCTACCGACCGGCACTGGTTCAGCCATTTGAATACCTCCGTTGAGTGGGTGATTTCCCTAGAGCTTGCTGATCAAGTCCTGGGGGTTGATTCCGAACTGTTGCAGGAGATTCTTGTGCTCTTCGTGGTCGACCTTGTCAGGCAACTCCTGCTCGGCCTTCTGGGCCTTCTCATGGTCGCCCTGCTCGCGGAGCATCTTGATGATCTGCTGTTTGTCGATCTGCATCTCTTCCTCCTCTGTCGTTCCGTGTCGGCGCTGCGGTCGTCCTCGGAGGACGGCCGTCGATCGTCTTCTGCCTTCCAGGCTTCCCTCCGGAACATCGTCCGTCTCGAAGCCCGAATGATCACCGGACTGCCCGCTACGAGTTCGTCGACTTGCGTGGTTGCGTTGACGGGGACGCTGCCTTCTTCGTGGTTGGTTTCGTGCGCTCGCGCACGCTCTGAGCCATGTCCTTCTGCTCCCTTTTGCCCTCCTTCTTCGCCGTCTCTGTAGCGCTCTGCGTGGCTTCCTGGGCGACGCCCTTGCCGCGCTCGATTGCCTCCTGTCCCGTCTGCTTGGCCTGCTCCTTGACTTGGTCAGCAGCCTCCCCGATGCGCTCGTCCTCGACGCGCGTTGCCGGCATCACAAGGCCCACGAGGAAACCGAGGCCGAGGCTAGCGAGCGTAAGCCCGATCGGGTTCTGCTCGGCCATCCGCTTCGCCCGGCCCGCCTTCGCCTTCGCCTCTTCGCTGTCCGGAAGGGCGCCGCCTACGTCGGGTACCGCACCCTTCACCTTTCCGACGATCGCATCTTTCTTCTCCGCGACGGAGTCCTCGACGCGCGCCTTGACGTTCGTCTTGTAGCCGAGCGCGTCCACCTTCTCGCCCATCTGCTCGCGCGTCTGTTCGATCTCCTCGCGAATCACATCCGGATCTTGCGTCATCTCCACGGCCTCCTTTATTGGCGCGCCGAGCGCGCACTTTCCTTCAGTTGCTCGACGTCTTCTTTCACGCTCTCCGGCATCTGCTCCGGTACGGGTTTCCCGGCAGCGCGGACGCGCGCGCGACCCCGGAGCGCGAGCACAGCGGCCACGACCGCCCAGAGCACGGTCACGATCAAGGCCGCGAGCCAGGCCGCCAGGGCCAGGTTGAGAACGAGGATCAGGAAGGCGGTGAAAGCGCCGAGGACAGCGAGTCCGAGGACTGCTGCGCCCCCGAGCATGCCGATGCCGGGACCCGCGGTGCGGCCCTTCTCGCGCATCTCGGCCTTCCCGAGCTCGAGCTCCTGCCGAACGAGGGTCGACAGGTCCTGCGACAGCCCCTTTGCGAGCTCAGTGATGCCCTGGTCGCGTGGGTCCTGCTCCGAGGTCGCCATGGCAACTACCTCGGCGTCCGTCTGCGCGGACGCGGAGTTGGCTCCGGCGCGGGGAGAGAAGCGCGAGACGGAGCCGCCGTATCCGAGCCGATCGGCGCGGCCTGCTCCTCGTAGCGGCGACTGCTCGAGGCCTTGATGAAGCGCGACCCTAAGAGGCCGACGACGAACGCTCCGGCCGCGAGCGCCCACGGCTGGCGGCGGGCAAAGTGTTCCGCGTCGCGAAGGAGTCGGTCGGCGTCGGATTCCTTCAGGTAGCCACTCAACCGCTCAGCTTGCTCGCTGATGCGGTCGACGGCCCGCGCTGGGCCTTGCTGGTCCTGGCTGCGAAGCTCCTCGCCACTTTTCCGAATCGCCTGTGCGATCGACGACAACTGCTCGCCGGCCTGAGTCGAACGCTCGTCGATCTGCTCGCGGGCCCGACCGTGCGCTTGGCCGGCGATCTCCTGGGCTTTCTCCTGGGCGACGACATCGAGATCGACGAACGGTTCAGCCCAAAGGAAGACTCAAAGCGTTTTGCCAGGAGTGGAAGACCACGACCGAGCGAATTGACCGCTGCGCGACCTACCGGGAGGCGAAGGCACTCGCCGGGAAGGCACCCGCTATGCCCGTCACCTACCTCGCGGTCAAGGAGCTCGATCTCCCGCCCTCGTTGCCCGTCAAGAAAATGACCGCGGCGAATCCGCCGCGTGCAACGGGACTTCGTCAGCCGGTTCTCGCCGGGGCGACTGGTCTTCGTCGACGTGGCGCACTACATGGAGCCGGTAATCCCCGAGCGGATCGCCCAAGAGGTTGTCCGGGTCCTTCATGCCAGGGAAACCTCCCAGGACTAAGGGGTTAGTCGCAACGCCGAAAACGGAAGGTCTCTTCTCCCACGGCGTGTCGCGCGCGGGTACAAAACGGGTACGTCAGCCTGGGCGCGGGCGGGCACGTGCGTCCACTGCAAGATCGGCGAAACCGCTTGTTCTCTAGGAAAAATGTGGCCGCGCGTGCCCGCGAATCGACGCGCGTCCCTACTTGTCTTTCCCTCGTAATGAAGGGGTCCCCGGTTCGAGTCCGGGCGTCGGCTCTCTCGATTTCCAGGGATTTCTTGCCTGACGCACCGACTCGAATCGCCAGCTCGCCGGCAGAAGGGTCTATCCGCGTTGCTCGTTCAGGCGGCGTCGCTGCTGTGGTTCAACTT
>Ga0307278_10000999_pt1 | contig 13981 bp, 14 predicted proteins | sample ER_DNA_117_FD_194482 | JGI IMG/M metagenome (GOLD analysis project Ga0307278, IMG submission 194482) | Bulk soil microbial communities from the East River watershed near Crested Butte, Colorado, United States - ER_DNA_117 | ecosystem: Environmental > Terrestrial > Soil > Floodplain | place... | reverse complement strand
TATCGATAAGAAATCGGAGGAGTTCCGCGACCGAAAACTAACTGACCTGATTACTGCGCAGGTTACGCGCGTTATTTTAAAAACGCCTGCTGGTGAAATGGAGCTTCAGAAGAAAGGCGACCACTGGGATATTGTGAAGCCGCTTCGTGCGCGCGGTGATGATCAAAAGATTGCCGATTTGATCGCGCAGATCACTACTGCCCGCATTCAACAATTCGTGGCGGACGACCACGGCGATCTCCACGGTTATGGATTGGCAGAGCCGCGCGGCGCAGTCACGCTATTTACCCAGGACGCTAAGCAAGGTCAGTTACTCCAGGTTGGCGGCGTGCTAGAAAAGGAAAAAGATCAGCGGTACGTGCGGTTTGCACCGCGCGGATTCGTTTACACGGTGCCGAAGAAAATCGAAGAGGTTCTCAACACAAAACCAGACGACCTGCGCGACCGGCATTTGGTTCGAGTCGATACGAACATCCTTGATCGGATAACGATCTCCCCGGCGGACAAAGCGAAGACGCTTCTCGCGCGCAAGGGCGAAAACTGGATAATCGCCAGCCTCAATAACACGCCGGCAAATTCTGGTGAAGTCCGGCGCTTCATCGATACGCTCCAAAATGAACGGGTAACGAAATTTGTCGAAGACATCGGCTCAAATCTGGCGAAATACGGCCTCGATCGGCCGCAACTGCAATTGACGTTCAGCTCATTCGCCTCCGAGAACACTGCCGAGACCAAAGCTGGCGAGCAGCCCTTTGCTACAATCGTGTTCGGAAAAGTAGATGGCGATGATGTTTACGCGCGGCTTGCCGATGAACCCTTTGTCGTGGCAGTGCGCCGCGGATTAGTCGACCAAATTTTCACTGATCCTTTGCAATGGCAGGAATTGTCAATCTTCAAGTTTAAGCCGGAACAAATCCATCGCTTCAGCATCGCGACGGACAAAGAACTTTCGATGGAACGGGCCGAAAACAAACAATGGCGCTGGTTGAAAGGCAGTGGCGAGATCAATCAAGCCAACGTGCAATCGCTGATCGGCGTCTTGGCGAATTTGCGCGCGGTGCGCTGGCTCGGCACGACAGCGCCGCGACACGGCTTGGACAAGCCTCAGCTGACTATCACTTTCATGTACGGACCGGAGAGTAAAGATTCCTCCACCACGCTGACAGTCGGCAACCGCACCGAGGACGGTATGTGGTGCGCGCACGTTGCTGGTCGGGAAGGCACTTTTGTGATCAGCAATTCGGATTTGAATGCGTTAAAACTGCCGTTGGTTAATCAAGCTACGGCCTCGCCGAGTCCAACCGCCTCGCCGGTCGCGAAGCCATAACCCTTTAACCGCGCCCTCACGCATTCTCTTAATTCGTCCGACGGTCACAGGCTGCCGTTACAGACGCCGTATAAACCGTGACGATTCCGCCCGTGAGCGGTTGGACGGTCGCACGCGCGAAACCGTTCGCCGCCATCAGCTGAGACATCGTGTTGCCACTCGGAAATTCTTCAATCGAGTCGCCAAGATAATCATAAGCGCTTTTCTTCCGTGTTAGAAAAGACCCGAGAAACGGCACGCAGCGGTGCAAATAGAAACGATAGATCGCACGCAAGATCGGCATCGTCGGCAATGAGAACTCAAGAACAAGCAAGTGGCCATTCGCGTTGAGTACGCGCGACATTTCGCGAAGCGCGCCTCCCCAATCTTCCATGTTGCGCAAACCAAAAGCGATAGTAGCGCAATCGAATGAAGCATCGGCGAATGGCAATTTCATTGCGTCGGCAACGACTGTTTGGCGCACGCCTTTTCGTTTCGCCAGTTCCAGCATTTCCGGCAGGAAATCGACCCCCACAATTTCGGCATCTGGCAACTTCTCTTGCAGCGCTAGCGCCAAATCGCCGGTGCCAGTGGCAAGATCGACGATCTTCTTTGGTTGCCAACCCGCCACAATATCGGCGGCGCGCTTTCGCCAATAAAAATCGATCCCGCAACTAAGTAGATGATTCGCCAGATCGTAACGTGCCGCGATCGATCCAAACATCTGCCGCACTCGCTCAGGTTGTGTTGCGACGCCGGACTGACTCATCTCAAGATTGGTTCAATATCAACTCGCACTTTCGCGGTAGCTCGCCCCCCCCGTTTCCCAGTAATACTTCGAAGTAATAACGGACGAAGGGGAGCGACGAGAAGTTCGAACATTTAGTTTGTTAAAAAAGTTGATTGCCATTCCAGCTAACTCCGGCTATCTGACAACTTATGGATATATCTGTTGAAGCTCTACAAGAAGCCGTCTCTATTCGCCGGCAAATCGATAGTCTGGAAAAACGCCTTTCCTCAATCCTGGGAGGTGCGCCTGCAAGCGTAGTAGCTGGCGGCGAACGCCGCCGTATGTCGGCCGCGACTCGAGCCAAGCTCGCGGCCGCAGCCAGAGCTCGTTGGGCAAGGCTAAAGGCTGGGAAGAAAACAACGACTCCTGCTAGAAAGAAAGGCGGTATCACCCCTGCCGGGCGAAGACGCCTTTCCCAGTTAATGAAGGCTCGTTGGGCGGCACGAAGGAAAACTGGGGCGAAGTAAGTCACTCGGTTCGAAATCGCATATCGTCCTTCTGTTGTTTTCGCCACTCGCTGAGAGAAGCTTAGTTAGCTGAGCGTCAGCGAAAGACGCAAGCTAACTATTGCTCGCGAGAGGACTCGAACCTCCACGGGTTTCCCCATACGGTCCTGAGCCGTACGCGTCTGCCGGTTCCGCCACGCGAGCCAAAGGCAGTGGCCCGTACAATGCGCATGCGCCAGCGAGCCGCAAGGTGAAACAATGGCGTCGATCGCGCGGATAGGAAGGAAGCGATCCGATGCCTGGTCAAATCAGGCCGAGAGTCTCTTGCGTGCGCGAACTTCCAATTGGTGCGCTTTGCGTACCTGACCAACAGAACGCAAAAGGTCGGCGTAATTCGATACCACAATCTCATAATCTTTGGAGGGCTTTTCGCTCGCCTCTTCCCAAATCTTGAGCGAAGCGCGATAAAGCTCAGCCGCTTTCGGGTAATCGCCACGCGAATGATACACGACCGCCAGGTTGCACTTTGATTGCGCAATGTCGGGGTGTTTGGGCGGATACAGTTTCTCGCGGATAGCCAGCGCGCGAAGATGTATTTTCTCCGCCTCAGTGTAGCGGCGCTCGTTGGTGTAAAACACGGCCAGGTTATTCAGGACCGATGCTACATCCGCATGCTCAGGTCCCAGCTGCTTCTCGTAAATCCGCAAAGCCTGCAAATAATATGGTTCTGCCGCCTTGGGGCGCCCCGATTTACGGAAAATAAGCGCAATGTTATTCAACATCGTGCCGAGATCCGAGTAAGGAATATCCTCAAGTTGGGTCCCCGAGGCGATCGCCTTTTCGTAGAAACCGATCGCCTCTTCGGATTGACCGAGATTATCGCATAAGAACGAAAGCCGGCGCGCGGAGCGAAAAATGGCGCGTTGATCCGGTGGTTTTATTTTTTCCAAAATTGCATGCGCCTTGAGCAAGTATGTCTTGGCCGCAGCGCGATCGCCCTTTTGCTCAATAAGCTGCCCTAACTTTTCGAAGCTGGTCGCCAGCGGCATCTCGGCACCGGGAAAAGCGCGTTTGGCAATCTCAAGGGCTGTCTCAGCAACGCGAATTGCCTGAGGTAAACGATTTGTGGCTCGCAGAGTATCAAGCTTGTCATTAAGGATTGACCAAAGCTTTTCGTCACCTTTCATCAATCATCACCAACCCTCGCTTAGTTGGCTAACTAATCGCGTGGCGAGATCCTCGGTGGCGAGTGGCAACGCCTGCCGTTCGTCAGTGGTCACATCCGAACTCACGAAGAAGCTGGTCGTTCCGACAGCCTCACCCTGAGACCCAAGCGGTTTGCCATCCCGCCCGGCCAACGTGTACCTCACGGCTAACGCCAGACTAAATTCGGTCGTAGCCAGCACGTTGCCACGCACGGAGCGCGCCGGTAGCCGGCGAATATGAGATATCTCACCAGTCAAGGTAGCATCCGCATCATCTCCACTGGCAATCCGAAAGGTCCCATCTTGTTGCAACTGCTTGATCACGGTATCGGTCACCAGTACTTCGATATGAGGGACTAGTGTTTTATTTTTGAACGTCGGAACCGCGATCGTGTGCACTTCGCGAAGATAATACGGTTTTACCGGACCGATGCGATAGCCAAGGCAACCGCTCAGGAGGAAGCAGGCAAATGCTGCCGCAAATAAGGCTTTCACGGCGCCGGTGAGGCGGACGCTGCGGGAGAAGCCGATGCTTCGGGAGCTGGAAACGTGTCGGTGCTTCCGCTACTGCTGGGCGGCGCCGCCAGGGGCTCAGGCGCGGTCGTGGTATCGGGTGCAAGCGAAGCCGGTGGCGGCAGCGAAACATCGGTTTCCGGTGCAGGCAATGGAGCTTCGTTATTTGCCGGCCCCGGCTTCGCCGAGCCGCCTCGGGCCGTGCGCGCCCCATGCGTATCACCTTTTTTCTTGCTAGCCCCTGCCGTGGAAAGAGCAGGCTGAAGCACGGCATCTCCAACCTTTGCGCGCAACTGATCGATCCGCTTTTTGGCCTCATTGCTTTCAGGTGATCCTGGCTGCTGGCGAATGACCTCGTTGTAGTAGATGACGGCGGCGCGATAATATTTTTGCTTGTCGTAAAATTTCGCCACTTTGTAGGAACTAGTAGTCTGCTTACGTTCAAGAAGCTGAAGATTAGCGCGCGTCTGCGCCGCTTTCTCACTGTTTGGGTAGTGAAAGAGGAAATCTTCGAACGCGGTTTTGGCGTTGGTCGTGGCCGCAACATCCTTTGTCCCCGTTCGCGCAGCCGTAAACCAGATGTAACCGATCTGATATTGCGCGTCCACCGCGATCGGCTCATTCGGGAACTTGTCCACCACCGCCTGGTAAGCTTGAAGGGCCGCGTCGTTCGCCCCCTGTTTCTCGCGCGCGAGGCCGATGTCGAACTGCGCACGGGCCGTGTACCTTCCGTAGGGCGCTGTCCGCACGACATTGGCGAAAATAGTCACCGCACGATCCAGCGCCGACGCGAATGGGATGCCAAGGAACCTCAACTTTTTGCCGTTCAGATAGATTTCGCCGATGCGAAACTGCGCCTCGATTGCTTCATCAAAGTGGGGATTAGCGGGGTATCTTTCCACTAACTGGCCAAATGAAGCCGCCGCGGCGACATAGGCACGCATCTGTTCTTGCAATTGGGCCATGCGATAGAGCGCACCGCCGGCAAGCGTGTCTTTCGGATGGCGTCTAACGAGATTCTTGTAAGCTTTGATCGCGCGCTTCGTGTTGCCCTCTTTTTCCGCAGTCTGCGCGATCTGAAACAGCTCCGCTGCGTTCCCGCTTATTTCTTCGTCGCCGGGCGCTACGATCTTGGCTTTTTTACCCGGTTGAAAGATAACGGAGGCCACGCCCGATCCGGGCAAAGCCAAGGTGACCGCGACGAAAACCAGGAGGGCGCGAATGACCAAATGCATGAGGTGTGGCAGGGTAGTTAACTTATCGGTTCCGTCAAGTTCAGAGGCCGTATTTTGGCCGTCGTGCGCACCCATCCGCGCCTGAATATTTATCGCATTCTCCGGAGGGACATCTTTCCCAAGGCGCAAAAACCGATTATTCTTCTGGTTTCATTTGAATCTAACCGATCAGCAAAAAATCCGCATCGGCGCGTGCGCGTGGGGTTTTGACGACTGGCGTCGCGCCTTTTATCCGCCAGATTTATCGGACTCTCGATGGCTCGAATTCTACGCGAACTACTTCCCGGCCGTGGAAGTGGATTCCACCTTTTATGCTGCTCCCGCGGAAAAAACGCTGCGGCTTTGGGTCGAAACGACTCCTGCCGGGTTCCGTTTCGTCTGCAAGCTTCCCCGCGAGATCACGCACAGCTGCCGGCTGCGCGATTGCACGGTCGAGTTGAATTCGTTTCTGCGCGCTATCGAACCGATCGCGCCAAAGCTCCAGGTTATCCTCATCCAACTTCCGCCATCCTTTACTCCCAAAGATGGCAAGCCGGCACTGCGTAAATTTCTCGCGCAGCTGCCGCGGGGTTTTCGTTTTGCGATTGAATTTCGTCATGCCGGATGGCATCGACCACAGATCATCGGGCTCTTGGAAAAATATCGCGTTTGCTGGGTGTGGGCCGATACCACTCCACTTAACGAACGAAATCTTGCTCCATTCGAATTCTTGCCGCGCACCACGGATTTTCTCTATCTGCGTTTGCTCGGCGATTACGCGACGAAATACGATGTCGATGGTGGACACGTTCATCGTTATGAAAAACTGCTATGGAAACGCGAGGCCGCCCTCGAAAGCTGGTCGCTCAAAATTGAGCGGCATCTGTCTAGGGTACGCAATGTCTGGGCATTCGCGAGCAATCACTTCGAAGGATTTGCGCCCGAAACCTGCCAGCGACTCGCCCGCCGTTTGGGGTTCGATTTGCCCCTGCCTTCCGAAACCGGAACCGCATTGTCTGAGCAAGATCGATCACAGCTCGATCTTCAGTTATAGCGTGCGTTTCAAATAAAACAGTGGAGCCGGTGCAACTCGTGCAGTCATGTTGTGCACACAATGCGCATATGGCGTTTGTGCTTCTCGAAGACGCATACTTCGCGAATCCCGAAGGCCGACATCTTCTGTGCAAGGCGCAGAAAATTATCGCCGAGTTGCACGTGCGAATGCGCGTCGGAGGCGCTTGTGAAGGGAATTCCTTTCTCAATTGCTAGCTCGATGATCCGGTCGGCGGGGTAAAGTTCGTTCACCGGCTTTCGCCAACCAGCGGTGGAAAGCTCGATTGCCAGGTTGCGCGATCGAATGAAATCGAGAGTTCCGTTAACGATAGCCTCGATCTCCGCGTTCGGCCGGTAACCATGGATTTTCACAAGATCGAGATGCGCAAGGCAATCGACCAATCCAGTCGCAGCCATTTCGCGGACACGGTGAAAATAATCCGCGTAAATCGCATCGATATCGCGCCCCTCGAACTGCTCGGCGCCTCCCGGAATGCTGTCGAACATCTGATCGGCGCGATCAAGAAAGTGGACCGAGCCCAAAACAAAATCGAGCTTATTCCAGTGCTGCTCGATCCATTTTCGACCGGTAGCTGAGTGAACTGGATCGTTATCGAGCTCGATGCCCGCGCGAATTTTTAGATCGGGATTCTTGTCACGCAAACGATCGATTTCATCAAAATCGATTCCCGCGTGATACCGATCGTGATCGGTGAAAGCAATGTCGCGTAATCCGATTTTACGTGCCGAATCCGCCCATGGCTGCAGGAGCTCCTCCGTGTACCGCTGCACCCGATGTCCTTGGGGATGCGTGTGATAATCCGAAAAAAGTTGATAGCTTGCTATTGATAGTTGATCGGCAGTCACGTTCGGCTCCATCAACTACCACCTATCGAGCATGACTTTTCTCAAGGCACAGCCAGGAATTTTTGCCGGATCTGCAATTCCCGATAAGCGGGAAAGAAAACCTCGGCAACAAAGACTTTGTTAGGGGTGAGATCGCGCGTCGCGATAATTTCGTTGTATTCGGCGTGCTCCTGCGGGTTAATCAACACCGTGGCAGGTCTTTCCGCGATGGCGTGATTGTCGGACCATTTCGTCAGGATAGTTCCAGCGGAATTCCTCAAATAAATTTCTATCCGCTGGTTTGTGGGAAATTCGAGGGTAACTGGACGCTTGGACAGATTCGTCAATGTCACTTTAATCCCGAGCTGGCGGACTTCCGATAGCTTTACGGTTTGCGGCGTGATTTCGAGATCGAGAGCAAGGCCACGCAATCTTGGATCTTTGTATTGTGGAATCAGTTGGGGAGAAAATGGGTGGAGAATGCGGCCCAACCAACTGCGTTTGCGCGGCGTTGCTGTGGGCGCCGAATCCTGACCAGAGGCGCTCCCAACCACCACAAACGCCAAAAGGAGCAAAACAACATGTCGCCTCATTAGCGGGTTAAACAGCAAACGTTGCAAATCCTGTCAAACCCTTTATCAATCGGCATGAAGACTCTCGGTGCATTCGCGCTTTGCCTGCTTTTCGCGGCGCCCGCAGGCGTTGCGAAACAACGACATTGCATATTCCGGGTGCATGCACAAGCGAACCCTCAGGATACAGCCGTATTCTCAACATCGGTTCGCGCGCAAGTCTCCGGGAAAAACGTGGCGATCGAAAAAATCCCGCGCATTTCGGAGCAGGACGTCATCGCGTTTTACCCTTATTCAGCCGCGAATGGAACCTACGGTGCTCTGTTTCAACTCGATGAGCATGGGCGAATCGCCCTCGACGCCTTAAGCATTGAGCGCCGGGGCAGTTTACTCTTCGTGCTGATCAATGGTCGCCCGATCACCGAGCTCGAAATCGACAAGCGCGTTTCCGACGGAAAAATCTACATCCCTTCCGGGCTAAGTGCGGCCGACATCGGCCTGATGAAAAAAGACTGGCGATTAATAGGGCAGCGGAAACGCTGAATATCTTATCGAGGACTAAGCGGCGTTTCTTGCGCAGCGACCGCCTGCCAATGCCCATGACGATAAACCAAGACATCTGTGAATCGAATTCGCATCACAATCCGCCCGTTTTGATCACTGACCATGTTGAGGCCTCGCACCACCGCTGCGTCCCCATACAGCTTGATCTGGACATCCTGCAGATGTTGCGAATAGGGAAGCCTCTTGCTCAAACCCGCAAGCACCTGCCGTTTGTTGCGCAGTTCGCCCTTCCAACTCGAATCCATAAAATCATCCGCCAGGATCCGGTCGAGAGTTGCCCGGTCACGCTCAACTAATGCTCGCAGCCAATCGTGTTCGATGCGAAGAACCGTCCGTTTATCCCGGTCTTGCGCAGATATTTCGCGGCTGAATGCCAGCCCAGCGGAAACAGACAATGCAATTGTGAGCCAGCAAAACATTCCTTCTCGTCGCTTCATAATGCTCCTTTCTCGAACTGGCAGCGCATGAAAATTCGTTTCGCGATTGCGCTTCTAGCGTTTCTGTTGCTTTGCTTTACGATGACGGCGCAAAACCAAATTGTCCATCTTGTCCTGCCCACGGATAACAACGCTCTTTTCTCAGGGGGCGGCCCCGCATTTTACCAATACATCGAGCGCAATTACAAAGGCGTAAAATCGACGCCATGGGAAGGCGGCCAATACGGTTTTGTGCGTGACCCCGTGGAGGTGTCGGCCGGGACCACTTACGCCCGCTTCCACGAAGGAATCGACATTCGCGCCTTGCGCCGCGATGCGCGTGGCGAGCCGCTCGATGAGGTGCGCGCTATTGCCGATGGAAAAGTCGCACACACTAACCAGGTGCCCGGCTATTCGAACTACGGGAAATACATTGTAATTGAGCACCGCTGGGATGGCTCAAGCTACTATAGTTTATATGGACACCTAAGTTCGATTGCGGTCCAGCCCGGCGACACGGTGAAACGCGGGCAACCCATCGCCGTGATGGGCTACACCGGCGCGGGATTAAACCAGGAGCGCGCCCATCTCCATTTGGAATTGAATCTGATGCTCAGCCATCGATTCGACGCGTGGTACAGCGCATTCTTTAAAAACGATCCCAATCACAACGGCATTTACAACGGCATGAACCTCGCCGGCTTCGATATCGCGCGATTCTATCTTGCGCTCCGCAAAAATTCCTCACTCACGATTCCCGGGTTTCTCAGCACTGAAGAGATATTCTACAAAGTGACCCTGCCTAAATCACGGTATTTCGAGCTGCCAAAGTTTTATCCCTGGATGTTGGCGGTAGCCACCCGAAGCGATAAATCTTCCTGGGAAATCTCTTTTGCGCGCTCCGGCCTGCCCATAAAAATAGAACCAAGCGACAAACATGTGACGCAGCCCGAGCTGAGTTATGTTAAAAAAAGTTCGATCGATTATTCTCATCTTACCCGCGATGTGATCTCGGGCCGCGGCGCAAACATGCATCTCACCGACTACGGTAGTCAATTAATGCGACTGCTAATTTATCCCGACTGAAATTCAGAGCGCTGAAACTTGACTGCTTAAAGCAGTCAAGTTTCCTTGGCCCCTGCGATCAGCACGAAGTAGGCACGCGCTGTGCGAGCGCCACTCCGTGTGGAATTGCGCCCTGCACGAAGCTGAGACATTCCACGGCACCGCTCGGTTTTCCGGGAAGCGCAATCACGAGGGAGAATTCGACAATCGCTGCCAGGCTGCGGGATAAGATTGAATTGGGCGTGATCTTCATGGATTCGGCGCGCATTACTTCACCAAACCCAGGCAACTCGACGCGCATGATCGCGCGAATTGCTTCCGGCGTGACATCGCGCGGGCCAACCCCGGTCCCACCAGTAGTCAAAATCAAGCCGCAGCCTTGGTGTGAAAATGAGCGTAGCGTTTCCTGAATACGTTCCGAGTTGTCTGGAACGATCGCTTCCGAGAGAACCTGCCAGCCGTTTTTCTGCGCAACTTCCTTCAACGCCGGCCCGCCGAGATCGACATATTCACCGGAATTGGCGCGATCGGAAATTGTTATGATCCCAACCGTGATCTGCATTTTTATTTGTAGCGGTGCTCTGTGAGGGTCGCAAATCCCATCCGCAAAGAGAGACGGCTTGGGCAACCGTCTGTCTAAACGTGACGGCTGGGAAGCCATTACTCCTTCTCGGAAACATGTGGCGGTCGCAGACCGCCCTACAGTTGTTGCTTTGTTTTCTCGATTAACCGGATACCGGAAAGCTGCATCTCTTTGTCCACGGCCTTGCACATATCGTAGATAGTGAGCAATGCGAGAGTCACGCCGGTGAGCGCTTCCATTTCGACGCCGGTCTGCGCAACAGTCCGCGCAGTGCAGGTTACCTCGGCGCCGCCAACCGATGCGACAATGTCGATCTTAACATCTGCTAGCGGCAAAGTGTGGCAAAGCGGAATGAGATGCGCGGTTTGTTTGGCGGCCTGAATCCCGGCAATCCGCGCGGTCGCAAAGACATTGCCCTTCGCGATTTGATCGTTCGAAATCAGATCGAGCGTTTTGCGCTGGAGCTTGATTTTGCCCTTGGCAATCGCAATGCGCGCGCTCAACGGTTTGGCCGAGACATCAACCATTTTTGCGCCGCCGTCGACGCCGATGTGCGTGAGACGCGTCATCGATCAGCCACCGATTGCAATCATTTTGCGGCCAGGCTTGTAATTATCGCGAAAATCATGCTGCTCCGGCTTTCGATCGACAACATCGAGGAAAAAGTCTTTCAGCTCCTGATCACTTGCGCCGGCGCGCAGTGGTTTCATGATGTCGAATTCGAGATAGCTGCCAAGACAAGGACGCAATTTCCCGTCGCATGTAAGACGAAGTTTGTTGCAACTCTCGCAAAAGTGAAGATTGGTCATCGCGCCAATAAAACCGATCCGTTGCTCGCGGCCGGGAATCTGATAATACGTAGCGGGTCCGTTCGTTCGAAACGCCGGCTCCAGCATCAAACTGCCGAAATGCGATTCGATCCGCCGCTTCGCCTCAATGGTCGAAATGAAATTTTCTTCGTCCAGCACTTTTCTCGTGGTGACCGGCATCATCTCGATAAAACGCAGGATCAAATTACGCGCCGCAGCAAACTCGATCAGGGGAATCAATTGATCCTCATTTCGCCCGCGCATCAGGACGGCATTTAATTTGATTTGGTGGAATCCCGCGGTGATGGCGGCATCAATCCCCTCGAGGACTTGCGGGTGCAGATCGCGTCCGGTGATTTGAGAATAAACCTGCCGATCCAGCGTATCGAGCGAGACGTTGACGGATCTGACACCAGCAGTTTGCAAAGCTTGCGCCATTGTCACCCGCGTCTCGACCTCGCGCACCAAGAGCGTCCCATTTGTGGAAAGACCGATGTCATGCAGGCCCGGGATTCTCGGAAGCTCCCGAATAAGCTCGAGCACACCGCGGCGGGTAAGTGGTTCGCCGCCTGTGATCCTGATCTTCGACACGCCCAGTTCAGCCGCAATACGAATAAGGCGCAGCGTTTCTTCGAAAGTCAGGACTTCCTCACGCGGCAACCACTCCTGCAACTCGTGCGGCATGCAGTAAGTGCAGCGCTCGTTACAGCGGTCCGTGATCGAAACGCGCAGGTAGGAAATCCGATGGCCGTAGCGATCTTGCATTCAAGCGCAACGTTACGAGCGGTGCGGTATTGAATCAAGGAACTGGAACGATTGACTCGATATAGGGCGCACGTATGATTTTCATCATGAAGCGTCAAGTTCTTGTTGGAGCGCTGACGTTCGGCATCGCATCGAGCGCGTTTCTTACAAGCTGTTCCACTACCGAGACGCGCATTTCGAAACATCCTGAAATTTACCAGAGCCTTTCGCCCCGCGACCAGGCATTGGTAAGCCAGGGCCAAATTCGCGCAGGTATGTCGACAAATGCCGTGTGGCTAGCCTGGGGGTCGCCCGATCGGAAAGTTGTTGGTAATATGCACGGCCGCACCGCTGAAACTTGGATTTATGTAAATTACGCGACGGCCCCTTACTATGGTCCCGGCCCCTACTACGGTCCTGGTTACGGTTTCGGTTTTACCACCCTCGGCTTTATGGGCAGGCATCATCGTCACGGCGGTCGTACTTTCGTATTTTTTGGTGACCCCTTCTACGATCCATTCTACTATTCCTACATTCCGCCGAGTATTCCGTATCCGGCCAAGATTGTGAGCTTCGCAAGTGGCCGGGTAGTATCGTTTCAATACCTGGCGCCGCCGTATCGCTGATTAAGAATTCGCTGGCATTCTATCCGAGATCCAATCATAGTCGCGGCGCGCCTGACAAATGGCTTACCGCTCATTTCGAAAGTTCCTCGATGCTCTTGACGAAGCGGGCGAGCTGAAACGCGTCGCTCTCCCAGTCGACACGGATCTGCTCATTGCAGAATGGGCGGACCGCGAAATGAAATCGCCTGGCGGTGGAAAGGCTCTGCTTTTCGAGCAACCAATTGTCGAGGGAAAAAAATCAGAGTTCCCGGTCGCAATCAATACGATGGGATCACGTCGACGCATAGCACTCGCGTTGCAGGTCGCGGACATTGGGGACGTTGCGCAAGAAATTCAACTTATTCTCAAAGCGAAGCCGCCAACCGATTTGCGCGAAGGTTGGAGTTTGCTCAAGCAGGGAATTCATCTCCTGCATGCGCGTCCAAAACAGGTGAAGGAAGGGGCTTGCCAGGAAGTGGTGCATGAAATCGGAGGACGCCCAACACCAAATGAAGTCACGCTAAACGATCTGCCCATCATCAAGTGCTGGCCGAAAGATGGCGGGCGCTTCATTACCCTGCCGAACGTTCACACACGCGATCCCGAGACAGGAGCGCGAAATGTCGGCATCTATCGGATGCAAATTTACGACGAGCGTACGACCGGAATGCATTGGCAAATTCACAAGGTCGGCGCGCGTCACGGCAAACGGTATTATGAACGCGGCGAACGCATGCCGGTGGCGGTGACACTGGGCGGCGATCCCATCTATACGTTCGCGGCGACCGCGCCATTGCCGGACGGTTTGGATGAACTCCTCTTTGCCGGGTTTCTACGAAGAAAATCAATCGAGCTCGTTCGCTGTAAAACGATCGATGTCGATGTGCCGGCAGACGTCGATTTTGTCCTGGAAGGCTACGTTCAACCCGGTGAAATGCGACCAGAAGGGCCGTTTGGCGATCACACTGGCTTTTACACCGCGATCGAAGATTATCCGGTTTTTCACCTGACTGCGATTACACATCGCCGCGACGCAGTTTATCCGACAACGATCGTCGGCATTCCCCCAATGGAAGATTACTACATCGGTGACGCTTGTGTGCGGATTTTCCTGCCGGTATTTAAAATGAATTTCCCGGAAATCGTGGATATGACGCTTCCGCCGGAAGGCGTTTTTCACAATCTGGTCTTCGTCAGCATCCGGAAACAGTATCCGTACCAGGCTTTCAAGGTGATGCACGGCCTCTGGG
>Ga0307278_10000998_pt1 | contig 13985 bp, 15 predicted proteins | sample ER_DNA_117_FD_194482 | JGI IMG/M metagenome (GOLD analysis project Ga0307278, IMG submission 194482) | Bulk soil microbial communities from the East River watershed near Crested Butte, Colorado, United States - ER_DNA_117 | ecosystem: Environmental > Terrestrial > Soil > Floodplain | place... | reverse complement strand
CCGGTTGGTCCCGTCGCCGCCCAGCGTGACGATCGCGCCCACCCCGGCGGCGGCGAGCAGGCCGGCGGCCGCGCCCACGGCGGCGCCGATGAACCCGGACTCCGAGATCGGCGTGTCGAGCACGCGGTCGCGGCCGAACCGCTGCACGAGGCCCTTGGTGACCCCGAGGACCCCGCCCCAGGCGTCCTCCTGCTCGAACCCGGGGACGGTCGCGCCCCCGGCCACGTCCTCGCCCATGAGCAGCACGTCGGGGTCACGCTCCATCTCGAGGGCCAGGGCCTCGTTGATCGCCTCCCGGAAGGTGATGGTGCGGGTGGTGACGGCCATGGCGGACCCCCTTACCGGTAGGAGACGTACACGTCGGTGAGCGTGTCCTCGGGGGGTGGCTGCGGGCTCTGCTCGGCGAAGGCGATCGCCTCGTCGACCGCGGCCTCGGCGGCCCGGTCGCGCTCCTCGACCTGCTCGGTGGTGAGCAGCCCGCGCTCCACCGCCTGCTTGGCGAAGAAGGTCAGCGGGTCGTGCTCGCGGTAGGCGGCCGACTGCTCGGCGGTCCGGTAGGTGACCTGGTCGCCCTCGAAGTGCCCGAAGTACCGCCAGGTCTTGGCCTCGATCAGGCTGGGGCCGTCGCCCCGGCGGGCGCGGGCGACCGCCTCCCCGGCCGCCTCGTGCATGGCGATCACGTCGTAGCCGTCGACCGAGATGCCGGGGATGTTGTAGGAGGCGGCGCGGTCGGCGATGGTCGACGCGGCGCAGTGGTAACCGACCGGGGTCGACTCCGCGAAGCCGTTGTTCTCGGCCACGAAGATCACCGGCAGCTTCCAGATCGCGGCCAGGTTCATGCCCTCATGGGTGGTGCCCTGCTCGGCGGCGCCGTCGCCGAAGAAGCAGGCGCACACCGCGCCGGTGCCCTTGCGCTTGGCGGTCAGGCCCGCACCGCAGGCCAGCGGCGGGCCGCCCCCGACGATCCCGTTGGCGCCCAGCATCCCGCGGGACACGTCGGCGATGTGCATCGAGCCGCCCTTGCCCTTGCAGGAGCCGTCCACCCGGCCGAACAGCTCGGCCATCATCGGGCCGAGCTCGACGCCCTTGGCGATGCAGTGCCCGTGCCCGCGGTGAGTGGAGGTGATGAAGTCCTGGTCCTCCAGGTGGGCGCAGACCCCGACCGCGACCGCCTCCTCGCCGGCGTACAGGTGCACGAACCCGGGGATCTTGCCGTCGGCGAACAGCTTCGCCACCCGTTCCTCGAAAGCCCGGATGCGCACCATCCGGTCGTAGAGCCAGAGGGCCTTGTCCTGGGTCAGCTCCATGGCGTCCCTCCCCGCGCCGATCCCTGGACGGTCCCGGCGCGGACCGGGTGCGCGGCGGGCCGTCTGTGAGGAACTCAGGGTGTCATGTCGCGGAGGGTGTGGACAGGGGGGATCGGTCACGGCTGCGGGGAGGGTACCGGGCGGCGCAGGATGCGGGCGGCCAGCGCTTCGCCCTGGCCGATGGCGCCCAGGCCGACCAGCAGGTGCAGGACCTGGATCAGCCAGTGCGCCGAGCCGGGCAGCAGCCGGTCCTGGGCGAGCCCGAGGACCGGCACGACCAGGCCCCAGACCGCGGCCAGGGCGACCAGGCCGGGCTGCACGCCGGCCCGGGCGGCCAGGGCGGCCATGACCCACAGCGAGAGCACGAGCACGAACCCGACCAGCATGTGGAGCGGGATCAGGCCGCGGGCGTTGCCTGTCCAGAACAGCACGCCCAGCACGATCTGCACGAGCCCGGTGAGCCGTATGAGCGTCCGGACGATGGTCGTGGCGGTTCTCACGGATACCTCCTGGCGTCGAACGGGGAGGATAGCTGTCTCGCCTGCGATGCTGCCGCGCGACCCGGCTGCCGTCGTCGGGTGGGCGGAGGCTTCCGCGCTGCGCCGTGGGACGCAGGCGCGGACCGCCCGGCTACGCCCACCGTCGTACGGGCGCCAACCGCCCGCGACCGATGACGCGAACCCGCCTGATGGCCTACCGTGCCTGCATGAGCACGAGCCACGCCCCGAGGCGGCCGCTGGCCGGCTGGCCACGGCTGCTCGAGGGCTGGCCGGGCGACCTGGCCATCGCCCTGGTGATCGGCGTGGTCCAGCTCGTGGGCACGTCCTTCGCGGCGCACAACCAGCCCACCCAGAGGCCACTCGACGCGCTGGGCTATGCGCTCCTCGCAGCGGGGCCGGCCGCGACCCTGGCCCGGCGCCGCGCCCCGGTGGCCGTGCTTGCCGTGGTGTTCGCGGCCACCTTGCTCTACTCGCTCCTGGACTACCCGCAAGGGCCGGTCTTCCTCGCCCTGATCCTCGCGTTCGTCACCGCGGTGCTGGCCGGTCACCGGCTGGTCGGCTGGCTGTCCCTGGCCGCCGGATGGGTGTCGTTCCTGTGGCTCGGCCCGCTGCTCGGCGATGAGCCGGCACCCGGCCTGGTCCCGGCCGCCGGCCTGGCCGCCTGGCTGCTGGTGGTGGGCACCGGGGCCGAGGTCCTCCGGGTGCGCCGCGCCTACCTCCGCGCGACCGAGCAGCGGGCCGTGGAGGCCGAGCGGACCCGGGAGGAGGAGGCGCGGCGCCGGGCCAGCGAGGAGCGGCTGCGCATCGCCCGCGAGCTGCACGACGTGCTCGCCCACAACATCTCCCTGATCAACGTGCAGTCCGGGGTCGCCCTGCACCTGATCGACGAGCGGCCCGAGCAGGCCCGCACCGCGCTGGTCGCGATCAAGCAGGCCAGCAAGGACGCGCTGCGCGAGGTGCGCGCCACCCTCGGTGCGCTGCGCGGAGTCGACGAGGAGCTGCCCCGCTCCCCCGCGCCGAGCCTGGCCCGCCTGGACGACCTGGCCGCCCGGGTCGCGGTGGCCGGGCTCGAGGTGCGCACGCGGGTCGCCGGCGCGCCCCGGCCGCTGCCCGCCGGCGTCGACCTGGCCGCCTACCGGATCGTGCAGGAGGCACTGACCAACGTGGCCCGCCACGCCGGGCCGGCCACCGCCACCGTCCAGGTGACCTACGGTGATGGCGACCTCACCGTGCAGGTCGACGACGACGGCCGGGGCACGCCCGGCGATCTCGCCCCGGGTGGCAGCGGCATCCTCGGCATGCGCGAGCGTGCTGCCGCCCTCGGCGGCGAGCTCAAGGCCGGGCCGCGTCCCGGCCGGGGCGGCTTCCGGGTGCTGGCCCGGCTCCCCCTGGACGGTGCCATGTGAGCGCTGCGGGAGGCGCCCCGGCCGGCCCGGCCGTTCCCGAGCGGTCCGGGGACGCCCGAGGGGGCGCCCCGGTGGTCCGGGTCCTGCTCGTCGACGACCAGGTGCTGGTCCGCTCCGGGTTCCGGGCCCTGCTCGACGCCGAGGCGGGCATCGAGGTGGTCGGCGAGGCCGGCGACGGCGAGGAGGCGGTGGGGCTGGCGTCGGCGCTGGTGCCCGACGTGGTGCTGATGGACATCCGCATGCCGGGGCTCGACGGCCTGGCCGCGACCCGGATGATCGCGGCCGACGAGCGGCTCGACCGGGTCAGGATCGTCATCCTCACCACCTTCGAGCTGGACGAGTACGTCTTCGAGGCGATCCGCGCCGGCGCGAGCGGCTTCCTGGTCAAGGACACCGAGCCGGCCGACCTGATCCGCGGGGTGCGGGCCGCCGCCCGGGGCGACGCGCTGCTGTCGCCGGGGGTCACCCGGCGGCTGATCGCGGAGTTCGCCGCCCGGGCCAAGGAGCCCCCGCGCTCGCCCGGGTTCGACGCCCTGACCGACCGGGAGCGCGAGGTCATGGGGCTGGTAGCGGCCGGGCTGTCCAACGACGAGATCGCCGAGCGGCTGGTGGTGAGCCCGGCCACGGCCAAGACCCACGTGAGCCGGGCGATGGTGAAGCTGGGCGCCCGCGACCGGGCCCAGCTGGTCGTGCTCGCCTACGAGTCTGGACTGGTCCGCCCGGGCTGGCTGGACTGAGCCCCGCCCGCCCGGCCTCGCCTGGGCTGGTGATGGTGGCGCGGGCCCACGGACTGCCCCCGGCGTGGGCCCCCGGACTGCCCCGTCGGCGTGGGCCCACGGACTGCCCCGTCGGCGCGGGCGAGCCCGGCCGGGCGACGGGCCCGGGCCGCGGCCCCGCCACGTCGCACACCTCGGCTGAGCCGCCTACCGCGGGTGCGGTAGCGCGGCCCGGGGTGGCTGCCGCAGAAAGCGTAGCCACGGAGCCGCCTGCCGGCCGACGACGTGCGGCGGCCGGCCAGCCACCATGGGTGCAGCCTCGCCGCGGCCCGCCCGACCCGGGGGTGCCGCACCGGCGACGGCAGCACGAGGAGGCTCTCATGGACGCGACCAGCATGATCGTCGACACCCACAGCGGCGTGGAACGCGCCTTCGCAACCTACGACCAGGCCGAGGGCAGCCGCCGCCGCCAGTACCTGGCGGTGCGCGCCATCGCCGACGCCCTGGCCGCCCACGCCGCGCTGGAGCAGGACCTGCTCTACCCGGCCCTGCGCGAGCAGACCGGCCGCCACGACGCCGAGATCGAGCGCCAGCTCGAGCAGGCCCACTTGCTGGACCTGCTGCTGATCGAGCTTGGCGGCATGGTCCCGGGCGACCACCGCTACGACGCCAAGGTGCGGCTGCTGCTGGAGCTGTTCCGCCAGCACGCCCGCGACCAGGAGCTGTTCCTGGTCCCGGAGCTGCGCCGGCGGCTGGACGCCGAGCAGCGCGAGCGGCTCGGCGGCGAGCTGGCCGAGCGGGTCGGGCAGCTCGTGGGACGGTGAGGCCCGTGGCGCGCACCGCGACCCGGCTGCTCCTGCCCGCGCTCGGGCTGGTGCTGCTCGCCGGCTGTGCAGGCGGCGGGGGCGGCACGGACGCCCAGCCGGTCAACGGCGTGACCAGGGTGGCCGCCAAGCAGAACACGTTCACCCCGCGGGCGGTCCAGGTGCCGGCCGGCACCACCGTCACCTGGACGTTCGAGGACGGCCAGGTGCCCCACGACGTCAAGGGCGCCGGCCTGGACTCCGGCAAGCCCAAGGCCAAGGGCACCTACACCCACGCCTTCGACCAGCCCGGCACCTACGACTACCGCTGCACCCTGCACCCGGGCATGACTGGCAAGGTCGTGGTCACCGCAGCCTGACCTCCAGTCCGGGCCCCGGGCCCCGGGGCCCGGCTGGCTGGCTGGCCGGCCCGGCCCCGAGCTGCCGCCGTGGCCGCCGGGCCGGGCCGGCAGGTCGGGCCCGTAGGTGAGGGGCCACGAGGCCGTTCGGCCATGCCACCTGGTGTCCCGAAAGGCTGGCATGACGCTGCTCAGCCGAGCTCGACGACGCGCCCGTCGCTGCTCGAGACCATCGCGGCCTCGATCACCCGGATGGTGGCGGCGGCCTCCTCTGCGGGGACCGGCACCGGGCCGCCGTCCAGGATCGCGCCGGCGATCCCGGCGTAGTACGCCTCGTACGACCCGGGGAGGGTCTCCACCCGGGCCACCAGCCGGAGGCCGCCGACGTCGGCGGTCAGGGTGCCGTACCGGTCCTCGCGGTCGCGCCCCCAGCCCGGGTCGCCCGGGCGGCGCCCGAAGCGCAGAGCCTCCTCCTGGCCGTCGATGCCGTGCTTGACGAAGGACCCGCGGTCGCCGTGGACCTCGAAGCGGGGCCCGGTGGCCCGTACCAGCGAGCCGGCGTGCAGGATCACCCGCAGCGCGCCGTAGCCGAGCACCAGGTGGAGGTAGTCGTCGGCGGTGGCGGCCGGGCGCTGGGCCCGCACGTCAGCCATGACCGTGGCCGGAGGTCCGAACAGGTGCAGCGCCTGGTCGATCAGGTGCGACCCGAGGTCGTACAGGACCCCGGACCCGGGCCCGGGCTGCTCGCGCCAGCCGCGGGCCGGGTCCGGGAGGAACCGGTTGTAGCTGGCGGCGTAGCTGGCGACCCGCCCGAGCAGGCCGGCCCGGACCACCTGCTCGACGGTGCGGAAGTCGTCGTCCCAGCGCCGGTTGTGGAACACGCTGAGCACCAGACCCTGCTGGCCGGCCAGCCGGATCAGCTTGTCGGCCTCGGCCGAGCGGATGACGAACGGCTTGTCGACCACGACGTGCCTGCCCGCGGCCAGCGCCTCGCGGGCGAGGTCGTAGTGGGCGGTGTTGGGCGCGGCGACCACGACCAGCTCGACGCCGGGGTCGGCCAGCAGCTGGGACGGTGTCGCCACCACCCGGACCGCGGGCAGGTCCTGGTGGACCCGGTCCGGACGCCTGGAGGCGACCGCCACCAGGCGCAGGCGCGGCTCCGCGCCGACCAGGGGCGCGTGCAGGATCGACCCGGCCAACCCGTAGCCGACCAGCCCCACCCCGACCTCGCGTCCGCCTGCCACGCCGCCCCCCCACGCTCCCCTCCGCCCGTGCCGTCGCCCGTGGTTGTACCGCGTGACCGCGTGCGGGTGCCACGCGCGAGCCGCACCCCCCGCCCGTCCCCTGCCGTCCCCACCGCCCGTCCCCACCGCCCGTCCCCGTTGCCGCATGTCGGTGTCGGTTGTGTGGACCGGGCCCGGGCGGACGCCGCATCGGGTGGTGCCCGGGCCGGGCCCGGCCAGGGCGTGCTACGCGCTGGCCGGCCGGTACCCCACGCCCACCACGCCGGTGCTGAACGGCCTGGACTCGACGAGCTCGAGGCCCAGGTGGTCGGTCGTCTGGTCGAACAGGCGCATCCCGGAGCCGACCACGATCGGGCAGACCATGAGCTGCAGCTCGTCGAGCAGGCCGTCGCGCAGCAGCGACCGCACCAGCGTGGGGCTGCCGGGGATCTGGATGTTCTTGCCGGGCTGCTGCTTGAGCTTGGTGAGCTCCTCGGCGAGGTCGCCGGTGACCAGGCTGGAGTTGGCCCACTCGAGGGTGCCCAGGGTGGCCGACACCACGTACTTGGGCGAGTTGTTCAGGAAGTCGGCCATCGGCACGTCGCTGCCCTGGCTGGGCCACAACGCGGCGAACTGCTGGTAGGTGCGCCGGCCCAGCAGCACGGCGTCGGCCTGCGCGACTCCGGCGCTCATCACGTCATACATCTCGTCGTTGAAGTACGGGAAGCCCCACTTGTCGGGCGACTCCACCACGCCGTCCAGCGAGATGCACAGCCCCGCGACGATCTTGCGCATCGTTACCTCCTCGGGAAGAGCAAGCGTTGCTCTGGGCGCGGATCCGGTCCGTCCATGGTGCTCTCCTTGGCTCCGGCACCCCTTGCGGGCGCCGCTCATGGGGGACGTCGAAGCTGCGGAACCGGTCTCGACATCCCGGGTGAGAGAATGTCCCCGACCCCGTGGAGGCAGCGTGAAGTACCTGATCCTGATCTACAGCAACCCGGCGTCCAGGGCGGTCTGGGAGGGGCTCTCCGACGCCCAGCGCGCCGAGGGCCTGCAGCGGTATGCCGCTCTCAACGAGGACCTCGCCGCATCAGGGGAGCTGATCGTGGCCGAGGCCCTGGCCGATCCGTCGCTGGCAACGCGCGTGTCGGTGCGCGCGGGCCGCACGATGACCACCGACGGGCCGTTCGCCGAGGCCAAGGAGCACCTGGCCGGCTTCTACCTCATCGAGTGCGAGGGCATCGACCGTGCGGTCGGGCACGCCGCGCGGGTCCCGGAGGCCGCCTACGGCCTGGTCGAGGTGCGGCCGGTCCTGGACCTCAACGGGCTCGGGCTGGACATGTGAGCACCGCGACGGAGGTCGAGGGCCTGCTGCGGGAACTGGCGCCGGGTGTCCTTGGCGCCCTCGTCCGGCGCTACGGCGGCTTTGACACCTGCGAGGACGCGGTGCAAGAGGCCCTGCTGGCGGCCGCGGTGCAGTGGCCGACCGGGGGTGTGCCGGGCAACCCGAAGGGTTGGTTGATCACGGTCTCCTCCCGCCGGCGGACCGAGCTGTGGCGCAACGAGGCGGCCCGCCGACGCCGTGAGCAGGCCGCCGCCTTGCTGGCACCGCCGGACCCCGAGCCCGTACCCGCCGTCGACGACACGCTCACCCTGCTGCTGCTGTGCTGCCACCCGTCACTCACCCAGGTCTCCCAGGTGGCGCTGACCCTGCGCGCCGTCGGCGGGCTGCGCACCGCGGAGATCGCCCGCGCGTTGCTGGTCCCGGAGGCGACCGTGGCCCAGCGCATCAGCCGCGCGAAACAGCGGATCAGAACCAGCGGCGCCGAGTTCCGGCTGCCCCCGCAGGCCGAACGTTCCGAGCGGATCGCGGCGGTGCTGCAGGTGCTGTATCTGATCTTCAACGAGGGCTACACCGCCAGCTCCGGGTCTGCGCTGCACCGCGTCGAGCTCACCGGCGAGGCGATCCGCCTGACCCGGCAGCTCCGCACCCGCCTGCCCGAAGACGGCGAGGTCGCGGGGCTGCTGGCGCTGATGCTGCTGACCGACGCCCGCCGCCCGGCGCGGACCCGCCCAGACGGCGCCCTGGTCCCGCTGGCGGAGCAGGACCGCAGCCTTTGGGACGCCCAGACCATCGCCGAGGGGGTCACGCTGATCACCGAGACGCTGGCCAGCGCGCCGATCGGCCCCTACCAGCTGCAGGCCGCGATCGCCGCGGTGCACGACGAGGCGGCCCGCTTCGAGGACACCGACTGGCGGCAGATCCTCGGACTGTATGAGCTGCTGGGTAGCATCGCGCCCGGACCGATGGTCACCCTGGGCCGCATCGTCGCCGTGGCCATGGTCCACGGCCCCCAGGCCGGTCTGCGGCAGCTGGCCGCGGCGGAGGCCGACCCCGCGCTCGCCGGGCACCACCGGGTCCACGCCGTCCGCGCGCACCTGCTCGATCTCGCAGGTGACCAGGAGGCGGCACGCGCCTGCTACCGCCTGGCCGCACGCCGCACACTCAGCGTCCCCGAGCAGCGCTATCTCGAGTCCCGCGCCGCACAGCTCACGCCGCCAAGTCGGGCATGACCCGGGCCCGACCGTCGCGTCGATACAGACGGTCAGTCGACGCTCTTGATCCGTACCGCCCAGACGGTCAGTCGACGCTCTTGATCCGTACCGCCCCCAGGGAGTGATTCCATGCGGCAGGTTTGGAACAGCGCCCCTCGGACCGATGTAGTCAGCATGAGCCTGACCCGCAACCGCGCCCACGACCTGGTGACGCTGGCCCTTGGTGCCCGGCGTCAGCCAGCCAGCGGCCTGGCCACCGTGCTCACCATGGCCGCCGACGAGCTCGGCACCAGCCTGGCCGGGGTCTTCCTCGTCCCGGCGGGCACGGGGGGCGCCGAGCTGCTGGCCGCCGGCGGCCCGCTCGCGGCCGGCCTCGGACCGCCGGGGCCGGTCGGCCCGGTCACCACCCGCCTGCTCCGCGACGCCATTGCGCTGGGGGACGAGAGCAGCCCGCAGCCCACGCTCCGCCCCACCCGGCCTCCGGGCGGGCACGCCTGGGCTGGGGCGATGCCGCTGCTGCTGGCCAGCGCCACCACGGTGGTGCTGCTGGTGACGGCCGACCGCCCAGTTGAGACCGACGCGCTGCACTGGCTGGCAGGCCCGGTCGGGCTGCTCGCCCAGCGGGTCTGCGACCAGCGCGAGCTCGAAGCGCTCCGCGCCGAGCTGCACGAGCTCCGCCAGGACCGGAACCTGCTGCGGGCCGGGCTGCAGCACGACCTGCGAGGCCCGCTCACCGCGATCCGGGGCATGGCCGTGACCGTGCGCACCCGGGCCCAGCGGCTCAGCGACGACCAGCGCTCGGAGCTGCTTGCCTGCATCGAGGCGCAGGCCGAGCGGCTCGAGCGGATGCTGTCGGAGGCGCTGGCCGACGTCGGCGCCCGCTCGGACGGGCCGGTGCGGCTGCGGCCGACCGGGGTGCGGGCGGTCGCCGAGCGGGCGGCCGCCGCGGCCCGGTCCAGCCGCGACGGGCAGGTGGTCATCGAGGGCCGGGAGGTCACCCTGGTCACCGACCCCGACCGGCTCGAGCGGTCGCTGCTCAACCTGCTCGACAACGCCCTGAAGTTCGCGCCGCCAGGGACCCAGGCGTACGTGCTGGTCGAGGCGGTTCCCGAGGGGGCGGCGATCACCGTGGCCGACCGGGGACCCGGGGTCGCCGCCGGGGTCCTGCCCCGCCTGTTCGGCGCCTACGCCACCGACCCGGCCAGGCCCGACGGGACCGGCCTCGGCCTGCACTCGGTCCAGCGGCTGGTCGGCGAGCTCGGCGGCCGGGTCGAGTACGCCAGGCAGAAGCAGTGGACGCGGTTCGCGCTGACCGTCCCCGACCGCGCCGCCGGACAGGTGCCGTGACGGCTGCCCTGTCGTTCGAGGACCTGCCAGCACCCGACCTGTTCCTGCTGCGGCAGATCGCGCCCGGCCGGCTGTTCAACGTCGACGGCCGGGGCCGGGGCGCCGGCTGGGCCGGCAACGTCACCGTCGACGCGTCCGCCGAGCCGTTGCTGGCGCGGGTGACGGCCGGCACGGTGCTGCGGCGGCGGTCGGGCGTGCCGTTCCGCGCGTTCGGGCCCTACTGGACCACCGAGGTGGCGGTCGTCGGGATCGGCGGCGACATGGCGGTGCTCGGCGGGACCGGAGCGGCCGGGCCCGACGACGAGCGGCTGCTGGCGCTGGCCGGCGCGGCACTGGGCGCCGCCGGGGCGGTGCCGGCCGAGAAGGTGGTCGCCGACGAGCTGGAGGCCGCCCAGGCAGCGGCCGCGGCGAGCCGGATCCCCCGGGAGTCGGTGGCCGGGGCCGCGCGCGCGCTGGCCGGCCTGACCAGCCGGGCGCTGTCGTGCGGGTTCGGGGCGGTGCTGCTGGTCGAGCCGCAGCTGCACCTCGCCGTGGCCGACGAGGGGTGGCACCCCGCGGCCAGCGCCACCGAGGTCATCACCGCCATGCTGCCGCTCGCGCCGGCCGCGGCCGGCGGGCTGCTGGTCGAACAGGACCTGCGCGCGAGCCCGTTCCCGTACCGGCCGCTGTCGTTCGCCGACGGGCTGGTGGCCCGCTGCACCGCCCCGCTCCGCCCCCAGGGCGGCAGCGGTCTGCTGCTGGTGGCCCACGCCGGCGGCGCGCCGCGCGGCTTCACCTCGCTCTGCCAGCGGGTGATGGCCGCCGTGGCCAAGGCCGGCGGGGACGCCCTGGCCGAGGCGCTCGCCCGCGAGCAGGGTCAGGTGCTGTAGAGGGCGTCGATCTCCGCGGTGTACTTGGCGTGGATCACGCGCCGCTTCAGCTTCAGGGTCGGGGTCAGCTCCTCGCTCTCGGCCGTCCACTCCGCGGGCACGACCACGAACCGCTTGACCTGCTCGATGCGTGACAGCCGCTGGTTGGCGGCGTCGACCGCCCGCTACAGCTCCTCGAGCACGCGCGGCTGGCGCGCGAAGCTGGCCAGGGCCTCGAAGGGGATGCCCTGCTGCTTGGCCCAGCCGGGCGCGACCTCGTGGTCGAGCACGACGAGCGCGACCACGTACGGCCGGCCGTCCCCGAACGCGAGCGCCTGGCCGACCAGCGGGTGCTCCTTCAGCAGGTTCTCGATGTTGGCCGGCGACAGGTTCTTGCCGCTCGAGGTGATGATGAGCTCCTTCTTGCGGTCGACGATCCGCAGGTACCCGTCGGCGTCGAGTTCGCCCACGTCGCCGGTGTGCAGCCAGCCGTCCGCGTCGACCAGCTCCGCGGTCGCGTCGGGACGGTCGTGGTAGCCGGGTGTGTTGATCGGGCCGCGCACCAGCACCTCGCCGTCGCCGTCGAGCCGCACCTCGATCCCGGCGATCGCCGGGCCGACCGTGCCGATCTTCAGCTTCCCGGGCGGGTTGCCGGTGGCGACCCCGCTGGTCTCGGTCATGCCGTAGACCTCGATCAGCGGGAGCCCGATGGCGGCGAAGAACTCGGCCACGTCGACCGGGAGCGGCGCGGCCGCGCTCGAGGCGAACTGGCACCGGTCCAGCCCGAGCGCCGCCCGGACCTTGGCCAGCACGAGCCGGTCCAGCGCCGCATGTCTGGCCCGCAGAGCAAGGGAGACCGACGCGCCGCGCTGCTGGCGCCGGACCACGTCGAACCCGGCCTCGACGGCCGACTGGGCCAGCTTGCGCTTGCGGGCGTCGGGCTCGGCGGCGAGCTTGGCGGTGACCCCGGTCCGCACCTTCTCCCACACCCGCGGCACACCGAAGAAGAACGTGGGCCGGGCCTGGCGCACGTAGTCGAGCGCCTGCGCCGGGTCGGGACAGAAGTACACGTGGGCGCGCTTCTGCAGCGGGTCGTAGATCGACAGGACCCGCTCGGCGATGTGAGCCAGCGGCAGGTAGGAGACCGAGGTGAGGCCGTCTGGCAGGCCGCTGAGCCGGTCCAGCGCGGCGCACTCGTACAGCAGGTTCCGGTGGGTGAGCACGACCCCTTTGGGCGGGCCGGTCGTGCCCGAGGTGTACAGCAGCGTCAGCGGGTCTTCCGGCCGGACCCGGGCGTGCAGCTCGTCGAAGGGGGCCCGGCCGGCGGCGAGGGCCTCCCGGCCCCGGGCGACCAGCTCGTCCCAGGCGATCGTGCCGCGCTCGCCGGAGAAGTCCTCGGCGTCCTCCACGAGCACCAGGTGCGCGAGGGCGGGCAGCTCGTGGCGGATCTCCAGCCAGCGCTTGGCCACGTCGCGGTTCTCGAGGACGGCGACCTTGGCGGCACAGTTGGCCGCGCAGTAGCGGATCTGGTCGGGGGCGAGGGTGGCGTAGAACGTGGAGGGGGTGGCGCCGGCGTGGACGGTGGCCTGGTCGGCGATGACGTGCTCGGGCCGGTTGGCCATCATGAGCGCGACGTGGTCGCCGCTGGTCACGCCGAGGCTGGCCAGCCCGAGCGCGACCTCGGCGACGCGGTCCTGGTACGCCCCCCAGGACAGGGTCTGCCAGCCGGCGTCGTCCTTCCACGACAGCGCCGGCGCGTCGCCATGCCCCTGGGCGTGCTCGTGGAGCAGGTCGCAGAAGGTCCGGCCCTCGATCTCCGACTCGATCTCCCGGCGTGCGCTGAGCACGGCGTCGTCGGTCATCCGCTGCCCCCAGTGGCTCGGCGAACCCAGGGCCTGAGCATAGGGACCATGACCAGCGGGGTAAAGGCCATGACCAGCGGGGTAAAGGCCATGACCACCGTGTTCAAAGGCCATGACCACCCGGGTCAAGGGCGTGCTGGCGTGTCAGGACCGCCCGCGGGTGGCGTCAGATCGACACCCAGTCGGTCACGAACGGGGCCACGGGCTGCGGCCGCTGGACCCGGCACTGCAGCCGGACGGGGCCGGCCTCAAGCTCCGGGACGACGAAACAGCCGAACTCGTCAGCCTCGACGGTGACCGTCCCGCCCGGGTGGCGGACCTTCACCTCGGCCGCTCCCGGCGGCACGAGCTGGCCGATCAGCCGGCGCCGGGCGCCGCTGGCCGCGACCTCGACCTCGACGGTCAGGCCGGGCGCGGTGAACGACAGCAGCCGCGGCTCGGCGGAGCCCCGCACGGTCGCAAGCTCCTGCTGGTCGACCAGCGAGTCGAAGGCCAGCTCGGCCAGCTCGGCGTCAACCGTCCGCCAGGTGAAGCTGGCCTTGGCCGCCTCCCGCACCCGCGCCGGCACCGGATCGACCTGCCGCATCACCGTCTGGAGCTCCTTCAGCAGCGACGCGTCCTCGTCGCCGAGCCCGGCGCTCCCAGCCTCGTTCCTCAACGTCCACCCTTTCCGTCAAGTCATTTTCCAGAGCACGCACGGCTGCTCCTGATACGTCCCGTTGCTCTCACGGCCTCCCACGGGATCCGCATGGCCGACGTGCTGCACGCACAGCCGCTCCTGATACGCCCCGTTCCTCCGGGTCGTGAGCCGGAACGGGGCCGCTCCGGAGGTCGGCACTGCCTGGTTCAATGCTACCAACAGGTAGGCAGATACAGGCAGGCAGATACAGGCAGGTAGTAGATACAGACAGGCAGGCAGAGGCAGGCAGAGGCAGGCAGGCACAGGACGGCGCCCGGCGCGCCACCCGAGCGGGAGGAACCCATGACCCGGACCGTCGCCTCGATCATCGGCGGGCAGCCCTGGAGCGGCGCGGCCGGGGCCCGCAGGATCAGCATGG